>JGI24751J29686_10000048_pt1 | contig 72524 bp, 69 predicted proteins | sample KBSSwiS6_FD_29686 | JGI IMG/M metagenome (IMG submission 29686)
CTGCCCTCCGGGCGAAGGACCTCATCCGATGCAGCTCTGGGTCGGCCTTGGCAATCCCGGCGGGCAATATGCCCTCCATCGCCACAACGTCGGCTTCATGGCGGTGGACACCATCGCCGAGGTCCACGGCTTTTCCCCGCCGCAGAAGAAATTCCAGGGCTGGCTCCAGGAAGGCCGCATCGGCCCCGAGAAGATCCTGCTGCTCAAACCCGCCACCTTCATGAACGAAAGCGGCCGCTCGGTTGGCGAGGCCCTGCGCTTCTACAAGCTCACCCCCGCCGATCTCACCGTGTTCCATGACGAGCTCGACCTCGCCCCGATGAAGGTCAAGGTCCGCACTGGCGGCGGCCTCGCCGGCCACAACGGCCTGCGCTCGATCGACCAGAATCTGGGCCCCGATTTCCGCCGCGTGCGCATCGGCATCGGCCACCCCGGCCACAAGGACCGTGTCACCGGCCACGTCCTCGGCAACTACGCCAAGAGCGAGATGGATACCCTGGCCGACATGCTCGGCGCCATCGCCGCCGAGGCCGAATGGCTGGCCAAAGGCGATGACGTCCGCTTCATGAGCGACGTCGCCCTGCGCCAGGCAGGCTGACGTCGTCCCGGGCTCGACCCGGGACCGCTGGCCGCCGCGAAGCTTCAGCCCTCCTGAAAGCTCAAACCTAGAGCTTGATCACCTTAGGGTGATACGCCGTGATTGCCCGCATCATGCTGGTGGCAGCGTCGCTCGTCGATCACTATGCAGGGGCATGGCTCCCTCCTCTCCTCGCGCTGGCGCCAAATCGGCTCCGTTCCGGTGCATCACCCTAAGAGGATCACGCTCCATAAGCTCCGCCACCCGCACCGGTCCCGGATCAAGCCCGGGACGACGCCGCAAAAATCGTCGGGCCGCTTTACAACGTCCAGCATTCCCCGCCGCCGTTAACCATCGCACCCCGCCGATTTCCGCATCTGGCACGGATCATGCTCACCATCACGTTAACTTTCTTCGGGATGAAGGGGCAGATGCCATGAAGTTTGCGTTTGGATTTGCCGGCCTCGCTGCCGCGGCTACCCTGTTCACCGCCAGCCCGGCCTTCGCCGACGCGGTCACCCTCGGCTCGGGTGACATCGGCACCTTATTCACGCTGAACTACAACGGCTTCTCCGGCGGAACCACGGTCTCCGGCCTGACCGGATCGACTACCTTCACCCTTACCGGAGTGAGCGGAAGCAGCTACACCTTCAACTATTCGGTGGCCAACACCACCTCTTCGCCGGTAACCGGATCGCGCATCTCCAGCTTCGCGTTCGACACCGATCCGAACATCGTCTCCGCTACCAGCACCGGCGCGTTCAGCTTCACCACCCTGAATTCCACCTATCCGAACGGCATCGGCTCGATCGACGTCTGCTTCAAGGATGCCTCCACCGGTGCCTGCTCGGGCGGCGGCAGCGGCGGTCTGGCCAAGGGCGAGACCGGCACCGGCAGCCTCACGTTGAACTTCTCACAGCCGGTGTCCTCGCTCACGCTATCCGACTTTTACGTCCGCTATCAGTCGATCACCGGCGTCAATCGCGTCACTTCGGCTTCGGGCAGTGGCACGCTGACCAGCACGTCTACCAGCTCCGGCGGCACCCCGGTTCCGGAACCGGGCATGCTCGGCCTGATGGCCGGCGGCCTCGTCGCGCTCGGCCTCATCCGCCGCCGCCGCTCGGTTACCGCGAAGTACGCGCCGGCTCACGCCTGAGCGCAACCTGACCCGGCAAGGAGGCTCTTGGCCGGGAACAAGGAAGGGCTCCTCCGCTAGCGGGAGGAGCCCTTCTCGATTCCTGTCAGCCCGAATTCGATCACATCACATCAACTGTCCCATTCGTGACTGAGAACCCGTCTCGAAGCACCTGCGCCGGATTCTTCGAGACGCCTTTCAACCAAAGGCTTCAAGGCCTCAGGACGAGCAGTACAACATGAAGCCATCAACGCTCGGAACTTAGCGGGCCAGCGCGCCGCCGATGATCAGACCGATGATGCCCGTGGCCACGGCCGCCATCACGATGTCGCCATTGCGGTCACGATAGTAGCGATAGCCGGGCCGCGGCGGCGGCAGGTCATAGGTGCGCCAGTCGCTGATGTAGTAGCGATTGTCGCGCCAGTACGGATACCGCTGGCCCGTGCGCCAGGCGCCCCGGTAGCCGGCGTAGCCATAATCGGAGCCATAGTAGCGCCACTGGCGGCCGCGCTGGTCGCGCCAGTCGCGACGGTCCCAACGCCTGTCGGCACTGCGCCAGTCGCGGCGGTTGTCGCGGCGGTCGTACTGGTCTGCACGTCCATCGCGATCCCGGTCGCGGTTCCATTCGCGTCGGTCAGGAACGCCATCCCGGTCGCTGTCGCGATAGCCGCTGCCGCCGTAGTACTGGGCCGATGCCGGAACCGCCGAGACGCTGGCAGCCGCGACAAGCGCGCCGATGCTGCCTTTAACGAATCTGTTCATCGTTCTGCTCCTCAGTCTTCGAGAACTGCTCCCATAATCCTCCGTCCGTCATGGCCGTTCCGTGAACGAAGGCGGAGCGCACGCGGCAAGCGGTGGGCGGAGCACGTTAATCCGAGAGCAAGTTGTGTCGCTTTCTTGTGGACATTACTTCGACTCACCCGCGCTCGGCGGCCTGCAGATGTTGCCGGATCGTAGCGTTGTCCGGGGCCTTGGCGCTCGCCGCGCGCAACAGTTGCAGCGCCCGCGCCTTGTCGCCCCCGGTCTGCACCAGCAGCCAGCCCACCGTGTCCATGACCGACGGATTCTGCGGTGCCAGCTTCAAGGCGCGTTCGGCATAGGCCAGCGCCACGGCCTTGTTGCCCACCTGGTCCTGCGCAAAGGCGAGGTTGTTGAGCACCAGCGCGTTCTTGCCGTCCGTCACCGCCAGGATCCGCTGGTAGGCGGCAATGGCATTGCCCCAGTTGCGCACCTTAAGCGCCGCATCGGCATCGGCCAGCGTGCGCGCCAGTTCCTGCGGCGTCGGGAACTTCGCCCGGGCCGCCAAGGCCGCCGCATCCGGCGCATCGGCCGCCTTGGCAGCATCGGCGAGCAGCCGCAGGTCAGCCGTGGACGCAGTGGGCAAGGCCGCCAGCGGTCGAAGCACCTCGACTGCCCCTGCCGGATCGCGCGCCGCCAGTGCCGCCTCGGCCATGGCGCGACGCACGGCAAGGTTTGCCGGATCCTTGGTCAGCAGCGGCTGGAGCCGGGCCCGCGCCTGTTCCGGCTGGGCCAGCCTGGTCAGTGCCTGGGCGTGAAGCAGCACTGCCTCGGGCCGGTCGGCCAGCGCCTGCTCGTTCGCCTGCAACAACTCGCGCGCGCCCTTCCAATCGCCGTCCGCCGCCGCCGCCCGCGCCTGCAGCCAAGCGAGATCCCCGGCGCTCACCCCGGCGCTGCTCGCCTGAGCGATCACCGACTTCAACTCGTTGATCCGGCCCAGATCGCCCAGCACCGCTGCCTTGCCGGTCAGCGCCGCCAGATTCCCCGGCCACGTCTTGCCCACCGCGTCATAGAGGCCAACCGCACGCCCGAGGTCGCCCTTGGCCACCGCCAGCCGTGCCTCCATCAGGCGCGCATCCAGGGAATTCCCGTCTGCCTTCAGCGCCCGCGCCACCAGCACCTGCGCCCCGGCCGCATCCCCCATGTGCAGCTTCAGCCGGGCATGGTCTGCCAGCAAGCGTGCCTGAGGCCCGGGCGCCGCGCCGCCCCTGGCAAAGGCAGCCTCCGCCCCAGCCTCGTCGCCGCGCAGCAGCGCCGCCATGCCGCGCACGCGCCAACCCTCTGCCGACAGATCAGATGCGACTGCGCTCTCGGCAGCCTTGTCGTCGCGCCGCAGCAGGGCAGCCTCGCCGATCAGCAGGGCGTGGTCCTTCGGGCGGCTGGCCGCGGGCAATTTCTCAAGGCTCGTCCGCGTCGTCTCGCCGTCGCCGAGCGCCAGGGCGGTGCGGGCAAGGAGCTCCAGCGCTGCAGCATCGTTGCTCCGCGCTTTCAGTACCGTTGCAAGATCGAGCTGCGCGGCCTTGTAGTCGTTCGCCGCGAACTCCTGCCGCGCGCGCGCCAAGAGGGTATCCGGGTCGGGGCTGCACCCCGTCAAAGCCAGGGCCACGGCTGCTCCGGCCAGCCAGACTTTCGATCGCACGCTCGCGTCCCCTCAGAACAGATCCCGCGCAAATCCTGCCAGCCAACCCTGAAAATTAAGTGAAAACGGCTCTGCTCCGATCCAGCCGCAGGAAACTGGCCAAACGCCCCCCTCCCCGCTATGGCGCGCCCAAATCCCGTGATCTTGGAGTTACAGATGGGTTTCCGCTGCGGAATCGTGGGCCTGCCGAATGTCGGCAAGTCGACCCTGTTCAATGCCCTCACAGAAACGCAGGCCGCCCAGGCCGCGAACTATCCGTTCTGCACGATCGAGCCCAACGTCGGCAATGTCGGCGTGCCCGACGAACGCCTTGACAAACTTGCTGAAATCGCCGGAAGCCAGAAGATCATCCCCACCCAGCTCGGCTTCGTCGACATCGCCGGCCTCGTCCGCGGCGCGTCCAAGGGCGAAGGCCTCGGCAACCAGTTCCTCGGCAACATCCGCGAGGTCGACGCGATCGTCCACGTTCTCAGATGCTTTGAGAACGACGACATCCAGCACGTTGATAACAAGGTAGATCCCATCTCCGACGCCGAGACCGTGGAGACCGAGCTGATGCTCGCCGATCTTGAAAGTCTCGAAAAGCGAGTCCCCGCCGCTCAGAAAAAGGCCACCGGCGGCGACAAGGAGGCCAGGATCATGGCCTCCGTCCTCGGCCAGGCCCTCGACCTCCTGCGCGGCGGCAAGCCCGCGCGGCTCACCCAGCCCAAGGATGTCGAAGAAGCCCGCGTCTTCGCCCAAGCTCAGTTGCTCACCGCCAAGCCCGTGCTCTACGTCTGCAATGTCGAGGAAGAGAGCGCGGCTGAGGGCAACGACTTCTCCGCCCGCGTGTTCGAGAAGGCGAAGGCCGAAGGCGCCAATGCCGTGATCGTCTCGGCCGCGATCGAGGCTGAACTGGTCGGCATGGAACCTGACGAACGCCTTGTCTTCCTTGAGGAAATGGGCCTTCACGAGACGGGCCTGGCCCGCGTCATCCGCTCGGGCTACGACCTGCTGCACCTCATCACCTTCTTTACCGTCGGCCCCAAGGAAGCCCGCGCCTGGACGGTCGAAAAGGGCGCCAAGGCCCCCCAGGCGGCCGGTGCCATCCACTCCGATTTTGAACGCGGATTCATTCGAGCCGAAACCATCGCCTATGCGGATTACATCGCGCTCGGCGGCGAACCAGGCGCCAAGGACGCCGGCAAGTTGCGGGCAGAGGGCAAGGAGTATGTCGTCCAGGACGGCGACGTCCTGCACTTCCGCTTCAACGTTTGAGGCCATCCATGAGCGACAAGTTGCATTTCGAGGATTTGGTCGTAGGCCTCACCGAGACCTTCGGCACTTATCCGGTCACACGCGAGGATGTAATTGATTTTGCATCGAAGTTTGATCCACAGCCGTTCCACCTGGATGACGGGGCGGCGAAGGATTCAATTTTCGGTCGCCTTGCCGCAAGCGGCTGGCACACCAGCGCAATCACCATGCGGATCATGGTTGACCACCGGATCGGACAGTACGCCTCGGTTGGCGGCGCAGGGGTGGACAAGCTGCGCTGGGTCAAGCCCGTCTATCCGGGCGACACGCTGAGCGTGCGCGCCACCCTTCTCGCCAAGCGCCGCAGCAAGTCTCGCCCGGAAGTCGGGATTATCAATACGGTTCATGAAACCCTCAACCAGCACGGGGAAGTTGTCATGACCTACGAGAGCACCGCAATGGTGGCCGTGCGGGATCCTTCAGCGCCAATCGAAGCTTGAGCTATCCGCCGCAGGTCAGCGTCCCCGCGCTCGACCAAATTACCCGGTCCTGCGCATCGCGGATCTCCGCCCGGCCGTCCCAGCGCATGCCCTCCTGTCCGAGCGACGTGCCATTGCCGGTGGCGCGGGCCAAGCCAAGCGACTGCGCCTTGCCGACATAGTGCGTCCGCACTCCCATCCCGAGAACCGGGCTGCCGGGGTCGGCGGCGAAGGTCACGAACTTTCCGCCAATTTTCACCAGCGCTCGGCGGTCGTTGGCCATGACCAGCGCATCGCCCCCCGGCATGGCGTTCGGCACGAGGGTGCAACCGGCGCCATATAGCTGATTGTGCTCTATATCTGCCGCAGTGATCGGCTGGGGATCGATGGGCACCGGGGGTGCCTTCACCTCCTGCGCCGCCTCGACCATTGCGACGGCACGCGCGTCCTCGGATGCCTGCTCAGCCGGGCTCTTGGGCTTCTCACAAGCGGATAGCGTCAGGACGGGAAGGCTGAGGGCTAGGACCACACCTGCCAACTGCCTGCTCCGCATCACCTTCTCCCGAACAGTTTCTCGATGTCCGCGTGAGCCAGCCTGACCCAGGTCGGCCGGCCGTGATTGCACTGTCCAGACCGCGGGGTTCGCTCCATCTCACGCAGCAGAGCGTTCATCTCCGTCACCGACAACGCGCGTCCGGCCCGAACGCTCCCGTGGCAGGCCATGGTCGCCAGCACATGGTCGAGCCGTTCGCCCAGCAGCTGGGCGTCACCATTGGCGGCGAGGTCGTCGGCCACGTCGCGCACCAGCGCCTTGACGTCTCCACCGGCCAGCGGCGCGGGCAAGGCTCGGACCAAGATGGCGTCTGGCCCGAACCGTTCCAGCGCCAGGCCATGCTCGGCGAGGCGGGCGGCGGCTTCCTCCAGCCGGTCGCAGTCGACCTCCTCCAGTTCCACCACTTCAGGGATCAGTAGCGCCTGCGACCGCGATGCTGCCTCTCCTGCTCCGGCGGCCTTGAGCCGCTCCAGCACCAGCCGCTCGTGCGCGGCGTGCTGGTCGACGATCACCAGTCCATCGCTGGCCTCGGCGACTATATAGGTTTGCGCCACCTGCCCGCGAGCGACACCAAGGGGAAACCCCGCCGCTTCCTCGGCCAATGGCGCGGCCGCTTCGGCTCGGGCGGCGGGGGCCATGACCGCCTCCTCGTAGCCCCGCCATAGCCGCCCCGCCTCGCTCACCCGCGCGGGCGGCAGGGCATATTCGCGGGCGAACAGCGCGCCGAGAGTGGGGGCGCCGGGGGCTGGTTCGCTCTGCCCGATCGGCTCTGCCTGCCAATTGGCCATGGCCCCGCTCGCCACCGGTTGCGCGCTGCGCTGGGCCGCGCCGTCGAGCGCATGGCGCAGGCCCGAGACGATGAACCCGCGAACGAAGGCCGGATCGCGAAACCGCACCTCGGTCTTCGCGGGATGTACGTTCACGTCCACTTCCTCCGGCGGGACTTCGAGGAACAGCGCCAGCACCGCATGGCGATCGCGCGCCAGCATGTCGGCATAGGCCCCACGCACCGCGCCGATCAGCAGGCGGTCCTTCACCGGCCGGCCATTGACGAACAGGTACTGGTGATCGGCCACTCCGCGATTGAAGGTCGGCAACCCCGCCACCCCGGTCAGCCGCGCAAAGCCGCGCTGCGCCTCGATCGCCACGCCTTCGTCGGCCAGTTCGCGGGCGACCAGGGCGGCAACCCGGCGGGCAAGCCCTTCCCTGCCGGCCACGGCCAGCACCCGACGCCCGTCGTGCTCCAGCGTGAACCCCACCTCAGGGCGCGCCATGGCGAGCCGCCGAACCACATCCTGGCAGGCAGCATATTCGCTGCGGGCCGAGCGCAGGAACTTGCGCCGCGCGGGCACCCGGCCGAACAGGTTCTCAACCCGAATCCGCGTTCCGGGTGGCAGGGCGGCAGGGCCTTCCGCGATGACTTCGCCGTGATCGACCGTGCGGAGCCAGCCGTCGACGCCGTCAGGCCGGCTCTCGATAGTCAACCGCGCCACCGAGGCGATGGATGGCAAGGCCTCGCCCCGAAACCCGAGAGTTACCACCTGTTCGATCGTCTCGTCGGGCAGCTTGGAAGTGGCGTGACGCTCCAGCGCCAGCGTGATCTCGTCCGGCGCCATGCCGCAGCCGTCATCGGTCACCTCGATCAGGTCGAGCCCCCCATTGGCGAGGCGCACCGCGATCCGGCCCGCCCCGGCGTCGATCGCGTTCTCGACCAGCTCCTTCAGCGCGGAGGCGGGACGCTCGATCACCTCGCCGGCGGCGATGCGGTTGACTAGCGTTTCAGGCAGACGGCGAATGATCGGCATGATCGGTTTGTGCAGCATTGCGGACGAGACGGGCGAGTCTAGCGACGAACCGCCGTCAATTCGAGACGAGGCGGCATACTCTCCCCCGGTTTCGCGACAAAATTTTGGCGTTGTGCTGATCCCTGCGCTAAGGAGCCGCGTTCCCAACCTCCCCGGGCCGACCCCCGCACCTGCGGTAACCGGCCCGCGGCGACCAAAAAGACACGGAATTCCCTAGATGTCGTCATTGATGTCCCGATTCTTCAAGCTGGGCTCGCAGAACCTCGCGATCGACCTCGGCACCGCGAATACTCTGGTCTACGCACAGGACCGTGGCATTGTTCTCAACGAGCCGTCGGTGGTGGCGATCGAAACGATCAACGGCATCAAGAAGGTCAAGGCGGTCGGCGACGACGCCAAGATGATGATGGGCAAGACGCCCGACAATATCGAGGCCATCCGCCCCCTGCGCGACGGCGTGATCGCCGACATCGAGATCGCGGAGGAGATGATCAAGCACTTCATCCGCAAGGTGAACGGCAAGCGCTCGATGTTCCGCTATCCGGAAATCGTGATCTGCGTACCCTCGGGCTCGACGTCGGTCGAACGCCGCGCGATCCGCGACGCGGCCTCGAATGCGGGCGCCAGCCAGGTCTTCCTGATCCTCGAGCCGATGGCAGCCGCGATCGGCGCCGACATGCCGGTGACCGAACCGGTCGGTTCGATGGTGGTCGACATCGGCGGCGGCACCACCGAGGTCGCCGTGCTCTCGCTCCGGGGGCTGGCCTATACCACTTCGGTCCGCGTCGGCGGCGACAAGATGGACGAAGCCATCGTCTCCTACGTCCGCCGCCACCACAACCTGCTGATTGGCGAGGCCACCGCCGAACGGATCAAGAAGGACTATGGCTGTGCGGTCACCCCGGCTGACGGCGTGGGCGAAACCATCCACATCAAGGGCCGCGACCTCGTCAACGGCGTACCCAAGGAAATCACCATCACCCAGGCGAACATCGCCGAGGCCCTGTCCGAACCGATCGGAGCCATTGTCGAAGGCGTGCGCATTGCGCTGGAAAACACTGCGCCGGAACTGGCAGCCGATATCGTCGACCAGGGCATCGTCCTCACCGGGGGCGGCGCCTTGATTAAGGGACTGGACGATTACCTTCGCGAGGAAACCGGCCTGCCGGTGTCCGTTGCGGAAGATCCGCTGTCCTGCGTGGCGCTCGGCACGGGCCGTGCCATGGAGGACCCGGTTTACCGCGGCGTGCTGATGACCGCCTGAACCGGCAGAGTGGTTTTGAGTTCGGGCGTGACGGGCAGGCTCAAGGGAGCTTCGCAGGGAGATCGCACCCGTTGAGTTGAGAATGGCGAGGTAAGGAGCAGGGCATGGCGCCGCCGAACGCCCGACGCACCGGCTTTTCCAAACGGGCGCAGTATACGACCTTCTTCGGCTACCTCGCGGCAATCGCGGGCGGGGTGGTCGGCGCGGGCCTTTTGGTCATCTCGCTGCTCAACCCCGCCGCCTTCGCGAGCCTGCGCGGACTTGCCGCCGATGCCGCGGCGCCCGCCGGCGATGTTGCCGCGGCTAGCCGTTCGGGCAGCCAGTCGGTGATGTCGGGCCTGTGGGGCTATCTCACCTGGGGACCGCGCGTGGCGGCAATGAACCGCGAGCTCGAGGTTGCCCGCGTCCAGCTCGCCGAGGCGCGCAGCCAGGCCGAGGAGAACCGCCGCCTCAAGGCCCTGCTCGGCCTCTCGGCCGCCGAGGCAAAGCCGGTGGCCTTTGCTCGCCTGATCAACTCGACCGCCTCCAGCCCGCGCCGCTATGCCACGCTCTCAGCCGGGCGCGACCGCGGGGTCGTCACCGGGATGCCAGTCCGCTCGCCCGAAGGCGTGATCGGGCGGGTGCTGGAAGTGGCGGACCACACCGCGCGCGTCCTCCTCATCACCGATCCGGAAAGCCTCGTCCCGGTGATGCGCGCGCGAGACGGCGTGCCGGCGTTCGCGCAAGGACGGGGCGACGGCACACTCCAGCTGCGGCTGATCAACCTCGGCCTCAATCCGCTGAGACCAGGTGACGTCTTCGTCACGTCCGGTTCGGGCGGCATCTACCTCCCCGGCATGGCGATCGCCGTCGTCGTCTCGCTAACCCGCGATGGCGCCGTCGCCCGCGTCCTCAGCGACCCCACTCAGAGCGCTTTTGTCGCAGTCTACCCGGCCTATGCCGTCGCCGCGCAGATGCCAGAGGCGCTGGTCCCCGTGGCCGAACAGCCGCCCATACCGCCAACGAAAAAGAAAATGGCCAAGGCCGAAGCGGTGGCCCAGTAATGCCCTGGGCGGGCGATGCCGAAGCGGTCAACGCCGGGCGCCTCAATCGCGCGCCCTCGCCCCTGCTCGCCCGCTCGGTGCCGTGGCTGGTGATCGCCTTCGGCTCGGTCCTGCAGACCATGCCGCTGATCGCGTCGGCCCCGGTCATGCCGCCCATCGGCTTCCTCTTCCTGCTTGCATGGCGCCAGCTGCGACCAGGCCTTCTCCCGGTCTGGGCCGGCCTGCCGCTGGGCTTGGTCGACGATCTCTATTCCGGCCAGCCGTTTGGCTCGGCCATCCTGTTGTGGTCGCTGGCCATGATCGTCTTCGAGGTGATCGAGCAACGCTTCCCCTGGCGCTCCTACCTGGTGGACTGGCTGGTGGCCGGGGCAGTGATCGTAGCCTACCTCGTTCTCGCCGCAACTATTGCACAGGCCTCCGGGGCGGCGATCATACTTGCTCCGCAGCTGGTCGTGTCGGTCTTAGTCTTTCCCTTGGCCGAGCGGTTCATTGCCCTGTGCGACCGGGCGCGCCTCTGGCGCTTCCGCATGCTGGGCTAGCCCGTGTTCTCCTTCCTCAAGCGCAATCGTACCCGGCAGACCGTCGGCCGCCACATCAGCTCGGGTACGTTGGCCAACAGCTTCGATCGGCGCAGCGTGGTGATCGGCGCGCTGCAGGGTGGCGTCGGCATACTGCTGGCCGCAAGGATGGGCTGGATCGCTCTGGTCGAGGGCGAAAAGTACCTTACTCTTTCGGAGAGCAACCGGGTCAACCTCTCGCTCATCCCGCCCCGCCGCGGCTGGATTCTCGATCGCCACGGCCTGCCGATGGCCACGAACCGGACCGACTTCCGCGTCGATCTCGTTCCCGAACGTTTGGTCGATGCGGACAAGACCGTGACCGAACTCGGTCAGCTGCTAAGCCTCACTCCGGTGCAGCTCCAGGACCTGTTCGACAAGATCAAGCGCAGCCACCGCTTCCAGCCGGTCGAAGTGGCGACCAAGCTCGACATGGAGAAGTTCGCCGCGGTCAGCCTGCGCCTGCCGGAGCTGCCCGGCGTGATCCCTCAGCGCGGCTTTTCACGCTTCTATCCCACCGGCCCGGCCGTCGCCCACCTGATCGGCTACGTCGGCCCGGCCTCGGCCGAGGACTATGAGAAGGACCGCAACCCGCTCCTCATCACGCCGGGCTACAAAGTCGGTAAGGATGGCCTCGAAAAGGCCTTCGAACAGACCCTGCGCGGCGTTCCCGGCGCCCGCCGCACTGAAGTGACCGCCACCGGTCGGGTCGTCCGCGATCTCTCGATGCGTGAGGACGTTCCAGGCAACCCCATCAAGCTCACCATTGACGGCGCCCTGCAGGACTATGCCGCCCGTCGCTGCGGCCTCGAATCCGCCGCCGTGGTCGTGATCGATTGTCAGACGGGCGGGATCCTCGCGCTCGTTTCGATGCCGGCCTTCGATCCCAACGCCTTCGTTGGCGGGATCGGCCGCCTGCAATGGAAGATGCTCAACGAGGACGATCACATTCCGCTCCTTAACAAGGCCATGCGCGGGCTCTACCCCCCCGGCTCGACGATGAAGCCGATGGCCACCCTTGCTCTCCAGCAGCACGGGGTGGACCCGGCCGAACGGATCAGCTGCCCCGGCGGTTACCGCCTCGGCAGCCGCTTCTTCCGGTGCGACGCGGTCCACGGCTCCGTCGACATGCGCCAGGCAATCGAGCATTCGTGCAACACCTATTTCTGGGCAATGGCCCACCGCGTCGGCTACGATGCGATCGCCCCGGCGGCCAAGCTCCTTGGTCTCGGCCAGGAGTTCGACCTGCCCGGCACCAACCAGCGCTACGGCACGATCCCCGACGCAGCCTGGAAGATGCGCCGCTACAAGCAGGAATGGACAGCCGCGGATTCGCTGAACGCGTCGATCGGCCAGGGCTACGTTTCCGTCTCTCCGCTCCAGCTGGCCGTGATGACCTCACGCATCGCCTCGGGCAAGAACCTCATCCCTTCGCTGATGTTCGGCCAACCCAATGCGCCCGGCCCCGCCCTGCCTTTCACGCCCGAGCAGTTGCAGGTTGCCCGTGACGGGATGTTCGATGTCGTCAATGGCCGGGGCACGGGCGTCGGCAGCAAACTCCCCTTCGACCATATCCGCATGGGCGGCAAGACCGGCACAGCGCAGGTCCGCGCGCTCGTCGCCCGCGGACATGTGGCTGACTGGAAGGGCCGCGACCACGCACTGTTCATCGGCTACGCGCCCACCGATGCCCCGCGCTATGCCTTGTCGGTCGTAGTCGAGCATGGGACCTTCGGCGCCCGCGCCGCCGCCCCGATCGCGCGCGACGTGCTGACTTTCCTGTTCGATCCTGGCAAAGCCTGGGATACCCTGTTCGCCCTGGAGAAGAACTGGGGCGGAACCCCGATGGAGCGAATGGCTGCCAAGTACAGCGCCTTTGTCGCACAATACGGGACCTCGGCCCCCAGGGTCGGCGGCGACGAGGCCGTGCAGGAAGCTATCTCCAAGGCCGACAACAGCGCCGCCCCCGTCAACGACGCCGGAACCACCCCCGACACGATCCACGAGGAGCCCCCCGGGCAAGCCCGCGACAAAGTGACTGACAGCACCGCTCGTCCACCCTCCCCCACGCCCGCCGTTCCGGATTCCCCGGGCGCAGCTCCCCCACAGGCCCCCTAAATGATGTTGCGCAGCATCATTCCCGATCCGGTCGCCCGCCAACCCTGGCGGGTCATCCTGCCGCTGGTGGTGCTGGTCACCTTCGGCTCAACCGTGCTCTATTCGGCAGCCGCCGGCTCGTTGCGCCCATGGGCCCTCACGCACTTCCTGCGTTTTACCGTGTTCCTCGGCATGGCCCTGGCGATCTCGCAGGTCCGCAAGGACCTCTTCAAGCAGCTTGCCTATCCGATCTACGGTATGATCCTGTTCCTGCTGGTCCTGGTCGAACTAGTCGGCGGCATAGGGGGCGGCAGCCAGCGCTGGCTAAACCTCGGCTTCATGACCCTCCAGCCATCGGAGCTCATGAAACCCGGCATCGTACTCGTCCTCGCCCGCTTCTACGACGATCTTCCCCCCTCTATGACCGCAAGCTGGCGCGCGCTGATGCCCGCCGCCACCCTGCTCGCCGTTCCCGCCGGCCTCGTCATCATCCAGCCTGATCTCGGCACGGGTCTTGCCATCACCTTCGGGGCGGCGGTGGTAATCTTTCTCGCCGGAGTGCCGCTGTGGTGGTTCCTCAGCGCCGGTGCGGCCGTGGCGGTGATCGCGCCGGTCGCCTTCTTCACCGTTCTCCACGACTACCAGCGCCAGCGGGTGTTCGTCTTCCTCGACCCGGCCAAGGACCCGCTCGGCACCGGCTACCACATCCTCCAGTCAACCATTGCGATCGGTTCGGGCGGGTTCTTCGGCAAGGGCTTCGGCAAAGGCTCCCAGAGCCACCTTGCCTACCTGCCCGAGGCCCACACCGATTTCGTCTTTGCCACCATGGCGGAGGAATGGGGGATGCTCGGCGGCCTGTTCGTGCTCGGCGCCTTCGCCTGGATACTCGGCTGGGGGATCAAGGTCGCCCGCACTGCCCCTGGCCGATTTGACCGTCTGCTCGCCATGGGGATGGCCTTCACCATGTTCTTCTACGTCTGCATCAACCTGATGATGGTCATGGGCCTCGCGCCTGTCGTCGGCATTCCCCTGCCGTTCATGAGCCACGGCGGCTCCTCAATGATGACCAACATGATCTGCGTGGGCACGATCATGGCCGTCGCCAACTGGAGCCGCGAAGGCCCGCGCTCCCTCGCCTGAACCTGCCTGATGATTTTTGCACCGAGCCCGATTTAGCCCCTTCCCATCGGCGATTCCGCCGCTATAGGGAGCGCTCCCGAGAGGCACGGCCCTCGTGGAACTCCGGCACGCCCGGTACGGACGCATAGCTCAGTTGGTAGAGCAGCTGACTCTTAATCAGCGGGTCCTAGGTTCGAGCCCTAGTGCGTCCACCAAAATCTACCAGAAAACCAACGGTTTAGAGCGAGGTCCCGCAAGGGGTCGGAATACAGCTTTGGCTATGTGTTCCACATGTATTCCACTCTCGGGGAGCCGCGATTGACTCTTTGCGTCGCGGCCATACGGTTGAGGGATGACTAGACTTTGGCTCACCTACGCTTGGAAGGATAACGACGAATCTGACGTGGATCACGTCATTGCAGAGTTGCGGGCGTCGGGTCTGGATGTCCGTTATGATAGAGTCGAACTACTAGCGGGCCGACGCCTTTGGGATCAGATCGATGCAGGGATAAACGATCCCAAAACTGCGGCTTGGGCAATTTACGTCACAAGGGCCAGTCTCGAGAGCGAACCGTGTCAGGAAGAACTCGCCTATGCACTTGATCGGGCACTCCGGACGCGCGGTTCAACTTTTCCGCTCATCGGCATTTTTCCTGACAGCCTCGATCGATCACTGATCCCGTCGGCCTTGGCGACACGTCTCTACGTCAACCTACGCGATCCTGAATGGAAGGAGCAGATCGTGAGCGGTGTGCGGGGGTCGCGGGCAGAGAGCGTTGCGATGCCACCGGAACCCTTCCGATGGACGGTTCACCAGTTTAACGGCCGCCCTGTTGTTGAAGTATGGCCCCGCACAGGGCGCTGGTGCCCCTTTGTCGCCGCCGTTCCGAGGGGTGGACGATCTCAAATCCAAGCGGTCATCCCTGGCCCCCGCGGGCATATCACCGGAACTGGAGTGGTGTCCGGAGGTGACGCCTCCTCCCCTGACGGAAAACTCACAGGGAAGGCCGTGGATAGTGCAATCGATGCGCTTACGTCAGCACACATTTTCCTAAACGAGCTCCCTTCCGAAATTCACTTCGGCCAAGCTGGAGGGCCTGCTTTCAGGCTAGCGCTCCAAGCGGCGTTTTAAACCTTCTAGCACCGAGAGGGAAAGCGGTGGCCGATGCATTTAGAGGGATAGTCGTCTCAGCCCCCGTTAAGATTGACGGGCCTAGTCTGCAAATTGTAAATAGCGGAATTTCACCTCAAGAGCTGAGGTTTGCATTGCTATTTTGGGATAGGATCGATTTCCCTGAAAATAACTTCATAAACATTGGCGCATCACCTGAATTTGAGTTTCTTGTACAAGAAGGGATTGCCCAGAGAACTCGTATAGATCCAATCATTTTCGGGACTGTGAGTGGCGCAAGGGTGTTCCGGGACTGCCATGTCGCCGCATTCAAGAAGCTGAATGAACGAAATCCGGGCTGCTGGGCGACCTCCAGTGAGTTCGGTGCCATCGTTTTCAACGACAAGGAATTGGAGGCTGGGCGCGGCCTTCTCGTTACTCTTCACGATTGCTTGCCGGTACCGGACCAAGACGTGCCTTTGCAGGACGTGCTAGATTTCAAGGCGAAACGCCGCTCTGAGCTTCTCGCGTTGCGAGATGCCCTGGACGAAGCATATCTGAAGATTGCTGCTTCACCAGATCGAGATTTCGCGCTGTCGTCGGAGATTGCCCGCCTACAGCGCGCCTGCACAGACTACCTAAAAAGCGCGAAAGGCTTCGGTTTGGACTTCCGGATGATGGACATGACCGCCAACATCAATTTGATCGCGGGGGCAATCGCCGCTCAAGCCACATTTGCCGCCACAGGCAGCGCGCCGCTCGCTATCGGCGCCGCGGCGGCTGCTTCGATCGGCGTAAAAGCAGGCCCCGCACTGAAGTTGAAGCAAGCGCCGGTGAGCCCATTCCAATACGTCGCACGCTATCATCGCGAGGTTTTCACTCTCTAGCGAGAAAGCAGGTCCAAATGTCGCGTACGGCACGTCCGACTCCGTATCCAAAGCCGAGGTAAATCACCCAATCAATCATCGGCTGAAAGCAGATCGAGCGCCTGCCGCATCCCGATATAGGATTGGAACGGCACGAGCCGCTTCACCGCTTCCGCCTTGCTGTCGGTGATCCCGTCGCCAGTGGCCGCACCGATCGGAGCCCCGGCGGCCTTGGACACGTCGGAAATAAGGCCAGCCGTGGGGCCTAGCAGCTTCCCGACCGGATCGACGCCGATGCGGCGCACGCCCTGGCCGCTCTGCGGCGCGTCGGGGAATGCGGCCATAAGCGGGTCTTTCAGCGGATTGACACCCGTCATGGTGTCGACCGTGGCGGCCGCCTCGATCGGCAGGGCGAAGAAGCCCGACGCGTCCAACGCCTCGCCGATCAGATAGCCGGGGTTTTCGGCCGCAGCCTTGAACCGCTCGTAACGCTGGCCGCCCGACGCATAGGCCCGCAGCCAAGCGGAGAGCAGCCCGACAGACGTCATGCCCACCATCATGCTCGCGAACTGCGTCTTGCCTTCCTGCATCCCCCGGAGAAGCACGCGCTGGTGGCTGGCGAGGTTGTAGGTCTTGAACTGGAGCAGCGCCTTGCCGAGCGGCGTATTGGCGAAGAGGGGCACGTCGCCGACGCTGCGCGTCACCACTACGCTATCCACCTCTTTCGACACGGCGGCCCGATAGGCGCGCACCGCTTCGGCGCTGCCCCATTTCTCCGTATTGGCTACGCGCACGCCGTCGACCGTTTCGCCGTGCTCCGCGAACTCCCGCCCGATGCTGGCCGCCATGTCCCGATCAATGCCGAGATAGGCGAGGAAGCGCGCGTCGTCCGCATGGCCCGCCACGCCCTCCAGAATCCGGTTTTGCGACATGATCGACGCAATGGCCTTCGAAGCGTCGGTGAATAGAGGCGTTGCCAGCCGGTCGGGATCGTCCCTGCGGCAAGCTGTGCGCCGGGGCGCGGTATTTCGGATTGAGCACCCTCTTCGCTTCGCGGTGCGGAACCGCCCACGCTTGCTGTTCGGGGCCGGTCGGAACGTCGGCAATCGCGATGACAGCGCGATAGCCCGGCGGCACGGTGACGCGCTCACCCGCCGCCCGCGCTATGGCTGCCGCTCGTGTGAGGGCGCGATCGTCCAGGCACCGGCCCCGGCGCGGATCGTCGCGAGGGCGGCATCCCCACCGAGGCGCTGGATCGCGCAGGTCCTGGTCGCCAAGTACGCCGATCACCTGTCGTTATACCGCCAGGCCCAGATCTATGCACGACAACTGGGCGGTGATCGCCACGCTCGTCGAGAACTGCAAGCTTTCCGGCATCAACCCGCACAGTTGGATGACCGACACGCTCAGCAGGCTCGCCAATGGTTGCCTCGCAGCACTCACCTTCTGGTGCTGAATGTCGATTCAGCCTAGACCCGGGACCGGTAGCCGCCCTTTAGGAGATCGCTCTCCTGCAAGCGAGCCCACAGCTCCGCACCGGCCACCGGCCCCGGTTCTGGCCCGGTACGACGCCAGTAGGACAAGCCAATGCCCAAACTCACCGGCCAGCTCGTCATCGCCACCCACAACACGGGCAAGCTGCGTGAGATTTCCGCCCTGCTCGCCCCCTATGGCGTCAAATGCCTCTCCGCCGGCGAGCTCGGTCTCGCCGAACCCGCCGAAACCGGCACCACCTTCGCCGAGAACGCCCTGATCAAAGCCCACGCCGCCGCCAAGGGCGCGAACCTCCCCGCGCTCGCTGACGATTCGGGTCTGTGCGTCCACGCGCTCGGCAATCGCCCCGGCGTCTACACCGCCGACTGGGCCGAACGGCAATGGTTCGAAGGCGAGAAGGGCCGCGACTGGTACATGGCCATGGGCAAGATCGAAGGTCTGCTGTGCGAACTCGGCCCGGATGCGAACCGCTCGGCCCATTTCGCCTGTACCCTTGCGCTCGCCTGGCCCGATGGCGCGGAGGCGGTCTACGCAGGCATGGTACAGGGCAGTTTGACCTGGCCGCCGCGGGGGGAGCGGGGCTTCGGCTACGATCCGGTCTTCGTGGCAGTCGGGATGACGCAGACCTTCGCCGAGATCGATCCCGAGGAAAAGCACCACATCAGCCATCGCGCGGATGCCTTTGCCAAGCTTGTCGCAGCGCAATTCGGCTGACCGGCACGACGGCCGGTAGAGTAGCGTCGGCACGGTACCGTTGCCCGGTGCGACGCTGTGCCCCTTCATATTGAAGAGGGTGCGCCTGAAGGCCTACCCCAATCCCGGGTCAGGCCCGCGGACGATGCCAAGGGACAGCCCCGTTTTCCGTCGCTGCGTAAAGCCTGCGCATCCCACCGGTTCGGCTTCGCGACCACAATCGTTCGAGCTAGGTCGCGAGTAGTAGCAACGTGAATGGCGTCGTGTTGCCTGGAGCGGGTCTGGCGCATCAACCTTGCATGCCTGCCTTGGTGCTGTAGCCAAAGGGAATGCCGATGACCTTCGACCCCGCGTTGTTCAACCTCGGCGATGGCGCCACGGCCGCAAGCCTGGCGACGCAGCTCCCCGGACGTCCCGCCCCACCCGGACTGATCGAACGGCGCGCTACCGCGATGGCGGCCAAACCTCCGTCCGACACGGCATTCACAAAAATCGGAGGTGTCGCCTGCCTGGTCGCCAGCGTGCCCGAGCCGCAATGCACGGTGCTTCATTTCCATGGAGGCGGGTACCGCATGGGCAGCGCCGCCGGGTATGGGCCGGTTGCAAAGCGCTATGCAGCCGCGACGAAGGCGCAGGTAATCGTCCCTGACTATGCCCTGGCACCGGAGAACCCCTTCCCCGCCGCTCTTCTCGACGCGATGAACGTGGTCAGTGCGCTCGTCCGGGATTTCGACGGCAGGCCCTTGTTCGTATCGGGCGATTCAGCCGGTGGGGGCCTTGCGCTCGCGCTGGCCTCGATCATGATCCGCCCGCTTCCGCTGGCCGGACTGGCGCTGATCTCCCCCTGGCTCGACCTGACGGTCTCCGCCGACAGCTTTGCGCGATGCGCGGCGAGCGATGTCGTGTTCTCACGGGAGGCGGCACTGGAGGCGGCGGAGCAATACGCCCGCGACATGGACCGCCAGAATCCCCTGCTTTCGCCGCTCAATGCGAGCTTCCATGGCCTGCCGCCGGTAATCGTGCTCGCCAGCAGCCACGAAGTCCTGATCGACGACAGCCTGTCATTCGCCGGCCGCCTGGCCGATGCCAATGTTTCCTTCACGCTGAAGGTCATTCCCGAGGCCAAGCACGCCTGGCCCGTGGTGGAACCGGACTCGCCGGCGACCAGCATGGCCTACGGGCTGCTGCGGGAGTGGATCGACGCGGAACTGGCGCTGTAGTGCCCAGAGCGAGCTTCGTCTGCGCATTGGCGGCGCATCGCCAGAGCCCGCAGCAGGGGAGGGTTTTTCGTGACTGACGCCCAGGTTACCAAGCGGCGCGCATGGTACACGGTGGGTATCTTTACCCTGCTGCTCGCGCTGTCCGGCCTCGACCGGTACATCCTGTCTCTCGTCGCACATGACGTGACGCGCGATCTGCAACTCTCCGATGAGCAGATGGGCCTGCTTCTCGGCGCTGCCTTCGCAATTGTCTATTCCGCCTCCGCGATGCCCCTGGGTCACGTGATCGATCGCAGGAAGCGAATCCCGATCGTGGTCTGCGGTGTTCTCTTCTGGAGCGCTTGTACGATTGCCGGAGCCTTCGCGGACAGCTTCGCCACCTTGGCGGCCAGCCGCGCGGGCCTCGCCATCGGCGAAGCCGTGCTGACGCCCGCCGCGATCTCGATCATCGGGGACCTGTTCGAGCGGAAGGCCCGCGCGGCGCCCATCGGGGTCTACACCGCCATGTCGACCATCATGGCCACCGGATCGCTGATGGTGGGCGGCATCATCCTGGCCATCGTACCCGCGCTCGATTGGCTTTCTGGCATGGCGCCGTGGCGAGCAACAATGATCATTGTTGGACTTCCCGGGATCGTCGTTGCACTGGTCATGCTCGCGACCGTGCACGAGCCTCCGCGACGCGAGCTTGCCGCCGATGAGGCCCAGTTGCCTGGCTGGGGAGATTTCTGGGAAGAATTGCGCAGGAAATCGGCGATTTACCTGCCCTTCTACATCGGCGTTGCCGGCGCAGCGATGTTTTCGCTTGGCTTCATCGCATGGGCGCCCACCATGTTGCGGCGGATGTTTGACATGCCGGCGTCGGAATCGGGCTTTCTGCTCGGCGCAGTCGGCATCCCCGGCAGCATGCTCGCCGCGGCGATCTGGTCCACCTTTGCCGCGCATCGCGTTCGACGCCATGGACCACACGCCATCCTGGGCGCACTCGTGCTCACCACCGCGATGACAATTCCGTTCGCGCTGGTTCCGACGCTGGCCGGATCAGCCATGACAGTCGTGATCGGCATCGGCCTGCTCAAGGTCGCCTATGGCCAGGGCTCCCTCTACCCGCTGGCGATTCAAACCTACGGGCCAGGGCGGATGCACGGGCGCCTGATCGCGGTGGCCGTGCTGGCTGCACACGTGGTGGGCCTGAGCACCGGCTCGTTCATGGTCCCCTATTTTGCCAGCTTCTGGCCCGACGATCCCAACAACCTTGCCTATGGGGTGACCGTGCTCGGCTTGATGGCTTCGTTCATCTCGCTGTTCGGCTATGGTCTAGCGTACTATAACGCGCGGCGGAGCGGCCCGCTGCACCTCGCCGCACATGTGGCGGCCCAGGGGTGAACGGATGAACATCGCGGGAATGACAGCGCTGGTAACGGGCGGAGCCAACGGCATCGGGTTTGCAATCGCGCAGGCGCTAATGGACGCCGGCGGTCGACCGATCCTCGCCGACATCGATGGCGACGCCCTGACCAATGCCGCGCGCGAACTCGGCAACGTGCCGCATTTCGAGATGGATACGACAGATCGCACCGCCTGGGCGCGCCTTCGCGAGCAGGTCGGGATCGTCGATATCCTCGTCAATAACGCCGGGATCGGTCCGGATGGCCGCACCCTCGCAGACATGGAACCCGCCTCGTTCGACCGGGTCATCGCCATCAACCTTATCGGGGTGTTCAACGGCGTCTCCACCTTCGCTGCGGGCATGAGGGAGCGCGGGTCGGGGCACATCGTCAACATCGCCTCGATGGCAGCCTTGGTCTGGCCCGCCACCATCGGCGCCTATGCCGCCGCGAAGAGCGGGGTCGTTGGTCTATCCGAAGTGCTGCGCTCGGAGCTCGCCGACCACGGCGTCGGCGTTTCGGTCATCTTCCCGGGCATGGTCACGACGCGCCTGCGGGAAACAACCCGGCGCGCAGGCAGCGAGACACCGACCGGAGCGCCAACCCTCTCGCGGGAGGCCATGGCCGCTTCCGTCATCGGCGGCCTCGTGGTCGAGGCCATCTGCTCCGGGCGGCCGATGGTTGCCTCGCATCCGGAATACCGGGAAGCAGTCGAACGCAGGATAGAGGAGATCCTGCGCGGGTTCGACTAGAGGGTTCCGGCTCGATGCGGTTTGACACGACTTGGCCCAGTGGTAGTCTTCCGAAAAATCGAAATGGGAGATTGCGGAGATGCCGTCGGGTCACCACACGCGCAATTACTCCAAGTCGGGTAGCCGGGCGCTCGATGTGCTGGCCTATCTCGCCAGTGCCGGGCAGCCCAGCCGTTCCGCACAGATCGCCGATGCGCTGGGGATTGCCCGCTCCAGTACCGACCAGTTGCTCAAGTCTCTCACCGCAGACGGCTACCTCACCTTCGACCTCGATCAGCGGACTTACTTCCCATCGCTCAGGCTTGCCCCGTTCGGCCGGCTGATGTGGCAGTTCAGCGCCACGGAAGACAAGCTGGCCCGGATCACCGATACCATTCACCGCGAAACCGGCGAAGTCGTCACGATGAGCATCCGGAACGATTGCCACATGCAGTTCCTGCGCACGTCCATCGCCAACGATGACGAGACGCGGCAACGCCTGGGCGACAGCGAGCCGGTGATCGGTTCGGCGATCGGCGCCGCGGCCCTGCTCGACGTCGGCAACCGGCAGCTTGCCCGGATCATGGACCGCGCGTCGCGCCAGCACGCCGCAACGAGCGGGTTTGACTGGAACAGCCCCTTCGCCAAGGAGGTCCAGCTGTTCCGGATGAAGGGCTATGCCTGGCGCCGCCGCATGAGGGGACCGGAGGGGGTCCAGAGCGAATCTTCGCTGGACTGGTGGTCCATCGCAATCCCGGTGCCTGCTGGGCTGCCCTCGCGCGTGGTGCTCGGCCTGGCCGGCCCGGTCCACCGGGTACGCCCGCGCGAACGCAGCATCGTCAATCTCATGCGGCGCGAAGTGCGCACCGTATTCCAGTCCGGGGCAAGCGACATCCGCACCGGCTGAACTCCAGCCATTGACGCCGCGCCGGTTCCCCCCGATATGCGCGACCATACCGCAGCCGCATCCGGCGCGCGGGCGCTTAGCTCAGTTGGTAGAGCATCTCGTTTACACCGAGAGGGTCGGCGGTTCGAGCCCGTCAGCGCCCACCAGCCGGACGGCGGCAGGGTTCACCCGTTCGTCGCCGCGCTTGCGGGCCGGCATGCGCCCCTGTAGAGCGCGCGCAACCTTCCCATCGCCATACCCCCGTAAGGACCCCCAATGGCCGCGCAATACGCCTTCGTGATGAAGGACATGACCAAGACCTTCCCCGGCGCCCAGAAGCCGGTACTGAGCAACATCAACCTGCAGTTCTACCAGGGCGCCAAGATCGGCATCGTCGGTCCCAACGGCGCTGGCAAATCCACCCTGATCAAGATCATGGCCGGGATCGACAAGGACTTCACCGGCGAGGCCTGGCCGGGCGAGAACATCACGGTCGGCTACCTCGAGCAGGAGCCCCAGCTCGACACCAGCAAGACCGTGCTGGAGAACGTCAAGGACGGCGCGCGCGCCACGGCCGACATGGTCGAACGGTTCAACCAGATCGGCATGGAGATGGCCGAGGAAGACGCCGACTTCGACGCGCTGGGCGCCGAGATGGCCGAGCTTCAGGACAAGATCGACGCGGTCGACGGGTGGACGCTCGACAACCAGCTCGAGATCGCCATGGAAGCCCTGCGCTGCCCGCCGGGCGACTGGACGGTGGACAGCCTCTCGGGCGGCGAGAAGCGCCGCATCGCGCTGACCCGCCTGCTGATCCAGAAGCCGGACATCCTGCTGCTCGACGAACCGACTAACCACCTCGACGCCGAGTCGGTCGAATGGCTGGAAAACCACCTCAAGGAATATGCCGGCGCGGTGTTGATGATCACCCATGACCGCTACTTCCTGGATAACGTCGTCGGCTGGATCCTCGAACTCGATCGCGGCCGCTACTTCCCCTACGAGGGCAACTATTCGACCTACCTCGAGAAGAAGGCCAAGCGGCTCGAACAGGAGGACCGCGAGGAAAGCGGCAAGCAGAAGGCGCTCACCCGCGAGCTCGAGTGGATCCGGCAGACACCGGCCGCCCGCCAGACCAAGTCCAAGGCTCGTATCCGCAAGTTCGAGGAACTCCAGAACGCGCAGGACAACCGCCCCGTCGGCAAGGCCCAGATCGTCATCCAGGTGCCCGAGCGGCTTGGCGGCAAGGTCATCGAGGTCAAGAACATCTCCAAGGCCTATGGCGACAAGCTGCTGTTCGAAGACCTCTCGTTCATCCTGCCGCCGGGCGGCATCGTCGGCGTGATCGGGCCCAACGGCGCGGGCAAGTCGACCTTGTTCAAGATCCTCACCGGCAAGGAAACGCCAGACAGCGGCACAGTGGAGATCGGCTCCACGGTCCACCTTGGCTATGTCGACCAGAGCCGCGATGCGCTGAACCCTAAGAACAACGTCTGGGAGGAAATTTCCGACGGGCTCGACTACATGGTCGTGAACAAGCAGGACATGTCCACCCGCGCTTATGTCGGCGCGTTCAACTTCAAGGGCGCCGACCAGCAGAAGAACGTCGGCAAGCTCTCGGGCGGTGAACGCAACCGCGTCCACATGGCCAAGATGCTGAAAGCCGGCGGCAACGTGCTGCTGCTCGACGAGCCGACCAACGACCTCGACGTCGAGACGCTGGCCGCGCTGGAAGATGCGATCGAGAACTTTGCCGGCTGCGCCGTGGTAATCAGCCACGACCGCTTCTTCCTCGACCGCCTGGCCACCCACATCCTCGCCTTCGAGGGCAACAGCCACGTCGAATGGTTCGAGGGCAACTTCGCGGCCTATGAAGAAGACAAACGCCGGCGCCTGGGCGATGCCGCCGATCGGCCGACCGCGCTCGCCTACAAGAAGCTCACCCGCTGATCGCAGAGGGGGCCTGCCCCTTCTGTTCAGGCAGCTTTGACGATCACGGAGCGGTAGGCCGGCGCGGTGGGCCTCGATCTGACCCGGAGTTCATAGTTGCCGAGGGAATCGCCTTGGATGACGTGGCCCGGAAAAGTCGGTCACCGCGGCACTGGCTGCAGCCGCAGCGCTGCATGAGCCCGCTTTGACTGTATAAAAATGACAGCAAACCTCGCTCGAACCTGAACAAACACCCCTGCGCACGGTTCAGAAACATGACAGTGCGCAGGGCGTATACCTCCATTCATAGGTCGCCGCCGATGGTGCGGCGCGAGGATGGAGAGACGGCCATGGCCGGTAAGCATCTCATGAAATCAGGCGCGCTGATAGCTCTTGCCGCTGGCCTTGCCGCCGCGGTCATCCCGGCAACAGCCAGTGCCCAGGAAGCCAACGGCCGCCGTGGTGGCTGGCAGCAGGGCGGCGGAGAAGGTCGTGGCAACGGTGGCGGTTGGCGTGGCGACGGCGGCGAGCGCGGCAACTGGCGTGGCCAGCAGGCTCAGGCCGCGCCACAGGTCCAGCACCAGGCCCAGGCTCAACCGCAGGTCCAGGTGCAGCGGGCGCCGCGAATGGATCGCGGCGACACGCCCGGCCGCGGCTGGGGTTCGGATCGCGCCCAGGGCCAGCGGTCAGGTCGCGACTGGAACAACGCCGGCGCGGTGAACCGCCCCGATGCAGCCTGGCGCAACCGCGCCGCCGAACAGGCCCAACAGGCCCCGCAACAAGTCCAGCGCCAGGATGGCTATCGCCCGGAAGGCGCCTGGCGCGGGTCCACCACCCAGCAACAGGTCCAGCGCAGTTACGACCGTCGCAACTATGATGGCCAGCGGACCTATTCCGATACCTGGCGCAACCGCACCTACCAGCCGCGCGCTTATCAGCAGGGCGGCACCCGCGAAACCCGTCGCTGGGACGGTGACCGGAGGTGGGACGGCAATCGTACGGGCGGCTGGAGTCGCGATTGGCGACGCGACAACCGCTTCGCGTGGCAGTCCTACCGTAACCAGCACCGCGACGTGTTCCGGATTGGCCGGTACTATTCGCCCTACAACAACTGGTCGTACCGTCGCCTCAGCATCGGCTTCATGCTCCAGCCGTTGTTCTTCAGCCAGCGTTACTGGATCGACGATCCGTGGATGTACCGCCTGCCCGACGCCTACGGTCCATATCGCTGGGTCCGCTACTATGACGATGCCCTGCTGGTGAACATTTACGACGGCGAGGTGGTGGACGTGATCTACGACTTCTTCTGGTAGGTTCTTGCCCCTTTCCTGCCATGAAGAGAGCCGGTGAGTGGACCGGCGAACTGGCCCCCGTCCGACCGCCGACGGGGGCCTTTTTCGTCTTGTCCGCAGGTTGAAGGCAATTCGGCTTGTCTCGCTCGCGCCGCTCTCTAGCGTGGCCGGAATGTCACGAAACTCCGCCGATACGAGCAAAACCGCCCCGCTCAAGGACAAGGTCGCCCTTGCCCGCATGGGCGAACAGGTGCGCACGCGGCTGGCTGCAGACCCCGCGGCCTTCCGCATCGATACCGACAAGGCCGAAATCTTCGCCTTCAGCCAGTTCCTCAGCCCGGTGGAGTGCGAACGGTTCATCGCCATGGTCGACGCGGTGGCCCGGCCATCGACCGTGTTCGACATCAGGTATGAGGACGGCTACCGCACCTCCTATTCCGGCGACGTCGAGCGGACCGATCCGTTCGTACGGATGATCGAGCGGCGGATCGACGACCTGCTCGGCATCGACCCCGGCTTCGGGGAGACAGTCCAGGGCCAGCGTTATACCCAGGGACAGGAATTTCAGGCCCATGTCGACTGGTTCTGGACCCTGGCTGACTACTGGCCGAAGGAGCAGCGCAAGGGCGGTCAGCGTTCGTGGACCGCCATGGCCTATCTCAGCGACGTGGACGAAGGCGGACAGACCGAGTTTGTCCGGCTCGGCATTTCAATCCCCCCACAACAGGGCCTGTTGCTGGTGTGGAACAATGCCGCGCCCGACGGGTCTCCCAACTGGGACACGATGCACGCCGCCCATCCGGTCGTGCGGGGGACCAAGTACGTCATAACCAAATGGTATCGGACACGCGTGTGGGGCTGACAGGGGAGTGGGCATGAGGAGCGGCGGCCTGTGCCTGCGCGTCGCGCTGGGCGTTTGCCTGACGGGTTTCGCGCTTGTGCCGAGGCTACCGGCTCAGGTCGCGGTTGCTGTGGCCAGTGCAGCGGAATCGGCAGAAGACCGCAAGCTTGCCGCCCTCCTCGCCGACGATGCTCGCCGTAGCGAGGCGCTGGATCCGGTCGACCGGATCTACCGTGGCGAGCATGTCGCGCCCGAGGCTCTCGCCGAGGTCTACAGCGCCTCACTCAGCCGCAAGCGTCTCGCCTCGACGAGGCAGAGCCTCGCCGCCCTCGCCCGCGTCGATCGCCGCCGCCTCTCGCCCGAACGGCAGATCAGCTACGATGCCTTCGCCTGGGAGAAGCGCAACGGCCTCGCCTTTCTCCAGCCGGACCTGCGCGCGCTGACCGAAGTTCAGCCGATAAATCATTTCGACGGGCTGCAAACCGCCTTCCCGGCGATCATGGCCCACGGGGGCTCGCTGCGGTACGAGACAGCGGCGGATTACCGCGCGAACCTCGCATTGCTAGGCGCCATTGCGCCGGTGCTCGACCAGGCGATCGTTCGCTTTCGCGAAGGCATGGCCAGCGGGATAGTCGAGCCCAAGCTGACCGTGCGCAACATGATCGGACAGATTGATGCCCTGCTGGCGCTGGGCCTGACGGATTCGCCGTTCACCTCTCCGGTACGCGAGTTTCCCGGCGGGGTGCCGGAAGCCGAGCGCGCCGGACTTAGCGCGGCGTACCTCGCGGCAGTCCGCGACGATGTGATCCCGGCCTACCGCCGTCTGCGCAGCTTCCTCGCCGACGTATACCTGCCCGCCGGGCGCGACAGCATCGGCCTTGGCGACATGCCGGGCGGTGCGGCACTTTATCGTGCGCTGGTGCGCGAGCATACGACGCTGCCGCTCGAACCCGCCGTCGTCCACCAGCTCGGCCTGGCCGAAGTCGCCCGCATCCAGCGCGAGATGGGCGAGGTCGAGCGCCAGCTCGGCTATGCGGTGCCGCTGCGCGACTTCTTCGATGTGCTGCGCACCGATCCCCGGTTCCATCCCTCCAGCCCCGCGGAGCTGGCCGATGGATATGCGCGGATCGCCGGGGCGGTGGAGGCGCAGGTGCCCCGGTTCTTCCTGAAAGTTCCCAGGACGAAGCTGGTGATCGCCCCTTACCCCGCTTACAGGGCCCGCTACGAGGCCGGCGGCAGCTACAACCAGGGCAGCGCCGATGCGAGCCGGCCGGGGGTGTTCTTCTACAACACCTACGACCTCAAGAGCCGCTATCTCACCGGAATGACCACGCTGTTCCTTCACGAGGGATCACCCGGCCATCACTTCCAGATCAGCCTTGCCCAGGAAGATTCCTCCCTGCCGGACTTCCAGCGCTTCGGCGGGAATACGGCCTATGTCGAAGGCTGGGCGCTCTATGCCGAGACGCTCGGCTATCCGATGGGGCTCTACAAGGAACCGATGCAGCATTGGGGCACGCTGGACGACGAGATGCTTCGCGCCATGCGGCTGGTGGTCGACACTGGCATCCACACCATGGGCTGGAGCCGCGAGCAGGCGGTCGACTACATGCTCGCCAACTCAGGCATGGGGCGAACCGACGCCGTGGCCGAAGTAGAGCGCTACGTCGCTATTCCGGGCCAGGCCCTCGCCTACAAGATCGGCAGCCTTACTATCCAGCGGCTCAGGGCCCGGGCCGAGGCTGAATTGGGCGCCCGCTTCGACCTGCCCGCTTTCCACGAGCAGGTTCTCGGCTCGGGCGCCCTGCCGCTGCCGGTGCTGGAGGCCAAGATCGACCGGTGGATTGCCGGGCAGCGGCAGTAATGCTCCTGGCCGGCCCCACTTCCGCCCGTCCTGAGCCTGTCGAAGGACTGCACTGTCTTGAGGCGGGCGCACGGAGGCACGCAGAGCAAGACATTGCTTCGACAAGCTCAGCACGGACGGATTAGGATTCAGAATTCTTCCCGGCCTGAGCTAAGCGCCAATCATGCCCTTCACTGTCGCCGCCCTCTACCGCTTCGCCAGCTTCCCCGATACGCCAGGCCTGTGCGAGCCGCTCGAAGCGCTCTGCCGGGCGCACGGCGTGAAGGGGACGCTCCTACTCGCCGGCGAGGGAATCAATGGCACCATTGCTGGTAGCGCCGCGGGCATCGCCGCGGTCCTCGCCCACATCCGCGCTCTGCCGCGCTGCGAAGAGCTCGATGTAAAGTTCTCGCAGGCCGCGCGGATGCCGTTTCACCGGCTGAAGGTGCGGCTCAAGCGCGAGATCGTCACCATGGGTGTGAGCGGGATCGATCCGCGCTCAACGGTGGGCACCTATGTCGAGCCGGACGAGTGGAATGCGCTGATCGCCGATCCCGAGGTGGTGCTGATCGATACCCGGAACGACTACGAAGTGGCGATCGGCACCTTCGATCGCGCGATCGATCCTAAAACCGCCACCTTCCGCGACTTTCCCGAGTGGTTCCGGAGCCGCCGGGCGCAATTGCTGGGCCCCGGCAAGCGCAAGGTGGCGATGTTCTGCACTGGCGGCATCCGTTGCGAGAAGAGCACGGCCTTCCTGAAAGCCGAAGGTGTGGACGAGGTGTTCCACCTCAAGGGCGGCATCCTGCGTTATCTCGAGCAAGTCCCGTCCGAGCAAAGCCTGTGGCGCGGCGAATGCTTCGTCTTCGACGATCGGGTGTCTGTCGGCCATGGCCTCGCGGAGGGCAGCCACGTGCTGTGCCGCGCCTGCCGCCGTCCGGTGAGTCGTGAGGACCAGGCCTCGCCGCTCTACGAGGAAGGCACCGGTTGCCCCGCGTGCCATGGCGAGCGGACCGAGGAGCAGCGCTCCGCCGCGCGGGAGCGGTGGCGGCAGGAGCAGCTGGCACAGGCGCGTGGAACGGCGCACGTCGGGGCAAGTCTGGCGTCGTCCCGGGCTTGACCCGGGACCGCTGGCGGACTTTCAGGCGCGGTCAGGCCTGCAGGCTGGCTCGCAGCTCCGCACAGACCAGCTGTCCCGGGTCAAGCCCGGGACGACGGTGCCGGTGACGTTGCCGACGCTTCACCGACCACTTCGCTCACCACCACCTCCGTCTTTTCGGAGACTTCCTGTACATCACCGTGGAGCTGACCCATCTTGTTGAACAGGCGGTCGACCTTGCGGTGGAGGCGGAGGATTTCGACCGTGGTCCGGAGATTGATCTCATAGTCGTGGCGATTGGAGATGCGGACCTTCCTGGCCTGGCGGTTCTGGCTCATCATGATGATCGGCGCCTGGAACGCCGCCATGGTTGAGAGCATAAGGTTGAGGAAAATGAAGGGGTAGCGGTCCCACACCAGGCCCTCGACCTGCGCCAGCGGCCCGTTGAGCAACATCCACGCGAGCAGGACCAGCGTGAAAAGGATGATGAAGGTCCAGGACCCCCCCACGGATGCCACCCGGTCGGCCAGCCGATCCCCCAGGGTTGCGGTGCGGAAGGCCTCCTCGTCAGGATCGAGCTCGATATCTGTCGAGGCCACCCGATAGAGGACGCGCTGCTCCTCTTCTTCAAGCTCGGCATATGGCCTGCCGAGCAGTTCCTGCGCCAAGGCTTCGGGCGAGGTGTCGAGCTTCACGCTCGATCAAACGAGCGCCTCGGCGATGAGTTTCCGGGTGTTGGCGACGCCGTAGAGCGCGATGAAGCTGCCCATGCGCGGACCTTGGCCAGAGCCGAGCAGGGTCTCGTACAGCGCCTTGAACCAGTCGCGCAGCTGTTCGAAGCCGAAATGCGGGTCTTTGCCGATCTCATAGACGAGGTTCTGGAGTTCCTCTGCCGTGGCGCTTTCGTTCATCGACGCCAATTCCTCGTCAAGCGCGGCAAGGGCCCGGGCCTCGTTCTCGTCTGGCTTGCGGCGGATCAGGGTGGGGGCGATGAAGTCGCGGTTGTAGGCCAGCGCCTTGTCGACCAGCGCATCGAGCGCCGGGTGAGCGGCGGGATCGGCGTTCTCGACATAGTTGCCGAGATAGGACCAGACCTGCTCGCGCGTGGCGTTGGCGCCGAGCACTCCGACGAGGTTAAGCAGAAGCCCGAAGGTGACGGGGAGGCTCTCCCCTTCCCCGCCCGCATGGCCATTGGTGCGCAGCAGGTGCCACACGGGGTTGCCGAGCTGCTGTTCGACGGGCTGGGCCGGAAGTTTCTCGCGGAACTGCCAGTATTCATCGACCGCGCGGGGGATGATCCCGACATGGAGGCTCTTCGCGCTCTTGGGTTCGCGGAACAGGTAGAAGCCCAGGCTCTCCTCGCTGCCGTAGGTCAGCCACTGCTCGATGGTGAGGCCGTTGCCCTTGGACTTGGAGATCTTTTCGCCGTTCTCGTCGAGGAACAGCTCGTAGATCAAGCCTTCCGGCGCGCGGCCGCCCAAGGCGCGGGCGATCTTGCCGCTCTCACGCACCGAGTCGGTCAGGTCCTTGCCGCACATCTCGTAGTCGACGCCCAGCGCGACCCAGCGCATCGCCCAGTCGACCTTCCATTGCAGCTTGGACTGGCCGCCGAGGATCGAATGCTCGACGTCCTCGCCAAGGTCGTGGAAGCGGACGATCCCGGCTTCGGCATCGACAACCTCGACCGGGACCTGCAGCACCTGGCCCGTCTTGGGCGAGACCGGGAGGACGGGCGAATAGGTCTGCCGCCGCTCCTCGCGCAGAGTGGGGAGCATGATGTCCATGATCGCCTGCCAGTTGCGCAGGACGCCCTTCAGCGCCTCGTCGAAGAGGCCGGAATTGTAGCGTTCGGATGCGGAGACGAATTCGTAGTCGAAGCCGAAGCGGTCAAGAAAATCGCGCAGCATCGCGTTGTTGTGATGGGCGAAGCTTTCGTACTTGCTGAAGGGATCAGGGATGCGGCTTAGCGGATGACCGATGTGGGCCGCCAGGAGCCCCTGGTTGGGTACGTTATCGGGCACCTTGCGCAGGCCGTCCATGTCGTCCGAGAAGGCCACCAGCCGGGTGGGCGCTCCGCCCGAGAGCACCTCGTAGGCGCGGCGGACGAGCGTGGTGCGCAGGACTTCCTGGAAGGTGCCGATGTGCGGCAGGCCCGAGGGACCGTACCCGGTTTCGAACAGGACCGGCGTTCCGTCTGGCTTGCCTTGGGGAAAGCGTTTCAGGAGCTTGCGCGCCTCCTCGAACGGCCAGGCCTTGGAGACCTGGGCGGCGGCCAGAAGAGCGGGCGAGGAGAGGGCGGCGTCAGTCATGCGCGGCGCAATTGCGGATGGGGCCCGCGGGCGCAAGCGTTTCGTTCACCTCGGCGACCAGGTTGACGAAGTTGACACGGTTCAGGATGAAGAATCCGGCCGACCCAACCGCCGCGCTCCGCAGGGCGGAAAAGGGGCGGCGCGCACGGGTTTGGACTGGCATCATGGGGGCGACCAAAGCGCCTTGCCCCGATGTAGGACAGCGCGCCGCTCGGCCGGTCGCAAAGCGCGGGAACACTTGCTGACATCCGTGCATTGGCTGGCGTGAGGGGGCTGGTTGATCCTGCCCGGACATCCGGCCCGACCGTCCCATCGGGGAGCTGCCATGAGCCTTTCACGCATGACCCTCAGCCGGTCCACGGTCGCTGGGGCGACCATCTCGAGTTCCCGTCCCGACCGCTGGCTGGTGCCGCACCAGTCACTCGACCCTTCGGTGCGCCGCATGACTTACGGCCCGATACGGCCGATGGGCTGGTCGGACCGCCCGCTGTGGCGCCGCCTGTTCCACTGGGGCTAATCGCGTCCTTCGAGGCGCCTCTCAGCCTACAGCTTCGACGCTCCTCAGGACGAACAGACGGGTTTTGGCGGGGACCGGCTATCCGCCCATGTTTACTTTTCGTTCCGCCCCCGGCATTCACCGCACATGCCCGCGCTCACCATCCCGGCCCTTCATGCCAGCTACGGCGGCTGCTGGCTGACCGAGCGCGGACAGACCCGCGCGATCGGCAAGGGCGAAGCGATCGTCTCCGCCGCCGATACGCCGGTCGTCCTGCTCAACGCGCCATTGGTGGCCAGCCGCCTCGGCTATCCCGATCTTTCCGGGCTTGACCTCCTCGAACTGTTCGCCTTCGTCCATCCGGCGCAGTTCGTGGTGCCCACGCCCAAGGGGCTGGCCCATGCGCTGGGCCTCGCCGAGCCCGATAGCGATGCAGCCGTGCCCGCCTTCCTGCTCAAAGCCGCCGGCGTGCTGCTGGAAACCTGCGGCAAGGCTGACTGGGCCGAGCGCGAGGGCGCATGGAGCCAGTTGCAGACGCTGGCCCGGCTGCGCTGGACCTGGGTGACTTTGCTTTCCGGCCATGTGGCGCGGCCCGAGCGGGCAGAGCGCTGGCTGTTCGCACGCCTGCCGGAGTGGGAGGAAGCGCCGGAACGCCCTCAGCCCGCCCAGACGCAGCTTGACGGCGAAGCCGTTAACGCGCGGCTTGCCGACCTGACCAGCAGCGGGGCGGAAAGCCGGCCGACGCAGCAGGCCTATGCGCGTGAGGCGGCGCTGGCCTTCGCCCCGCGCAAGCGCGAGGGCCAGCCGCACCTCGTCCTGGCGCAGGCGGGCACGGGCATCGGCAAGACGCTGGGCTATCTCGCCCCGGCCTCGCTCTGGGCCGAGCAAAGCGGCGGGACGGTCTGGGTTTCAACCTTCACCAAGGCGTTGCAGCGACAGTTGCGCCGAGAAAGCCGGCGAGCATGGCCCGGCGCGCGGGCCGACGGCAGCCAGCCGGTGGTCGTGCGCAAGGGTCGCGAGAACTACCTGTGCCTGCTCAACCTCGAGGACGCGCTGCAGGGCGGGTTCGGCGGGCGCGCGGCAATCCTGGCGCAGTTGGTGGCGCGCTGGGCGGCCTATACGCAGGACGGGGACCTTGTCGGAGGCGACCTGCCGGGGTGGCTCGGCACCCTGTTCCGCCAGCGCGGGATCACCGCGCTGACCGACCGGCGCGGCGAATGTGTCTATGCCGGCTGCCCGCATTACCGGAAGTGCTTCATCGAGCGCGCGGCCCGGGCCAGCGCCCAGGCCGATCTCGTCATCGCCAACCACGCGCTGGTGATGGTCAATGCCGCCCGGGGGCGCGATGCGGCGCAGCGGCCGACGCGGATCGTGTTCGACGAAGGGCATCATGTGTTCGAGGCGGCGGATTCTACGTTTGCAGCGGCGCTGACCGGGAGCGAGGCGATCGAGCTGCGGCGCTGGGTGATCGGCCCGGAGCGCGGCTCCAAGGGACGGCGGCGGGGGCTTTCCGCAAGGCTGGCGGACGTTGCCTCCTATGACGATGCCGGTGCCCAGGCAATCGCCTCGGCGCGCGAGGCAGCGGAAGCCCTTCCCGCCGACGGCTGGCTGCAGCGGCTGGCCGAGGGCGCGCCATCGGGCGAGATCGAGCACCTGCTCGCCGGCGTGCGCGCACTGGTCCATGCCCGTGACGAGAGCGGTGGGCAGGAAGCGGGCTACGGGCTGGAGACGGAAGCCGCGCAGCTACCTGGCGAATTCATCGAACTGGCCGGCAAGGCGCAGGAGGCTCTGGCGGGCCTGCGGCAGCCGCTCCTGCGCCTGGGCGCGCGGCTTGAGGCGATCATGACCGAGCCGCCGGACTGGCTTGACGGGGCGGGCCGGGCGCGGATCGAGGGGGCGCGGCATTCGCTGGGCTGGCGAATCGACCTGATCGCGGCGTGGGAAGCACTGCTCCAGCGGCTCGGCGGCCCGGCGGACCCGGAATTCGTCGACTGGCTGGCGGTCGACCGCAGCGACGCGCGCGAGTTCGACGTGGGCCTGCACCGGCGCTGGCTCGATCCGATGAAGCCTTTCGCGCAGGTGGTGCTGGAGGGCGCGCACGGGGTGATGATGACCTCGGCGACCCTGACCGACCGGGCGCGGGGTGAGGACATGGACTGGGATGCGGCCGTGGCGCGGACCGGGACCGGGCACGTTGAGGCGCCGGCCCGTCTGTTCGTCGCGGAGAGCCCGTTCGACTATGCCGCCCAGGCCGAGGTACTGATCGTGACCGACGTCCCCAAGGGCGACATTTCGGCGCTGGCCGGCGCCTATGGCCGGCTGATCGAGGCGGCGGGCGGGGGGGCGCTGGGCTTGTTCACGGCGATCCGGCGGCTGCGCGCGGTCTATGGACGAATCGCCGACCGGCTGGCCCGCGGGGGGCTGCCGATCTATGCCCAGCACGTCGATCCGATCGATACGGGAACGCTGGTCGACATCTTCCGCGACGACCCGCGTTCGAGCCTGCTCGGCACCGATGCGCTGCGCGACGGGGTCGACGTGCCCGGGCGGTCATTGCGGCTGGTGGTGATGGAGCAGGTGCCCTGGCCCAAGCCTTCGATCCTCCACCGCGCGCGGCGGGCCGCTAACGGGGGCAGTGCGGCCGATGACCGCCTGATCCGGGCGCGGCTGGCCCAGGCCTTCGGGCGGCTGATCCGCAGCAAGGAGGACCATGGCCACTTCGTCGTGCTGTCGGCCGCCTTCCCCAGCCGACTGCTCGGGGCCTTCCCGCCCGGCACGCCGGTCCACCGGGTGACGCTCGACGAGGCTTTACAACGGGTGAGCGCCGGGCTTGGTGAGCGCTACGGCGAATCTGCGCCGGATCACGCAACGGGGCAGGCGCGCGAGGGATGAAACTGCTGGGGCTGTTCCGCCATGCCAAGTCCGACTGGCACGATGCGACTGCGCGCGACTTCGACCGGCCGCTGAATGCGCGAGGGCGCAAAGGCGCGGCTCTGATGGGCCGGCACATCAACGCCCACGGGGTAAAGTGGCAGCGGGTCATCTCGTCCCCCGCGGTGCGGGCGGCGCAGACCATCGAGCTGGCAGCCGAGGCGGCGGGACGGACCGTGCCGATCGAGTGGGACCGGCGGATCTATCTCGCCTCGTCCGTCACCCTTGCCGACCTGCTGCGCGAAGTGGCCGAACCGGCGGGCAGCGTGCTGCTGATCGGCCACAACCCGGGGCTGGAGGACCTGATCTTCGACCTGGTGCCGGACGACGGATCATCACCGTTGCGCGAGATCGTCGAGGAGAAGTTTCCCACGGCGACCTTTGCGGTGCTGGAACTGAACGTGGAGAAATGGGCTGATCTGGATGACGGCTGCGGAGGGCTGGTTCACCTCACGCGGCCGCGCGATCTCGATCCCAAGCTGGGGCCGGGCTTGTCGGATTGATCTGACAGGATGATTGCGCGAGCTAGCGCGTGGCATCTGCCAGGCGAGAGCGGATCTGCCTGAGGCGATCGACCATGGCCGGTGCGGGGTCGCCTGCGAAAACCGGGGCGGCAACGGGCGTTGCCACCCGCTCATCCGCCGATCGCTCACCCGCCGCCTCGGCCCTGCGGCCTTGCAAAACCAGCCGCGCGCCGCGCAGGGTATAGCCGTCCTTGTGGACGAGCCCGTCAATTCGCTGGACCAGCGCGACATCGGCCGGGCGGTAGTACCGCCGGCTGCCGCTGCGCTTCAGCGGGCGCAGCATGGGGAATTGTTCTTCCCAGTAGCGCAGGACGTGCTGGCGGATGCCCAGCGCCTTGGCCACTTCGCCGATCGTGCGCAGCGCATCGTCGGCCTTGCCGTCCGCAAAGGGAGTGGCAGGCCCCGCGGAACCCGCCTGCCCGCCACCGCCAGCCCCTTGCGAGGACTGGTCGAACAGCGAGGGCGACGAGGGCTCCGCCATGCTGGCCTATCCCGCGGGCGTCAGAGCCCGGAGATCTGTTCCTTCAGCATCTGGCTGGCGCGGAAGGTGAGCACGCGGCGGGGCGTGATCGGCACTTCGATGCCGGTTTTCGGATTGCGGCCGATCCGCTCCGCCTTGTCGCGCAGCAGGAAGGTTCCGAATCCCGAAATCTTCACGTTTTCCCCGGCCGCCAGAGCATCGCACATCTGGCTGAGGATCGATTCGACCATTCCCAGCGCTTCTGCCCGCGAAAAGCCGAGGCGGCGATTGATTGCATCGGCCAGATCGGCCCGGGTTAGCGTACTCATCGAACGCATCTAAGCCCCTTCCCCCTAAACAGCGACCCAGAAATCCCGGCATCAATTTATCGGCAAATTTTGGAAAGGCAAAGCAATCGCTTGCCCCCAATGGCGCCGCGGAGGATTTTTCGACTGCCCGACGGGGGCTGACCATAACGATAGTTATGGATTCCGGCCGTTCAGAGACGGATCAGGCTTGCGCCCCAGGTAAAGCCGCCGCCCATGGCCTCTAGCATGACGAGATGGCCGGGCCTGATTCGCCCGTCTCGCACCGCCGTATCGAGGGCGAGCGGTACCGAGGCCGCCGAGGTGTTGGCGTGGCGATCAACCGTGACCACCACGCGCTCGGGCGAGAGGCCGAGCTTCTTCGCCGTGCCATCGAGAATGCGCTTGTTGGCCTGGTGGGGGACCACCCAATCTAGGTGCTCTGCCGGGAGGTTCGCAGCTTCGAGCACTTCGCGCAGCACGTCGGCGAGGTTGGTCACCGCGTGCTTGAACACTTCCTTGCCCTTCATCCGCACCTTGCCGACCGTGCCCGTCGTCGACGGGCCGCCGTCGACATAGAGCAGTTCGTTGTGCTGGCCATCGGCATGGAGGCGGGTGGCGAGGATGCCGGGTCCGGTCGCCTCGTCAACCTCGCGCGCCTCGAGCAGGATCGCGCCGGCGCCGTCGCCGAAGAGGACGCAGGTGGTGCGATCCTCCCAGTCGAGGATGCGGCTGAAGGTTTCGGCGCCGATGACGATGGCGCGGGTGGCCATCCCGGCGCGCAGCATCGAATCGGCAACGCCCAGGGCATAGAGGAAGCCCGAGCAGACCGCGGCGACATCAAAGGCGATGCCGCCATTGGCGCCGAGCGCGTGCTGGACGAGGGTGGCGGTGGCCGGGAACGTCTGGTCCGGCGTGGCCGTGGCGAGAACGATGAGGCCGACGCTGGCCGGATCGACTTCGGCGGCCTCGCAGGCGGCGCGGGCGGCCTGGGTTGCAAGCGAGCCGGTGGTTTCCCCCTCGCCAGCGATATAGCGCTGGCGGATACCGGTGCGCTCGACGATCCACTCATCGGTGGTGTCGACCATCTCGGCCATTTCGGCATTGGTCACGCAGCGCTGCGGCAGGGCCGAACCGGTCCCGATGACCACGGAGCGCCGGACGGATCCGAGGGTCATTCAGCGGTTCCTTCGCGCTTCTTCACGCCATTACGGCCGGACTGGAGCAGGCCATCGGCGCCGACGCGGGCAAGGTCGGCATGGATGCGCTGAGTGAGATCGTCCTCGAGCAGCCGCGCAGCGACTGCGACGGCATTGGCGACGCCGAGCGCATTCGCGCTGCCGTGGCTCTTCACCACGACGCCGTTGAGGCCGAGGAAGACCGCGCCATTGTGGTTGTTGGGATCGAGGTGGTGCTTGAGCAGCTCAGTCGCGGGGCGCGAGATCAGGAAGCCGATCTTGGAGCGCAGCGAAGAGGCGAAGGAGCGGCGCAGCAAATCAGCCACGAAGCGGGCGGTGCCTTCGACCGCCTTCAGCGCGACATTGCCGGAAAACCCGTCGGTCACCGCCACGTCAACGTCGCCCCGGCAGATCTTGTCGGCCTCGGTATAGCCTTCGAAGCTCATCGCCAGCTTGTCGGCCGCGGCCTTGAGTTCGGTCGCGGCGATCTTGAGATCGTCGGTGCCCTTGATGTCCTCGGTGCCGATGTTGAGCAGCTTGACGCGCGGCGATTCGAGCCCGGTGACGATGCGCGAATAGGCCGCGCCCATGATCGCGAACTGGACGAGGTTGCGGGCATCGGCCTCGGTATTGGCGCCGAGGTCGAGCATGATGAGGTCATTCTCGCCCAGCGTCGGCAGCAGGGCGGCGAGCGCAGGACGATCGATGCCGGGCAGCGTACGCAGGGCGAGCTTGGAGATGGCCATCAGCGCGCCGGTATTGCCGGCGGAGACAGCAGCGCCGGCAGCGCCTCGCTTAACCGCGTCCACCGCCATGCCCATCGAGGTGGTCTTGGCGCGGCGCAGGGCCTGGCTGGGCTTGTCCTCGCCGCTGATCGTATCAGGCGCGTGGAGGACTTCGGAGGCGGCCCGCAGATTGGGATGATGCTCGAGGGCGGCGTGGATCTGCGTTTCGTCGCCCACCAGCAGAAACTTGAACCGATCGTGGCGGCGACGCGCCAGCGCCGCGCCCTCGATCATGACGCGCACGCCCACGTCGCCGCCCATCGCGTCAACAGCGATACGCGGCAGGCTCATCCCCCCAGATCCCTGCGATTACGGCTCAGAGGCCGACAGCGACGATCTCGCGACCGTTGTAGTGACCGCAGGCATTGCACAGATTGTGCGGGCGCTTCAGTTCACCACAGTTCGAGCATTCGTGGAACGCTTCGGCCTTCAGCGCGTCGTGGCTGCGGCGCATGCCCCGGCGGGACGGGGTCGTTTTTCTCTTGGGGACAGCCATTTCGGCACCTGTTCCTGAAATCTAGCAACTTGTCGAGGACCGCGGCCAGCCGTTGCGGGGCTGCGGAGCGAAGGCGCGCCTATAGCGATTTTGTCGTGCGTTGCAAGCATTGCGCGGCTAGCACGTGGCCGGACAACGGAGGGGAATTGCCACATGATCCTGCAAACGACACTCAGCCTCGCCGCCGCGGCGGCCATCATCAATATCTGGCTCGGCATCCGCGTCGGCCAGTTGCGCCATCGGCACGGCGTCTCGGTGGGCGACGGCGGCAATGAACAGCTGCAACGGCGCATGCGCGCCCAGCTCAATTTTGCCGAGCACGTGCCGGTGGTCCTGGTGCTGCTCGGCCTGATCGAAGCGACCGGCAAGGGCGGCCAGTGGCTCGCTCCGGTCGGCGCGGTCTACATGCTCGCACGCGTGGCCCATGCCCTGGGCATGGATGGCGGCTCAATGGAAAAGGGCCGGATGGTCGGCACGCTGGTCAACATGCTGGTGACGGTGGGCCTGGCGGTCGTGGCCGTGCTGATCGCGCTGGGGCGGATGTAAGCGAGCCTTCGGTAATCGCGTCGTCCCGGGTCGAGCCCGGGACGACATTTACCGGCTGGACCACGTCTCAGCCGAAGTTGCGATCCGCCACGAAGGGGTTTGTGGCACGCTCGTGGCCGAAGGTGCTGGTCGCGCCGTGGCCGGGAATGAAGGTCGTATCATCGCCCAGCGGCCAGAGCTTCAGGGTGATCGAATCGATCAGATCCTGATGATTGCCGCGCGGGAAATCGGTGCGGCCGATCGAACCGGCGAAGAGCACATCGCCCACGACGGCGAGGTGCGAGGGCGCGTGATGGAAGACCACGTGCCCTGGCGTGTGCCCAGGGCAATGGATCACATCCAGCGTCAAGTTGCCGAAGGTCACCTTGTCGCCGTCCTTCAGCCAGCGGTCCGGCTCGAAGGAGTGGCCTTCCAGGCCATAGTTGCTCTGAGCAGTGTCGAGCTGCTCGATCCAGAAGCGGTCATCCTCGTGCGGGCCTTCGATCGGTACGCCCAGGTCCAGCGCGAGCACGCCGGCCATGCCACAGTGGTCCATGTGGCCATGCGTGACGAGGATCTTCTCGACCGTGATCCCGGCCTTCTCGATGCCCTGCTTCAGGCGCGGCAGGTCGCCGCCCGGATCGACGAGCACGCCGCGCATGGTCTGGGTGCACCACAGGAACGAGCAGTTCTGCTCGAAGGGGGTGACGGGTACGATCGCGGCGCGCAGCGGCAGGGTCTCGGTTTCGCTCATGGTTGATGCAGATGGCGGCTGACGGCGCGGGAATCAATGACTCACGATTTGGGGGCTCACAGACGCCCGCTCTTCCACACCACGCGGCCGATCACCTCGACCTCGTCGGGCGCCAGTTCGATCGGGCGGTAGACCGGGTTCTGGCTTTCCAGCACGAGACGGCCCGGTACGCCGGTCTGTACCCGCTTGACCATGAGGCTGTCACCCACCCTGACCACGTGGACTCCGTCGCGCAGGGGACGCGGGGTCCGGTCGACAAGGATCTCGTCGCCATCGCGCAGCAGCGGCTCCATCGAATCGCCCGCCACGAGAATCGCGCTGAGCTGGCCGGGCTCGAATCCCTGTTCGCGCAGCCACCGCGCGGAGAAGCGCAGGGCCCCCACGGCCTCATCGCCAGCCGGAATGGCGCCCGGCCCCGCCGAGGCTTCGACCGCGAGACGGGGAATATCCAACCAGACAGGGTTATTGCCGCGTTTACCAGGCAAGGCATTGACCGGAGCGGAGGAATTATACTCCGGCGCGCCGAGTTCCGTCTCGGCCACGCCGAAGAACTCAGCCAGTCGGCGGCGGTCCCGCTCCTCCAGCTTGCGCGGTGATCCCTTGCGAACAAACTGCTGGAGATACGTAGAATTTCGCCCAATCAGAGCCGACAGCGCGGAGAGACTGACGCCCTGCTCGGTAGCGAGAGCCAGGAGGCGGACTCGAGGATCGACGGGGGGATTGGTGGTAACCATGAATCCGACATAGGCGATGTATTTTTCCTAGACAAGTAGGAAATCTCCCGTGATGTAATCGATTCATCGCAGCCGAATCGGAGACTCGACACGCCATGCTGCTTTTCAAGATCGAACACTTCCTGCGCGAAACCGGCATGCCCTGGACCAAGTTCGGCCGGCTCGCCACGCATGATCCACGCTTCGTGCAGGACTTGCGCAATGGCCGCACGCCCCGCACAGGTACGGCGAAACGCGTGGAACATTTCATGAACACTTATCGGAGGAACCCCCATGCTGCATGAACCTCGCGCCGTCCTGGGCCTCAAGGCCGCGATTCGGCCCGTCCGCCGGCCGACCCGCGGCAACTGGATGCGCCTGCTCGGCCAGGTTCTGAAACTGGCGGGTGGCCACGGCGAGCTCATCCGCCACGACGAACGGCCATGGGCCAGCGTGACCTTCTCCGGCTGCCGCCACACCATCGCCCTCGCCTTCACCGGGCCTGAGGCCATCGCTGCGGCGGAAGGCGTGATCGACGGGTTGGCCGATCACGAGTTCGACGTGCCCGGGCATATCGTCGCCGATGCCCAAGTGCGCGAGGTCAGCCACAGCCATTTGCCGGAACAGAAACTGACGATGGAGTTGGAGATCCTGTTGCTGGAGGATCTGTGAGGGGGTGACACAGTCGTAATGGCGTCGTCCCGGGCCTGACCCGAGACCGATGGCAGATGCGAAGCTGTGAAGCTGTGAAGCTGCTTGCGCGCGGGCTTGCGTCTAAAAGCAAGCACCGGTCCCGGGCCAGGCCCGGGACGACGAGAACGCAAACCGGCGCACGCGCCTAGCCCAGCTTCCATTCCCAGCCGAGCGGGTCGCCGTCCATGACTTCCACGCCCTGCGCCGCGAGTTCGTCACGCAGGGCGTCGGAGCGGGCGAAGTCCTTGGCGGCGCGGGCTTCCTTGCGGGCGGCGAGCGTCGCTTCGATCTCGGCTTCGGTGATCGTGGCGGACTTGGGGCGCAGGCGCAGGTCGCTGCGGGACAGACCAAGCAGGCCAAGCCCGAGCACGGTATCCATTTCGGCGACCGTGCCAAACTTTTCGCCGGCATCGACCTTCTTGAGCGCGACGGCTTCCTCCAGCACGGTTAGTGCGACGGGCGTGTTGAGATCGTCGGAAATCGCCGCCTCAAAGCGCTCGAGCAGACTTGCGAACTTCGGCCCCGGCGACCCGGCACCCGCGCCCTGCGCCCTGACGTTGGTCACGGCCATCAGCAGCCGCTTCAAGCGAGTCAGCGCCGCGCCCAAGCCTTCCCAGGAGAATTCCAGCTCGCTGCGGTAATGCGCCTGGAGGCACATCAGCCGGTAGGCGAGCGGGTGGTAGCCCTTGTCGATCAGCAGCTGGAGGCGGAGGAACTCACCGCTCGCCTTGCTCATCTTGCCCGAGCGCTCGACGAGAAAATTGTTGTGCATCCACAGCCGCGCGCCGCTGTTGGCGGTCACGTCCAAACCGTTGGTGCAGCAGAACGCCTGGTTCTGGGCGATCTCGTTGGGATGGTGGATCTCGCGGTGGTCGATCCCGCCGGTGTGGATGTCGAAGGGGAAGCCGAGAACTTCGCCGCTCATCACCGAGCATTCGAGATGCCAACCCGGCGCGCCGCGGCCCCAAGGGGAATCCCATTCCATCTGCCGCTTCTCGCCTTCCGGCGTCTTGCGCCAGATTGCGAAGTCGGCAGCATTGCGCTTGCCTTCGACAACCTCGATCCTCCCCTCGCCGTCGTCCGTCTGGGCGCGGGCAAGGCGACCGTAATCAGCCACGGTGGAAACGTCGAAATAGAGGCCGGAGGGCAGCTCATAGCAGTGCTGCGGCGCGATCTGCATGGCGAAGTCCAGCATCTGCGGGACGTAATCGGTCGCCACGGTCCAGTGCGTCGGCTGACGGATGTTGAGCGCCTTCACGTCAGCCCAGTAGGCCTGCTTGTAGTGTTCGGCGATGTCCCAGATGGAGCGACTTTCGACGCGCGCCATCTTCTCCATCTTGTCCTCGCCCGCGTCGGCATCGTCGGTCAGGTGGCCGACGTCGGTGATGTTGATGACGTGGGTGAGCTTGTAGCCCTTGAAGGTCAGCGTCCGCCCCAGCACGTCGGCGAAGACATAGGCGCGCATGTTGCCGATGTGCGGGTAGTTGTAGACCGTCGGCCCGCAGGAATAGACCCGCGCTTCGCCGTCGTGGACCGGCTGGAACGGCTCGGCCTGGCGGGTGAGGCTGTTGAATAGAACGAGAGGGCTGGTGGCGGAGGTCATCTGGCGCATTTGCCCGCAGGCGTGGCGCCGCGCAAGCGGGCTATTCCTCCTCGAACAGCCCCGCCAGCTGCTCGATGATCGTGCCGCCGAGCTGTTCGGCGTCCATGATGGTGACGGCGCGGCGATAGTAGCGCGTCACGTCGTGGCCGATGCCGATGGCGACGAGCTGGACCGGCGACTGCTTCTCGATCCACTCGATCACCTTCCTCAAATGCTGTTCGAGATAGCCCGAGGAATTGACGCTGAGGGTGGAATCGTCGACCGGCGCGCCGTCGGAAATGACCATCAGGATGCGGCGGTCTTCCGGTCGGGCGAGCAGGCGGGCGTGGGCCCAGAGCAGCGCCTCGCCGTCGATGTTTTCCTTGAGCAGGCCCTCGCGCATCATCAGGCCCAGGCTCTTGCGGGCGTGGCGCCAAGGCTCGTCGGCGCGCTTGTAGACGATGTGGCGAAGGTCGTTGAGGCGGCCGGGACTGGCGGGCTTGCCCTGCCCCAGCCAGGCCTCGCGGCTCTGCCCGCCCTTCCACGCGCGGGTGGTGAAGCCGAGAATCTCGGTCTTGACCCCACAGCGTTCGAGCGTGCGGGCGATGACGTCGGCGCTGATCGCGGCGATCGAGATGGGCCGGCCGCGCATCGAGCCGGAATTATCGATCAGCAGGGTGACGACCGTGTCCTTGAACTCGGTATCGCGCTCGACCTTGTAGGACAGCGACTGGCCCGGCGAGATGACCACGCGGGCGAGCCTGGCGGCGTCGAGCAGCCCCTCCTCCTGGTCGAAATCCCACGAGCGGTTCTGCTGGGCCATGAGCCGACGCTGGAGCCTGTTGGCGAGACGCGTGACGACGCCCTGCAGGCCCTTGAGCTGGGCATCGAGATAGGCGCGCAGGCGGCCGAGCTCTTCCTCGTCGCACAGGTCGGTGGCGGCGACGATCTCATCGAAGTTGTCGCTGAATACCTTGTAGTCGAAGTCGGCCGGCAGGTCGGTCCACGGGCGGTTGGGGCGAACCGGGAGCATGCCGTCCTCGCCCTCGTCGGCGCTGTCGTCGACCTCGCCGTCCTGGTCGATCTCGCTCTCGCCCTCGTCCTCGCCGTCCTCCTCGCCTTGGCTGGGCTGGGCGCGGGCCTCGGTCGGCTGGCTGTCGTCGCCGCTCTCGTTGCCTTGCTCCTCGTCCTCGGTCTCCTCCTCACCATCCTGTTCGTCGGGCTCGGTGGCTTCCTGCTCCTCGGGCTGCATCCGGGTGAGCTCGAGGTGCTGGAGCATGTCGAGGGTGAGCGACTGGAACGCGCGCTGGTCTCCCAGCGAGGCGGCAAGCGCATCGAAATCGTTGCCGGCGCGCTCCTCGATCCAGGTGCGGACCATGTTCACCCCGGCGCGCGCCGTTTCCGGCACCGGTTGGCCGAGCAGGCGCTCGCGCAGCATGAGGCCGAGCGCGGTGGGCAGCGGGACTTCCTCGGCGCAGTCGGCCCGGGCAATCGGATCGGAGGCCGTGCGCATGGCGACTGCGGCCTCGAGGTTGTCGCGCATCCCCGCAAAGTCGCGCGCGCCCAGCGCCTCGTAGCGCACCGTCTCGACCGCATCGTAGCAGGCGCGGGCTGAAGGTTCGGCCGGGGCCTGGCGGGCGTGGAGCGCCTCGTTGTGGTGGCGCAGGCGCAGGGCGAAGCTGTCGGCAAAACCGCGTGCGAGGGCGGCCTGTTCGACTGGCAGTGACCGGCCGGGCAGCGGCACGCGCAGAGTGTGGCCGACGAGCGCCGGGCTGTCACCCGTCCAGGCGACGTCCAGCTCAGCCTCGCCGGAAATGGCGCGGCTGGCTCCGGTCAGCGCGGAGCGGAAGCGGTCGAGAGGGGTTTCGTCAGCCATCTGTCTCGTGCGACGGAAGTTGCGTGCGGGGCTTCGACAGGCTCAGCGCGAGCGGAGGTATTTTGCAAGACCACTCCGACACCCGCTCGCCCTGAGCTTGTCGAAGGATGCTCACGCAACCTCGGAACTATGACCTCAGAGCGACTGCCCGGTCTTTGCCCAGTCGGCCAAAAAGCCCTCGATGCCCTTGTCGGTGAGGACGTGCTTGACCAGCCCCTTGATCACGGCGGGCGGCGCGGTCATCACGTCGGCGCCGATCTTGGCGGCTTCGAGCACATGGATCCCGTGGCGCACCGAGGCGACGAGGATTTCGGTCTGAAAGGCGTAGTTGTCGTAAATCAGGCGGATGTCGGCGATCAGCTGCATGCCGTCGAAGCCGTTGTCGTCATGACGGCCGACGAAGGGCGAGACGAAGGTCGCCCCGGCCTTGGCGGCGAGCAGTGCCTGGGTCGCCGAGAAGCAGAGCGTCACGTTGACCATGGTGCCCTCGCCGGTCAGCGCCTTGCAAGTCTTCAGGCCGTCGATGGTCAGCGGCACCTTGATGCAGACGTTGTCGGCGATCTTGCGCAGGATTTCGGCCTCGCGCATCATACCATCATGGTCGAGCGCGACGACTTCGGCGCTGACCGGTCCGCTGACGATCCCGCAGATCTCGCGAGTCACCTCGATGAAATCCCGGCCCGACTTGGCGATCAGCGAAGGATTGGTCGTGACGCCATCGAGCAGGCCGGTGGCGGCCAGGTCCTTGATGTCGGCGATTTCGGCGGTATCGGCGAAGAACTTCACGGCGCGTACTCCGGGGAGATGATTCTGGATAGCCTATAGGGAGTGGGAGGGGGCGGTGCCAGTCCCATGGATGGCTGTCGTCCCGGACTTGATCCGGGACCGCCGGCTGTGAGGAGGCATACCGGCGATGTCACAGCTCCGCGCCTGACACCGTCCCGGGTCGAGCCCGGGACGAAGTGGGTGGGCACAGCCGCGCAACCGGGCTGGCGATCCCCTGCCTCCCCCCATATAGCCCCCTCATGCGCCGCGTCCGCCTGCTTGTGTTCAACGCCGCCCTTGGCCCGCTGGATTACCGCGTGCCCGAGGGCATGGCGGTGGAGTTCGGGTGCCTGGTGGTCGCGCCGCTGGGCCCGCGGCAGGTGCTGGGCGTGGTGTGGGAGCCGGAGCGGCTGCCCGCTGCCGAAGTTCCCGATACGCGGCTGCGGCCGCTGCTGGAAGCCCTGCCGGTGCCGCCGCTCTCCGCCCCGCTGCGGCGGCTGATCGAGTGGACGGCCGATTACTACTGCGCCCCGCTCGCCTCGGTCGCGCGGATGGCGATGGGTTCGCTGGCAGCACTGCGCGGCGGAGGGACGACGACCGAATACCGGCTTACCGGCGAGGTCCCCGCCCGGCTCACCACGCAGCGTGCGGCAGCGATCGATGCGCTCCATGGCGAACAGGCCTCCTTGCGCGAACTGGCGGAGCGGGCGGGCGTTTCCGAAGGGGTGCTGCGCGGGCTGGTCGGCGTTGGCGCGCTCGAGGCGGTCACGGTGGACATCGATCGCCCCTTCCCGCCCGCCGATCCGGCCCACGCCGCGCCCCGGCTGGAAGCGGATCAGCAGGCCGCGGCGGATGTCTTCGCCGGGGCGGTGCGTGACGGCGGGTTCCAGCCCTTCCTGCTCGACGGGGTGACCGGATCGGGCAAGACCGAGTGCTATTTCGAAGGCATTGCCGCAGCCATCGACACCCGTCGGCAGGTATTGGTGCTGCTCCCCGAAATCGCGCTGACCGAAAACTTTCTGCGTCGGTTCGCGGCGCGCTTCGGCGTCGCCCCGGTGCTGTGGCACTCCAGCCTTAAGGCGAGCGAGCGGCGACGGGCCTGGCGAGCGATCGTGCGGGGAGATGCGCAAGTCGTGGTCGGCGCGCGCTCGGCATTGTTCCTGCCCTATGCGCGGCTGGGCCTGATCGTGGTCGACGAGGCCCACGAGGTTTCGTTCAAGCAGGACGAAGGGGTACGCTACAATGCCCGCGACGTGGCGGTGATCCGGGCGAAGTTCGAAGGCATACCGGTGGTGCTCGCCAGCGCCACGCCCGCGCTCGAATCGATGCAACTAGCCGAGGCCGGGGTCTATCGCCGGGTCGAACTCGCCGCGCGCTTCGGCGGGGCGGAACTGCCCGACATCCGGGTGATCGACCTGCGCGCGGAGCAGCCCGAGCGGCAGCACTGGCTCTCCCCGCCGCTCGTGAAGGAACTGAAGGACCGGCTGCTGCGCGGCGAGCAGTCTCTGCTGTTCCTCAACCGGCGCGGCTATGCCCCGCTGACGCTGTGCCGCCATTGCGGCTACCGCTTCCAGTGCCCGAACTGCACGGCCTGGCTGGTGGAACACCGCCTCTCGCGCCGGCTCGCCTGCCACCACTGCGGCCACGAGGTGTCCACGCCCGAGGCCTGCCCCGAATGCGGCGCGCCCGATTGCATGGTCGCCTGCGGGCCGGGGGTGGAGCGGATCGCCGACGAAGTGGCAGAGCGCTTCCCCGAGGCGCGGGTGGCGGTGGTTACCTCGGACACGCTGAACTCGCCGGGCAAGGTGGGCGAATTCGTCGAGGCGGTGGAAAGGGGCATGGTCGACGTGATCGTCGGCACGCAGCTCGTCACCAAGGGCTACCACTTCCCCGAGCTGACCCTCGTTGGCGTGATCGATGCCGACCTCGGCCTCGAAGGCGGCGACCTGCGCGCGGGCGAGCGGACCTACCAGCAGATCGCCCAGGTGGCCGGGCGCGCCGGGCGCGGGGAGAAACCGGGCGAGGTGCTGATCCAGACGCGCCATCCGGAGGCGCCGGTTCTCCGGGCGCTCGCCAGCGGTGACCGCGACGCCTTCTATGACGCCGAAGCCGAGAGCCGGCGCGAGGCCGGGGCCCCGCCGTTCGGGCGCTGGGCGGCGATCATCGTCTCCAGCGAGGACGAGACCGAGGCGCGCGATGCGGCCCGCGCCATCGGCGGCATCCGGCCCGACCTGCCGGACCTGATGGTGCTGGGCCCCGCTCCAGCCCCCATGGCCCTGCTGCGCGGTCGGCACCGCTACCGCCTGCTGGTCAACGCGCGGCGTTCGGTGCAATTGCAAGCGATCATCCGCGAGTGGCTGGGGCGGCTCAATTTCCCGCCGGGGGCGCGGGTGGCGGTCGACGTGGACCCTTATAGTTTTGTCTGACGAAGGAATTCAGCGATGATCGCGCGCGAACTGCTCGGTACGGCCCGGGTCCCCGGCGGCGAGGAGCTGCGCCTGTTCCGGCACGACCGCGATTTCATGATCGTACTCGGCGGCAGCGAGCTGATGAGCAGCCGGATGAGCGGCTCGGAAATCGCGCTGGCAGAGCAGACCCTGGCGCGGCTGGGCAAGCCGCCGGCGCCCTGCGTGCTGATTGGCGGCTACGGCATGGGCTTCACCCTGCGCGCGGCGCTGGCGGTAACGGGCGCCAAGGCGGAGCTGGTGGTCTGCGAACTGGTGCCCGAGATCATCGAATGGGCGCGCGGGCCGATGGCGGAGCTTGCCACCGGCTGCCTCGACGATCCCCGGGTGCGGCTGATGATGGGCGACGTCGCCTTCGCCATCGACGGGGCTTACAGCGATTACGATGCGATCATGCTGGATGTCGACAATGGGCCGGACGGGCTGGTGCGGCCGGAGAACAACGGGCTCTACGGCAAGAACGGCCTGCGCGCGGCGATGAACGCGCTCAAGCCCGGCGGGATCGTCGCCTACTGGTCGGCTTATGCCGATCCGGCCTTTACGCGGCGGCTGGAGCGGACCGGGTTCGCGGTGGAGGAAATTACCGTGCGCGCCCGCAGCAACGGCAAGGGGCCGCGGCATACCATCTGGTTTGCGCGGAAGGTATAACGTCGTCCCGGACTTGAGCCGGGACCGCTGGCAGGTCTTCAGGCAACGTCCCGCCTGCCTCCACCTGCCCCCCGCCTACAGGCGCCAGCCTCACAGCCACGCGATGGTCAGCGGTCCCGGGTCAAGCCCGGGACAACGGCTATTCACCGCAGCTTGGCTATGGTGAAGCCGTGTTGACGGGCGGCATCCTTGGTGGATTCCTCCGTCCGATTGAGGGCCCTGGCGATTTCCTTGAGGCCCTTGCCCTTGTTGCTGAGCACCTGCAGCTTCTGCAGCTCCTCGGGCTTCCACGGCTGCTTGTGGCGGGCGATCTTCTCGCTCATTCTGCGGCGGCCGTCTTCTTGGGCGCGGCCTTCTTCTTGGCCGGAGCCTTCTTGGCGGGAGCCTTTTTCGCGCCGCCCTTCTTCTTGCCTTTGGCCGGGCCCTTGGCGGCACGCTCGTCGATGAGGGTGATCGCCTCCTGTTCGGTCAGGTCCTCGGGCTTCTTGTCGCGCGGGAGGGTGGCGTTGGTGGTGCCGTCGCTCACATAGGGGCCATAGCGGCCGGCCATCAGCTTGATGTCGCCGCCGGACGTGGGATGCTTGCCGAAGACCTTGAGCGGCTCGGCCGCCTGCCGGTTGCCCCGGCCGCCCGCATTGGCGGCGGCTTCGGCGAGCTTGACCACGGCGGCATTCATGCCGGTATCGAACACCTCGGCGGTGGACTTGAGGCGGGCGTACTTGCCCTCATGCGCGAGATACGGCCCATAACGGCCGATGCTCGCAGTGATCGGCTTGCCGGTCTCCGGGTGGTTGCCGATCTCGCGCGGAAGCGAGAGCAGTTTGAGCGCCCATTCGAGGTCGAGCTCGGGAATGTCCTTGGGGATCGAGGCGCGCTTGGCCTCCTTGCCCTCGCCCAGCTGAATGTAGGGCCCGAACCGTCCGGCGCGGCGGGTGATCTCAAGGCCGGTGGCCGGGTCCTTGCCCAGTCTTTCATCGTCGCCGCCCTCGCCGCCGCCCGGCTGGGCGAACTTGCGGGTGAACTTGCATTCCGGGTAGTTCGAACAGGCAACGAAAGCCCCGAACCGCCCGCCGCGCAAGCTCAGCCGGCCCACGCCGCACTTGGGACATTGGCGCGGATCTGTGCCGTCCGCCTGTGGCGGGAACAGGTAGTCCGAAAGGAACTCGTCCAGCGCCTCGGTCACTTCCGAGGGCTTGCGTTCCATCACCTCGTCGGACTTGGGCTTGAAGTCCTTCCAGAACTTGGCGAGCAGCGCCTTCCACTGCTCGCGCCCGCCCGAAACGTCGTCGAGCTCTTCCTCCATCCCGGCGGTGAACTCGTAGGCGACGTAGCGCTCGAAGAAGCGTTCGAGGAAGGCGGTCAGCAGCCGCCCGCTCTCTTCCGCAAAGAAGCGGTTCTTCTCGGTGCGGACGTAATTGCGGTCCTTGAGCACCTGCAGCGTCGCGGCATAAGTGGACGGCCGCCCGATGCCGAGCTCCTCCAGCCGCTTGACGAGGCTGGCCTCAGAATAGCGCGGCGGGGGCTGGGTGAAATGCTGCGCAGCATCGACACCCTTCTTCGCCGGGCAATCGCCCCTGTTCATGATCGGCAGCAGGCCGCTTTCGTCCTCGTCGGCATCCTGCCTGGCGTCGTGCGATTCCTCGTAGACGGCAAGGAAGCCGGGGAACTTCACCACCTGGCCGGTAGCGCGCAGTTCGTGGTTCCCGGTGCCTTCGCGGAAGGTGACCGTGGTGCGCTCAATGTTGGCGGAGGCCATCTGGCTGGCCATGGCCCGCTTATAGATGAGGTCATAGAGCCGCGCCTCGTCCGCCGAACCGTAGCGGTCGCGGGTGAAGTCGGTCGGGCGGATCGCCTCGTGGGCTTCCTGGGCGTTCTTGGCCTTGGTCTCGTAGTGCCGGGGCTTTTCCGGGAGGTAGTGGCCGGAGTAGCGGTCGGAGATGGCGGCGCGGGCGGCGGAGATGGCGCTGGGGTCCATCTGCACGCCGTCGGTGCGCATGTAGGTGATCGCGCCGGCCTCATACAGCGTCTGGGCCACGCGCATGGTGTGGCTGGCCGAGAAGCCGAGCTTGCGCGCCGCTTCCTGCTGCAGGGTGGAGGTGGTGAACGGCGGATAGGGATTGCGCCGCGTCGGCTTGGTCTCGACCTCCTCGACCCGGAACGCGCCCTGCTCGACCACGGCCTTGGCGCGAATGGCGATGCCCGCGTCGCCCAGGCTCAGCCGCTCCAGCTTCTGCCCGTCGAACTTGACCAGCCGCGCGGGAAACTCCGTCCCGCCCTGCTCCATCCTGGCCACGACCGACCAGTATTCCTGCGGCACAAAGGCTTCGATCTCACGCTCACGCTGCACGATCAGGCGCAGCGCGACCGACTGCACTCGGCCCGCCGATTTCGCCCCTGGCAGCTTGCGCCAGAGCACCGGCGAAAGGGTGAACCCGAACAGATAATCCAGCGCCCGGCGGGCGAGATAGGCGTCGATCAGGTCCTGGTCGAGCTCGCGCGGGGCCTTCATCGCGGCAAGGATCGTGTCCTTGGTGATCGCGTTGAAGGTAACCCGCTCGACCTCCTTGGGCAGGGCCTTGCGCCTGGCCAGCAGCTCGCGCACGTGCCAGCTGATCGCCTCGCCCTCGCGATCGGGGTCGGTGGCGAGGATCAGGCGGTCGGCCTGCTTGGCGGCATCGGTGATGTCGCGCACGCGGGCCTGCTTGTCGCCATAGAGCTCCCAGTCCATGGCGAAGTCTTCGTCCGGCCGCACGGACCCGTCCTTGGCCGGCAGGTCGCGGACGTGGCCGTAGGAGGCGAGGACCTTGTAGTCCTTGCCGAGATACTTCTCGATGGTCTTGGCCTTGGCCGGGGATTCAACGATGACAAGCTGCATGGGGGCTCAGCACTTCCTTACGTGTGTACGCGCGAGGGTGGGTATGCTCGGCCCACTCCGTCAAGCCCCGTCCGCTCCAGTCCGCCCCGGACCTCGCCCAGGGTCGCGCTGGGTCCGCCGCGCATTCCGGCATAGTCCGGACGAGCCTTAATCAGAAACAGGCGCAACGCATGGTATATGCAATCGTTTTACAAAGCTATTTCAGTATTTTACCATAACCAAGCCTTAAGACCCAGGTGGTTAACCCCGCTTCCACGGGGGTTACGGAAATGTACCAGATTCACGACTGGGCAGGCACGGCGACCGATCAGATCGAGAACGGCATCCATCGCCGCTTGCATCCGATCGGCTTGAAGGGTCTCGCCGCGATTTCGGCTTACGGGCTGCTCACCATCGCCTACTTCACCTACCGCATTCCCTTGTGGAATCCGCAGGCCCCGTTCCTGTCGGGGGTGATGCTGGCCGCCGAACTGTTCGGCGTGCTCACCCTCGCGCTGCACGTGTTGTCCACGTGGACCCTGGTCGAACGGATCGCGCCGCCCGTCCCGGCGGGGTTCGAGGCGGATATCTTCGTCACGACCTGGAACGAGTCCGCCGAAATCCTGCGCCATACGTTGCTGGCCGCCAAACAGGTGAAGCATGCCCGGCAGATTTGGCTGCTCGACGACGGCTGCCGTCCGGAGATGGAGGAGCTCGCCCGCGAGCTGCAGGTCCGCTACCTTTCGCGGACCGACCGGTCCCACGCCAAGGCCGGCAACCTCAACAACGCGCTTAAGCATTCCGACGCGTCGTTCGTCGCGATCTTCGACTGCGATCACGCGCCGTCGCCCGAGTTCCTCGAACGTACGCTCGGCCACTTCGTCGATCCCGGCGTCGCCTTCGTGCAAACCCCTCAGGACTTCTACAACGTCGATTCCTTCCAGCACCGCGGCACTGCGCACTCACGAGAGGCATGGCACGAGCAGACCCTGTTCTACCGGGTCATCCAGGCCGGCAAGGATCGCTGGAACGCCACCTTCTTCTGCGGCAGCTGCGCAATCATGCGCCGGTCGGCGCTGGAGGACATCGGGGGCTTCGCCACGGGCACCATCACCGAGGACATGCACACCTCCCTGCGGTTCCACAAGAACGGCTGGAGCGCGGTCTATCACGCCGAGGCCCTGGCGTTCGGCCTGTCTCCAGCGAACCTCGAACAGTACGACACCCAGCGCCTGCGCTGGGGCCGCGGAGCCATGCAGGTATGGACCCGCGAGGGCATTCTCCTGCGTGGCGGGAAGATGAACCTCGCTCAGCGACTGTGCTATTTCACCTCGGCGGTGACCTATTTCGAAGGCTGGCAGAAGGCGGTGGTCTATTTCCTGCCGATGGTCGTCCTGCTCACCGGACACATGCCGATCATCTGGACCGGCTGGCCCTTCGTCCTCATCTTCGCGGGGTGGCTGCTGGCGGGCCTGATCGTCAACGAGGTCTTCAGCCGCGGATACGCCAAGACGATCTGGATGGAGGAATACAATTTCCTCCGGTTCTACACCTTCATCAAGGCGACTCTGGCCCTGGTTATCCCGATAAACTGGGGCTTTTCCGTCACACCCAAGACCATGGGCAGTGATTTCCGCCTGATCTTCCGCTTGTGGCCGCAGATGCTCGTCACCCTCGGCGCCATCGGGTCGATCGTCGCCGGCGGCTACATCTACCGCAACCACCACCACCTGCCAGAAGGCGCCTTCATCGCCAACATGGTCTGGCTCACGATTAACGGGGCCCTGGCGATCAAGTCGCTCTCTTTCGTGACCCTGCGAATGCGCCAGCGGCGCAGCGGCCACCGCTTCCCCCTGCCGGTCGTCGCCCGGGTGGCGAGCGCAGGCGGTCCGTTCCGGGCGTCGATCGTGGCCGTTGCGCAGGATGTCTCCTCGGACGGGCTAAACCTCAGCCTCGATCGCAAGGTGGATCTCGGCCGGGAGATCGAAGGCGCCCTGATGCTCCCATCCGGCCCCCTCCCGTTTCGCGGTACGGTCTTGCGGAACAGCCCGACCGAAAGCGGGTCGATGCTCGGGGTTCGGTTCGAATGGTCCAGCGAATCCGAGGCCGATCGGCTCAACCGCTGCCTCTATGGCAATACTCTGCAGTGGGACGTGAACAGCTGGGCGGAGGTGCGCCGCACCAAGCCGTGGCGACTGATGCCGTCGTGGCTGTCGCCCGAGGTCTATGAAGACTGCTGGGAGCTGGCCCGGATGACCCACGGATCGGACCAAATCGACTGCCTCATGAAGCGGGACGGACCAACCTACCGGGTACTCACCTTTGCTGCCCTGCCGGCGACTGCCGAACTGACCCTGCGACTGGCCGGCGGCCACATCGTCTCGGGTCTGCAGGTAACCGGGTACCGGCAGTATGAGCTCGACGGCGGCTTCGTCCATCTCGCCGCCCTGGCAACCGAAGCGCTCAATCTCGAAGGCTTCCACCGCGAGCCGATGTGGGCCCACGGCTGAATCGGAAAGACATTGGATATCACGATGACCAAGCTACTTTTCGCGCTGGCGGCGCCCTGCATTCTCGCGGCCATGCCGGCGCAGGCGGACACGCCCACGGGCGTGGTCTATGCCGGCGGCACAATCAGCGACAGCGCATCCGCCCATGCCGGTGCGGTCGTATCGCTGCCCGGCGGCAGTCTCGGCCATGGCCTGGCAGCGCGGGCAGGCGTCGGCGGCGGCCGCTACCACTACGATGCGGGGGGAACCGAGATAACCGCCGACTATGCCAGTGCCGAGATTGGCCTGGTGCAGCAGGTTTCTGGGCGTTGGGGCTGGGCCAATTTTTCCGCCGGTCCGCGCTTTACTCACACCCGCCTGTCCCCGGTCGATCCCGCCAACAGCCGCCGGGGTTCCCGTTGGGATCTCGGCCTGCAAACCGACGGCGCGCTTGACAGCTCCCGCTGGCGCCTGCGCTGGCTCGGCGCCTACGGCGTGGTCGACGAGGCCTACCAGGCCCGGCTCCAGCTCGGCCGCAAGTTCGGCGACAAGGGCCTGCAGCTTGGCCTTGAAGGAGGCGTGCAAGGTGATCCAAGCTACCGCAAGCTAAGTGGCGGAGCCTTCGTCGCCACCTCGCTGGGACGGGGTTTCGAGGCACAGGCCGGCGGCGGCGTCAGCAAGGAACGCGCGCAGACGGCTAGAGGCTATGCCAGCCTGGCGCTGGCGAAGGTGTTCTGACACCAGCGGGCAGCGGCCCGCTCAGAACCCGAACCCGCCGCCGAGCATTCCGCCCAGCCCGCCGCGGCGCGGCCGCTCGCCCGGCTGCTGCCCACGCGGATCGTCTCCCCCGCTCATGTCGCCCATCCCGCCCATCCCGGGCATGTCCATCCAGCTGGTGGTGGACTTTTGGCGCACGCGGGCCGTCCATTGCAGGTTCCACGCAGCCTTGGGATTTGCCGGGCGCGGGGGAAAGGCGAAGTCTTCCTGCGGTCCGAAGGCGGTGAGCGTGCCCATGCGGAATTGCCCCGCGGCGCGAATCACCTCGGCGGGGATCGCGCAGGAAGTCTTTGCCGGCGCCAGCACCGTGCCGTCGCGCACCAGCCCGGCCACCGTTGCGGGCGAGAGCCAGTCGCCCAGGCCACCGCCGAACTGGCGCGTGGCGGAGCTTGACCACATGACCATGTCGCCCATCTCGCCGCGCTGGTTCATGTTGCCGCCGAACAGGCCGGCAAGGTAGCCCGTGGCATCGGCGATCGCATCCCAGGCCAGCAGCCGCGAGCACGAGGGCAGCGAGCGCAGCCGGGTGGAGAGCGGGGCCATGAAGTCCTTGGCGAGGGTGAAGCTGATCTCCGGCGAATAGTTGCCCGCGATCCGGTGCGGCCCGATCAGCGAGGAACTGGGTTTCACAAATTTGTTGTCCTCAGCCGGCCAGCGCCCGAAAGTGCGGCTGTTGGCAAGCGACGGGCCCCAGTCACGCAGGATCGTCGTCGACCACAGGCCCGGCGGCATCTGCCCGGCGGCGAGCTTGGCAAAGTCGATGATCACCGGCTGGCCTGCGCCCGCATGTTCGCCGCAGCCCCAGTAGATTAGCATCCGCCCCTTGGGCCGCTGGCCTTGCGGCATGTCCTCGGGCACGCGCTCTTCGCGCGGCGTGGTCAGCGGCAAGGACTTTCCGAGCAGGGCGCCATCGGGCATGAAGTGATCGGCCTTGGCCCCGCCCGAGGCCGGGGCCGTGCTGGAGCCAAGCCGCAGGTACAATTCGCGCTGGACCTGGCTGCCGCCGCGCCCCCCGCCGAACATCATCGCCGCGCCCATCCCTCCGCGCCCGCCGGCAGCGGCGCCAGAGACGGTCCCTGCCCGCATGTCGTAGCGGGCGACCGGGCCGGAGGTGGGCTTTTGCTGAGCAGCGCCGGGCATTGCTGCAAGCAGGCCGATGCCGCCCGCGAGCAGGGCAAGAATGGAAATGTGCGGGAAAAACTTCGTCTTCATGGCAAGCCCCCGTGAAACGAAACTGGGGCGAGTGGATATCACGGGGGGGCGCAAGTCAACGATGTCGATCAAAATCGCGGCCCGCCCGGAGCAGGCCGAACGTCGGCAGTCCTGCTCAGCCGGCGAGGCTGACCCTCCCCGCCGCATGACGCACCAGCCGCCCCGCCAGCTCCAGCTCCAGCAGGGCCAGTTGCACCGCGGCGGCACTTTCCCCGGATTGGCGGATCAGCTCGTCCACGCTGACGGGCGCGGTGGTGAGCAGGCCGCCAATATCGGCCGGTTCGGCCGGCTCGGCCGCTTCCGCCGCGCAGCCTTCCACGAACACAGGAGCCGCCTCGCGAAAGGTGGAGCGCGGTTGGCCGGTGAAGCCTTCGAGCAGTTCGACAACGTCATCGGGGCGCTGGCACAGCACGGCGCCGTCGCGGATCAGCTGGTTGCAGCCGTGGGAGCGGCTGTCGAGCGGGGAGCCGGGGACGGCCATGACTTCGCGGCCCATTTCGCCCGCGAGGCGCGCCGTGATGAGGGAGCCCGATTTCCAGGCCGCTTCCACCACCAGTGTACCTGCCGCGATCCCGGCGATGATCCGGTTACGCGCGGGGAAGTGGCGGGCGAGCGGTTCAGTCCCGGCGGGCTGTTCGGCGAGGAGCAGGCCGTCCTGCGCCACCTGTTCCTGCAGGGCGGCGTGTTCGGGGGGGTAGGCGATGTCGATCCCGCTGGCGATGACGCCGATGGTCCCGCCGCCGTCCATCGCTCGGGCCAGCGCGCCCTGGTGAGCCGCGCCATCGATTCCGCGGGCAAGCCCGGAGACGACCGCATAGCCCGCTTCGGCCAGGGCTCCGCCGAAGTCCCGCGCCAGCCGCACGGCGCCAGCCGAGGCATTGCGCGCTCCGACGATGGCGACGGCGGGCCGCACCGCCAGTTCGGCGTGGCCCCGGGCGATCAGGATCGGAGGGGCGCCTTCGCTCTCCCGCAGCAATGCGGGGTAATCGGGACTGTCGGCGAAGAGGAATCGGGCCCCGGCCTTGCGGACGGAGGCGATCTCGTCGGCGACCCGGTCGGCACTGGCCGGGCGATAGGCTGCGCCCCGCCGTCCGACGAGATCCGGGAGGGCATCCAGCGCCGCCCCGGCCGTGCCGAACCGGGCCAGCAACTGGCGATAGGAGACCGGCCCGACATTGGGGGAGCGCAGCAGGCGGATGCGGGCGAACGCCTCGTTCTGGTCCAGCGCAGCAGGTGCCGCAGCCATCGCCTTACTTGCTCTTGCCGCCAATGCGCGGCTCCGTCCCCTCGCGCAGGCGGCCGATGTTGGCGCGGTGGAGCCACAGGACCAGTGCGGCAAGGCCAGCCAGCACAGCCTCCTCCAACCGCATGTCGAGCGCCAGCGCCGCAAACGGCGCGACAACCGCCGCGCTCATCCCGCCGAGCGAGGAAATGCGGGTGATCGCCAGCATGCCCAGCCAGACGACCGCGTAGGCAAGACCGATCGGCCAGGCGAGCGCCAGCGACACGCCCATCAGCGTCGCCACGCCCTTGCCGCCCCTGAACCGCAGCCAGACCGGGAAGCAGTGCCCGATCACCGCCGCCGCGCCGCCGAACGCCGCCTCTCCGCCAAGCTGGCGCGCGATGAGCACCGCCGCCGCGCCCTTGGCCAGATCGAACAGCAAGGTGGCCGCCGCGAGGCCCTTGCGCCCGGTCCGCAGGACGTTCGTCGCCCCGATGTTGCCCGAACCGATCGCGCGCAGATCGCCCGCTCCGGTCAACCGCGTCAGGATCAGGCCGAAGGGGATCGCGCCGAGCAGGTAGCTCGCCACGATGGCCCAAAGGTTTGCCGCATTCATCAACCGATCCCCCGTAACTGTGGCTGCTTTAGCCGCGGTCCTTGCATTCGGGCAGAGAAAAAATAGGGATAGCACCGGTATGGCCCAATCCTCTGCCGCTTCGCCGGTCGATCCCGGCGCTCCGATCCTGCTGTTCGATTCCGGCGTGGGCGGGTTGTCGGTGCTTGACGAGGTGCGCGCGCTCCTTCCCCAAGCCCCCGTGATCTACGCGGCGGACACGGCCGGCCTGCCCTATGGTTCGAAGAGCGAGGCGGAGATCGCTGCGCGGGTTTCGGGCCTGCTCGGCCGGATGACCGAGCGGCTCCATCCCCGCCTGGTCTGCATCGCCTGCAACACGGCCAGCACGATCGCCCTCGCCGCCGTGCGCGAAGTGCTGGAAGTGCCGATCGTCGGCACGGTCCCGGCGATCAAGCCGGCCGCCGCGCTCACCACAACCGGGGTGATCGGCCTGCTCGGCACCGCGGCCACGATCCGGCAGGCCTATGTCGACCGGCTGGAGGCCGAGTTTGCCCAAGGAAAAACCCTGCTGCGCCATGCCGCGCCCGGACTGGTCGGCGCTGCCGAGGCGCACCTGAGGGGCGAGACGGTCGACCCGGCGATCTTTGCCCGGGCGGCGGCGGGCCTGCGCGACCAGCCCGGCGGCGAGCGGATCGATACCGTGGTGCTTGCCTGCACGCATTTCCCGCTGGTCTCGGCCCATCTGGCCGAGGCCTTCGGCCGGGGCGTGCGCTTCGTCGACGGCGCGGCGGGGATCGCCCGGCGGATCGCCTTCCTCACCCAGGGCCAGGCCTTCGCGCGCCGCGGGCCGGACCTTGCCCTGTTCACGGCCCGACCCGGCCAGGGCGAACCCTGGGCCGGCCTGCTGCCCGCGCTCGCGCGGCACGGACTCGACCGCGCGGCGGTGTTCTGATCATGCCTGGCGGAGGCGGACTGACTCATCGGCTGAACCTGTTCGTGCTGGTGCTCGCCGTGCTGGTGGGGCTGCCGTTCTATGTCCTGCTGCTCCACAACCCGTCGCGGCAGGTGGCGGCCCACCCCCTGCACTTGACCGAGCTGCGCCGCCTGGCCGACTCGCTGCCCGGCCCCCGCCCCCAGACGATCCAGATGACCATGGTCGGCTGGGACCGCACTCCGAGCAACCTGCTCGCAGCCGGGTCGGGCATCAAGCGCCGGCTTTTCACCGTGATGAGCTTCCGGCTCGATACGCCGGGAACCAGGCCGATCGTGATCGACACCGGCACCACCCCCCAGTTTGCCGTCCGCAGCAGAACTGACGGTTACCGCAAGTCTCGCCAGCGCCGGGTAGACGCCGATATGATCTCGGCCCGGGCCATCATCGCAACGGACGAGAGCTTCGAAACACTGGGCGGCCTGGCCCGGCTGGCCAATGAACCTGGCGCCGCCCATGCACTCACCGGCACCTGGCTGAACTCCGCCCAGGTTCCGGCCACGACCCGCGCCGCGGGACTTCCCTGGCCCGACGGGCTGAATCTGCCAGCCACGGTCGGCGCCTCGCCCCGGGCGATCGCGCCGGGCGTGGTCGTCGTGCCCACCGGAGCGCCGACGCCGGGCAGCCAGATGGTCTATGTCCGCCTTGCCGACGGACGGGAATATGTCTTCGCCGGGCCGGTCGCACGCTATGCGGTCAACGCGGCCGAGCTGCGCACCCGGTCCCGCCTGCTCGACTGGTGGGAGGGCCGGCAGGACCGCGCCGGCACCATGCGCTGGCTGGTCACGCTACGCCGCTGGCAGAAGGAGGCGCCCGGCCTCTACATCGTGCCGGGCCACGACGTCATGACCCTGCTTGACAAGGAGCAACCGAGCGGCCTGTTCTACCGCGAGTAAGCAAGCCTCCCCAAGGGCCAGAAACGCGCTGGAAATCGCCTGCGTGTTCCTATATTGGGCGCGCATCACGCCTTCGCGGACGGGAGCCCGGAACGAAGCGGCTGGAACGCGCGAAAGCGCCGGTCTGAGGACGATTGCTGAAGTGAACTACGAGCACATTTTCAACCAGGCGATCGAACGGCTCCATTCCGAGGGGCGCTACCGGGTGTTCATCGACATCCTGCGCAACAAGGGCGCCTACCCCAATGCGCGGTGCTTCGCCAGTCACAACGGCCCCCAGCCGATCACCGTGTGGTGCTCGAACGACTATCTCGCCATGGGCCAGCATCCCAAGGTGATCGAGGCTATGGAAGAGGCGCTGCACAATGTCGGCGCGGGCTCCGGCGGCACCCGCAACATCGGCGGCAACACCCATTACCATGTGGAGCTCGAGGCCGAGCTGGCCGATCTGCACGGCAAGGACGGCGCGCTGCTGTTCACGTCGGGCTATGTCTCGAACGACGCGACGCTCTCCACCCTCGCCAAGATCCTCCCCGGCTGCGTGATCTTCTCCGACGAGCTGAACCACGCCAGCATGATCGCGGGAATCCGCAATTCGGGTGCGGAAAAGAAGGTCTGGCGGCACAACGACGTCGCCCATCTCGAACAGCTCCTCGCCGAAACCGATCCGGAACTGCCCAAGCTGATCGCCTTCGAGAGCGTCTACTCGATGGATGGCGATACCGCGCCGATCCACGCAATCTGCGACCTGGCCGACAAGTACAACGCCCTCACCTACATCGACGAGGTGCACGCGGTCGGCATGTACGGCGCCCGCGGCGGCGGCATCTCCGAGCGTGACGAGGCGGCCCACCGGATCACCATCATCGAGGGCACGCTGGGCAAGGCCTTCGGCGTCATGGGCGGCTACATCGCGGCTGACAAGAACATCATCGACGTCATCCGGTCCTATGCGCCGGGCTTCATCTTCACCACCTCGCTCTCACCGGTGCTGGTAGCAGGCGTGCTCGCCTCGGTGCGTCACCTCAAGGGCAGCTCGGTCGAGCGCGAGGGCCAGCAGGCCGCCGCGGCCTTCCTCAAGCACAGCTTCGCCGAGGCCGGGCTGCCGGTGATGCCGTCGGTCACCCATATCGTCCCGCTGATGGTGGGCGATCCGGTCAAGACCAAGCGCATCGCCGATATCCTGCTCGCCGAATACGGCGTCTACGTCCAGCCGATCAACTTCCCGACCGTGCCGCGCGGGACGGAACGCCTGCGCTTTACCCCGGGGCCCAGCCACACCGAGGCGATGATGACCGAGCTGACCAAGGCCCTGGTCGAGATCTGGGACCGGCTGGAGCTCAAGGCCGCCGCCTGAGAGCGAGTGGAGCCTGCATCAGGCTTCTGCAGTCAGGACGAACTGGGGCGTTTCGCGTTTGCGCAGAGCTGCCGCTGCGCTTTTCCTCGGCGGGGCCAGGGACGAGCCTTGACGTTCCCGTTCCATTTCCGTCCCTTTACTGCGAACGACCCGCTATACTTGGCGGATTGAAGCGATATCATCCCCAGACTGGCGTAACAGTCGCCAGTGGCCACTAGGGGGCCGCACAGGGGAGACCAGGCATGGCAGTGACCGATCACGTCGATTTCAGCGGCTTCATGAACGGCGTGAAGCGCCGCAATCCCCACCAGCCCGAATTTGTCCAGGCCGTCCAGGAAGTCGCCGAAGACATCTTCGACTTCATCGACGACAAGGAGGAATACCACTCCCAGCAGATCCTGCGCCGGATCGCCGAGCCCGATCGCATCGTCTCCTTCCGGGTCTGCTGGGAAGACGATGCCGGCAACGTGCGCGTGCAGCGCGGCTGGCGGGTGCAGAACAACAATGCGATCGGTCCCTACAAGGGCGGGATCCGCTTCCACCCCTCCGTCACCGAAAGCGTGCTCAAGTTCCTCGCCTTCGAGCAGACCTTCAAGAACGCGCTGACCGGGCTCCCCATGGGCGGTGGCAAGGGCGGCTCCAACTTCAACCCCAAGGGCAAGAGCGTGCGCGAGATCATGCGCTTTTGCCAAAGCTTCATGACCGAGCTCTACCGTCACATCGGCGCGGACGTTGACGTACCGGCGGGCGACATCGGCGTGGGCGGGCGCGAGATCGGCTTCATGTTCGGCCAGTACAAGCGCATCACCAACCAGTTCACCGGCGTGCTCACCGGCAAGGGCCTCGAATACGGCGGCTCGCTGATCCGGCCCGAGGCGACCGGCTATGGCGCGGTCTATTTCCTCGCCAACATGCTGGCCACCAGGGGCGAGGACCTGCGCGGCAAGACCGCGGTCATCTCCGGCTCGGGTAACGTCGCCACCCATGCCGCCGAAAAGATCGTCCAGCTCGGCGGCAAGGTGCTGACCCTCTCGGACTCGGGCGGCTTCGTCCATGATCCGGACGGCTTCAGCCAGGACAAGATCGACTGGGTGAAGACCCACAAGACCCACCGTCGCGGCCGCATGGAGGACTATGTCGCCGCCTTCCCCCGGGCCGAGTTCCACGCCGGAAAGACCCCGTGGGGCGTGAGGTGCGACGTCGCCCTGCCCTGCGCGACCCAGAACGAGCTGCTCGGCGAAGACGCCAAGGTCCTCGTCGCCAATGGCTGCCGTGCCGTGTCCGAAGGCGCCAACATGCCAACCGACCTTGCCGGGGTTCGCGTCTTCCGCGCGGCCAAGCTGCTCTATGCACCTGGCAAGGCAGCGAACGCCGGCGGCGTCGCCGTCTCGGGACTGGAGATGAGCCAGAACTCCGAACGTCGCGCCTGGAAGGAAGAGGAACTCCAGCAGATGCTGGTCGACATCATGGCCGGCATCCACAAGTCCTGCCTGCAATATGGCGACCAGGGCGGCGGCTATATCGACTATGTGAAGGGCGCGAACATTGCCGGCTTCAAGAAGGTTGCCGACGCCATGCTCGCCTTCGGGGTGGTATGAGCGCAGTCCCGGAATCACTGGCGGAAAGCCAGCCCGCCTATACCCAGAACGCCTACCACATGGTCCGCACCGCGCTGCAGGCCAACCTCACGCTGAGCCAGATGGCCGACCAGAAGGCCTCGATCTTGATGGGGGCGACTTTCGTCGTCTTCACGCTAAGCGTCGGGCAAGCCAGCAGGGGACCGGTGCCCCATACCCTGCTGGTGCTCGGCGCGGCGGCCCTCGTATCGGCGGTACTCACGATCTGCGCCCTGATGCCTTCGGTGACCGCACCCAACGGCGAGGTGGCGGAGGCGGACAATCTCCTGTTCTTCGGCATCTACTCGAAGCTCTCGGAAGAGGAATTCACCGCCCGCGTCCTGCCGCTGCTCACCAGCGACGAGGCGATCTGGCGCGCCATGTTGCGCGACATGCACCAGAACGGTATGGTTCTCGCCCGCAAGAAATACCGCCTGCTGGGCTATGCCTACCGTTCGTTCCTCGTCGGGCTGGTGCTGACGGTGATCGTGTTCGTGGGCGAGCGGCTGGTATGATCAACGGCCCGTTAGCCAGGCCTGATCACCCCTTCTAAAGCGTCATCCGGCACCTTGCGCCAAGGGCCCCGCACGGGGCCTTTGCAGGGCGCACGGAGCGGTGAACGGGCGGGCGCGCTGCATCCCAAACCCGGACCCACGGATCAACCCCGATGCCTGCCCAGCCTGCTCTTTCCACCCGGGGCCACTGCGCGCCGATGCACCTCCGGCTGCGGACCAAGGGCGTGGAAGTGTCCGGGATCGAGGTGCTCGACCTGTCGCTCGCCGGCTGCCTGATCCCCAGCACCCGCTGGACCCTGCGCGAAGGCCAGCGGGTGCTGGTGAGCCTGCCCGATATCGCCAGCCTGCCCGGTGCCGTCCTGTGGGTGGAGAACGGCCTTGCCGGGCTGTTGTTCGACCAGCTCCTCAACGAACGCGTCTACGAACACCTCCTCGCGGCCTACGCCCTGGGGGCGATGGACTAGGCTGTAGTGACGATTTAATCATTTGAGCCATAGCATGATGCTGGCGAGTTTGACGAAGCCAAGGAAGTTTGCGGCCAGTTTGTCATATCGGGTAGCGATGCGTCGCCACTGCTTGAGCTTGGCGAAGAAGCCTTCGATGCCCCAGCGGTGCTTGTAGGCCTGCCTCGCGGCGAGACGCCTCATGCACCGCAACGGCGCCTTCTCGGGTGCAGCGAACAATGCCCGTCCGAGTGCGCAAGCCCCGCCGCGTAGTCATTGGCCGATGTCGGGCCACGTGCCCGCCGCCTGGAAAAAGTAGGGTAAACCCAGGGAAGCAGCGGGTTCGCCCGCCATGCAATCGTTTTATCTTGATAAACCAATGATATACGAACGAAAACGTATGGAAACGATACGCAACAATCGTTAGGCAATCTCCCGGGCTTAGGGGGACTTTTTGTGCTTGATGGATCATGGCAGTTGTTCATTGTTGACCAGAATGACCAGCGGCGCGCGCACATTACCTATAATCTTGTGGATTTTGGCGCCTACGCGGTTCCTCTAGACGATCTCAGCGGGCTGCGCATTTCTGACCGCAAACCCGCGCTGTTCCTGATCGAAGAAACCCTGATCGACCAGCTTGAAGAGATCAGCGACGAACACATGGCATACTATCCGTTCATCGCTTTCTCCGACAAGCCGTCAGCCCGAAGCATCGTCAACGCCCTCGACCGCGGCGCAATCGACTATCTCGATGCACCGGAAGACCCGGTAGCTGTTCGGCATGTCATCACCGAAGCCGCGCGCCGGGTTGCCTTCCAGGCCAAACGCTCCACCGCCAGGTTGAAGGCGGCCGCCCTGCTCAAACGGCTTACCCGGCGCGAACGTGAAGTGCTGAACGGCATGTCCGAGGGACTGACCAGCCGGATCATCGGTGACGATCTCGGCATTTCCTATCGCACGGTGGAAGTGCACCGGGCTAACCTGATGCTTAAGCTCGGCGCGGACAGCGCGATTGCGGCGGTCCGCGTCTATCTCGAGGCGCAAGACTATTTCACACGTACGAATACGGATACCTCCAGCCCCGCCACTCTCGACGCTGGTCGTTGAGGGGCATGCGCGCTGGCAGGGCGGCAAGGTGTCATTTACACATATATAACTGATTTTACTGTATCTCAGCTCCTGAAAACAGTGGAGCTGACAATGCGTGACGAGCGTCTTCGCCGTGACCGGCGGGTGGAAACGCAACAACCTGTCGAATTCCGCAGCAAGCGCGGTCTGGCCATGTCGGTGTGGATGACCGATCTCTCCCCGTCCGGCTGCCAGATCCGCATGCAAGTGGGCCGGCTCGTGGTGGGCGAGCAGATCAACATCCGTCCACAGGGCTTCGAAAGCCTCACCGGTTTCGTCCGTTGGGTGAACGGCGACAGGGCGGGCATCGAACTGTCGCCGCCGCTCTATCCCAGCATCGCCGAGCATATCGCAAGGACCACCGTGGCGCCCATGCAGCAGAAAGTCTTCGGGGTCGCCGACACCCTGGGACGGCGAATGCTGCCCCAGCCCAATGCCACGATCGTGCGCAGCGTCGCCTGAGGGGCTACTTCACCCCGAGCACCGCCGCTTCCTGCCGCAGCCGCGCCGCCGCCGCCGGGTTGGCCGCCACGCCCTCCGTCAGCGCCCGGGCCGCCTTGTCGGGCTGGCCAAGCGTCACCCGGCTGCGGATCAGCATCAGCCAGCCGTCAGGATTGGCCGGGTTGGCCTTCAGCCTGCCTTCGAGCCGCGCGACCATGCCCTCGGCCATCTCGCGCTGCTGACTGGGCGGAATGGACGCCGCGGCCTTGAGGTCCATCGCCGTCGGCCCGGGTATGCCCTGCGCCACCACCGGCATGCCCCCCAGCCCCGCGCCCTTCCCCCCCATCTGCCCGGCGGGCGCGGCGGGTTGCTTCACGGCCGCCATCCGGCTTGCCACCTCGATCTTGTGGATCTTGCCGACCTGCTCGATCGTCCGCCTGAGGTCCGCCTCCCACGGCGCGCCGGGCGGGGTATCGGCGAGGAGGGCGAGCCATTCGGCAATCGCGCCCTGGTGATCGCCGCCGAGGTCCTTGCTCACCGCAAGGAAATAGCGGGCGCGCGGATCTTTCGCATCCAGTCCAGCCGCCTTGCGAAAGGCGTCTAGTGCGGTTGCAGGCATCGGGTCCTGCCGGCTGGCCATGACCCGCGCCTCGCCCAGCGCCGACCACACCGACGCCTGATCGGGGGCGAGTTCGGACGCGCGTTCATAAGCCTGCGCGGCATCGTCGAAGCGGCCCGCGTCATAATAGCCCGCGCCCAGCGCCCGCCATCCGCCGCTATCCTGTGGATTATTGCGCGTCGCCTGCTCCAGCGCGGCCAGCGGATCGGCGGCACCGGCAGAGTTCGCAGCGCTTGCTGCCGCACCTGCCGACGGCGCATTCGTGCGGGTCGCCGTCCAGGCGATAGCGAATCCGGCGAGCAAGGCTGCTCCCGCGAGGAGAATCCGACCCGGCTTCATCGCACTTGTATCTCCCCGCGCATGGTGGTCATAAGCAAACGGTCCCGCTGGCGGCAAAGCCCGGCGAATCCGCGCCACTTCAGCGGGATTTGCGGCACGGGCCGGCGGATTGCAATCGGGTGGACGGGGCCGGCCGAATACAGATGGGGGCAGAGTTGGCAGACCGGGTGCGCGTGGCGATCGTGGGTTCGGGCCCCGCGGGCCTGAGCGCCGCCGCGCGCGCGGCGGAGCTGGGCTTGAGCCATGTCTTGCTGGAGAAGACCGACCACCTCTCGGATACGATCTACAAGTACCAGAAGGGCAAGCACGTCATGGCGACGCCCGCCAGCCTGGTGCTGCGCTCCGACTTCGACTTCGAGGCCGGCAAGCGCGAGGCGATCCTCGGCCGCTGGAATGAGCAGGCCGCCGCGGCCGGCGTGAACGTGCGCTACAAGGCCGAAGTGGTGCGCATTACGGGCGAGATGGGAGCCTTTGAGTTGGCGCTGGGCGATGGTGCCAGCGTGGCCGCCGAGGCGGTAATCCTCGCCATCGGCACCCAAGGCAATCCCAACCGCATGCGCTGCCCGGGCGGCGACCTTCCCCACGTGCAGTACCAACTCGACGATCCCGGCGAATTTGTCGACGAGCATATCGTCGTCGTTGGCACCGGCGATGCAGGGATCGAGAACGCACTGGGTCTCGCAGCAGACGTGGCCCAGGGCAACGTCGTCTCGATCCTCAACCGCGGGACTGACTTCGCCCGCGCCAAGTCAGCCAACGTCAAGCTGCTGCAGGAAGCCGCCGCCGCCGGACGGATTGCTATCCGCCTGGAAACCAGCCCCGCCGAAGTACGCGCGGGCGACCTGGTGCTCGACACCCGCGACGGGCAGGAAACCATCCCCTGCGACCGGATCATCGCCCGCATGGGATCGGCCGCGCCGCGCGCCTTCGTCGAAGCCTGCGGCATCGAATTCACTTCGCCCGACCGCGAGGCTTTCCCGGTGCTCTCGTCGGTGTTCGAGACGACCAAGCCCGGCATCCACGTGATCGGCGCGCTGGCCGGCTATCCGCTGATCAAGCACTGCATGAACCAGGGCTACGACGTGGTGGAGTTCCTCAATGGGAACACCACGCTCAAGCCCGCCGACGAGCCGATCCTGACGGAGAAGTTCGCCCCCTTGCCGGGCAAGCGATCAGTGGAGGACTGGCTGGCCCTGTTCGGCAGCCGGATCGAAATTTTCCGCGAACTTTCCACGCTCCAGCTGCGCGAACTGATGCTCGATAGCGACGTGCGCGCCTTGGGCCCCGGTGAAGCCGTGTTCGAGCGCAACGAGCCCGGCTCCTCGCTGTTCTGCATCGCCGAGGGCACGGTGGCGGTGGAAGTAAACCCCGCCGATCCCTCGATCACCGTGCCGATCGGCGAAGGCTCGATCTTCGGCGAAGTCGGGCTGATCTCCGGCCGCCGCCGCGGGGCGACGATCCGGGCGACCGCGCCGCTGATCGTCGTCGAACTGTCGCGAAATGCCGCCTTGAAGCTGATCGCCACGGCACCGGCCGCCGGCCGCGCCGTCACCCGCATCTCGATCGAGCGCCAGCTGTTGCAGATCTTCGGTTCGGGCCTGACGCGCGAGGATGTCGCCGAACTGGTCGAAGGCGCGGAAGTGAAGACCGTGCGCGCTGGCGAGGTCGTCCTCGCGGAAGGAGATGAAGGCCAGGACGTCTTCATCATCCGCCGCGGCTCGATGATCGTGCAGAAGGAACTGGGCGGAAAGCCGGTGTTCCTCTCCTACGTGCCCGCCGGCTCCTACATCGGCGAGATGGCGCTGATCGACAAGGCGCCACGCTCGGCCACGGTCAAGGCGGCGATCCGCTCCGAGGTCATCCGTCTGCCCGGTGAAGCCTTCGCCCGCCTGCTCGAGAAGAAACCCGAGCTATTGCGCAAGGCCAGCGCCGACATGGACAAGCGGCGCGAGGTCAATGCGTTCATCGAGGGCCGCAAGGACTCCTTCGGCGGCGCGGTCGACATGTATTCGGCCACCGCCCAGTTCCTGATCGACAACGGCATCGGCGAGGCCACCGACGTTTTGTTGATCGACGAGAAGCTCTGCGTCGGCTGCGACAATTGCGAGAAAGCCTGCGCCGACAGTCACGAGGGCCTCTCCCGCCTCAACCGAGAGGCCGGCAAGACCTACACCCACCTCCACGTGCCGACCTCCTGTCGCCACTGCGAGCACCCCCACTGCATGGCCGATTGCCCGCCGAACGCGATCCGCCGCGGGCCCGACGGCGAGGTCTTCATCGACGAAACCTGCATCGGCTGCGGCAACTGCCAGCGCAATTGCCCCTACGGCGTGATTCGCATGGACTCCGTGCCGCCAAAGAAGCCCTCGCTCCTCTCATGGCTGCTGTTCGGCAGCGGCCCCGGGCCGGGCGAGCCGAGTTATACCTGGCGCAAGAAGCATGCCTCGGGCGAAGCCCCCAAGAAGGCGATCAAGTGCGACATGTGCTCAGGGATCGAGGGCGGCCCGGCCTGCGTGCGCGCCTGTCCTACGGGCGCGGCCCTGCGCGTCTCGCCGGAAGCCTTCCTGTCGGTCGCCCGGCTGGCCGAGGAGTCGGACTGATGACCTCTGCTCCGGCCCCCGGCGGCGCACACACCGGCCGCAAGATCTCGGCCGATCGCGAAGGATTCCTGCGCCATCGCCGCTTCCGCTGGCTCAAGCTCGCCGCGCTGCTCTGCGTGGTCGCGGTCGTCGCTTATGCATTGGTCGACATACAGCCCCGGCCCAATGGCGGTTCGTGGCTGGGCTATACGCTCGGCACGATCGGCGCCGGGCTGATCGCATGGCTGTCGCTGCTGGGCGTGCGCAAGCGGGCGATGACGCGCGGAGCCTGGTCGCTCAAGGCCTGGACCTCGGCCCATGTCTACCTCGGGCTCAGCCTGATCGTCGTGGCGACGCTGCACACCGGGTTCCAGTTCGGCTGGAACGTCCACACCCTCGCCTACGGGCTGATGATGCTGGTGATCGCCTCGGGCGTCTGGGGCATCGTGGTCTATGCCGCGCTCCCCGCCGCACTCTCCGCCAACCGCGAAGAGCTGACCCGCGAGCAAATGATCGAGGGCATCCGCGCGGTTGACCGTCAGCTTCATGCCGCTGCCCAGCCTCTCGGGCGCGAACCGGCCGAACTGGTTCAGGCTGCGCTGGACGAGGATCTCTTCGCCGGAAGCCTGATCACCCGTCTCTCCGGCGCCTGGCGCAGCTGCGCCACCGCCCGCGCTATCGACCGCTTCGCCCTGGCCGATGCTAATGACGAGGCGGCCGGCAAGGTCGAGAAGCTGCTGATCCGCCGCAAGGCCCAGCTTGACCGGCTGCGCCGGCAGATGCGGCTCAAGGCCCTGCTCGAGGTCTGGCTGTTCGTCCACGTCCCCGCAACCATCGCCCTGCTGGCGGCGCTCACCGCGCACATCGTCAGCGTGTTCTACTACTGGTGAGGGGCGCGCGATGACCTTCCGCCTCCGCACCGTCTCGACTACCGCCGATGGCCGACGCATCGTCCGCGACAAGGATGTCGCGCAGGACGTGCTCACCGTCGGCCGCGCCGCCGAGAGCGACATCCACCTGCCCGATCTCGCGGTCGAGCCCAATCACGCCCGGATCGCGCTCCAGTCCGGCAACCGCGTCTCCGTGGAGGCAACCGGAACGCTTGGCTTCGCCCTCGACGGGCGAAGCGGGCGCAGCGCCTCCATTGATCCGCGCACCGGCGGCGAACTGCGGTTCGGTTCGACCAGCATACTGGTGGGCGAAGACGGCGGCGCAGTCCTGCTCACGGTAGAGCCGGTGGCGGACAAGGTCGACGGCGATCTCGAAGCTGACGGCATGACCCTGGCCAGCGTTCTTCCCGGCAAGCGCAAGCTGGCCTGGATCCTCGCCGGGCTGATCCTCGCGCTGTTCCTCGCCTTGCCGATCGCCAGCAACCTGCTCCGCTCGCCGGATGTAAAACAGAGCAACGTCGTCGGCGACGGCAGCTGGACGCCCGGGCCGCTGAGCCTTGCGCACCACCAGTTAGAGGCGAAGTGCGAGGCCTGCCACGTCAAGCCGTTCGAATCCGTCCGCAACGAGACCTGCATGTCCTGCCACAAGGCCGCACACGACCATGCGCCCGAGGCGCGGCTGGCCATGGCCCGCGCCGAACCGGGGGTCGGCGGCAAGATTCTCGGCGGCGTGGCGCACATGTTCGGCAAGGAGGGCCCCGGAGCCTGCGTCGACTGTCACCGCGAGCACGAAGGCCTCGCCGCGATGCCGCCGCCGGCCCAGCAGTTCTGTGCCGATTGTCACGGTTCGCTGAAGGACCGGCTACCCAGTACGAAGCTCGGCAATGCGGCCGATTTCGGCACCGCCCATCCCGAATTCTCGCCCGCTGTGATGGTCGATCCAGTCGCAGGGCTGAGTCGGCGCATTCCGCTTGACGCAAACCCGCGCGAGAATTCCGGCCTCGCCTTCCCGCACAAGCTGCACCTCGATCCGCGCGGCGGCGTGGCGAAGATGGCGGCGACCTTGGCGGGCGGAAAGGGCTATGGCACCAGCGGCCTCGCCTGCGCCGATTGCCACCGGCCGACCGAGGATGGCGTGCGGTTCAAGCCGATCGTGATGGAGCGCGATTGCGAGGCCTGCCACAGCCTCGTCTACGACAAGGCCGGCCCGGTTTTCCGCAAGTTGCGTCACGGCGATCTCGACCAGGCGATTGCCGATGTCTCGATCGCCGGCAATACCGCCGAGCCGGTCGTCACCGGCCGCGCGCGCCCCGGGGACTACGGGGCCAACCAGCTCTACTTCGCGCGGTTCACCCGTCCGGTCGGCGGCGGGCTGGTCGCGGGCATGCTGGGCAAGGACGGCGTCTGCGGCGAATGCCATGTGACCACGCTCAAGGCCGGACGCGTTGCCATCGTGCCGGTCCGCCTGCCCGCGCGCTACATCGCCCACGGCTGGTTCGACCATTCGGCGCACAAGCAGACCAAATGCGCCGAATGCCACGCCGCCGGCGGCTCCGCCTCCGCGGCCGACGTGCTGCTGCCCAAGGTCGCCGAATGCCGGACCTGCCACGTGGGCGAACAGGCCGCCAGCATGTTCACGGCCAAGGGCAAAGTGCCGTCAAGCTGCGCCATGTGCCACACCTACCACCCCAGCCCCGCACCGCCGCCCCTCGCCCGGCGGGAGCGGCGCCAGGGTGTGGGAGGCTAGGCGCGATGCTCGTCGCGCAGATCACCGACATTCACATCGGCTTCGACAAGGCGGCCGTCGAAGAACACAACCTGCTGCGCCTGCGCGCCGTGATCCGCCGCCTCGTCGACGGGCCCCACCGGCCCGACCTGCTGCTGCTGACGGGCGACCTCACCGAGGATGGCGCACCGCAGGACTATGCGCGTCTCGTCGCCGAACTGTCCCCCTGCCCATTCCCGGTCTGGCCGCTCGTCGGCAACCACGACATCCGCGCCCAACTGCTCGCTGCCTTCCCGCAAGTGCAGCGGGGCCCGGACGGTTTTGTCCACTACGTGCTCGACGACGGCCCGCTGCGGGTGATCGTGCTCGATACGCTGGAGCCCGGGCGTCACGGCGGCGGCTTCTGCGAGGCGCGCGCAGCCTGGCTAGCGTCGTCGCCGACCCGCCGTGGGCGGCTGTAGCGGTAAGGCTTGTTAGGGCGCTGTAAGAAGCTTGCCCTGTCAATCGCTCCGTGGCATCGGCGCGCATCCGCGATGAGCGGGCGCTTAGCTCAGTTGGTAGAGCATCTCGTTTACACCGAGAGGGTCGGCGGTTCGAGCCCGTCAGCGCCCACCAGCGACACGACGACCGGTCCGGGGGACTGACCTGAAGTGTCG
>JGI24751J29686_10000053_pt1 | contig 65430 bp, 54 predicted proteins | sample KBSSwiS6_FD_29686 | JGI IMG/M metagenome (IMG submission 29686)
GGAGGGGAGGCGGGGGAGCTGCCGCTGGACGCCGCGGTGACCCGCTGGCTCGCGCGCACGGCGCCTGTGGCAGGGCGGGTCTATGATGAGGCCCTGGCCGCCTTCGAGCGCCCTCTGTTCGCCGCGATCCTGCGCGAAACCGGCGGTAACCAGCTGCGCGCGGCCCAGATTCTCGGCATAAACCGGAATACCCTGCGCAAGCGGCTGTCGGAGCTGGAGCTCGATCCGGAAGGCTTCGGGCGGCGGGGGTGAGGGGCGGGCTCTGCGCCGACATGCTTCGCCAAGCTCGACACCAACGAGCCTGGGCTGATCACCGTTTCGCTGAACCAGCTCCGCTCCCCTGAGCTTGTCGAAGGCTGCTGTCCTCGGCATTCGCCGAATATTGCTTGCAAAGGGCGGCTTTGCGGTGTTGTAACCGTGCAACTATGACCGATCAGCCTGTATCCGTCATGCCACAGCCAGTGCGCCCCGCAAGCTACGGGCGCTGGCCCCGTTGGTGGCGGCGGATGGCTGTCCGCGGTCGCCGAGCCAATATCTTCCGCCTGCTGACCATCGGTTCCGCGCTGGCTTTCACCACGATGACGATCGTGACCTTCGCCACGATCCGCGGCCAGTCCGACCGCGAGCTGATGCCCTCGGACCTGACTGCCACGCTGCTGGTCGGCACCCTTGTCCCGGCCATGACGTTGCTGGTGCTTTTCGGGCGCTGGCTGGCGCTGCGTCGCGCCGCGCAGACCCTTGGCGGTACCGGAAGGCTGCACACGCAGCTGGTGTTCTTCTTCTCGCTGCTGGCGGCGATCCCCACCTTGCTGGTGGTGGTCTTCGCCTCGTTCCTGTTCCAGTCGGGCGTGGAGTTCTGGTTCTCCGACAGCTCGCGTGGGATGCTGGAGAATGCCAACAAGCTGGCGCGCGGCTACTATGAGCAGAACCTGCGCGATGTCGGCAACGAGACCATCGCCATGTCGACGGACCTGCGGGACTATCTGTCGCAAACGCGCATCACCAGCCCGCAGTTCGCGGAAGGCTATTCTTACCAGGTTGTCAGCCGCAAGCTCAATGAGAGCGCAATCATCCAGAAGGCCGCCGACGGCAAGCTCCTCACCGCCGCGATCGTCGATCCCGAAAAGAACTCCACCCGTGAGCGCATGACCACCGACGTGCTGAGCCGCCTGGAAAAGGGAGAGCCGGTGGTCGTTTGGGCCAACGCCAACCGGATCGATGCCGTCGCCCCGATCGACCGCACCGCCGGGATCTACCTCTACGCCGCCCGCTCGTCGGACCTGCTCGCATTCAGTCAGGGCCAGCGCGCGCAGAATATCGTGCGGGCCTACGAAGTGTTGACCCGGCGGGCGCGGCTTCTGCAATTGCGCTTCAACGTGGCCCTCTTCGTCGCCAGCCTCGCACTGGTCGGGCTGTCGGTTTGGTTCGCCCTCCGTTTCGCCGACCGGCAGGTGAAGCCGCTATACGACCTCGTCGGCGCGGCCCGGCGGGNGGGCAGCGGCAACTATGCGCTGCGCGTGGAAGGGCGCACCGGGTCGGACGAAATCGGACAGCTCAACCGGGCCTTCAACCGCATGACAGCACAGATCGAGCGGCAGACCCAGGCCCTCGTCGGAGCCAACCAGCAGCTCCACGAACGCCGCGCCTTCATCGAGGCCGTGCTCGAATCGGTCAGCGCCGGCGTGATCTCGGTCGACGCCGAGGGGCGTGTCCAGCTGATCAACTCCTCGGCGCAGAAGCTGCTGGGTTTTGGCGCGGAGCCTGCGGCAGGCCACTTGCTGGCCGAAATCGCTCCGGCGATCGCGGCCCTCATCGAGGCCGAACAGGACAGCGCGGTGATCCAGCATGGCCAGATGCAAGGGGGGCGTGGCGACCTGCTGACCCTCGCGGTGCGCATTGCGCGTGACCGGACCGGTCACGTCATCACCTTCGAGGACATCACCCGCCAGCTGCTCGACCAGCGCCAGGCCGCCTGGTCCGATGTCGCGCGGCGGATCGCGCACGAGATCAAGAACCCCCTGACCCCGATCCAGCTCGCCACCGAGCGGCTGAGACGCCGCTACGGCAAGCAGATCGAAACCGACCCGCAGCTGTTCGATGAGCTGACCTCCACGATCATCCGCCAGGTCGGCGATCTTAGGAAAATGGTCGACGAGTTCTCCTCCTTCGCCCGCTTGCCCAAGCCCGTGTTCCGGGCGGAAGATCCGGTCGATCTCGTCCGCCAGGCGCTGTTCCTGCAGGAAGTGGCGCGCAGCGATGTCGACTTCAGCTTCTCGGCCGACGCACGGGCCCAGGAGCGCATACTGTGCGACCGCCACCAGCTCGGCCAGGCGATGACCAATGTGCTCAAGAATGCGCTGGAGGCTATCGAGGCGAGGGCCCGGACCGCCGAGGCGGACTATCGCGGCAAGATCACCGTTGCGATGCGTGGCGGTGCCGATTCGATCGCCATCGTCATCACCGACAACGGGATCGGCCTTCCGCAGGACCGCGAGCGGATCACCGAGCCCTATATGACCACGCGCGACAAGGGCACCGGGCTTGGCCTCGCCATCGTCAAGAAGATCGTCGAGGAGCACGGCGGCGAGATGAACTTCGCCTCGGCCGAGGGCGGCGTCGGGGGAGGGGGCACCGTGGTCTCCCTGAAGTTCGCGCGCGACCCGCTCGCCAAGAGCCAGCGCGCGCCGGAGGCAGCCGAATGAGGAAGGTGGTAGAATGGCTCTCGATATCCTGATTGTCGACGACGAACGCGACATCCGCGAGCTGGTCGCGGGCGTTCTCGAAGACGAGGGCTACGAATGCCGCACGGCGGGCGACAGCACCTCGGCGCTCGAGGCGGTCGACCAGCGCCGGCCGAGCCTGGTCCTGCTCGATGTCTGGTTGCACGGCTCGCCGATGGACGGCCTCGAGGTGCTCGATGCGATCAAGGCGCGTGAGCCGGAACTGCCGGTGATCATCTTCTCCGGCCATGGCAACATTGATACCGCCGTCTCGGCGATCAGCCGCGGCGCGGTGGACTTCATCGAAAAGCCCTTCGAGGCCGAACGCCTGCTCCACCTCGTCGGGCGGGCGACCGAGACCGAGCAGCTGCGTCGCCAGAACGCGCAGCTGCGCCAGACCGCGGTGGCGGACAGCTTCGAATTCACCGGCAACAGCGCGGCGATCAACCAGGTCCGCGCGACCCTGAAGCGCGTCGCCAATACCGGGAGCCGCCTGCTCATTTCCGGGCCCGCCGGGGTTGGCAAGGAAGTGGCGGCGCGCTTGCTCCATTCCTGGAGTGGGCGCGCCGATGCGGCTTTCGTCTCGGTCAATTCGGCGCGCATCACGCCCGAGCGGTTCGAGCACGAGCTGTTTGGCGAAGAGCAGGACGGGCACCTCGTTCGCCCCGGCCTGCTGGAAATGGCCGACGGCGGTACGCTCTACCTCGACGAGGTGGCCGACATGCCGCTCTCCACGCAGGCCCGCATCCTCAGGGTGCTTACCGAGCAGGCCTTCGTCAGGGTGGGCGGGGCGCGGCAGATCCGGGTCGACGTGCGGGTGGTCTCCTCCACCTCGCGCGATCTCGAGCGCGAGATCACCGAGCGGCGGTTCCGCGAGGATCTGTTCTACCGGCTCAACGTGGTGCCGGTGCAGGTGCCGGCCCTGGCCGAGCGGCGCGAGGATATCCCCGCGCTGGTCGATCATTTCTTTGCCCGCTGCGCCACCGACCAGGGCATCGTCCCGCCCGAGGTGGCGCCCGATGCAATGGCCGCGTTCCAGGCCTATGACTGGCCCGGCAACGTGCGCCAGCTGCGCAACGTGATCGAACGCACGGTCATCCTTACCCCACGCGAGAAGCTCGGTCGGATCGAGGCCGACATGCTCCCCGGCGAGATCGCCGGCGGCCAGCTGGCCGGAGACGCGGCGCTTGGCACCCTTATGGGCGTGCCGCTGCGCGAAGCGCGCGAGCATTTCGAGCGCGAGTATCTCAAGGTCCAGATCCGGCGGTTTTCAGGCAACATCTCGCGGACGGCGAGCTTCATCGGGATGGAACGCTCGGCCCTTCACCGCAAGCTCAAGCTCCTGGGCATGGCGGAGCGCGGCGACGAACCGGCGGATGCCTGAACAATGACGACATAGTACAGAAACATACCGTTCCTCCCGAGCCCTTCGACACGCTCAGGATAAACTTCGGCCCGAAGGGCCGAAGTCGAGGGACTATGCGGGGCGCCAGCGAGGCAGCGGCGGCGCCGGTTCTCGCTCCGCTCGAATTAGTCCCTCGACCCACGCCTGCTTCGCAGGCTGCTCGGGAGGAACGGTCATCGGAATCCAATCGTGCGACAGATTGCGCGCACGGTCGGGACGGCTGCCGTCACACGATGCAAACTCTTCCCTGAATTCGTCTGCTTCAGCGGAACCGGTGCACCTTTCACGATTTACGGAGCGAGCGGAAACCGGTAGCCTGCACCCGATTGCGGTTGAATCGGACTACCCATGGGGGCCGGTGCAGCCAGATCGCGGACCGTGATACGCGGCCGCCAACAAAAAAAGGAGCACATCTGGTGACCGGACGCACTCTCTCCGCCCGCCCTCGGCCCCCGAAGCCCGAGCCGGCCCCGCCGCCCTCCCTGCCGACGGCCGGCAAGGGCAGCCAGAACCTTCAGGACCAGTTCCTCAACTTGCTGCGCAAGAACAAGGTGCCCGTCACCATGTTCCTGGTGAAGGGCGTCAAGCTTCAGGGCATCGTCACCTGGTTCGACAATTTTTCGATCCTGCTGCGCCGCGATGGCCAGTCGCAGCTGGTCTACAAGCACGCCGTCTCCACGATCATGCCCTCGGTGCCGATCGACGCGCGGCTCTTCGCCGCCGGCGCGGAGACGACCAACAAGAAGGTTCGCCTCCTGCAGGACGTGTTCCTCTCCTCGATCCGCGCCGCCGGCGTCCAGGTGACCATGTTCCTCGTCAACGGCGTCATGCTCCAGGGCCGGGTCGCCGCCTATGACCTGTTCTGCATGCTGCTGGAACGCGAAGGCTACGTGCAGCTTGCCTACAAGCACGCCGTCTCCACGATCCAGCCGGTCACCCCGGTGGACCTGACCGGCGGCGAGTTCGAAGACGAAGACGACGAAGAAGAGGATTAAGCCTGACCGATCCTGAAGACCTCAAAGGCGAGGTCAGCCGCGGGGCCCGCGCCGTTATAGTCTATCCGGCTATGCGGCAGCGGGCTTCGGTCGTTGATGTCGATTCCCGGCTGGAGGAGGCGAAGGGCCTGGCGCTGGCCATCGGCATCGTCGTCGCCGAAGCCTTCGCCGTGCCCATCCGCGAGGCGCGCGCCGGCACCCTGTTCGGCGAGGGCCAGATTGCGAACATCGCCGTCGCCTGCAACCGCGAAGAGGCCGAACTGGTGATCGTCGACGGTTCGCTCACCGCGATCCAGCAGCGCAACCTCGAGGAACAGCTGGGGCGCAAGGTGATCGACCGCACCGGACTGATCCTCGAAATCTTCGGTGAGCGTGCGGCCACAGCAGAAGGGCGCTTGCAGGTCGAACTCGCCCATCTCGATTACCAGGCCGGCCGCCTCGTCCGCTCGTGGACCCACCTCGAACGCCAGCGCGGCGGCTTCGGCTTCCTTGGCGGGCCCGGCGAGACCCAGATCGAGGCCGACCGGCGGATGATCCGCGACCGCATGGCCCGTCTGCGCCGCGAGCTGGAGCAGGTCCGCCGCACCCGCGGCCTGCACCGCCAGCGCCGCGGCCGCGCACCCTGGCCGGTGATTGCTCTCGTCGGCTATACCAATGCCGGCAAGTCCACCCTGTTCAATCGGCTGACCGGCGCTTCGGTCATGGCCGAAGACCTGCTCTTCGCCACGCTCGACCCCACCATGCGGGCGATCCGCCTGCCGGGGATCGATAAGGCGATCCTCTCGGACACCGTGGGCTTTATCTCCGACCTGCCGACGCAATTGGTCGCCGCCTTCCGCGCCACGCTGGAAGAGGTCACCGCCGCCGACGTCATCGTCCACGTTCGCGACATCGCCAATCCCGATACCCAGGCCCAGAAGAAGCAGGTGCTCGAAGTTCTGGCCGACCTCGGCGTCCTGCCGGAACCCCAAGCCGGGGAAGGGGAACCGACCATCCCCATCGTCGAAGTCTGGAACAAGGCCGACCTGCTCTCGCCCGAGCGGGTGGCGGACCTCGCCGAAGAGGCGGAGCGGCGCTCGGACGAGCGGATCGTGACGCTCTCGGCCCTGACCGGTGAAGGGTGCGACAGCCTGCTGGAGCTGCTGTCCGACCTGCTCACCTCGGACGCCAAGCCGCACGTCTTCGTTGTCCCTGCTTCGGCTGGGCAGCAGATCGCCTGGCTCCATGCGAATGGCGAGGTGGTGGGAGCCGAGGATGCCGGCGAAGGAGAGGAAGGCCCGCTTCGGCGGCTGACGGTGAGGCTGACGCCGAAGGATCTCGGGCGGTTTTCGCGGCTTTGACCATCGTCCCGGGCTTGCTCGGGACCGCTGTCGGACCTTTAGGCGCGCGCTTGCAGACGGGCACCCTCACAGCTTCGCAACAGGCTCCGGTCCCGAATTAATTTCAGGACCACGCCTGTTCGCGCCTGGCGCTTCACCGCACCCAGTCGAGCCCGATTTCCTCGTAGATCTCTTTGCTCTCCGCCCAGTTCTCCTCCACCCGCACATGAAGGAACAGGTGGACCTTGCAGCCCAGAAGCTCGGCCAGTTCCTTGCGCGCGGCCTCGCCGATCGCCTTCAGCTTCGAACCGTTCTTGCCCAGCACGATGCCCTTCTGACTGTCGCGCGCGATGACGATCTGCTGATGGATCTCCACCGAGCCGTCCTTGCGATGGGTGTAGGACTCAGGGCGGACCGCACTGTCATAGGGCAACTCGTCGTGGAGCTGGCGGTAGAGCTGCTCGCGGGTGATCTCGGCGGCGAGCAGGCGCTCGCTGGCGTCGGAAACCTGGTCTTCCGGATAGTGCCACGGACCTTCGGGCATGAGCGCGGCGAGGCGAGCCTTGAGTTCCGGGACTCCGTCGCCGGTCAGCGCGGAGACGAAGAACACCTCGTCGAATCCCACCCGCGCGGTCAGCTCCTGCGCCAGGGCCAGCAGCGGCTCCTTCACGCACTGGTCGACCTTGTTGAGCACCAGCAGCTTGCGCTCGGGCCGATCCTTCAGGCTGTCGAGAATGGCTTCGAGCTTGTCGAGCTTCTTCTTGCGGGCATCGATCACCAGCAGGATCGCATCGGCCTCAACCGCGCCTTCCCAGGCGGCGCTGACCATCGCCCGGTCAAGCCGCCGCTTGGGCTCGAAGATTCCTGGCGTGTCGGCCAGGATGATCTGCGTTTGCTCGAGCAGGGCAATGCCCATCAGCCGCGCCCGCGTGGTTTGCGCCTTGGCCGAGACGATCGCCACCTTTTGGCCGACCAGGGCATTCACCAGCGTGGACTTGCCTGCGTTGGGCGCGCCGATCACGGCAACTAGGCCGCAGTGGGTGGTTGTGGATTCAGTCATGCAATGCCTTTGATCCATGGGAAGCCCCGCGACAAGGCAAACGTCGTCCCGGGCTCGACCCGGGACCGGTGTCGGTTGCGAAGCCGAGAGGTTGGCTGTCGGCGGGGCCGCGCCTGAAGGTCGGTCAGCGGTCCCGGGTCAAGCCCGGGACGACGCCTAGCCGAACCGCTTCAGGAATTCCGCGGCGGCGGCGGTTTCGGCTTCCTGCTTGCTGGACCCTTCGGCCTCGACCTCGCCGACGCCGTGGATGGATACCGAAACCCGGAAATGCGCCGCATGATCCGGGCCGGAGCGTTCCACCAGTCGGTACTCCGGCACGCGCCGCCGATTGCCTGCCGCCCATTCCTGCAGCTCCGATTTGGGGTGCTTTGACTGGCCGACACGGCCCTCCACCGCCTCGCCCCACAACCGGCGGACCAGGGCCCGCGTCGGCTCGAAGCCCCAGGTGAGGAAGCTGGCGCCGAGCAGCGCCTCGACCACGTCGCCGAGAATATTGTCGCTGTTGGCGCCACCATCGTCGCGCGCCTGCTTGCCCAGCCGGATATGCGGGCCAAGACCGACTTCCCGTGCCACGCGGGCATTGCTGTCCCGGCTGACGAGCGCGTTGAGGCGCTGTGAGAGCTTGCCTTCGTTGCCGGTGCCGCGCTCGTGCAGCCATTCGGCGATGACCAGGCCCAGGACGCGGTCGCCAAGGAACTCCAGCCGCTCGTAATTGCGCGGCTCGCCGGTCGAACCGTGGGTCAGGGCCTCCTGCCACAGCCCTTCGGCGGCGATGGGTTCCCCGGTCAGCTGTTCGAGAAAGGCCTTCGTTTCGGCGGAAAGCGCGCTCACCTCAGAACGTGCCCCCGATCCGGTTCCAGCGGGTTGCGGTGAACCAGGTCCACGGCTTGAGCCAGCTTGCCGTGCCATTGGTCGAGAACATCATGATCTGCGCCTTGCCGACGAGGTTCTCCTGCGGGACAATGCCGATGCCGCCGCCCGGAGTGGCCGGGAAGCGGCTGTCCATCGAGTTGTCGCGGTTGTCGCCCATGGCGAAGAAATGCCCGTCGGGCACAATGTAGACCTGGGTGTTGTCGGGGTCGAAGTTCGGGTCAGGCCGATAGGCATAGGGCCCGAAGTCGAGCACCTCGTAGCTCACCCCACCCGGCAGCGTCTCGCGGAAGCGCGGGTACTGGCAGATCGGGGAACCGTCGGCAGCGCGCCTGGCGAAGGCCGGATGATAGCAGCGGGTGTTGCCCTTTTCGGGGATCACCGCATCGGCCACCCGCACCTTGGGCACGGCCACGCCGTTGATGTGGAGCACCCCGCCGACCATCTGGATCTGGTCGCCCGGAAGGCCGATCACGCGCTTGATATAGTCGGTATCATCGAACGGGGGGGCCTTGAAGATCACCACGTCGCCGCGCTCAGGCTGGCGGGCAAAGAGGCGGCCCGGGATCAGCGGGACCGAAAGCGGCAGCGAATGGCGCGAGAAGCCGTAGGACCACTTGGAGGCGAGCAGGTAGTCGCCATTCTCCAGCCGCGGCAGCATCGATTCGCTCGGAATGTTGAACGGCGCGAAGATGAAGCTGCGGAAGGCGAGCACGATAAGCACCAGCTTGACGAGGAAGACGAAGAAATTCTCCTCCTTCTTCACCTTGCCCCCGGCTGACAAGGTACCGGTTTCTGGGCTGGGGTTGGAGGACTGTGCCGCACCCGGCGCGTTATCGGTCATGCAATGGTTTCCGTCGCCTCGCGCGAACCATGCCGGTTCGACCCGAGCGGGCATAGTCCACCGGCCGCGCAAGGGCCAGCCCCCAGCCGGCGGGATTAGCGCAGGCCGGCGGGATTAGCGGCTGTGCTTGCGCGCTGCGGACAATCGGCTAGCCACAAAGGGCTGGCGCGCGACCCGCGCGCACGAACCGCGATTCGATGGAACCATGCCGCATGACCAAAGCCGACCGCACAGCCGTTGACGCCGCCTGGACCAGCCTAGCCGCGCTGCCGCGGCCGCGCCTGGCTGAGCTGTTCGCCGATAGTGCGCGGCTGGACCGGTTTGCGACAACGCTGGATCTTCCCGGCGGCCCTGTGCGGTTCGACTGGTCGAAGACCCACCTCGATGCGGCGCACTTGGCCGCGTTCGGCCAACTCGCTGCGGCGACTGGTTTTGCTGAGCGGCGGCGGGCCCTGTTCGCCGGCGATGTGGTGAACCTCACCGAGGGCCGCGCGGCCGAGCACATGGCCCAGCGCGGCGTGGGCAGCGAGGCGGCGGTCGGGCAGGCTGGCGAGAACCATTCACGGATGCACATGCTGGTCGAGGCCATCCACGGCGGCGCGCTCGGCGAGGTGCGGCACCTGATCCACATCGGCATCGGCGGTTCCGCACTCGGCCCGGCGCTGGCGATCGACGCGCTGGCGCGCGAAAACCCGATGGTCGACGTCCACGTCGTCTCCAACATCGACGGCTGCGCGCTGGAGCAGGCCTTCGCCGCCTGTGACCCGGCGACGACCCTGATAGCGGTCGCCTCCAAGACCTTCACCACCATCGAGACCATGACCAACGCCGCCTCGGCGCTGGATTGGCTGCGCGAGAATGGCGAGGCCGATCCCTATGGGCGCGTGGTGGCGCTGACCGCCGCGCCCGCCAAGGCCGTCGAATGGGGTGTCGACGAGACCCGCATCCTGCCTTTCGCCGAGAGCGTGGGCGGTCGCTATTCGTTGTGGTCCTCGATCGGTTTCCCGGTCGCGCTGGCCATCGGGTGGGATGATTTCTCCCAGTTCCTCGAAGGCGCGGCGGCGATGGATCACCACTTCCGCGATACCGATGGCGCGGCCAACCTGCCGCTGCGGGCCGCATTCGCCGACCAGCTCTATACGCGTCTGCGCGGCTGCCAGACACGGGCGGTGTTTGCCTATGACGAGCGACTGGCGCTGCTGCCGAGCTATCTCCAGCAGTTGGAGATGGAATCGAACGGCAAGAGCGTGACCGCCGTCGGCGAGCCGGTTTCGGGACCGACCGCGCCGATCACCTGGGGCGGAGTGGGGACCGACGCGCAGCATGCCGTGTTCCAGCTGCTCCACCAAGGGACGGTGACCGTGCCGGTGGACTTCATCGCCGCGATCGAGCCGGGCGACGCGCTGGACCCGGCGCATCACCGCATTCTCCTCGCCAACTGCTTCGCGCAAGGGGCCGCGCTGATGGCGGGCAAAACCGCGGATGATCCGGCGCGGGCCTATCCGGGCAACCGGCCTTCGACCACGATCCTGGTCGAGGAGCTGAATGCGGCGACGATGGGGGCGCTGATCGCCTTCCACGAGCATCGCACCTTCGCCAATGCCGTGCTGCTGGAGATCAACCCGTTCGACCAGTTCGGGGTGGAGCTGGGCAAGCAGATCGCGAACCAGATCGAGCAGGGCGGGGTGCGGTTCGATGCCTCGACCGAGGCGCTGCTGGCGGCGGCGGGGATTGCCCCGGCGGGAGCATGAGACGCGGCGCCCACGTGCTAAATGCGGCATAAACTTGCCGCTTTTACGTAAACTTAATTGATTTTGCCGTAGCCGGCATAAGGAGTTTCACAATCCGCGAGGGTAAACCGTGCGCAATGGTCGACTGCTTGCCGGACTGATTACCGCTGAAAGCGGCAATGTCATGGTGCTGAGTGCCCTGTCGATGCTGGCGATCGCCGGCGGGGCGGGGATCGCCACCGATACAATTCAGTGGTCTTTATGGCAGCGCGAGATGCAGCGAGCTGCGGATTCGGCGGCGCTCGCGGCTGCCCTGGCCAAGGCTCAGGGCGGCGATGCCACGAGCACGGCCCAGACTGAAGTCGGGCGCTACAACCTGCCCGATGTCGGAACGCCGGAAGTCAACACCTCGCCTACGGGGCATACCAGCGGTGTCCGCGTCGCGCTGTCGAAGACCCGCAAGCTGCCGTTCTCCAGTTTGTTCATGGCCACCACGCCAACTATCCGGGCTGAGGCCACCGCCGATGTCGTGTCTTTCGGCGAATACTGTGTGCGCGCGCTTGAGAACACGACCGCCACCGGGATCGACTTCGGCGGCAACAGCACTGCCACGCTGAGGTGTGGTGTTCATGCCAATTCGCAAGGCGCTTCGGCGGTTACCGCGGGCGGGAGCAGCGAAGTCTACACCAGCCCCATATCTGCGGTTGGTGCGGTTCCGGTGAGCAGTAATTTCAAGGGCTCGCCTGTCTACCAGCCCTATTCGCTGACCCAGCCCGATCCCTATGCCAATTTGCCCAATCCGATTGTGCCAAACGGATGCAGTCCTAAGGAGCAGGGCAAGAAGAGCGGTTTGGCGACGCTCAATCCGGGGTGCTACAAGGGGATGGATCTTGACGGGAAGGTCAAGTTCAATCCTGGCATCTATGTGATCGATGGTGATTTCAACCTCGGTTCGAATGCGGAGGTGAGCGGCGACGGCGTGGTCTTCGTCCTGACCAGTTCGACTGCCGCGACCGTTGGTTCCAGCGTGGGCAATATCAAGATGAACGCCCAGGCGCTGATGAACCTGACGGCGCCCGACTTCGATACGTCAAGCGACTCGCGCTACGCTGTGAGTAGCTATGGGTTCGCCAACACCAACTTCGATGGCGTGCTATTCTATCAGGATCGGCGGGCGACCGACAAGGCGGGCAACGTCAACATAGTCAACGGCAAGGCCGGTTCGGTGCTGGAGGGCGCAATCTATCTTCCGTCGCAGTCGCTGAACTTCAACGGCACTGCGGACATGATTACCACATGCCTCAACATCGTGACGCGGCGGGTCTCGTTTTCGGGCAATTTCACGCTCGATAACGATTGTCCCGACTACGACGATCGGCTGAAAATGCTGGGCCTCCAGATCAGGCTGGTGAGCTGATGCGCGCTACTCCCGGATCGTTGGAAGTGGTGTGGGCGCTCGGCCGGGACCGGTCGGGCCACGCCATCCTCGAGCTGAGCTTCGTGCTGCCGGTCCTGCTGGTGATCGCCTGTGGGATTGGCGATGTCGCGATGGGCTTCACCAAGCGGCTGGTGGTCCAGCAGGCCGCTGCCCGCGCGCTCGAGATGACGCTCGCCAAGGGTTTCGGAAGTACTTCCGAGGCTACGGCAAGAACCGAAGCTGCAACCGCGGCCGGTGTGGAGGAATCGCGGGTCACTGCTACCGCTTGGCTGGAATGCGGGGGGACCAAGCAGGTCGGGGTCGATGCCGTTAGCGGGACATGCGCCGTTGGCGCCGGTGCGCCAACGCGTTATCTGTCGGTCACGGTAACCGATACCTATTCGTCGTCGCTCGGCCCCATGCTCGCCCTGTTGAAGGCGGGCAACTGGTCTGCGGTGCCGCTCACCGGCTATGCCGTGGTCCGCGTCCAGTGATAGGCGCGGGATTCTCGATCGCGGAGGACGAGGCTGGCAGCACCGCTGTGGAGGCGGCGTTCGCGGTGCCCGTCTTCGTCATGTTGATCATCGGAATTCTTCAGATGGGCATGGCCATGATCGCCAACGCCGGCGTGCGGCAAGCGGTCGAAGTGGGCGCGCGATACGCGACGATGTACGTAAAGAGTCCGAGTCATTCGGACATGTATCCTACCGATGCCGAGATCACTGCCAAGGTTGCCGCCAGCGTCTACGGAATGCCCGCGGCGAGCCTCAGCGTGCCAACGCCGGTGCGCGGCACTGATGCCACGAATGGTCAGAAATACGTCGAGGTGAGCGCCAGCTATCCCTACACGCTCAAGTTTCTGGGACTGACCGGCACCGCCATCACGTTGAGCCATACCCGTCGGGTCTACCTGATGCCGTCCTGATGCCAAGCTGCACAGACTGTGCAGCTTGGTCATAAGCCCGCGTCATTTCTTTGCGCACGGCATTGGCAGAGACACGCGAAACCGCCATATCGCCTGCTCGCGCAAGGAACCGGGCATGGCCGATCGAGACTACGACTACGACCTCTTCGTCATCGGCGCTGGCTCGGGCGGGGTACGGGCAAGCCGCGTGGCCGCATCACACGGCGCCCGCGTGGCGGTGGCCGAGGAGTACCGGGTCGGCGGTACCTGCGTGATCCGCGGCTGCGTGCCCAAGAAACTGCTGGTCTATGGTTCGCACTTCGCCGAGGAACTGCAGGATGCCGCCCACTACGGCTGGACGGTCGAAAGCATGCGCTTCGACTGGGCGACCCTGCGCGACACGGTTCTGCGCGACGTCGACCGGCTAAACGCGGCCTATACGACGACGCTGGAGAGCAACAAGGTCGAGCGTTTCCTGGAGCGGGCGGTCGTTACCGGACCCAACTCCGTGCGGCTGGCCTCCGGGCGTGAGATTACCGCGAAGTACATCCTCGTCGCGGTCGGCGCCTGGCCCGTCATGCCTGAGTTCGACGGCGTGGAGCACTGCATCACCTCCAACGAGGTATTCCGCCTGCCCGAACTGCCGCGGCGCATCGTTATCCAGGGTGCGGGCTACATCGCCATGGAATTCGCCGGCGTCTTCAACGCGCTCGGCTGCGAGGTGACCGTGGTCAACCGCAGCGACCAGATCCTGCGCGGCTATGACGAAACCCTGCGCGACCGGCTGCTCCAGATCACCATGGCCCGCGGCATCGTCTACCGGTTCAACTGCCCGATCGCCAAGGTGGAGAAGCAGGCGAACGGCTGCCTGGCCGTGTCGATCGGCAAGCACGACCCGATCGAGGCCGACGCCGTGCTCATCGCCACCGGGCGCAGCCCGAAGACCGATGGGCTCGGCCTTGAAAGCGCCGGCATCCAGCTTGGCGCCAAGGGCGAGGTGCCGGTCGATGACTACAGCCGTACCTCCTGCCCCTCGATCTACGCCGTTGGCGACGTCACCGATCGGGTTCAACTCACCCCGGTCGCCATCCGCGAGGGCCACGCGGTGGCCGACGCCCTGTTCGGGGGCGAGGAGCGCACGGTGGACTATTCCTGCATCCCCACTGCCGTCTTCTCCCAGCCGCCGCTCGCCGGCGTGGGGCTGACCGAGGGGCAGGCGCGGGAAAAGCATGGCAACATCAAGGTCTACATCTCCGATTTCCGCCCGATGAAGAACGTCTTCGCCGGGCGCATGGAGCGCGGGCTCTACAAGCTCGTCACCCACGCCGAGACCGGCAAGATGCTCGGCATCCACATGATCGGGCCGGAGAGCCCCGAAATCCTCCAGGCCGCCGCCATCGCCGTCCGTGCGGGCCTGACAAAGGCCGATTTCGACGCCACCGTGGCCCTTCACCCGAGTATGGCGGAGGAGCTCGTCCTGATGCGCTAGGCTGGAACGCGCGATCGTTTGCCGGTTTGACGTGGGCCGCCCAAGCCCGCATACCCCTCTCCAAAGCAACGGAAAAAGGAGAGGCGAGGATGTCGCTGTTCGACATGACGGGCAAGATCGCGGCGGTCACGGGTTCCACCAAGGGCATCGGCCGCGGGATCGCCCGGGAGCTGGTCGCGGCGGGCGCGCGGGTCGTGGTGTCCAGCCGCAATCAGGCCCAGTGCGACGAATATGCGGCAGAATTGAACCGCGAGTTCGGCAAGGGCGCCGAGGTGGCCAGGGGCATCGCCTGCGACCTGGGCAGTCTGGACAGCGTCAAGGCCTTCGCCGAGGCTGCTCCCAAGGCCTTCGGCGGGCTCGATGTCCTGGTCTCGAACGCCGCCGAGCTGGCCTGGTTCGGAAGCCCGGAGAACACCCCGCCCGAGCAGTTCCAGCGCGTGCTGAACGCTAACATCCACCACAACATGCACCTGTGCACCGGAGTCCGGCAGGCCATGGCCGCGCGGGGCGGCGGCAGCATCGTCCTGATCGGCTCGGCGGCGGGGGCCGGTTCGATGCCGGTCATCCTGTCCTATTCGGTGTCGAAGGCCGGCGTCTCGCATCTCGCCTGGAACCTGGCCGAGCTGATGGCGGCTGATGGCATCCGGGTGAACTGCATCGCCCCCGGCCTGATCCGCAGTTACAGCTCCACCGAGCAAATGGGCGATGAAGGCCTGAACGCGAGCATTCCTTCCATTCCGCTCGGCCGGATCGGCGAGCCGGAAGACATCGCCGGCGCGGTCATCTTCCTCGCCTCTCGGGCCGGATCCTTCGTCACCGGCGAGACGATCATCGTCGACGGTGGCCGCACCAGGTTACAGGGCAAGGAGGACTCGGTGACGGCTAACGTCCATAATCCCCCGGTCTGACCGATCTGCTGGGCGGCCCGGAGCCGAGCGATCCACTCGCTCCCATTTAATCGACCGATTAAAACGCTATTGACGAGCGGCGGTCTGCCGTGCCTTAGCGACGGCCAGATTCCCGAATTGATCAAGGGGGAGGGCCCGCGCATGTCCGCCAATATCGCCGAAATGGAAAAGCGCCGTTCCGCAGCCCGCATGGGCGGCGGCCAGAAGCGCATCGATGCCCAGCACGCCAAGGGCAAGCTCACCGCGCGTGAGCGGCTCGGCATTCTCCTCGACGAGCATTCGTTCGAGGAAGTGGACATGTATGTCGAGCATAACTGCGTCGACTTCGGCATGCCCGAAAACACCATCCCGGGCGACGGCGTGGTCACCGGCTCGGGCACGATCAACGGTCGTCTGGTCTTCGTTTTCGCTCAGGACTTCACCGTGTTCGGCGGCGCCGTGTCGGAACGCCACGCCATGAAGATCTGCAAGATCATGGACATGGCGATGAAGGTCGGCGCGCCGGTGATCGGCCTCAACGATTCCGGCGGCGCCCGCATCCAGGAAGGCGTCGCCTCATTGGGCGGCTATGCCGAGATTTTCCAGCGCAACGTGCTGGCCTCGGGCGTGGTCCCCCAGCTCTCGCTGATCATGGGGCCGTGTGCTGGCGGCGCCGTCTATTCGCCGGCGATGACCGACTTCATCTTCATGGTGAAGGACAGCTCCTACATGTTCGTCACCGGCCCGGACGTGGTCAAGACGGTGACCAACGAGATCGTCACCCAGGAAGAGCTGGGCGGCGCGGTCACCCACACCACCAAGACCTCGGTGGCCGACCTCGCGCTGGAGAACGATATCGAAGCCCTGCTCGCCGCGCGTGAATTTTTCGATTTCCTGCCGCTGTCGAACAAGGAAGAGGTGCCCGAGCGCCCCTCCGCCGATCCGTGGGACCGGATCGAGAACAGCCTCGACACGATCATCCCGGCTTCCGCCAACCAGCCCTACGACATGCACGAAGTCATCCGCAAGACGGTCGATGAGGGCGATTTCTTCGAGGTCCAGCCGGGCCATGCCGGCAACATTATCTGCGGGTTCGGCCGGATCGAGGGCAAGACCGTCGGCGTTGTCGCCAACCAGCCGATGGTGCTGGCCGGCGTGCTCGACATCAATTCGTCGAAGAAAGCCGCGCGGTTCGTGCGCTTCTGCGACGCCTTCAACATCCCGATCCTGACCTTCGTCGACGTGCCGGGCTTCCTCCCGGGCACCGCGCAGGAGCACAACGGCATCATCAAGCACGGCGCCAAGCTGCTTTTCGCCTATGCCGAGGCCACCGTGCCGAAGATCACCGTGATCACCCGCAAGGCCTATGGCGGCGCTTACGACGTCATGGCCTCCAAGCACCTGCGCGGCGATCTCAACTATGCCTGGCCCACTGCCGAGATCGCGGTGATGGGCGCCAAGGGCGCGGTGGAGATCATCTTCCGTGGCCTTTCGCCGGAAGGCATTGCCGAAAAGACCAGGGAATACGAGGACCGCTTCGCCAATCCCTTCGTCGCCGCGAGCAAGGGCTTCGTCGACGAGGTGATCAACCCGCATTCCACCCGCCGCCGGATCGCCCTGGGCCTGCGCAAGCTGCGCAACAAGGCCCTCGAAAATCCGTGGAAGAAGCACGATAATATTCCGCTGTAAGAGCGAAGGATCGCAATCATGACCGACATCTACATCGTCGCCGGCGCCCGCACGGCCATCGGCACTTTCGGCGGCTCGCTGGCTTCGTTCCGTCCGGCCGAGCTCGGCACGCTGGTGATGCAGGAAGCCATCGCCCGCGCCGGTGTCCAGCCGACCCAGATCGAGAACGTCGTCGTGGGCACGGTCGTGCCGACCCAGCCGAAGGACGCCTACGTCAGCCGCGTCGCCGCGGTGAACGCGGGCATTCCGATCGAAAGCCCGGCGATGAACGTCAACCGGCTGTGCGGCTCGGGCCTGCAGGCGGTCGTCTCGGCCGCCCAGGCGATCGCGCTTGGCGAACACGACATCGCCCTCGCCGGCGGCGCCGAGGTTATGAGCCAGGCCCCGCGCATCATCCAGAACACCCGCAATGGCGTGAAGATGGGCGACATGACCCTCGAGGACATGATGCTCGGCGCGCTCCACGATCCGTTCGAGAACATCCACATGGGCGTCACGGCCGAGAACGTGGCCACCCAGTGCCAGATCAGCCGCGAAGACCAGGACCGGGCCGCGGTGGAAAGCCACCGGCGTGCTGCCGCGGCGATCTCCGCGGGCTACTTCAAGGAACAGATCGTTCCGGTCGAGATCAAGACGCGCAAGGGCGTCACCGTGTTCGACACGGATGAGCACGTCCGCGCCGATGCCAGTCTGGAATCGATGGCCGGGCTCAAGCCGGTCTTCGTCAAGGACGGCACCGTCACCGCCGGCAATGCCTCGGGGATCAATGACGGCGCCGCCGCGGTGATCCTCGCCAGCGGCAAGGCTGTGGCCGAGAAGGGTCTCAAGCCGATGGCGAAGATCCTCGCCTGGGGCCATGCCGGCGTGGAGCCGAGCGTGATGGGCCTCGGTCCGGTCAAGGCCGTGCCCGTGGCGCTGAAGCGCGCCGGGCTGACGCTCGACCAGATTGACGTGATCGAGGCCAACGAGGCCTTCGCCGCCCAGGCCTGCGGCGTCGCCAAGAATCTCGGCTTCGATCCGGCCAAAACCAACCCCAACGGTTCGGGCATCAGCCTCGGCCACCCGATCGGGGCGACCGGCGCGATCCTCACGGTCAAGATGATCTACGAGCTGCAGCGCACCGGCGGCCGCTATGGCCTGATCACCATGTGCATCGGTGGCGGCCAGGGCATCGCCATGGTCGTGGAGCGGGTATAGCAGTCCGACACAAACCCCGTTCGTGCTGAGGAGGGATCGAAGCCGCAGGCAGAGATCCCGTCTCGAAGCACCCAGGACCTTCGAGACGGTGCTCTCGGCCTGCGGCTTCGGCACCTCCTCAGGGCGAACGGAAACAAGTGAAGTCAAACCGTAGCGGGAATTAGGAAATGAAGCTCGGCCGGATGAACCACATCGGCGTCGCCACGCCCGATCTCGATGCCTCGATCGCCTTCTACCGCGATGTCATGGGCGCGACCGACATCACCGAGCCCTTCGTGCTGGAAAGCCAGCAGGTCCGGGTGTGCTTCGTCAACACGCCGGGCGAGGGCGGTACCGCGGGAACGCAGGTCGAACTGCTCCAGCCGACTGCGCCCGACAGTGCCGTCGGCAAGTGGCTGGAAAAGAACCCGCTCGGGGGCCAGCACCACATCTGCTACGAAGTGCCCGATATTCATGCCGCCAAGGCCTGGTTCGAGAGCCTCGGCAAGCGTGTTCTGGGCGAGCCGCGTATCGGCGCCCATGGCACCCTGATCTTCTTCGTCCACCCCAAGGACATGGGCGGCCAGCTCACCGAGATCATGGAAATCCCGAAGGGGGCGCACTGATCGCGATGGCCTTCGCCAATGTCCAGCTGGAGCGCGACGGCGATGTGGCCGTGCTCACGCTCAACAACCCGGCAACGCGCAATGCGCTGTCGTGGCCGCTGGCGGACGACCTGTCGGCCGCGCTCGACCAGCTGGGCAATGCGCGGGCGCTGGTCATCACCGGAGCGGGCAAGGGCTTCTGTTCGGGCGGGGACATGGGCTCCGAACTGCGCGCAGGGGAAGGCTTCGGCGATATGATCGCGCGGGGCCTGCGCGAGAACGTGAACCCGGTGATGCGCAAGCTGAATAGCCTGCAGATTCCGGTGATCTCGGCCGTGAACGGGGCGGCAGCGGGGGCGGGCGCGCCGCTCGCGCTGTCGGCCGATTTCACGATCGCCGGTGAAAGCGCGTTCTTTTTCTTTGCCTTTCCCAACGTCGGCCTTGCACTCGACGCCGGTGCCAGCTGGCTGATGCCGCGCCTCGTCGGCATGGCCCGCGCGATGGAAGCCCTGATGCTGGCCGAGCGCATTCCCGCCGCCCAGGCGCTGGACTGGGGAATGATCTACAAGGTCGTGCCCGACGAGGCCCTGCTGGACGAGGCCAAGGCGCTCGCCGCCCGCCTCGCGGTCGGGCCGACCCGCTCCTACTCCCAGATCCGCCGCGCCGTGCGCGCCGCGCAAGGGACGGACTACCTATCCGCGCTGCTCCTCGAGGAAGAGGCCCAGCGCATTTCCGGCAACTCGAAGGACTGCGACGAAGCCGTCGCGGCCTTCCTCGAAAAGCGCAAGCCCGTGTTCCGGGGCGAGTGAGGTATGATCATGGCTGATATCGAACAGTGGCAGGCCGCCGCCGCCAAGGAAGTGAAGGGCAAGGACCTCACCTGGCATACGCCCGAGGGCATCGCCGTTAAACCGCTCTACACCGCGGAAGACGTCACTGCCGATCCGGGCCTGCCGGGCTTCGCCCCCTTCACGCGAGGGGTGAAGGCCTCGATGTATGCGGGCCGTCCGTGGACGGTCCGCCAGTATGCCGGTTTCTCCACCGCCGAGGAATCGAACGCCTTCTATCGTCGCAATCTCGCCGCCGGTCAGAAGGGCCTCTCGGTCGCCTTCGACCTCGCCACCCACCGCGGCTATGACAGCGATCACCCCCGCGTGGTCGGCGACGTCGGCAAGGCGGGCGTGGCGATCGATTCGGTCGAGGACATGAAGATCCTGTTCGACGGCATCCCGCTGGATCAGATGTCTGTGTCGATGACCATGAACGGCGCGGTGATCCCAATCCTCGCCTTCTTCATCGTCGCGGGCGAGGAGCAGGGCGTTCCCACCGAGAAGCTCGACGGGACCATCCAGAACGACATCCTCAAGGAGTTCATGGTCCGCAACACCTACATCTACCCGCCCGAGCCGAGCATGCGGATCATCTCGGACATCTTCGCCTATACCAGCGCTAAGATGCCGAAATTCAACAGCATTTCCATTTCCGGCTATCACATGCAGGAAGCAGGGGCGACGCAGGTCCAGGAGTTGGCCTTCACCATCGCCGACGGCATGGACTATGTCCGCTACGGCGTCGCCTCGGGCCTCGATATCGACAAGTTCGCCGGGCGCCTTTCGTTCTTCTTCGCGATCGGCATGAACTTCTTCATGGAAGTGGCCAAGCTGCGCGCCGCGCGCGTGCTGTGGCACCGGGCGATGACCCAGCTCGGCGCGCAGGACGAACGCAGCAAGATGCTGCGCACCCACTGCCAGACCAGCGGCGTCAGCTTGCAGGAGCAGGACCCCTACAACAACGTGATCCGCACTACGATCGAGGCCATGGCCGCGATGCTCGGCGGCACCCAGTCGCTCCACACCAATGCGCTGGACGAGGCGATCGCGCTGCCGACCGACTTTTCCGCCCGCATCGCCCGCAACACCCAGATCGTCATTCAGGAAGAGACGGGCATGTGCAACGTGGTCGATCCGCTCGGCGGGTCGTACTACATCGAGGCGCTGACCCAGGAACTGGTCGACAAGGCCTGGGAGATCATCGAGCGCGTCCAGGCGGAAGGCGGCATGGCCAAGGCGGTCGGCGCGGGCTGGCCCAAGGCGATGATCGAGGAAGCCGCCGCCGCCCGCCAGGCCCGGGTCGACAAGGGCGAGGACGTCATCGTCGGCGTCAACAAGTACCGCCTGGCCAACGAGGACCAGCTCGATACGCTGGAAGTGGATAACCACGTCGTCCGCGAAGGCCAGATTGCCCGCCTCAAGGCCACCCGCGCCGCGCGCGATGAGGCCAAGTGCCGGGCCGCGCTCGCCGCGCTCACGGAAGGCGCCAAGGCTGGCGGCAACCTGCTCGCCCTCGCGGTCGACGCCGCCCGCGAGCGGGCCACGCTCGGCGAAATCTCCGATGCCATGGAGGCCGTCTTCGGCCGCTACGGCACCCAGCCGACCCCGGTGAAGGGAATCTACGGCGCGGCCTACGAAGGCGACAGCCGCTACCAGCAGGTGCTGGACGGAGTGGAAGCCGTGACCCGCCGCCTCAACCGCAAACCGCGCATGCTCGTCGCCAAGATGGGGCAGGACGGCCACGACCGCGGTGCCAATGTCATCGCCTCGGCCTTTTCCGACATGGGCTTCGACGTGACCAGCGGCCCGCTGTTCCAGACCCCGGAAGAGGCCTGCAAGCTGGCGCTGGAGAAGGACGTCGACGCGGTCGGCGCTTCGAGCCTCGCTGCCGGGCACAAGACCCTGATCCCGGAGCTGATCGGCCACCTCAAGACCGCCGGCCGCCCCGACATCAAGGTCGTCGCCGGGGGCGTGATCCCGCCGCAGGACTATGAATTCCTGCGCGAGGCCGGCGTCCAGGGCATCTACGGCCCCGGCTCCAACGTCGTCGAATGCGCCGCCGACATGCTCCGCCTGCTCGGCCACAACATGCCGCCCGCAGGCGAAAAGCTCGAAGCCGCCGAGTAAGATTGCCCGCTCCCCGCCGGGGAGAGGGGATGGAACGGAGGGTGTGAAATGACGCAGAAGCCCGAAACGCTGGCCGTCCACGCCGGGTGCGAGCCCGATCCGACGACCAAGGCCCGCATCACGCCGATCTACCAGACGGCGAGCTACGTGTTCGATTCCGCCGAACACGCGGCCGATCTGTTCGCGCTCAGGCAGTTCGGCAACGTCTACACCCGCATCATGAACCCAACCAACGCCGTGCTCGAAGCCAAGATAGCGGCGCTGGAAGGCGGCGTCGGCGCGCTCGGCGTGGCCTCGGGCCATGCCGCCCAGTTCCTCGTCTTCCACACCCTGATGGAGCCCGGCTGCGAGATCGTGGCCGCCAAGAAGCTCTACGGCGGCTCGCTCAACCAGCTCGCCCACTCCTTCGCCAAGTTCGGGTGGAAGTCGGTCTTCGTCGATGCCGACGATCCGGCCAACGTGGCGGCAGCCATCACCGACAGGACCCGCGCGGTCTTCATCGAAAGCCTCGCCAACCCGGGCGGCGTCGTCTCCAACATCAAGGCCATCGCGGATGTCGCCCATGCCGCCGGCGTGCCGCTGGTGGTCGACAACACCATGGCCACCCCCATGCTCTGCCGCCCGATCGAGCATGGGGCCGACATCGTCGTCCACTCCTGCACCAAGTTCCTCAACGGCCACGGCAATTCCGTCGGCGGCCTGATCGTCGACTCCGGCAGGTTCGACTGGGCGGCGAGCGACAAGTTCCCCTCGCTCACCCAGCCCAATCCAAGCTACCACGGCGCCGTCCTCACCGACGCGCTGGCCCCCGTCGGCCCGATCGCCTTCATCATCGGCTGCCGCGTCCTCGGCCTGCGCGATCTCGGCCCGGCCATGGCCCCGATGAACGCCTTCCTCACCCTCACCGGTATGGAGACGCTGGCCCTCAGGATGGAACGCCACTGCGCCAACGCGCTGCACCTCGCCCAGTGGCTCCAGAACCACCCCAAGGTGGCCTGGGTGTCCTACGCCGGGCTGCCGGAAGATCCCTATCACCAGCTCTGCCGCCAGTACCTCGGCGGCAAGGGCGGGGCGGTGTTCACCTTCGGGGTGAAGGGCGGCTACGAGGCGGGGGTCAAGCTCGTCTCCTCGGCCAGGCTGTTGAGCCACCTCGCGAATATCGGCGACACCCGCTCGCTGATCATCCACCCCGCCTCGACCACCCATAGCCAGCTGGGCGAGGAAGAACTGCAGGCCGCAGGCGCAGGGCCGGACACCGTCCGAGTCTCGGTCGGCATCGAACACATCGACGACATCGTCGCTGATCTGGCGCAGGCGCTGGAACAGATTTGAAGGACTGGAAAGAGAAGCCCATGTTCAAGAAAATCCTGATCGCAAACCGTGGCGAAATCGCTTGCCGCGTGATCAAGACGGCCCGCCGCATGGGCATCCAGACCGTGGCGGTCTATTCGGACGCCGACGCCCGCGCGCCCTTCGTTCAGATGGCTGACGAGGCCGTCCACATCGGCCCCGCGCCGGCTGCGCAGTCGTACCTGATCGCCGACAAGATCATCGCCGCCTGCAAGCAGACCGGCGCCGAAGCGGTCCACCCCGGCTATGGCTTCCTCTCCGAGCGCACCTCGTTTGCCGAGGCTCTCGCCGCGGAAGGCATCGAGTTCATCGGCCCCCCGGTGAACGCCATCGCGGCCATGGGTGACAAGATCGAATCCAAGAAGCTTGCCAAGGCGGCCGGCGTCAACGTCGTCCCCGGCTTCGTCGGCGAGATCGAAGATACCGAGCATGCCGTGCGCATCTCGAACGAGATCGGCTATCCGGTGATGATGAAGGCCTCGGCCGGCGGCGGCGGCAAGGGCATGCGCCTCGCCTACAACGAAAAGGACGTGCGCGAAGGCTTCGAGGCGACCAAGCGCGAAGGCCTGAACTCCTTCGGCGATGACCGCGTGTTCATCGAGAAGTTCATCCTCAACCCGCGCCACATCGAGATCCAGATCCTCGGCGACAAGCACGGCAACATTCTCTACCTCAACGAGCGCGAATGCTCGATCCAGCGCCGCCACCAGAAGGTGGTGGAAGAAGCGCCTTCGCCCTTCGTCACGCCGAAGATGCGCAAAGCCATGGGCGAACAGTGCGTCGCCCTGTCCAAGGCCGTGGGCTATTACAGCGCGGGCACGGTCGAACTGATCGTCTCGGGCGCCGATCCCACGGGCGAAAGCTTCTACTTCCTCGAGATGAACACCCGTCTCCAGGTCGAACACCCGGTCACCGAGGCGATCACCGGCGTCGACCTCGTGGAGCAGATGATCCGCGTCGCCGCCGGCGAAAAGCTGGCCCTCACGCAGGACGACGTGAAGATCGACGGCTGGGCCATCGAGAACCGCGTCTATGCCGAAGACCCCTACCGCGGCTTCCTGCCTTCCACCGGCCGCCTGGTCCGCTACAACCCGCCGGTTGACGGCTGGACGGATGACGGCGCCGAGAACGGCCGCCGCGGCGTCGATGGCGTGCGGGTGGACGACGGCGTCTACGAAGGCGGCGAAGTCTCGATGTTCTACGATCCGATGATCGCCAAGCTCGTCACCTGGGGCAAGACCCGCGACGAGGCGGCGGACAAGCAGATCGCCGCGCTCGATGCCTTCGAGATCGAGGGCCTCGGCCATAACATCGATTTCGTGAACGCCATCATGCAGCACCCGCGCTTCCGCTCGGGCGAGCTGACCACCGGCTTCATCGCCGAGGAATACCCCGATGGCTTCACCGGCGCCGCCACTAGCGACGAGCTGAAGGCCAGGCTCGCCGCCGTCGCCGGCTTCATCGCCACGGCCCGGGCAGACCGTGCCCGCAATGTCGATGGCCAGCTGGCGGGCCACCTGCCGCCGCCGTTCGAATGGGCGGTGAAACTGGGCGGACAGACCTTCGCGGTCGAGGTCGACAGCGATGACGTTCTGGTCGACGGCAAGGTGATCGACCTCGCCATGGAGTACACCCCGGGTGACCGCGTGGTCTTTGCGGAGATTTTCAATCTCGACCATCCTGAGCTTGTCGAAGGAGCGTCCTTCACTTCCTCCGGCGGTGCAGAAGAAGGCGGCCCTTCGACAGGCTCAGGGTCGTCGGAGTTTCTGGCCCTCAAGGTCGAGCCGACCCGCACCGGGCTCAAGCTCACCACTCGCGGCGCGATCCACAAGGTGGAGATTCTCCCGGCCCACGTCGCGCAACTCACCCGGCACATGATCGAAAAGATCCCGCCGGACCTGTCGAAGTTCCTGATCTGCCCGATGCCCGGCCTGCTGGTCTCCCTCAACGTGGCCGAGGGCGACAAGGTCGAGGCCGGGCAGCCGCTCGCCGTGGTGGAAGCCATGAAGATGGAAAACATCCTGCGCGCGGAGAAGTCGGCGACGGTCAAGAAGGTCAATGCCCAGGCGGGCGAGAGCCTCGCCGTGGACGCGATCATTCTCGAACTGGAGTGATCCCGTTCGGGCTTGCCGGCGCCGGCGAGCTGGTCCCCCAGGGGGACGGGCTCGCCGCGAGCGTCCCGGAAGGCTGGGGGCAGGGCCGCACGGCCTATGGCGGCTGGTCCGCCGCCCTCGCACTCGCCGCCGCGCGCTGGCTGGCGCAAGAGCAGGGTATCGCCCCGCTGCCCCGGCTTGCCTCGGCCATGGTCAACTTCATTGGCCCAGTCACCGACACGGTCGAGGCGCGGCCCCGGCTCTTGCGGCGCGGGCGCAATGCGGTCTGGATCGGGGTGGACCTGCTGGCGCAAGGCGGCGCCGACGTGGTGCTGGCGGCAACCTTCGTCTTCATGAGCCCGCGCGAGAGCGCCGTGACGCTGTCCGAACATCCTGCCTGGCCGGACGTCCTGCCGCCCGATGCGTGCCAGCTGCGCGCGGCCCGGCACGACGATCCCGCCTTCCTCGCCCGTTTCGAGACGCGCCTGCTCGGCCACCGATCGGAGCAGGGTCAGTCCAGCCACGCTCGCTGGGTTCGCCTGGCCGACCGGACCTCCTCAGATCCCGAGGCCGAGATCCTCGCCATCACCGACTACATGCTGCCCGGCGCGGTCAACTGGCTCGGCTACCGCGTGCCGCTGAGCTCGATGACCTGGCAGCTGAATCTCACCGGACCGCTGACCGTCACGCCCGATGGCTGGTGGCTCGCCGGCGCCCGCGCGCTCCACGCCGCCGGCGGCGTCAGCACCGAACAGATCGGCGTCTGGGACCCCTCCGGTCAGTCCGTCGCCATCGCCCAGCAAGCCGTCGCCGTGTTCGGCTGAGCGGAATCGCTGACCGAGAATCGCTGCCCGACGGAAGCACCCAAGCCCGTCCGTGCCGAGCACCCACGATTACCCCCAAACCCGTCTGTGCTGAGCTTGTCGAAGCACTGTCCTTTGCTTCGTGCCGCCCTGCACAACCGCCGGAAGAAAAAGCAGTCCTTCGACAAGCTCAGGATAGACGGGTGGTATGCTGGCCGGTTCACCCACACATGACCAAGCTTGCTCCCAACCCCTAAGCTCCCATCTAGAGCCAGATGACCAAGCCCACCATCTGGACCATCGGCTACGAGAAGACCACGCAGGACGCCCTGATCGCCGCCCTGCAAGGATCCGGTGTCGAGGTCCTTGCCGACATCCGCGCCTTACCGCTGTCGCGCCGTCCGGGCTTTTCCAAGTCGTCGCTCGCGGCCGGGGCACGGGTCGGGGGCATTCAGTACCGCCACTTCAAGTCCCTCGGTACCCCGGCCGAAGGCCGCGCCGCCGCCCGCCGCCATGATCACGCTGCGCTTGCCCGGATCTATGCCGGCCAGCTCGAACTGCCCGAGGCGCTCGCCGCCATGGCCGAACTGCGCGAACTGGCCGCCGGGAAAAAGGTAGCCCTGCTCTGCTACGAGCGCGAGGCGGCCGAGTGTCACCGCAGCTTGCTGATCGAGGCCCTGCTGCCGGATTTCGCGGTGGTGGATATAAAGCCATGAACAGGGCAAAGCGCGCTTAGGGTCAGGAGCCATTAACCGGGTCATCGGGGCGCTGGAATCGCTTCCATCTCGGGGAGATGCTCACTTGGAAAGGCCACCAGCCTTCCCTGCGTGACCATCCACCCGCGATGTTCGCCATTCCAGCGCCTCGATGACGCGGTTAGTGGGTCCTGACCCTAGTCTTTTATTCGCCGAACCGAGATCTGCTGGCTGTTCAGCACTGCGGTGCCGAATGCGGTCAGGAACGCCACGTCGGCAGCATCGCGCCCCACGGCGATCTTGGCGCAGTCGGCCCCGCTTGCCATTCCTGTGGCATCGACGATGTGCCAGGCGTCACTCAGGAATACTTCGCACACCGCATGAAAGTCCGGTGGGTCGACGTCGGGCGCGTAGACGCTTGCCATCCGGGCCGGGATCGATGCGGCGCGGGCCAGGGCGATCAGCACGTGGGCATAGTCGCGGCACACCCCTTCCCGGCTCACGAAGGTGTCGAGGGCGGTGGTCGACTGGTTGCTCACCCCCGCCACATAGCTGAAATGCTCGCCGAGATACTGCTTGATCGCGCAGATCAGGGCTCCGCCCGAGAGGCCGGCGAACTCGCCGGCAACGAACCGCTCGAAGCTCTGCGAGGGGCAATACCGGGATTCGAGCAGGTAAGGCACCGTTGGACCGGGCAGCAAATGCAACGGAACCGCGGAAAGGCCCTCAAGTGGCAGGGCCACGCGGCGGATGGTCACGGCTGCGCTGTATTCGACGATGACTCGGCTGGCCGCGCGCAGCATGATCCGGTCGCCGATGCCGTCATGCCCCGGGACCCGGGCAAAGTGCTCGACCGGGCTAAGCCCGATCGCCGGACGTTCGATCACCTGTTCGGGAATCATCGCCGCCTCGACCTGCACGATGAGATCGGTGGTCGCGGGAAGGCCGTAGTCGAGGCGAGTTTGAATTTCGAGCTGCACGGGAGGTCCAACTCACTACTCGCCGGAAAGATGCGCGCGTTCAGCCCTGCAACTCACCGTCCAGGAAAATTGCGAGATCGGCCAGGTCCACGTCTTTGGCGAGGAAGGCCTCGCCGATGCCGCGCAGCAGCAGGAAGGGCAGGGTGCCGGCGTCCATCTTCTTGTCGTGGAGCATGTGCTCGACCAGCGCCCGGCCATTCACGTTCAGCTGCAATTCGGCCAGGTCGGACATCATGCCGATCGCGTGCAGGTGCTGCGCCACCCGTTCGGCGTCGGCCGCCGCCATCAGGCCGCGGCGGGCCGAATAGCGCGACGCGAGGACCATACCGAGCGCCACGCTCTCGCCGTGGAGCAGGCGGTCGGAATAGCCGGTCTCGGCCTCAAGCGCGTGGCCGAAGGTGTGGCCGAGGTTGAGCAGGGCGCGCAGGCCGGTGGTCTCGAACTCGTCCTGCTCGACGATCCGGGCCTTGGCCTCGACCGAGCGGGCGATCGCATATTCCCGCGCCGCCCCGTCCCCCGCAATCAGCGCCGCGCCATTGGCCTCGCACCAGGCGAAGAAGCCGGCATCGCCGAGCAGCCCGTACTTGAGCACCTCGGCATAGCCCGCCCCAACCTCGCGGCGGGGCAGGGTGTCGAGCGCCAGCGGGTCGGCGAGGACCAGCGCGGGCTGGTGGAACGCGCCGACGAGGTTCTTGCCGGCGGGCGTGTTGATCGCGGTCTTGCCGCCGACGCTGGAATCGACCTGGCTGAGCAGAGTCGTCGGCAACTGGATGAAATTGCAGCCGCGCTTGAGCACGCTGGCGGCAAACCCGGTGAGGTCGCCGATTACCCCGCCGCCCAGCGCCAGCACGTGGTCCTTGCGCTCGACCCCCTCGGCCAGCATCCAGTCGACCACTTCGGCGAGGTGGGCCCACGACTTGGTCTGCTCGCCCGCGGGGAGCACCTTCCACGCGGCTTCGAACCCGGCGGCCGCCAGCGCGGTGCCGACGGTCTCGCCCCAGGCGGCATGGACCCGCTCGTCGGTTACCACCGGTACGCGGTGCTTGCGCAGCAGGGGCGCGCATTCCTCGCCCACTCGCGCGAGCAGGCCGGCGGCTATGCGCACCTCGTAGGGTCTGCCGGCGATATCGACGGGGATCACGGCCATGCGAGAATGCCTTTCATCACCGCGGCAAGGGTCTGCCCATGGGGCTGGTTGCTGCTGACCACGTGGATCGGCGCCTGGGCATAGGCCGGCTCGCGCTCGGCCATCAGGCGGGTGAGCGTCTCGCGCGGGTTGCCGGTCCGCAGGAGCGGGCGGTTGTCCTTCCGGCCGACGCGCTGGAGCAGCGTGTCGATATCCGAATCGAGCCAGACGGCGATCGCCTTGTCGAGGATCAACGCCCGGGTCTCCGCATTGACGAAGGCGCCGCCGCCGGTGGCGATCACCATCGGCCGGCCCGTCGCGCTTTCGGCGATCAGGCGCTGGATCACCCGGCGCTCGCCATCGCGGAAATAGGCCTCGCCATAGGTCTCGAAGATTTCCGGGATGGTCATCTGCGCGGCTTCCTCGATCGCCTCGTCGGCATCGACGAAGGGAACATGGAGCAGCGCGGCAAGGCGCTTGCCGACCGAGGACTTGCCGACGCCCATCATCCCCACCAGCACGATCGGCCGCGTGATCCGCTGCGCTACGCGCTGCGCCAGCGCCGCATTATTGGCCTGATCGGGGCGGGCATCGTCATGTTTCATTGCAGGGCTGCCTATAGTTGCGCTAATCGCCCGTGCAAGCGCGATGCATGCGCCTTGCAGGGGCGATGCAGTGCGCGGGATATCTGGCTCCGGGCGGCCAACAACGGCAGATGGGCGTGACAGCAGACGGAATTTCGATTGGCATGAACAGCCCGTGGCGAACCGTGGTGATCCTGGTGAGCGTCCTGGCGCTGGCCTTGCTGGTCTGGGCCTGGCTTGACGGCGGACGCGAGCCGGTGCGCGAGATGGCCGAGCCGGTGGCCGTTCCCCACGATGCTGGGCCGGAGAGCGCCAAGTGAGGCGCCCGCTGCTGCTGGCCGGTGCGGCCCTGGCGCTGACTTCCGCGCTCGTCGCCGCGCAGGATGCGCCCGAATCGCTGCTGCCTCCAGGGTTCGACCGTCCCGCGCCCAAGCCCCGACCCGCCGCCGCTCCTGCCGCCCCCGCTGATGCTGCCCCGGCTGCTGCCGCGCCCGGTGGCCCATCGGCGGTCGTCCAGCCGCTACCGGCCGGGCCTGCCGCGCCGGCAGGTCCCGTCACATTGCCGGCAAACCTGCCCTCGCTCGAGCAGCTCGAGGCGATGAGCCCCGAGGACCTCGACAAGGTGCTCGACCTCCGTCCCAAGGACGACATCCCCCCCGCCGCCCGCCGCGCCATGACCCGCGTCGGCGTGATCGACCAGGGCGAGGGCGGGCTGCCGTTCTGGACCATGGGTAAGCAGGATCCGGGCCTCGTTCGTGCTGTTCTGCAAGGCAATTCCGGCAAGCTCGTGTCGCGCTGGGGTCACATTGTCCTGCGCCGCGCCCTGGCCTCGCGGCTCGATGCGCCGGCCGGGATGAACCCGGCCGAGTTCGCCGCGATGCGGGCCGCACTGCTCGTTCGCATGGGCGAGGGTGACGGAGCGCGGGCCTTGGTGCAGGACGTCGACACCGCCAATTTCTCGCCCGAGCTCACCCAGGCCGCGCTCGACGCCTATGTCCAGACCGGCGATTTCACCGGCATCTGCCCGGTGATCGCGCTCCAGGGCGCTGCGCGCAAGGACAAGCCGTGGCAGGTGCTCCAGGCGGTGTGCGCCGGCTTTGGCGGAGATTCCAGCCGCTCCATGGCCTCGCTCGACCGCCTGACCTACTATGGCGCGATGCCGCGGATCGACATGTTGCTGGCGCAGAAATACGCCGGTGCCGCGGGCAAGGCCCGCCGCGCGGTAACGATCGAGTGGGACAAGGTCAGCGACATGACCCCGTGGCGCTATGCCATGACCACGGCGGTCGGCCTCCAGCCGCCGGCGGCGCTGATGAAGGACCTGCCGCCGGACTATGCCTTCCAGGCCGCGCTCGCCCCGGCGCTCGCGCTCGATGCGCGCGCCGCCGCGGCGGACAAGGCAGCGGCCTGCGGGGTGCTTTCCAGTGCGGCGATGGTCGACCTCTACGGCCAGATTTTCGACGAGGACGACGCCAACGGCGAATGGGCGCAGCGCGCGGTCAAGCTGCGCAATGCCTACACCGCAGGCGCGGTGGCGGACCGGCTCGCGGCGATCCAGGACCTGTGGGGAGACGAAAGCGATCCTGTGCGCCGCTATTCGCGCCAGGTGCTCACCGCCTATGCCGCCGCGCGACTGCCGGCCAGCGCCGATCTCGCCGACGAAGCCGGACCGCTCATCGCCGCCATGCTCAGCGCCGGCCTGGATGGCAATGCCATGCGCTGGGCCAGCGTGGTCAAGCCAGGGAGCGAAGGCTGGGCACTCCTGGCGCTGGCCAATCCCCTCGGCGGCGCAGCCGACGAGGGTGCGATCGACGATTTTCACGGGAGCGACAACAGCAAGGATACGCGCAAGACCGCCTTTCTCGTCGCCGGTCTGGCGGCGCTGGGACGGCTGCCGGCGGCGACCGCGAACGACCTTGCGAGCAAGTACAATTTCCAGCTCGATCACGGCAGCCGCTGGTCGCAGGCGATCGACAAGGCGGCGGAACACGGCAACCCCACCCTGGTCGCGTTGCTCGCGGGCCTCGGGATGCAGGGCGATTCGTGGGCGCGGATGACCCCGCGCAATCTTTATCACATCGTCGGCGCCCTGAACCGGGCAGGCATGGGCGCTGAGGCGCGGATGATTGCGGCAGAAGCGGTGGCGCGGGGGTGACCGGAACGCGCGAAGCTCTCCAGCAGCCCCTCCCACGTGCAGGAGGGGCTGGGGGAGGGCTCTTTGACTGGCGCTTGGCAACACGCCCTTCCCTGAGACCTCCCGCAGGCGGGAGGGGGATGTGAGGAACGGCGTCAGCGCCGTCGAGCTGTTCCTCGCCATGCTCGCGGCGGAGCGCGGCGCCGCGGCCAACACGCTCGCGGCCTATCGCCGCGATCTGGAAGGGGCCGAGGAGGTGCTGGGCGACCTTGCCCTCGCCGATGGCCCGGCGCTGGCCGGTCTGGGTCAGGCCTGGGTGGGCCTCGCACCGTCTAGTCTCGCCCGCAAGTGCTCGGCCCTGCGCCAGTTCTACGGTTTTCTGGTGGATGAGGGCCTGCGCCGTGACGACCCTTCGCCCGCTCTCCCGCGTCCGCGCAGCCGGCGGCCCCTGCCGCGCCTGCTCAGTCACGCGGAGGTCGAGCGGATGCTCGTCAGGGCCGAGGAGGAAGCGGCGGGCTGTTCTCCGCCCGCAGTGCGGCTGCTGGCCCTGCTTGAACTCCTCTACGGGTCGGGGCTGCGGGCGACGGAGCTGGTCTCCCTGCCGCTCGCCGCCGTGCCGCGTGATGCGCCGTTCCTCCACGTCACCGGCAAGGGGGGGCAGCAGCGGCTGGTGCCGGTGAGCACGCGGGCCACTCAGGCGCTCTCGCGCTGGCTCGCCCTCCGCGGAAAGGGCGGCACCCGGCTGTTTCCCTCGCGCAGCGGGCAGGGGCACCTGACGCGGGTCCGCCTGTTCCAGCTGCTGCGCGAGCTCGCCGCGCGAGCCGACATCGCGCCGGAGAAGGTCTCGCCCCACGTGCTGCGCCATGCCTTCGCCACGCACCTCCTCGAGGGCGGGGCAGACCTGCGGGTGCTGCAGACCCTGCTCGGCCACGCCGATATCGCCACGACCCAGATCTACACCCATGTCGAAGGCGGCCGGCTGGTGGCTCTGGTCAATGCCCGCCATCCCCTCGCCGGTGCGACTCGGCAGGGGACGCGCGGTGCGGATGGACTTGCCGGGGGCAGCGCGGCGGACTAACGCGGCCGCATGATCTCGTTTCTCGAATTCGAAAAGCCGGTCGCGGCGCTCGAAGCGCGCATTGCCGAACTGCGGGCCACTGCTGCCGCCGGCGACATCGACCTTACCGCCGAAATCGAGCGGCTGGAGAAAAAGAGCGCGACCCTGCTCGCCAGCACCTATCAGTCGCTGACGCCGTGGCAGAAGACCCAGGTCGCGCGTCATCCGGCCCGCCCGCACTTCGTCAATTACATCGAGGGGGCGTTCACCAATTTCATGCCGCTAGGCGGTGATCGGCTGTTCGGCGACGATCAGGCGATCCTCGGCGGCTTCGCCTTGCTTGGCCACCGGCGCGTGATGGTGATCGGTCACGAGAAGGGCCACGACACCCAGACCCGCATCCGCCACAACTTTGGCATGGGCAAGCCCGAGGGCTATCGCAAGGCGATCCGCCTGATGGACCTTGCCGGCCGCTTCGGCCTGCCGGTTGTAACGCTGGTCGACACGTCCGGCGCTTTTCCTGGCGTGGAAGCGGAAGAACGCGGCCAGGCGGAAGCCATCGCGCGGTCGACCGAGGCGTGTCTGGGCCTTCCCGTGCCGATGGTCGCAGCCATCGTGGGCGAGGGCGGTTCCGGAGGAGCCGTCGCGCTCGCAAGCGCCGAGCGGGTGCTGATGCTGGAACACGCCGTTTACTCGGTGATCTCGCCCGAAGGCGCCAGCTCGATCCTCTGGCGCACGGCCGACAAGGCTCCCGACGCGGCCGAGGCGATGAAGATGACGGCGCAGGACCTGCTCAAGCTTGGGGTGATCGACCGGATCGTGCCCGAGCCGATAGGCGGCGCTCATCGCGACCCGTTGCGCACGTCGGTTTCGCTGGGCGCGGCCATCGGCGAGGAACTCGACGGGCTTGCCGGGATCAAGCCGGCCGAACTGACGAAACGGCGCGAGGAGCGCTTCCTCGCCATCGGCGGATAAGTTTGTTGAGTGCGGGAAGCCCATCCGGGTCTTCCTTCGCGGCTGGTGCCGCACACCTTCGACGGATGTCTCAGGCACATTACACCAAACGCAAAGGGGCGGCAGGTTGCCCTGCCGCCCCTCGACTTGTTCGACTTGCGTCGGCTGATTACGCGTTGGCGGCGTTCAGCTGCGACGAGGTCTTCGAGAAGGTGGTGTTCAGCTGCGAGCCGAGGCCCGAAACGGTCGTCATGACAGCAACGGCGATAAGAGCGGCGATCAGGCCGTATTCGATCGCGGTGGCGCCAGCTTCGTCGCGGATGAGGTTCTTGAAGAAGGTCATGTCTAGTCTCCTGGTTTAAGCAGTCTTGGTACCCGGCTCTTTCCGTCCCACCGGTCGGAGCAATTTTCGAAGTAGCAGGCAGTGTTCAACAAAAGGTTAAGCGAAAATACTTGCCCTATGCTGCCGTTGCCCGCGCCATCGTAGAGCCAACGTTAGACCACATGTGGTTCGTTTCGTTGGCGACCCCCTGGACCGTGAACATGATGGTCACGGCGACCAGGGCGGCGATCAGCCCATATTCGACGGCAGTTGCGGCGCGGGTATCGCGAAGCAGTCGCCGGATGGTGCTCATGGAAATCATGAATGGACCTGTCGAATATTTGCGGTGATCCAGTCTTGCCTGAGGCGTCGTTACCGACAGGTTAGACGGCAGGGTTAACGTGCAAAAAAGTCCGACACCGGGGCCTTCGCGCGAGGCCCTCGACCGGCAGGAGATGCGGGAGGTCGCTTCGAAGATTATGCAAGAAAATCCGACACCTATCCTCGTCGTCGCGGCTGCTCTCAGAAACTCTTCCGGGAGCCTGTGTCTGCAGCGTCGCCCCGAAGAAAAAAATCACGGCGGGTTATGGGAATTTCCCGGAGGCAAGGTCGAGCCCGGCGAATCGCCGGCGGCCGGCCTCTGCCGCGAGCTTGCGGAAGAGCTGGGCATCCTGGTCCATCAAGCCGATCTGGCGCCCTGCGGCTTCGCGGCGGAGCCGGGCATAGTCATCCTGCTCTATGCCTGCTCGCGCTGGCGTGGTGAGCCGCTGGCGCTGGAGGGCGGCGCCGTCGGGTGGTTCGCCCCCGACCAGCTGACCGCCCAGCCCATGCCCCCACTGGATTACCCGCTTGCGCGCCAGGTTCAGGGGCTCGTGGCAGCGGGTTTGATTTAGGGCGATTCAGCCCTTGCCAAGCCGGACCGCGGGCCCTATTGGCGGCGCTCCCGAGGGCGCCCGTAGCTCAGCTGGATAGAGCATCAGACTACGAATCTGAGGGTCGGACGTTCGAATCGTTCCGGGCGCGCCATTTCCCTCACAGGGAAGCAATGACTTGGGAGATGAAGCCGGTCCGGCTGGGCCGGCTTTTTTCGTTTCAGGCATCGGATAGGCATCGGGCGAGTCGAGCGGACGTGCTCCCCCTGACCGATCTGCCGGGCCTGCCGGATTGTTCGCGCGGTTCCTCGCGCTGGCCTGACAGAGGCCTCCCGTGCTTTCGGACTATTCGCACCGGCTCTAACCCGCCATGGTTGCCGGCGCCGATGCGAGGAGCCTGTATGGCGCTGGATTGGACCGATCTTGACCTGCTCATCGTGGGGGGCGGCATCAATGGCGCCGGGATTGCCCGCGATGCCGCCGGGCGGGGTCTCAAGGTCCTGCTGGTCGAGCGTGACGACCTTGCCGCCCACACCTCGTCGGCCAGCACCAAGCTCATCCACGGCGGCCTGCGCTATCTCGAGTACTACGAGTTCCGACTGGTGCGCGAGGCGCTGCAGGAACGGGAGCGGCTGCTCGGCATCGCTCCGCACATTGCCTGGCCGCTGCGCTTCGTCCTGCCCCGTCCGGAGAGGGGGCGGCCGGGGTGGATGATCCGGCTCGGCCTGTTCATCTACGATCGCCTGGGCGGCAGGCAGAGCCTCCCGCGCTCGCAAGGCGTCAACCTCACCGATCCGCAATGGGGGGCAGGGCTGAAGCCGGGGCTCACGCAGGGCTTCGCCTACTCCGACGGCTGGGTCGACGATGCCCGGCTCGTCGTGCTGAACGCGGTGGACGCGGCAGCGCGCGGGGCCACGGTGCTGACCGGCACGGCCCTGGTGGGCGCGCGGGTGGAGGGCGATGCCTGGGCCGCGGACCTCGCCCCCAACCCCGCCGCCGCCCGCCCCGGGATTGCCGCGCCCTGCACGGTTCGCGCGCGGGCGATCGTCAATGCCGCCGGCCCCTGGGTCGGCGACCTGATCGAGGAACTACCCGGCCTGCGGCGCGATGGCGGCATTGCGCTGGTCAAGGGCAGCCACCTGATCGTACCCCGGCTCTATCCCGGCGACCACGCCTTCCTGCTCCAGCAGGCCGACGGGCGGATCGTCTTCACCATCCCCTATCATGGCCGCTACACCCTGATCGGGACGACCGACGTGACGGTCGGCAAGGAGGAGCGCGCCGCGCCCCGGATCAGCCAGGCCGAGATCGACTATCTCTGCGCGGCCGTGCGCCCCTATTTCGCGCGGGAGGTGACCCCCGGCGAGGTGGTCTCCACCTATTCCGGCGTGCGCCCGCTCTTTGACGACGGCTCGAAGGACGCCAAGGCGATCACCCGCGACTATGTGCTGCAGCTCGGCCGCAAGCAGGGGCCGCAGGTTCTGAGCGTGCTCGGCGGCAAGCTGACGACCTACCGCCGCCTCGCTGAACACGCGCTCCGCAAGCTCGCGCCCTTCCTGCCCGAGATGGGCCCGCCATGGACCGGCACCGCGCCACTTCCTGGCGGTGACCTGCCGCCGGGCGGCTTCCCGGCCTTCCTCGCCGAAGTCCGCGCGCGCTGGCCGTTCCTGCCCACCGACGTGGCCGAGCGCATGGCCCACGCCTATGGCACGCGCCTTGCCGGGATTATCGGCGAGGCCACCACCTGGGCGGAGCTCGGCGAGGACTTCGACAGCGGCCTGACCGAGGCCGAACTCCGTTATCTGGTGGACCACGAGTGGGCTGCCAGCGCCGAAGACGTGCTGTCGCGGCGGACCAAGCTCGGCCTCGGCGCGCCGCCGGAACTGGCCGATCGGGTCAACCGCTGGCTCGCCGCGTGGCGGGGCTGAACGGGGAGAGGATCAATGGGCACGGCCATATTGGCAATCGACCAGGGCACCACCTCGTCGCGGGCGCTGGTGTTCGACCAGAGCTGCAAGGTCATAGGCCTCGCCCAGCAGGAATTTCCGCAGCACTATCCAGCCGACGGGTGGGTCGAACACGATGCGTCCGGGATCTGGCGCGATTGCCTGGCCCTCGCCGGAACCGCGCTGGAACGCTCAGGGCTGGTGGCCGAGGACATCGCCGCGATCGGCATCGCCAACCAGCGCGAGACCGTGGTGCTGTGGGAGCGGGCGACGGGCCAGCCGGTTGCCCGCGCCATCGTCTGGCAGGACCGGCGCACCGCCGCCACTTGCGCGCAGATCAAGGCCGCGGGGCACGAGGCGCTGGTCCAGGCGCGCACCGGGCTCGTGCTCGATCCCTATTTCTCGGCGACCAAGCTCGCCTGGCTGCTCGACAACGTGCCGGGCGCGCGGGGCCGGGCGGAAGCGGGCGAACTGGCCTTCGGCACGATCGACTGCTTCCTGCTCTGGCACCTGACCGAAGGCCGCAGTCACAAGACCGATGCCACCAACGCCAGCCGCACCCTGCTCTACGACATTCACGCGCAGCGCTGGTGCCCCGAGCTGCTCGCCCTGTTCCGCGTGCCGGCCGGGGTCCTCCCCGAGGTCTGCGACAGCGCGGCCGACTTCGGTACGACCACGCTGCTCGGCGGCGAGATCCCGATCCGCGGCGTGGCGGGCGACCAGCAGGCGGCGCTGATGGGCCAGTCGTGCTTCTCCGCCGGACAGGCGAAGATCACTTACGGCACCGGCGGGTTCATGCTGCTTAACACCGGCGCGGAGGCGGTGGCCTCGCGCAACCGGCTGCTGACGACCATCGCCTGCCGCATCGACGGAACGGTTCGTTATGCGCTGGAGGGCTCGCTGTTTGTCGCCGGCGCCGCGATCAAGTGGTTGCGCGATAGCCTGGGGATCATCGTCACGGCTGAGCAGACCCAGGACATGGCCGCAAGACTGCCCGACAACGGCGGGGTTTACATGGTGCCTGCCTTCGTCGGCCTCGGGGCGCCGCACTGGGCGACCGAGGCCCGCGGCATGCTGACCGGGTTGACCTTCGACAGCGGTCCCGCCCACATCGCCCGCGCCGCGCTGGAAGCGGTCGCCTTCCAGACCGCCGATCTCATCGCGGCGATGACCGCGGATGGCGCGGGGCCACTCGCGGCCCTGCGAGTCGACGGCGGGATGGCGGCGAACGACTGGTTTTGCCAGTTCCTCGCCGACGTGCTCGACATCGCGGTGGAACGGCCGGACAATCTCGAGACGACGGCGCTCGGCGCGGCGATGCTGGCGGCACACGCCAGCGGCGCCTGGCCCGGTGTGCTGGACGGCACCCATCCGCCCGCACGGCTCACCCGGTTCCGGCCCTCGCTCGATACGCGCGCGCGCGAGCGGCTGCTGGACGGCTGGCGCAAGGCCGTGCGGTGTGCGATCGCCTGATCCGCGATAACAAAAAGGCAGGAAACCATGCTCGATCTGAATCCCGGACGCCGCATCATGCCGCTTGGCTATGATCGTCCGGAACTGACCGATGTCACGCGCTACGCGCGGACCAGCTTCGTCACCATCCCTTTTGTGACCGATCCTGATGCCCTGGAGCCCCTGCTGCCCAGCTTCTTCACGCCGTCCCCTCGTGGGATCGTCACCGTATCCTACCAGCACATCGGCGGCGTCGAATATCTCGCGGGACGCGATTACAGGATCGCCCAGGCCATGGCCGAAGTGGTGTACGAGGCTGCCGGACGCTCGATCACGGCAATCTATCCCCTCGCCATGTGGGAGACTGATACCAATCCGATCATCGCCGGCCGGGAGTTTCTTGGCACACCCAAGCTCTTCGGTGAGATCCCCGACATGGAGAAGGGGGCGGAGGCTTGGCGGTTCTCCTGTTCGGAATACGGCGCGCTGCTGTTTTCCGGCACCGTCCGCGACATGAAGCCGCTCTCGGGCGAGAAGTTCACGCAAATGCGCGAGGCAATGGGAACGCTGCGAGCGCTCACCTGGAAGTACATCCCTGGTCCGAACGGCACGGTCGATGCGAACTATCCGATCAGCTACACGCAGGAAGTGGATTTCGACGAGCTGCTCATCGGCGTCGGCGAGGTTGAATGGGCCCGCCCGACTGCCGAGCAGGCGCCCATTTCGTGGCAAATTCCCGCAATGCTCGCGCAATTGCCGGTTCGGCGCTACCTGCCAGCGGTGGGCGGTAGCGGGCCGGCCCGCCTCCTGCGCGCGACGGTAGAGCGCCTGCCGCTGCCCTGATGATGAAGCAGCGAGGGGAACCTTGCTGCTAGCGACGGGGTTCCTCCGGAGCGCAGCCGCAGCTAGGCTGCCCCCGTGGGAGCAGGAATGGATCCAGAGCGCGCGCCCGAAGCGGGGATCGACGGCACGGCTGCCGGGTCGTTGGCGCCGTCCGTCTGGCGCTTCGCCATGGCTACCCGCGCCCATGTCGTTGTCGATGCGGCGGACTATTTCCTGCTGATGCAGGAGGCCATGCTCCGCGCCCGCCAGCGGATCATGCTGATCGGGTGGGATTTCGATACGCGGGTGCGGCTGGGGCCGGGGCGGCGCTGGTGGAACCGGCCCACCCGCAAACGGCACCCGGCGCGGCTCGGGCCGTTCATGGTCTGGCTCGCCAATCGCAACCGGGCGCTGCAGGTGCGGGTGCTCAAGTGGAACTTCGGCGCGCTGAAATTCATCTTCCGCGGGACCATGGTCTTCGACCTGATCCGCTGGTTCCGGCATCCGTCGATCGACTTCAAGTTCGATTCGGCGCACCCGCTGGGCTGCAGCCACCACCAGAAGATCGCGGTCATCGACGATCGCTTCGCCGTCTGCGGCGGGATCGACATGACCACCGAGCGCTGGGACACGCCCGAGCACCGCGAGCATGATCCGCGTCGGATCAATGCCGCCCGCCGGCCCTATCCGCCCTGGCACGATGCCACGATGCTGCTCGAAGGGGATGCCGCCCGCGCGCTGGGCGATCTCGGCCGGGCGCGCTGGCACCGCGCCGGCGGTCCCCGGCTGGAGGCCTGCGCCCCGCAGGAGGCGACCGCCTGGCCAAGCCGCGTCGAGGCCGAGTTCCGCGACGTCGAAGTGGGCATCTCGCGCACCAGCGCCGGCTGGGGCAACTACGAGGAAGTGCGCGAGGTTGAGGCGCTGTTTCTCGAACACATCGCCGCCGCCCGCCGCTTCATCTATGCCGAAAGCCAGTACTTCGCCTCGCGCAAGGTGGCCGAGGCGCTGGCGGCCCGCCTTTCTGCGCCGGAACCGCCCGAGGTGTTCATCGTCGGCCCGCTGGTGGCCCACGGCTGGCTCGAGCAGACCGCCATGGACGGCGCCCGCGTGCGGCTGCTCCACGCCATCGGCGAACGCGATCCGCAGCATCGCCTGCGGGTCTTTGTGCCGTATTCCGGCGCCAAGCCGATCTACGTACACGCCAAGATCATGATCGTGGACGACGAGATCCTGCGAGTTGGCTCGGCCAACTTCAACAACCGCTCGATGGGGCTCGACAGCGAGGCTGATGTGTTCATCGACGCGCGCCGCGCCGCGAATGATCGCGACGACGTCCGCGGGGCGATCCGGCGCCTGCGCCTGCGCCTGCTTGGCGAGCACTGCGGCCTCCATGTCGATACGGTCTCCGCAATGCTCGATGAGCATGGGGCGATGGCGGCGATGGTCGATGCGCTCCCGCGCGGGCGCAAGCGGCTGGAACCTTTTCACTTGCGCCCGCTTGGCGATACTGAAAAAGCACTCGCCGACAGTGGACTGCTGGATCCGGAACGGCCGGGCGAGCTGTTCGAGCCGATGAGCCGCCATAAGGGCCTGTTTCGTCGGGGCGGCCTGCTCAGGCGGCCGGGATAGTTAGAAAGGGAGAGCATTTGAGCAGCATCGACGGTCCGGACGAGGACGGCTTTGATCCGGTAGGCCCTGACGGCAAGGTCATCGTTCCTGACGAGGTCCAGGAGGCGATCCGCACCCTGATCCGCTGGTCGGGCGACGATCCCACGCGCGAAGGCCTGATCGATACGCCCCGCCGCGTGGCGCGCGCCTGGAAGGAGTATTGCCAGGGCTACGGCGAAGATCCGTCTTCCCATCTCGCCCGCATTTTCGAGGAAGTGGGCGGCTACAACGAGGTCGTCCTGCTCAAGGACATCCCGTTCCAGTCGCACTGCGAACACCACATGGCCCCGATCATCGGCAAGGCGGCGATCGCCTACCTGCCGCGCGATCACGTCGTCGGCATTTCCAAGCTCGCCCGCGTGCTCCATGGTTATGCCCGCCGCCTGCAGATCCAGGAACGCCTCACCGCCGAGGTGGCCCAGTGCATCTGGAACAACCTCAAGCCGGTCGGCGTGGCCGTGGTGATCGAAGCCAGCCACGCCTGCATGACCGCGCGCGGCGTACGCACCCCGGGAGTCAACATGGTGACCAGCCGGATGATGGGCACCTTCCTGGAAGACGAGCGCAGCCGCAAGGAAGTGCTCAGCCTGATGGGCTACTGAGCCCGCAAGGCCCTTGCGTGCCGCCGGCTAAGGCGGCACCGTGGCCAATGTGGGGGATACCGCCGAAATCACGAAACCGCAGGCCGGCCATGCCTGGCTGGGCCCGTCCGCGCTCGTGTTCATCGCCGTCATCTCGCTGCTGCTTTTGGTCGAGCGGCCGGTGTGGGACGTCGACATCTTCTGGCAACTGCGCCTTGGCGAACTGATCCTCGCCCGCGGCGGTCCCGTGTCAGCCGAGCCGTTCGCCGCGCGCCACCTCGGCGAACACCTGCCCAGCCTCGCCTGGGCCGGCCAGGCGCTCTATGCCGCCCTGCGCGAGGCCGGCGGCTGGTCGCTGCTGCGCACGGTCGACGCGCTGTGCTGGCTCGGCGGCTTCTGGGCCGCGGCCTGGGCAGCCCACCGCCGCGGTGCGCCGGCCTTGGGCCTTGCTCTGGCCCTTGCGCTTGGTCTCATTGCCGCCCTGCCGCAAGCCTCGGTTCGCCCGCAGAGCCTCGCCGCGCTCTGCTTCGGCCTGCTTATCGCGCTGAACCTGCGCCCGATGCGCGCGCCGCTGCGGCTGGGCCTTGCCTTCATCCTGCTGGTCATCTGGCAGAACCTCCACCCGTCGGTCGCCATCGCCGTCGTCTGGCTGGGCGCGCGGGCAGGGCTGGGCTGGCTCGAGGTCATCCGCCGCAGAGCCGGGCCTCTCCCCTGGGAGGAAAGTCTGCTGGTAGCCCTCGCCGCGCTGGCCATGGTGCTGACGCCCGAAGGCTGGGGCGTCTTCGCGGTCTCAGCCACCAATGCGGCGGCCAGCCGCGCCATGGGGGTGAGTGAATGGCTGGCGCTGTGGCACCCGGTCAACCGGCAGGTCGCCGTGCCGATCCTGGTCGTCGCCGGGGTGGTGGGCTGGCTGGTCCGCCGCTCGGGCAGATTCGCGGCTGACGAGTTGCTTCCTGCTCTGGCCCTGCTGGCCCTGACCATCATGGGCTACCGCTTCGTCCTGTTCTGCGCGATCGCCATAGTCCCGGTCATCGCCCGCGCGGTCCCGCCGCGCCGCGAGGCGAGGCTCCACCCGCTGCTGCGAACGGTCCCGCTCGGCGTTGCGATCGTGCTTGGCCTGGTCCTGCCCACCCGGTTCGACCCGAGCCTGCCCCTCGCGGCCATCGCCCGCCTGCGCGAGGCCGGAGTGCAGGGCACGATCTATGCCCATTTCCCCTGGGGCGGGCCGCTTATAGACGTCGGCTGGCCGCAATGGCACGTCGCCTACGACGGGCGCTACTACCGCTATTCGCAGGCCCAGTGGCAGGCCTACGCTGCGGCCGGGCGGGGCGAGGTGTCCCTGTCCTCGATCGAGACCGCATGGCGCCCCGCAGCCTTCCTGCTCGATCCCGGCTGGAACGCCCCGCTGATCGCCGCCCTGCGCGCCAGCCCCGGGCGCTGGCGCGAACTGCCGGGGGAGGGGCGGGCGGTCGCCTTCGTTCCGGCCAAATGAAAAGGGCGCCCCAAGCGAGGCGCCCCTTCCGTCAGTGCCGCGAACGGCTCAGAGCTGGTCGACCATGTAGTCGGCCGCGCTGACCTTGAACTCGCCCGGGCCCTCGACGTTCAGCTTTTCCACCGTGCCGTCGTTCACCACCATCGAGAAACGCTGGCCGCGCTGGCCCATGCCGAAGCCGGAGCCGTCCATCACCAGGCCGAGCGCCTTGACGAGGTCGCCGTTGCCATCGGCCAGCATGGTCACGTCGGCCGAGCCCGAGGCCGCGCCCCAGGCCTTCATCACGTGGCCGTCGTTGACCGCGGTGCAGACGATCTCGTCGACGCCCTTGCCCTTGAGCTCGCCGGCCTTGTCCACGTAGCCGGGGAGGTGCTTGGCCGAGCAGGTCGGCGTGAAGGCGCCCGGGACCGAGAACAGCGCCACGCGCTTGCCCTTGAAGTATTCGGCGCTCTGCACCGGCTCCAGTCCATCGGCGGTGGCCTTGATCAGCTTCACGTCGGGCAGCTTGTCGCCAACAGCAATCGTCATGGGTCCTGTCTCCTTTGTCTGCGCGCCGGGCGCGATGGGCTTGCCATACCCTCTTGCGAGCCTTTCGCAACCACCGATCGCCGTGCGGCGCGTCACCTTCGGGCAATTGTAAAACTCGACGAACCGAAGGTGGTGAATCCCGAATTAAGCGCAAGCCGTGACCCGCAATTAAGTCCCCCGCCCGCAATTTCTCCGCGTGGGGAGCAATTACCGTTTGCGGAGATCAGCAGATGACCAACAGGTGGAACAGATGGAAAGGAGCGGCGCTGGGGTGCGCCGCTGCCGCATTGACGATCGCCGGCGCCATGCCGGCTCAGGCCATTGCCGGCGCCTCGGCGCGCAGCGAGGCCGAGCAGTTGCGCAAGCTCGACATCATGCTGATGGTGACGGGGCTGCGCTGCCGCACCACGGCTCATGATTTCCGGGCCGATTTCGCCGCCTTCGAGGCAGCGCATCTGCGCGATCTGAATGACGCCGCGGCCGAACTGCGCCAGGGCCTCGTCGCCAGCGCCGGCGTGGCCGGCGCCGCCCGCGCGCTCGACCGGATCAGCACCGGCATGGCAAACCAGTACGGTCAGGGCCACCCCTGGCTCGACTGCGCTCAATTGAAGCAGGCGACCAAGGCGCTCACCCGGGTCAAGGGCCGCGCCATACTGGTCGAAGCAGCCGACCAACTGCTGGCGCCTCAGGCCGGCTCGCAACTCGCCTTCGTTGAACGCTGAGGAGCCATATAAAGACATCTTTATATTCCTGGACGGAAGGGCTAAGGGCGGTGTCGATCGGCGCCGCCCTTTCCCGTTCTTCGCGGCGCGTCCAGGAGAAGTCTGTTGTCCGCCACGCTTGCTGCCGCTCACGACTACGTCATCGCTGATATCGGCCTCGCTGATTTCGGCCGCGCCGAGATCAGGATCGCCGAAACCGAGATGCCCGGCCTCATGGCCCTGCGCGAGGAGTTCGGCGCGTCACAGCCGCTGAAGGGCGCGCGGATCACCGGGTCGCTGCACATGACCATCCAGACGGCCGTTCTGATCGAGACGCTCGTGGCGCTCGGCGCCGAAGTCCGCTGGGCGACCTGCAACATCTTCTCCACTCAGGATCACGCCGCCGCCGCCATCGCCGCCGCCGGCATCCCGGTCTTCGCCGTGAAGGGCGAGAGCCTCGCGGACTATTGGGACTACGTCGGTTCGATCTTCGACTGGGACGACGGTTCGGGGCGCACCGCCAACATGATCCTCGACGATGGCGGCGATGCGACGATGTTCGCCCTGTGGGGCGCGCGGGTCGAAGCCGGCGAGACCTTGTTCGAGCCCTCGAACGCCGAAGAGATCGAGTTCTGCCGCGCGCTCACCGCCTTCCTCAAGAGGAAGCCGGGCTACCTCACCATGTCGGTCGCCCACATCAAGGGCGTGTCGGAAGAGACCACCACCGGCGTCCACCGGCTCTACCAGATCGCCAAGGACGGCAAGCTGCCGTTCCCCGCGATCAACGTCAACGATAGCGTCACCAAGTCGAAGTTCGACAACCTCTACGGCTGCAAGGAATCGCTGGTCGACGCGATCCGCCGCGCCACCGACGTCATGCTCGCCGGCAAGGTCGCCTGCGTCGCCGGATTTGGCGATGTCGGCAAAGGCTCGGCTGCGTCGCTGCGCAATGGCGGCGCCCGCGTCATGGTCACCGAGATCGATCCGATCTGCGCGCTGCAGGCCGCCATGGAGGGCTATGAAGTCGTCACCATGGAAGAGGCCGTCCACCGCGCCGACATCTTCGTCACCGCCACCGGCAACGAAGGCGTGATCACCGCCGATCACATGAAGGCGATGAAGCCGATGGCGATCGTGTGCAACATCGGCCACTTCGACAGCGAGATCCAGATCGCCGCGCTCGACAACTATACCTGGACGGAAGTGAAGCCGGGCACCGACCTCGTCACCTTCCCCGACGGCAAGCAGATCATCGTCCTCGCCAAGGGCCGCCTGGTGAACCTGGGCTGCGCCACCGGCCATCCCAGCTTCGTGATGAGCGCCTCCTTCACCAACCAGACGCTGGCCCAGATCGAGCTCTTCACCAAGAGCGCCGACTACAAGAACGAGGTCTACGTCCTGCCCAAGCACCTCGATGAGAAGGTCGCCGCGCTGCATCTCGAGAAGCTCGGCGTGAAGCTGACCAAGCTCTCGAAGAAGCAGGCCGACTACATCGGCGTGAGCACCGAGGGCCCGTTCAAGCCGGACCACTACCGCTACTGATCGCGCCCACCGGGCCGAACGGCGAAAGGGCGGGGCGCAAGTCCCGCCCTTTTCCGTGGCTCTACCAGACGATGTCGAGCGTCTCGATGCTCATCACCGAGCCTCCCCGCGGCACCGGCGTGAAGCCGTCGGCCAGCCGAACCTCCGGCATGCGCCGCAGCCACTCCGCCAGGAAGATGCGCAGCTCCAGCCGGGCCAGCGGGGCGCCGATGCAGGCATGCGGCCCGGTATTGAATGCCACGTGAGGGCAGCGGCCCCGCGAGAGATCGACCTTTTCCGGATTGTCGACCCACTGGCTGTCGTTGCTGGCGGCCGCGAGGCTGATGGTGACCCGGTCACCCTTGCGCATCTGCACCCCTTCAAACACCACATCGTTCGCAACCCTGCGGTGGACGTTGACGAAGGCGTAGCGGCGCAGCAGCTCTTCCACGGCCACGTCGATGTCCTCGGGGTGCTCGCGCAGGTGGCGCTGGAAGTCCGGATTGCGCGCGAGATGCAGCATGACGAAGGTCAGCGCGTTGGTGACCGTGTCCGTCCCGGCGGTGAACAGGAGAGTCGACATTTCCTGCACGCGCTGCGGCGTCAGCGGAATGCCGTCGACCTGCGAAGCGAGCAGCAGGCTGATCGGATCATCCCCGGGGTTCGCCCTGCGCCGGGCGACTTCCTCGGCCAGGAAGGCCTGTAATTTCGGCCAGGACGCGGCCATTCGCTCGACATCGTTGCTGGCGATGATGTCGATCGTCCAGCCGACGAATTCGCGCAGCCGCGCAATGTCCCAGTCCATGATCGCCATGAAGATGGAGACTGGCAGCGGAACGGCGATCTCTTCCTTGAAATCGCAGCTGTTGCGCCCGGCGAGACCGTCGATCAGCCGGTTGCACAGGGCGAGCACGTGCGGCGCCTGCTTGGACAGGTCCTTGGGCGCGAGGAACTGCAGCAGCAACTTGCGATACTTGATGTGATCGGGCGGATCCATGTCCTGCGGAGGCAGTCGCAGCTCGATGCCGGGTGTTGAATTGGCTGACCCTGCACTGGCGAAATTCTTGGCGTCGGTCACCACCTTGCGCACGTGCTCCATGCGCGAAACCATCCAGTGCCCACCGTTGCGCGGCGTGTAGAAGATGTCGGGAACCGGGCCATGCAATTTGTTCACGATTGCGAACTGCACGTCCGGCGGGGTCAGGGGGTCCGTCCAGTAGTCGAAATCCGCGACGAGGTCTGGGGGCACGTGGTCGGGGATCTGCTGGATGGCCGTATTCGGCATGATACTCTCCTTAGGTGTCTTGGCGGTACCGGCCCGGGCTTATCACACGCCCAGCAGCTCGGTGATCATGGCGATGAGGCGCGCTCCGGGGCTTTCCTCGGTGCGATCGAGGCGCAGCCGGCTCTCCGCTGCCATTTCCAGGCTCAACGAGCGCAGCGCCATGCTGAGCAGGTCGGCCGACACGCGCTCTGTCCCTGCTCGTGCAATGAACGCGTCTGCCAGCGCATCGGTCTGTTCGCGAATTTTGGCGAACAAGACCCGATACCGAGCGGCAAATTCAGGATTCCGCATCGCCTCGGCGCGAAGCTCAAGGCTGAAAAGGAAGTCGTCGGTGTCCTGCGCGAAGGCATCGAAACGCTGCTGCAGGATCGGGAAAATCTCGTGCAACGATGCCTCTGCCTCCAGCAGCGCCTGCCACGTCGCGATCTCTCGCGTTTGGTGCTCTTCCAGCAATTCGAGCAGCAGATCGTGCTTGCCCGAATAATTCGAGTAGAACGCTCCGCGCGAAAACCCTGCCGCCTCGCTGATCCGGTCGATCGATGCCGCGCCCACCCCCCGCGCGGCGAATTCCCGCCGGGCAGCTCGTCTCAGACGCTGCCGCGTCTGGGCCTGCTGCTCGCCTCGGCTCGATCGTGAGATACGCATATGTATTGAGATACACATGCGTATCTGAGTCGGCAATGGCCTTGGTTCTGGTCTGGACATCGGCATGGAGCTTGTCCTGCGCCATCCAGGTGAATTCCATCAGGCCGCCGTAATCCTCCGCTCCGGTCGGTCCGGCCATTGTAAAACGGCGCTCCGGCTTATAGCCAAGCGGACATGAACCTCTCCCCGACCATGCTGGCGCTGGCCGGGCTGCTGCTGGCGGCCTGGGTACTGGTGGCCGCGTGGTTTGTGCTGGCGGGGCGTGCGCGGGAGAAGCGGGCGGAAACGGCGCTGCGCAATGCCAGGCGGCTGGCGCGGATGGTGGAGGAAAGCCCCGCCATCCCCCTGCTGGTCCGCACCGACGGCCGGATCGAGGCGAGCCCGCGGCTGGCCAGGTGGATCGGGCTGGCGCGGGTGCCGGAATATCTCACAGAACTGAAGGAAGACGGGACCGGAGGAGGCATCCCGGTCATGCAGCTCGGTGAACTCAACGATGCCGTCCGCCGCTGCCAGAAGACCGGCGCGCCGTTCCGCATGGTGATCACGCCGGCGGGCTCGCGCCGGTCGCTCTCCCTGCGCGGCCATCTCGCCGATCCGCAGATCTCGCCCGGCGGCGCTGCCTTGGTCTGGGTCTTCGACTTTTCAGAGAGCGAGGGCGAACTGGTCCGCCTGCGCGAGGAAGGGGCGCGCGCCCGCGCAGATTTCACCGCGCTGGTCGGCCTGATCGAGGCCGCGCCGATGCCGATGTGGTTTCGCGACCGCGACGGTCGCCTGCGCCTCGTCAACCGTGCCTATGTGGAAGCCGTTCAGGGCGAAAGCGCTGCCGCCGTGGTCGAGCAACAGGCCGAGCTGGTCGAGGCGGTCGACGGCCTGTCCGCCCCGCAGGTCGCGCTGCAGGCCGCCCGCATGGATCGCCCGATCGAGCGCATGGTCCCCGCCACCATTGCCGGCCAGCGCCGCACCCTGCGCCTGTCCGACCTTCCGCTGGGTGAGGAAGGCGTGGCTGGCTACGCGGTCGATATCGAGGACATGGAGGAGCTCGCCCGCTCCCTGCGCGCCTTCCGCGAGGCCCAACGCGCCATGCTCGACCAGCTCTCCGCAGGCGTCGCCCAGTTCGATGCCGCGCGCACTCTGGTCTTCGCCAACCAGCCGTTCCAGCGGATCTTCGCTCTGAAGCCCGCCGTCATGCTGGACCCCCCGCCGTTCGAGCGCCTGCTCGATCTCGCGCGCGATTCCGGTCGCGTGCCCGAGGCTCGCGATTTCCCCGCCTGGCGCCGCGAGAAGGCCGCCTGGTTTCGCGACAGCGCGGCCCACGAGGAAGCCTGGCCGCTGCCCGATGGCACGCACCTGCGCGTCGTCGCCCAGCCGATGCCCGATGGCGGCCTGCTGCTCATCGCCGAGGACCGTACCGAGGAACTGCGCCTCTCGGCCAACCGCGACACCCTGCTGCGCACCCGCACCGCCACGTTTGACAGCCTGTTCGAAAGCCTCGGCGTGTTCGCTCCCGATGGCCACATGCAGTTGTGGAATCGTCGCTTCGCGCAAGACTGGGGGCTCGACGGCGAGTTTCTCGACACCCATCCCAAGATCGACCTCCTGCTCGAACGCATCGCCAGCCGGCTGCACAAGCCGGCCCAGGCGAAGATGGTCGGCGACGTGGTCCGCGCCGCCACGCTCGATCGCCAGCAGACCGGGGGGAGGGTGGTCCTCGCCGATGGTCGCACCCTGGAATTCGCCGGCGTGCCGCTGCCCGATGGCAACGGGCTTCTCACCGTGCTCGACATCACCGACAGCCAGAAGGCCGAGACTGCTCTGCGCGAACGCAATGCCGCGCTGGTCGAGGCCGATGCGGTCAAGACCCGCTTCCTCGCCAACATGAGCTACGAATTCCGCACGCCCCTCACTTCGATCGGCGGCTTTGCCGAGCTGCTCGAAGCCGGAATCGGCGGTGAGCTGAATGATGCGGGCCGCGAATATGTCGCCGCGATCCTTGCCTCGGTTCATGCCCTGGGCGAGCAGATCGAGACCGTGCTGGATCTTTCGCAGAGCGAGGCCGGCCTCCTGCCACTTGCCGAGGAGGAGATCGATCTCCTGCCCTTCGTCACCAGGCTGGTCGAGGAACGCGCCGCTGCCGTCAGCGAGGGCGGCCTCACGCTCGACCTGCGCGGTGACAAGGGCGCGGGCCGGATCAGGGGTGACCGTCGCCGCCTCGGCCGGGTGATCGGCCACCTGATCGACAACGCCATCGCCGCCACTCCGCGCGGCGGCCGCATCCTCGTCGATCTTGCCCCCACCCGCGACGGCCCGCGCGTCGTCGTCTCCGACAACGGCCCCGGCATGGACGCCGCCACGCTCGCCCGCGCGCTGCAAGGCCTCAAGTCCGGCCCCACCGGCGCCAAGCAAGACCGTAGGCGCGGCCTCGGACTCCCGCTCGCCCGCCGCATCGTCGAGGCGCACGGCGGCACCTTCGAACTTCTGTCCGAGCCGGGCGAGGGCACCGCCGCGATCATCCAGCTGCCGTGAGCCGCACCGCGCTCCCCGATCTTGCCGCCATGGAGGCCTTCGGCGCCCGCATCGCCGAGGCCATGCACCCGGGTGACGTGGTCGCCCTCTCCGGCGGGCTCGGCGCGGGGAAAACCACGCTCGCCCGCGCCATCCTCCAAGGCCTCGGGCACCAGGGCGAAGTTCCGTCGCCGACCTTCGCGATCATCGAGCTCTACGATCCCCCGGCCGTCCGCATGCCTGTGATCCACGCCGATTTCTACCGACTCAAGGACCCCTCCGAAACCGAGGAGCTCGGTCTGGACGATTATCGCAACGGCGCCGCACTCATCGCCGAATGGCCGGAAATGGCCGGCGGTTTCGCCCATGAGGCGGGTTGCCTTTCAATCCTGTTGGAAAGTGCCGGCGAAGGCCGCACGGCCATTGCGAGCGCCGGGGCCGATTGGGTAGGGCGCATGCCATGAGTGGAAACATTCCCGAAACGGTCGAGCCCTTCCTGCGCGAGGCCGGCTGGGCCGGGGCGGAGATAAACCCGCTCCCCGGCGATGCCTCGTTCCGCCGCTACTTCCGCCTGAAGAGCGGTGAGAGATCGGCCATGCTGATGCATGCCCCGCCGCCCAACGAGGACCCGGCCCCGTTCCTGCGCGCCGCCCGCTGGCTGGAGAATTCCGGCTTGCGCCCCCCCCGCATCCTCCACGAGCAGTCTGCGCAAGGCCTGGTCCTGCTGGAAGACTTCGGAGACGTGCGGATGCGCGACTATCTGGATGACTGGCCAGATGACGAGCTGGAGGTCTACGCTGCCGCGGTCGATGCCCTGAAGGCGCTCCACAAGGTCCCGCCCGGCCCGTTCACCGCCTATTCGCTCCCTGAATACCAGCGCGAGGCCAAGCTCTTCGTCGATTGGTACTGCCCCGCGCAGAACCTCTATGTCGACGGCAATTCCTGGACGAAGGCCTGGGACGATGCACTGATGCCGCTGCTCGGCCGCCAGCGCCCCGGCGTCACGGTGCTGCGAGATTATCATGCCGAGAACATCATGCTCCTTGGCGCGCTCCACAAGCAGGGCCTGCTCGATTTCCAGGACGCACTGGTCGGCCACCCGGCCTACGATCTCGTCTCGCTCCTGCAGGACGCCCGCCGCGACGTTTCGCCCGATCTCGAAGAACAGATGCTCGCCCACTACCTCAAGGGCCAGTCCGACCACGAGAACTTCCGGGCCGACTACGCCCGCCTCGGCGCGCAGCGCAACGCCAAGATCGTGGGCATCTTCGTCCGCCTGTGGAAGCGTGACGGCAAGCCCCGCTACCTCGATCTGATCCCCCGGGTCTGGGCCCTGCTCGAACGGGATCTCGCCCACCCGGCGCTCGCCGCAGTGGCAGCCTGGTTCGATGCCAATGTCCCGCCCGAACTGCGCGCGGCCGGGGGCGGCCGGTTCGATCCATGAGCGGCAAGCTCGCCTCCGATACCGCCATGGTCATGGCAGCCGGCCTCGGCAAGCGCATGCGCCCGCTCTCCACCACCCGGCCCAAGCCCCTGATTCCCGTCGCCGGCAAGCCGCTGATCGACTGGAGCCTCGATGCGCTCCGCTCAGCCGGCGTCGCCAGGGCCGTGGTCAACGCGCACTACCTGGCCGATAGCCTCGAAGCCCACCTTGCGGGCTACGCCCAGCGCCACTCCGACCTCGCCATCACCGTGTCCGACGAACGCGCCCTCCTGCTCGAAACCGGCGGCGGCATGATCAAGGCGCAAGGTCGTCTCCCCGATCCGTTCTTCTGCCTGAATTCCGACAATATCTGGCTCGACGGCCCGCGCAACGCCTTCACCGAACTGAGCCTTGCCTGGGACGCCGCGCGGATGGATGCGCTGCTGCTGGTGGTCCGCCATCCCGCCGCCCATTGCTACGATGGCCTCGGCGATTTCCACCTCGATCCCCACGGCCGGATCAGCCGCCGCAAGCCCGGCCGCGTCGCCCCGTTCATCTACACCGGCATCCAGCTCGTCTCCCACCGCCTGCTGCGCGATGCGCCGGAAGGTCCGTTCTCCACCAACCTGCTGTGGACCCGCGCCATGGAGGAAGGCCGCCTCTACGGCTGGGTTCATACCGGTGAATGGTTCGAGGTCGGCACCCCGCAGGCGATCGGGCCCACCGAAGCCCGCCTGTCGCGTGGTTAATCATGGGGGCTGAGAGCGGCGAGGGCAGGGGCCCCAGCCTCTATTCCATCGCCGCGCACCGCGGCTTTGCCGATGCCCTCGTCGCCGGCCTCGTCCCGCGCTACGCCGATCCCCACCTCGGCCTCGCGCGCCTCACCCTGCTGCTCCCCAGCCGCCGCGCCGTTCGCACCGTCACCGAGGCCTTCATCCGCCATTCGGGCGAGCAGGGAGAAGGCAAGTCCGGCCTGCTCCTTCCCCGCATGGCCGTGGTCGGCGATCTCGATCTCGACGAAACCCTCGGGCCCCTGCTCGATCCGCTCGGCGCGGGGCTTGCCATTCCCCCTGCCGCCGATCCGGTCCGCCGCTGGCTGCGCCTCGCTGATTTCCTGCGCGAGGAACTGGCCGAAAAGGCGCCGTCCGGCCCCGCGCTCCTGCGCCAGGCCTTCGAGATCGGCCGGACGATGGACCGTCTGCTGATCGAAGGCATCCCCCCCGAAGATCTGCTGGCCGAACGCGTCATCGGCGTCGTCGGAGAACAGGCCGAACACTGGCGCGCCTCGATCCGCATGTTCGCCCGCGTCCGCGCCCGCTGGCTCGCCGAACTGGTGGCGCGTGGCGAGGTCGACGCGCCCGCACGCCGCAATCTCCTCTTCGCCGCCGCCGCCAAGGCCTGGCACGAAAGTCCGCCCGCGCACCCGATCGTCGCCGCCGGCGTCACCAGCGCCTCCCCCGCGCTCGCCCGCCTGCTGCGTGTCGTCGCCGAAAGCTCGCGCGGCGCCGTGATCCTCCCCGATCTCGATCTCGCCCTCGATGACGAGATCTGGGACAGTCTCGGCACCGCTGGCGCCCCCGCCGAAGCGGGCGATCCGCCCATCGGCCGCACCGACGCGGTGACCCACCCGCAATACCACCTCAAGCTCCTGCTCAACCGCATGGGCGTGCGGCGTGACGAGCTCGAGCCGTGGCACCGCTCCGGCCTCGCTGCCGCGCCCCCCGCGCGCAGCCGCGCCATCTCCAACCTGTTCCTGCCGCCCCAGGCCAGTGCCCGCTGGGTCCGCCTCAAGGCGGAAGACCGCCGCCTCTCCGGCGTGCGCCTGATGGAGAGCGCCCACCCCGGCGAGGAAGCCCAGGCCGTGGCGATCCTCATCCGCGAAGCCCTGGAACAGCCGGAACGCCGCGTCGCCCTCGTCACGCCCGACCGGGCGCTCGCCGCCCGCGTCATCGCCCACCTCGGCCGCTGGAACATTGCCGCGGACGACACCGCCGGCCAGCCACTGTCCGCCACGGTCGCCGGCCGCCTGTTCCTGCTCCTCGCCGAAGTCGCCGCGAGTGCCGCCGCGCCGGTCCCGCTGGTCGCTTTGCTGAGCCACCCGATGTCGGGCCTCGGCGGACTGCCGGGCTGGGACCATTCCCGCGCCGACTGGCTCAGTCACGCCCGCCGGCTCGACCAGGTCCTGCGCGGTCCTCGGCCCGAACCCGGCTTGGGTCCCGTCCGCGCCGCCGTCGCCAAGGCAAGGAACCCGCACCTCGCCGAATGGTGGACCGCGCTCGAAACCCTGCTCCAACCCTTGCTCGGCAGCGCTGAAGCGCCCTTGGCCGACCTGCTCGATCGCCTTGCCGCCGCCGCCGAGGCGCTCTCCGCCGGTGCGGTCTGGTCAGGGGCGGACGGCCGCGCGCTCGCTGCCTTCGTCGAAACCCTGCGCATCGCAGCCGCCGAAACCGGCACGGCGCTCACCCCGGAAGACCTGCCCACCGCGCTGCGCGACGCCATGGAGCGCGAGGCCGTCCGCCCGCCATGGGGCGGCCACCCGCGCGTCGCGATCTACGGCCTGATCGAAGCTCGGATGAGCCGGGCCGATCTTGTCATCTGCGCCGGGCTCACCGAAGGCGCCTGGCCCGGCGCCTCGGCCCCCGATGCCCTGCTCGCGCCAGCAGTCCTGCGCGCGCTGGGCGTTCCTGGATCCGATTTCCGCATCGGCCTTGCCGCCCACGATCTCGCCGCCGCCCTCGGCGCTCCGGAAGTCGTCCTCAGCCACGCCCGGCGGGATGAGAGCGGCCCCGCCATCCCCTCGCGCTTCGTCCTGCGCGTGCGCGCCATGCTGGGCGAAAAGCTGCTCAAGGATCATGTCGAAACCGAGGCCGTCACCCTCGCGCGCGAGATGGACGATCCGGATTCGACCCAGCAGGCCAAGCCCTATCCCCGCCCCGAGCCGCGCCCCGCCGCCGCTCAGCGGGATGTCCCGATTGCCGTCACCGGGCTCGATCGCCTGCGCGGCGATCCCTACCAGTTCTACGCCAGCGACATCCTGCGCCTGCGCGCGTGGGACGCGCTCGATGCCGAACCCACCGCCGCGTGGAAAGGCACGGCGGTCCACGCGATCCTCGAGGAATGGCACAAGCAGGGCGGTGACCTGCTCCCTATCGCCCAGGCCGAACTGGCCAAGATGAGCGCCCACCCGCTGGTCCGCGGCCTGTGGTGGCCCCGCCTCGTCGCCGCGCTCGGTTGGGTCGAACAGGAGATCGCGCGCCTGGAAGGCGAGGGCAGGGCAGTCGCCCTCAGCGAAGCCCGCGGGGAAATCCTCTACAAGGGCGTGCGCATCCACGGCCGGGCCGACCGGATCGACCGCCTGCCCGACGGTGCTCTCGGCATTGTCGACTACAAGACCGGCAGCCCGCCCAGCGCTAAGCGAGTCGAGCAGGGCTTCGCCCTCCAGCTCGGTCTGATCGGCCTGATGGCCCGCGAAGGCGCTTTCAAGGACAAGCAGGGCAAGCCGGTAATGGGCGAGCCGAGCCGCTTCGAATACTGGTCGTTGGTCAAGTCCAAGAAAAGCGACACGGGCTTTGGCGAATGCAGCGAGCCGATCCTCGAAGGCAAGAAGCAGAGCGGCATCCCGCGCGAGGACTTCCTCCCCGAAACCGAACGCTACCTCGCCGATGCGATCGACCGCTGGATCAAGGGCAGCGAACCCTTCACCGCGCGCCTCAACCCCGATCTCCCGGGCTATACCGATTATGACCAGCTGATGCGGCTCGATGAATGGCAGGCCCGCATTGGCGGCACCGGGGCGGACGTCGAATGAGCCGCCTGTTCCCCCTGCAGGACAATCAGGCCAGGGCCGTCGATCCCCGGCAGACCGTCTGGCTCTCCGCCTCGGCCGGCACCGGCAAGACGCAGGTGCTCTCCGCCAGGGTCCTGCGCCTGTTGCTGCAGGAAGAGGTCCACCCCTCGCAGCTGCTCTGTCTCACCTTCACCAAGGCCGGCGCGGCGGAAATGGCCACCCGCGTCAACGAGGTGCTCGCCGACTGGGTGCGGATGCCGGACGACCAGCTCGCCATCCAGCTTGCCAATATCGGCGCCCCGACTAATCCCGCCACCCGCGCCCGCGCCCGCACCCTCTTCGCCGCCGTGCTCGATTGCCCGGGCGGCGGCCTCAGGATCAACACGATCCACGCCTTCTCGCAGTGGCTGCTGGCGGGGTTCCCCGAGGAAGCCGGCCTCACCCCCGGCACCCGCGCCATGGAAGACCGCGACCGCGCCGTGCTCAGCCGCGAGGTGCTCTCCACTCTCCTGCTCGAAGCGGAAGAACGTGGCGACCATGCCCGGCTCAAGGCGCTCGAATCGCTGTCCCTGCGCATGGCCCCCGAAGATGTCGAACGCTTCCTCCAGCGCTGCGCCGATTGCCGGGAAGCCTGGTTCGGCCACGGCTCATGGATCCCTCCGCTGCGCCCCCGCGTCGAAAGCCTGCTCGGCCTGCCCGCCGATGCGACCCTCGCCGAATTGTGCGACGATGCCGCCTTCGATGTCCGCACCCTGCGCCGCTGCATGGAAATCAACGCGGCGTGGACCGCCGCCACCGGCCAGAACAACGCCAATGCCATCGGCGATTGGCTGGCGAAGGGCCCCGAGGCACGCGGCGAAGCCATCGAGGAATTGGCTCAGGTTTTCCTGACCAAGGCGGGAGAGCAAAAGGCCTCCAAATCGCAGGACAAGCTCGATCCCGACTATTCCGGTCACGTCGAACGCGCGCTCGATTGCATCCACCTCGTCCGCGAACGCAAGGCCCTGCTCGAACTCGCACAATGGCTCACCCCCGCGCTCGAACTCGGCCGCGCCTTCGCCCTCGCCTGGGACGAGGCCAAGCAGCGTGAGGGCCTGATCGATTTCGACGACCAGATCCGCCAGGCCGCCGACCTGCTCAACCGCTCCGAGCTGGCTGACTGGATCCGCTACAAGCTCGACCGCCGCTTCGATCACATCCTGATCGACGAGGCCCAGGACACCAACGCCGCCCAGTGGCAGATCATCGAAGCGCTCACCGGAGATTTCTTTTCGGGCGCGGGCCAGCACGGTTCCGATGCCCTGAGAACCCTGTTCGTGGTTGGCGATTACAAGCAGGCGATCTTCCGGTTCCAGGGCACCAGCCCGGAAAACTTCGAGGCGGCCCGGGTCAAGGTGCGCGAGCAGATGGCCGGCGCCTCGGCAAATGCGCTGCAGCAGCGTTTCAGTGCCGTTGTACCCACGTTGCAGGAACTGGGGCTGGATCGATCCTACCGCACGGCTTCCTCGATCCTCGCTTATGTCGATCGGACCATTGCCCACGTCGGCCATTCCCGCTTTGGTCTCAAGGACTTGCCTGAAAGCCACGTCGGCCAGGACCGCCCCGGCACGGTCACCCTGTGGCAGCCGGTAGGGATCGGGCGTGATGAGCAGGAGCTAGCCGAGGAGCAGCCGGAGGAGGGCGAGCAGACCTGGCTCTCCCGCCCCGATCGCCAGCTGGCCGACCGGATCGCCCGCCAGATCGCCCTCTGGCTTGATACGAGAAATCCCGGCTATCCGCTTGTAAAAGGCCATCATCGCCGCGCAGAAGCGGGCGACATCATGATACTCGTGCGCAAGCGCAAGGAGCTCGCCGGGCTCATTGTGGCCCGCCTCCACGCCCGCGGCGTCCCCGTCGCCGGCGTCGACCGCCTCCGCCTTGGCGCGCCGCTGGCGGTGCAAGACCTCATCTCGGCCCTGAGGATTGCACTGCAACCCCTTGATGATCTTACCCTTGCTGCCTTACTCGTCTCTCCGCTGCTCGGCTGGACCCAGGAGCAATTGCTCGAACACGGCTGGCGGGAAAAGGGCGTTTCCCTGTGGGATCACCTGCGCCAATCGCGCGATCCGCTGGTCGCCGCCACGGTCGGACAACTCGTCCAGCTTCTCAACAAGGCCGACTATGCCCCTCCAGCTGCGCTGCTTCACTGGCTGCTGGTCGGGTCCTGGCAAGGCCGCCGCAAGCTCGTCGCCCGCTTGGGCAGCGAAGCCAACGATCCCATCGACGAACTGCTCAATGCGGCCCACGCCTATGCCGCCGGCGACGTCCCCAGCCTCGCCGGCTTCCTTCACTGGTTCGATGCTGGCGATGGCGAACTGAAGCGGGAGGGGGAGGCTGGGGGCAACCTCGTCCGGGTAATGACCGTCCATGGTTCCAAGGGCTTGCAGGCGCCGATCGTCATCCTGGCCGATGCGGCGGACAACCCCGACCGCGGTATGCCCACCGCCCTCGAACTCACCGAGGACCGACCCGAGGGCACCCCCGACATCTACCACGCGCCCCGAACTCTCCCGCTTCCGGGCCTGAGAAAAGAGGAAAAAGTCGGCCGCATCGCCCAGGCTGACGCGGAGGCCCGGAGGGCCGAACGCGAGGAACACTGGCGCCTCCTCTACGTCGCCATGACCCGGGCCGAGGAAGCCCTGTTCGTCACCGGCTCCCTCGGCGCCCGCGAAACCGCCCCCGCGTCCGATTCCTGGTACGCCAAGATCGCCGAGATCATGCCCGACGAAGCCTGGCAACCCCACCTCCTGTGGGGCGCTCAGGCGATCGAGGGCGCCCCGTCCGAGCCCGCCCCGCCCCGCCCGGCCGAGACCCAGCAACTCCCGCTTCCCGCCACCCGACCACGCTGGCTGACCACGCCCGTGGGCGAGGAGCCCGTGCCCCCGCGCCCTCTCGCGCCCTCGTCGCTTGGCGAGGACGACAGCGCCGATCCTCCCCACGCCCTGGGCGGCGACGGTTTTTCAGCCTTGCGCGGAACATTGATCCACAAGTTGCTGGAAAGGCTGCCGGAATTACCCGATGCAGCCCGCCCCGAAGCCGCTACCCGCTGGCTTGCCTGCAACGCCGGTGCCCTGCCGGAACCGGCCCGCGCGGAAATCACCGCCGCCGCGCTCAAGGTCCTGGGCGTTGCGGAATGGGCCGACCTGTTCGGTCGTGAAGCGCTTGCGGAAGTGCCGATAGCCGCCACCGTCTCAGGCCGGGTCATCGCCGGCACGATCGACCGCCTGCTGGTCACGCCCGAACGCCTGCGCCTGATCGATTTCAAGACCGCCCGCCGCCCGCCGGCCTCGCTGGAGCAGGTCCCGCAAGCGATCCTGCGCCAGATGGCCGCCTATGCCGCCGCGCTCGAAGTAACCTTTCCAGGCCGCACCGCCGAGGTCGCGCTCCTTTACACGCATGAGCCACGCCTGATTGAAATTCCCGCGAAAATCCTGCGCCACCACAAGCCAGACTTCGCCTGAGGCGATTATTGCTATCGCCATAGCCATGTTGCGCCTCGCGCCAGAGCGCCTAGATTGCCCTCAAATCCAGCACTCAGGAGTCTTCTCAAGATGTCCACCAAGGCCGTCACCGACGCCAGCTTCGATGCCGATGTCCTCCAGTCCGGCAAGCCGGTCCTCGTCGATTTCTGGGCCGACTGGTGCGGGCCGTGCAAGATGATCGGGCCGAGCCTCGAGGAAATCTCCGAGGAACTGGCCGACAAGGTGGAAATCGCCAAGGTCGACATCATGGAAAACACCGAAACGGCCAGCCGTTTCGGCGTTCAGTCGATCCCGCTGCTGATCCTGTTCAAGGACGGTCAGCCGGTCGCCCAGAAGCTCGGTGCCGCGCCCAAGAGCCAGCTCAAGGCCTGGATCGAAGGCGCGCTGTAAGCACGCTACCCAGATGGCATCGTCCCGGGCATGACCCCGGGACGATGCTTACAGACTGGCCATCCGCTCCGCCAACTGATCCCACAATCGCGGGCTCGCCGCCGCCAGCAGGCCAGGCACGAAGTGCCCGTCGACCCGGTAGGCCGACCCATCCGGCCGGGCCGCTTTGCCGCCGGCCTCGTTGACGAACAGCACGCCTGCCGCATGGTCCCAGGCGTAGGTTCGCTCGAAGATCGACAGGTCATTCTCGCCTAGCACGATCCGGGGGTACTGCTCGGCCGCGCAGCGGGGGATATCCGCCAGGGTATAGTGCGGCGCGATGTGAGTCTTCAGCCCCTCGCGCCGCGCGGGATCGGCAAACAGCAGCGAAATCGCCGCGACCGGCGGTTCGATGCCCGTGGTTCGCGCCCGCACCGCCTCGCCGCCCACAAAGGCGCCGTTACCCGCAAGCGCATGGCAGAACCGCCCGCTCAGCACGTCGAGGATCCACCCGCCCGTCGCCACGCCGTTCTCCGCCAGGGCCACCAGCACGCCGAACGGCGGCTTGCCGTGGGCGAAGTTGTGGGTGCCGTCGAGCGGATCGATGATCCAGCACAGCGGATCGCCCAGCCGGCCCAGCAGCGCGGGATCGGCGTGGGATGCCTCCTCGCCGATGATCGTCGCCTCAGGGAGCAGCCGGGCCAGCCCCTCGGCAAGGATGTCCTCGGCCTCCCGGTCGGCGACGGTGACGAAATCGTCCGCCGCCTTCTCGTCGATCTCATGGGCCGAGAGCACCTGATAACGCGGCCGGATCGCCCGCTCGGCGGCTTCCCGCATCACGGCTTCGACGCTGCGGGAAAGACTGTCCGTCACGGCATTATTCCTTCGTCATTGCGAGGCCGAAGGCCGTGGCATTCCAGAGCGATCGCGCGTTTCGGCCCTGGATCGGTTGGCCTGAGGCACGTCGCTACGCTCCTCGCCACGACGAGGATTGGTGCCCCAGGACAACTCAGCTCCGATAATCGGCGTTGATCGAGATATATCCGTGCGTGAGGTCGCAGGTCCAAACGGTCGCGCGGCCCTTGCCAAGTCCCAGGTCAACCTCGATGCTCACCTCGCGCCCCTTGAGATGCGCCGCCACCGGCGCCTCGTCGTAATCCGCCAGCGGCAGGCCTTCGCGGGCGCACCACACGCCGCCGAAGCCGATCGAGAGCCTGTCGCGGTCCGCCGGCTCGCCCGCCTTGCCCACGGCCATGACCACGCGGCCCCAGTTGGCGTCCTCGCCGGCGATGGCGGTCTTCACCAGCGGCGAATTGGCGATGGCCAGGCCGACCTTCCGGGCGCTCTCGTCGCTCACCGCCCCTGTAACGGCGATCTGGATGAACTTCTGCGCCCCCTCGCCATCCTTGACGACAAGGTGCGCCAGTTGCCGGCACACGTCGCGCAAGGCGGCGGCAAAGGCATCCGCGCCCGCGCTGTCCGGCCCGGTGATCGGCGCATTGCCCGCCTTGCCGGTGGCGAAAGCCAGGACCGTGTCGCTGGTCGAGGTGTCGCTGTCGACCGTGATGCACGAGAAGGTGTCGCGATTGGCGGCCGAAAGCAGCTCCTGCAGGAACGCCGGCGCAATTGCGCAATCAGTGAAAATGTAGCCCAGCATGGTGGCCATGTCCGGCGCGATCATGCCCGAACCCTTGATGATCGCGGCGAGCGTCACCGTCCGCCCGTCGACCACCGCCGTCGCCACAGCGCCCTTGGGGAAGGTGTCGGTCGTGCTGATCGCTCTGGCGGCCTCTTCCCAGGTGCAGGGCTGGGCGGCGAGGGCGGCCTCTACTCCCGCGCGGGCCTTGTCATTGGGCAGCGGTACCCCGATCACGCCGGTGGATGAGACGAACACCGCCGCGCGCGCGCAGCCCAGGCGCCCGGCCACCATGTCCATGATCTGCTCGACCGCCTCGCGCCCGCGATAGCCGGTGAAGGCGTTGGAATTGCCGGCGTTGACCACCAGCGCCCGCGCTGTGCCCTGCTTCACGCCCTCGCGCCCCAGTTCCACCTCGGAGGAACAGCACAGGTTGCGCGTGAACACGCCCGCCACGACCGTTCCTTCGGCCAGTTCGACATAGGTAAGGTCGCAGCGCCCCCAGTCCTTGTATCCCGCACGCACCACATGCGGCTTCACCCCGGCGATGGACGGCAGGGCGGGGAAGGGCGAGGAGAGAGGGGAGACGGCGTCGGACATGGCTGCCGGATTAGTCCCCCCGCCCGGCAGGTCAAGCAGCCGGCGAAGATTGCTCGCGGTCCTTCACCGCCAGCGGCTTGCCCCGGAACGACACCAGCCGGTGGAACACCCAGGCCACTGCGCAGCTTGCCACCACGCCCACCGGCACCCAGCGCCAGCCGAGGCCCAGCGTGGAGACGGCCACCAGCACGGTCAGGTGCACGCAGTAGAGTGGCAGCGAGAAGGCGCCCAGCCAGTCCAGCTTCGGCGCCAGCCAGTCTGGAATCCGCGCCATGGCCACCAGCCACATCGCCAGCGGCAGGAAGGCGATGACGAAGACGAGGTCGCCGTTCACGTTGCTGAGCGGCAAGTAGGGCACGGCCATGACCCCGGCCAGCGGCAGGGCGAGAGCGAGCGGCCAGGGCAGGGCAGGGCCGCGCACCCCTTCGTTGTAGATCCGCCCCAGCCAGACGCCCAGCACGTAGGACCAGAACACCCGCGGGATCGGCGTCCACCAGGTCTGCCAGGTCAGCGCACTAACGCCCATCGTATCGCCGCCATGCCGGCGCACGGTATAGACGAGCAGTGCGCCCATCAGCCCCGCCAGCAGCGGCAGCCAGCGGGTCGGCACCCGGCGCAGCAGCAGGGCGTGGAGGAAGTTGGCCACAAGTTCCCAGAACAGCGTCCACTGCGGCCCGTTCAGCCGGTAGAACGGCCCCGCACCGGTCAGTACCGGGATCATCGCGAGGTCGAGCAGGAGCAGCCAGGCGATGCTCAGCGGGTCGTGTCCGCCGCCGATCACCGCCCAGACGGCTGCCACGCCCGCGCCCACCGCCACCAGCGGCCAGAGCCGCACGAAGCGCTTGCCTGTGAACTCCACCGCACCGACGCCCGCGTTGAGCTTCTTCTCAGTCGAGACTGCGAGGACGAAGCCGCTCAGCAGGAAAAACAGGTCCACCAGCAGGTAGCCGCGCACGAAGGGGCCGTGGGTGCGGAACACCAGGGCGGAATGGTAGAGCATGATCACCAGCGCGGCGAACCCGCGCAGCCCGTCGAGTTGCGACAGCCGTCCCACATGTGCGGGCTTGCCGCCCGGTTTCGCATCGGTCACTGGTTCAGCCCCTACCGTTTCCGTGCCCGCCATAGCCCGAGCGGCACCATTGGCAAATTGCAGCCACGCAATTCGGGCCGGATAAATTCTCCGCAACGGTCAGTCCCACTGGACGAGCGACTCAGCGCGCCCTATCTGCCCCTCATGGCAAAGCGCCTCCTGCTGACCTTGCTGGCCCTGCTCGGCCTTGCCGCCCAAGTGGCCCCGGCTCACGCCGCGGCCTGCGGGCGTGCGGCGAGCGCGCTGGTCATGGCGGCCGAGGATGAGGGGGCAGCCGTCGCCCGGTCCGCTGGCGCGGCGCAGCCGGCCATGCCCGCCATATCCCGCGATCCAGCCGATCTTCCGGCGCCCGCCGCTGCCGCGCCGCGCCAGGTGCCGGTGCTGGTCGGGATCGATCGCGCGCGCGAATAGTACCGCGTTTCGGGGCGCTGCGCCCCGCATTCGTCATGCTTTCATGCCGCCGCCACAGGCCGCGCGGCAATTCTCATACAGACAGGATTCTCCCATGCTCGGCGCACTCGCCAAGGCCGTTTTCGGCTCCTCCAACGATCGCTACGTCAAGAAGCTCGAAAAGGTCGTCGCCCGGATCAACGCCTTTGAGCCGGTGCTCGAAGACCTCTCGGACGAGGAACTCAAGGGGCAGACGGCCAAGCTGCGCGAACTGCTCGATCAGGGCGCCACGCTCGACGATATCCTGCCCGAAGCCTTCGCCACGGTCCGCGAAGCCTCCAAGCGCGTGTTCGGCATGCGCCACTTCGACGTGCAGATGATCGGCGGCATCGTGCTCCACCGCGGCGAGATTGCCGAGATGCGCACGGGCGAGGGCAAGACCCTGGTCGCCACCACCGCCACCTATCTCAACGCGCTTGAAGGCAAGGGCGTCCACGTCGTCACCGTGAACGACTATCTCGCCAAGCGCGACGCCGAATGGATGGGCCAGCTCCACAAGTTCCTCGGCCTGACCGTTGGCGTGATCGTCCCCAACCTCAACGAGGCCCAGCGGCGCGAGGCCTACGAGGCCGACATTACCTACGCCACCAACAACGAACTTGGCTTCGACTACCTTCGCGACAACATGAAGCACGAGCGCAGCCAGATGGTGCAGCGCCCGTTCAACTACGCGATCGTCGACGAGGTGGACTCTATCCTGATCGACGAAGCGCGCACCCCGCTGATCATCTCCGGGCCGACCGACGACAAGTCCGACCTCTACATCGCGGTCGATGCCGTGGTGAAGCGCCTGCCGGAAGACCTCTACGAGGCCGACGAGAAGTCCAAGAGCGTCAACCTCACCGAGGACGGCGTCGAATGGGCCGAGCGCCAGCTGGAAGAGGCCGGCCTGCTCGAAGGCACCAACCTCTACGACGTGGAGAACACCCAGGTCGTCCACCACCTCGACCAGGCCCTCAAGGCCAACGTCATGTTCAAGCGCGACATCGACTATGTGGTGAAGGACGGAAAGATCATCATCATCGACGAGTTCACCGGGCGCATGATGGACGGGCGGCGCTGGTCGAACGGCCTGCACCAGGCGGTCGAGGCCAAGGAGGGTGTGCAGATCGAGCCCGAGAACCAGACCATGGCCTCGATCACCTTCCAGAACTACTTCCGCATGTATCCCAAGCTCTCGGGCATGACCGGCACGGCCGCCACCGAAGCCCCGGAATTCTACGACATCTACAAGATGAGCGTGGTCACCATTCCCACCAACGTCCCCGTCCGGCGGATCGACGACGAGGACGAGTTCTACAAGAATACGGCCGACAAGTTTGCCGCCATCGCGAAGCTGATCCGCGAGCGTCAGGAGATCGGCCAACCGGTGCTGGTCGGCACGGTCTCGATCGAGAAGTCGGAACTGCTGAGCGAATACCTCAACAAGGAAGGCGTGAAGCACGCCGTCCTCAACGCCCGTTTCCACGAGATGGAAGCCCACATCGTCGCGCAGGCCGGCGCGCCGGGCGCGGTCACCGTCGCCACCAACATGGCCGGCCGCGGCACCGACATCCAGCTTGGCGGCAATGTCGAATTCCGCATCGAGGACGAACTGCGCGACCTGCCCGAGGGGCCTGAGCGCGAGGCCGCCGTTGCCCGGATCAAGGCCGAGGTGGCCGAGCAGAAGGACAAGGTTCTCGCCTCCGGCGGCCTCTGCGTCATCGGCACCGAGCGCCACGAGAGCCGCCGCATCGACAACCAGCTGCGCGGCCGCTCGGGCCGCCAGGGCGATCCGGGAATGAGCAAATTCTACCTCTGCCTCGAGGACGACCTGCTGCGCATCTTCGGTCCCGACACCCTGTTCTCCCGGATGATGAACAGCAACCTGGCAGACGGTGAAGCGATCGGCTCTAAGTGGCTGTCCAAGGCGATCGAGACTGCGCAGAAGAAGGTCGAGGCGCGCAACTACGACATCCGCAAGCAGGTCGTCGAATACGACGACGTGATGAACGATCAGCGCAAGGTCATCTACGAGCAGCGCGCCGACATCATGGATGCCGACACGGTCGACGAGGTCGTCGCCGACATGCGCCAGGACACGGTCAACGCCATGGTCGGCGATGCCTGCCCGCCGGGCTCCTATCCGGAACAGTGGGATATCGAAGGCCTCAAGGCCCGCTCGCTCGAAGTGCTCGGGCTCGAAATTCCGATCACGCAATGGCTCGAAGAAGACGGCGTCGATCCCGAACAGATCGAGGAACGCCTCGCCGCGCTTGCCGACGCCCACATGGCGGCCCGCACGGCCGACCAGCCGGAAGTCTGGCGCACGCTCGAAAAGTCGATTCTGCTCGAACGGCTCGATCACTACTGGAAGGAGCACCTCGCCACGCTC
>JGI24751J29686_10000070_pt1 | contig 59622 bp, 64 predicted proteins | sample KBSSwiS6_FD_29686 | JGI IMG/M metagenome (IMG submission 29686)
GCCGGGTTGCGCAAGACTGGCGGCTGGCCCAGGGCCTCTCTCGCTCGGGCAGCGGCCATGGGCGGTCGGAACAGACATTGGCAGGGGCACGCCCTATGCCTCTTGCATGCACCGGCTCGGCTCAGGCCGCTCGCTTGGCGTAGACACCCTCTCCGTTCGACATATGCCCGAGACAATCATAGTCGCCGAACACGGCATCGAAGCGGGATGCGATCTGGGACAGCCAGCGCTGTGCCCGCGGTGAGCGAGCGGTGCGCCAATCGGCGTCCCAATAGGCGCCGTCATCGCGTTCGACGATCCAGACGGCCACCAGCCCGCCGTAGACCGATACGCCGAAATCCGCATAGGCATTGCGCATGAGGATCCGGTCCTCCCGGCCGCGCCAGCCGTCATGCGGGATCAGCGACGGGAAGGCTCGGCCGGCCCGCTCGCGCAGGTCTTCACGCAGCCACTCGTATTCGAATTCCCAGTCGTCCTCGGCTTCGACCTCGAGCACGGTGAAGGCGACGATTGCGCCGCTGGGATAGCTGACTGATCGGCCCATGGCATCCTCCCTCAGGCCGCGAGCGCAGCGTCGTATGACGCGTCGTCAAACTGTTCTAGCGTGACCCTTCCGCCAAGCTTCAGCAGTAGGGTCGACGCCTCCTCGGCCTTGGCGGCAGCGGTCAGAATGGCGCGGTCGTCATCCTTCAGAAGCTTGAGCCAATGCTCGATGTAGCTCGCGTGGCTGTCGAGATGTGTGACGGGCAGGCCCAGCTCAGCGCCAAGCATGGCGCTCGATAGCTCGGCTACCAGTTCTTCGGCGGCATAGGCCGCCGTGCCGAAGCGGTTCTTGAGATCACGCCCCAGGCGGCTGGCATGGCCGGTCCAGTGCGACAGCTCGTGGGCGAGCGTGGCATAGTAGTGGTCGAAGCCGGAAAACAGGCTGGTCGGCGGCATCGTGAGGCGATCTGCAGTGGGTTCGTAATAGGCTTCAGAACCCTGGTGGCGCAGATTGACGGGGATGGCGGCGAAGAAGGCGTCGAGCTCGGCCTCGCGCCCTTCAGGCTCGACCAGCTCCAGCGTTGCAGCCGGATGGAAGCGCTCGGGCAGACCTTCGACCTGATCGGCATTGAAGACCGGATAGGCCTTGAGCACCCGGCGGGCCTCGTCGGTCTTTTCGCCGGTATCGGGAGCCTCCACCTCCTTGGTGTAGCTCTTGTAGAAGATCGCGATGGTCGACTTCTCGCCCTTGCGGACCTGGGCGCCAAGCGACTTGGCTTGGTTATACGTCATCCAGAACGGTGAGGCATAGCCGCACATGTCGGCGACCATCCACAGCCAGAACACATTCATGCCCCGGTACGGAATCCCGCAGGCCCGCAGGGGCCGCGAAACGGGCACGCCGCGCCACGGCTTGATCCAAGGCTTCGTGCCGGCTTCCAGACGCGCGATGATTTCCTGGGTGATGCGGGTAGCGGGCGACAAGCCGCTGCTCTGCCCCTTGCGATAGGCCATGATGGTTCTCCTGATCTTGGCATCTGGTCAGTCGGCGACGGGTTCGCCGGTCAGTGCCACAGGGTCCCGAGCCCCCTCTGCTCTCCTTCCAAAAAGGAAGCGGCCCTCCGGCGTGAGCCGAAGGACCGCTTCTCGAGGTGCGAGTGGCCTTGCCTGTCAGGAGGAGGTCAGGCGGCCAGCTCGCGGGGGGGCTGATGTTCGTTGTCGAAACCTGGCTTGGCGTCCGTAGCGTCAATCTCGGGCTCGCCAGCATCCGGCGTAGCGGGAGCGAAGCGCATGACCTCAGGCACCCAGGACAGTGCCTTCTCGCGCACCTCGACCTCGGTGATGTAGGTGCCAGCGAAGACGCGCTCGGCGCTCATCGCGAGATCACCCTTCTTGACCGAGGCAAAGCGCGAGGAAAGCTCGAGACCGCCGACGTCGGTCAATGCGTCGAGGATCACCTGCTTCGACACCCGGTCGAAGTAGTTGGCCGCAGTCGGTCGCCACCACTGCGCCATGTCGATGCCGATCAGGCTGCCGAGGTGGTCCTGGAACGGCAGCTGACGCTCGCCCGTCATGTTGAGGCTCGCCTCGAGCGACCGGGCAATGACATAGCCGAGCCATGCCGCGCGGCTGTCATCGGACAGCGCCCGAAACAGGTCGAAACGAGTAGTCGCATCGGTGCCCGCGCGCCAGCTTTCGTCGAGATTGGACCTGAGCTCGGCAAGCGCGCTGCTGGCCGGAGCATCCTTGGCTTCGAAGCCGATGATCGGGCCTGCCGGAAGAGGCGCGCGCAGCGTGGTTGCAGCCCGGGCCCGCCAGTCGTGGGTATCGGCATCGGCCAGCGTGAAGACCATTATGTCGAGCGCAAGCCCCGGGTCCGAGGCAACATGCAGCGCAAGGACGTCGCGGCGCTGCATGGCGAGCTCATCGACCAGGCGCTTGGACAAGGTGGTCCGGCGCGTGTCCGAGCCATCATCCGCCGGAACGACTTCGATCCCGCTTTCGGCTTCGGCAGGTTCAGCCTGTCGCTCGCCATAGAACACGGGCTGGAGAACCGGCGTGCCATCGCGCGCGAGGACCAGGATCATGCCCGCTTCGGCCTTGAGTTCGGCCGCGATGACTGGCGGACGTGCGCGGATTTCCTGGCATTCGCGTTCTATGGCCTCGATAGCCGCTTCGGCTGCCGCCACGGCTTCCTCGGCGCTATCCTCGAGCACGAGGCATGTGACCTCATGATCGCGGGCGAGCAGCTTTTCATCCGCAAGAGCCAGCATTGCGCGGCGGCGGCGCTCGCCGGCTTCCACCTCAAACTTGCCCTTGGCGGCAGGCTTGACGATGAGATTCTGCAGCAGACCAAAGGCTGCGATACTGGCCTTAAGCTCACCATCTGCAGTCGGATCGCTGTGACGACGAACATTACGGGGCGACTGAACGAGTTTGTTCAGCGGGATCGACTTGATCATGGGACACACTCCTGATTGTGAGCCCGGCGCATCGACCATCGACGCCCAAATGGCTCAATCAGGACAAAGCCCACTCTTCTCTGGTGCATCCGCAGCAAATTGCCCGATGGCCTCGGTCAAACGCGATTGAGCAGAGATGCGGACACTCCAGGAGAATGGGTTGCTGAGCTGACTTGATCGCGGCAGTTGGATTGCAGCCACGAAAGCCGCGGTACGGACTTCCCTATCATCCGAAAAGTTTGCGCCAGACATCCACGATCCAATCTATCGTGCGTTTGACCAATGCGTTCGCGAACGGCTGCCCCGGTTTGGGTGCCGGTATGCGCGAAGGCAACGGTTTTGGAGCAGGGGGCCGCTTGAGCCTCCGGTCTCGCTCCCGCCCTGCCTCGATCGCACCGCGAGACATCTTTCCTGCCCAGAGAATTTCGCCCTGCTTGATCACATAATGTGAAGCGCAAGCGAAGTCGTGATTGCCGATCGAAGGCCAGATCGATGCAGCATCCCCTTCCATCGTCAGTCGATACTCGGTACGAACGAGGGGTGTGGACACTTCTTCCCCGCACCCGCATGCGCAATTATGCAACGCGACGCGGCATTCCTCCGAGACATACAGGATGCCGTCTTCGAGAATCTCGGGTATCTCATCCACGAAGACGGTTTTGAGCCTGTCGACCCGGGCCATTATGCGGCCCTATTCGAGATGTTGTTGCCCTCGATCATGTAGACCGAGTTCACCTCGTTCCGCTCGTCGCGAAAATAGTTCGACCAGCGCTTCCATCGCATGATCGCCATGATGGCGTTGAGCGAATTGACAGCGGCGATCTGAATATCTGTCCGGTAAAGGTCGTCCTCCTCCTTGTCATCGCCCAACGGCAGCAACCGTTCGACTTCGGACCAGGCCATGCCGGGGCGGATGAAGGTTGCTCGGGCGCAGCCATCAAGACAATCCTCTTCCAGGCCTACTCCGATCCCGGTATCGACGAAGGGGATCTCCAGCCGAAGCAATCCCTCGGCTATCTCGCGGCGTGAAGACCCCTTATCGACGCAGACGAATACGAAATCGAAGCCTGCCAGCTCGTCCACATTAGCCGCTGTCACCCGAACAGGATGCGCGGTGATGCCCGTGTGCATCCGGGCATAGACCTGTGCGTAATAGTCGACCTTGTAGGGGAAACCCTTGAGCAGTTCCGGCTCCGGTGAGCCAGGCGACCGGAACAGATTGTGGTTCAAGAGCTGGTCGCCATCATAAAGATGGATTTCGGTAACCCAGGTCTTCGCCAGCAGATCGAGCAGAAACGATCCGGTTCCGCCAAGACCGATGATCGCGACCCGCCCCTTCAGCTTGCGGTTCACGCCGCCAATTCGATAGCGGGCCGAGGCGGAATCGGGAATGGCGAACGGGCTATCGTCATTGGCGATCATCGCCTTGGCATGGGTCCGGGCGTTGGCGGTCCGATCGAGAGACCGGGCAGCGCCGCCGATCAGTCGCTCATAGGCGACCACCTTGTCATAGATATTTTCGTACCGGTGGGTGACCTCGGGCTTGGACGAGAGATAGTGATCCACGTCCATCTCGCCGCAGCGCTGTTTCTGGGAATTGTTGATGATGTTCCCCATGGGGGCGCCGTTGCGATGGCACGGCGTCCCCCCTGCGAAATACATCGTGTGATCGCCTTGCGGCGTTGCCGTGAGGCCCGTGCCGTCTAGCGACAGGGCGCAGGTGAGCACGCCCCTTGCCAAATTTCCGTCAACCGTGACGTGCGGAATACTCCGCACGATCAAGTGGCTGTTGCGCACCTCGATCTCGAAGCCCTCCTCAACGAGGCGCTTGAGATGGGGATCACGACTTATCAGAGCGGCGGACATTGAAGACCATCCCTTTCTTCACCTGAATGGTCTCGCCTTCGACGAGATCGCCCTCGGCGCCATGGACACCGTGGAGATAGGTGATCGTGTAGTTGAAGTTCTCAAAGTCAGGGTTGGGGTAAGCGATCGCCGCGATCTCGCGGTAGCTGTGCGGGCGCTTTTCCACGCTCCGGGGCCGCCCGTTGACCTTAATGGTTACCGTCTTGGGTTCACGGCTGCGGATCCGCTCGACCCCGGCGCCATCCAGCGTCACCTCCCCATCGCTGGGGATGACGGCATCGCCAGCGCTGTCGAGGATGAGCTCAAGCTCTTCGTCGATCTTGCCATAGCGATAGATGTCGGCGGCGAGGATCGTCGGGGAACCCCATTCCCAGCCCCGCTCATTGACGGTGAAGTTGTAGGTGCGGTCGCTGGCGAATGAGAGAAAGACCGCGATCTCGCCGGTTGCGAACTTGACCTCCTCCTCGATGCTGATCGAACGGGCGAGGCCGCCTTCGATCTGGATCAGAACGAAATCGCTGGCAGGTTCAAGCCCCGCAATCTTGCGGATCTGGCTACCGTCCAGAACTTTGTCTCCGGTGCCATGAAGGACACCGTTGACGCTAAACTGAAATTTGTCGTGGCCCTTGGCCATAACGGTGCTCCATATTCTGCCGACTCTTGATCCCGAATCCACCATGGACTAGGATCAGCATCGAGTCCCGATGTGGACTATCTACATCGGGACTGATTTGCGTTTCAAGTCCAAATCTGGATGAGAGGGAGAATTATGCGTGGTTAAGCTCGAACCCACCGCCCAATCGGGCGAGGGGAGGCCCGCGATTCCAGCGGCAATGGAGGCATTCCAAGGGCTGGCGGAATTATGGCAGCTGTCGACCGAGGACCAGTTGCTACTGCTCGGGTCACCCGGCCGATCGACCTTTTTCAAATGGAAGAAGGATGGCGGATCGCTCCCGCGCGACACGGTCGAACGCGTTTCCCACCTACTGGCGATTCATAAAGCGCTCGAGATTCTGTTGCCCGACACTCGCGCTGCCGATGGTTGGATTCGCCGGCCCAATGCCCAGTTCAACGGGCAAAGTGCCCTTGATGTCATGCGCGGCGGTCAGGTGATGGATATCTATCGCGTGAGACAATATGTGGATGCGCAACGTGGCGGATGAATTCATTGCGGTAGATATCGAGCAGCCCTTCTTCACGCTCATTCCATCGCGTTTCCCCACCATCGACGTGTTCGCCCGTGTGGCAAATGATCGCAGCGAAGCGCTGGCCGAGATTGAATCGCTGACCAATCCGCGCTTGCGCGAACGGAATCGTCTGATGAACGGGGCGAAAGTCGTGGATGGAAATGGTCCGCTTCTGCAAAACTGGAACCACGCGCCATTCACCTACCCGAACCCGGACGGCACGCGTTTCTTCGACGCGGATCGCCCCGCGCTCGAGCTGGCCGCGGATATGCAAACGGCATTGGCCATCTCGATCCGAAAGCGCGAGACGTTCCTCAGCAAGACCGGTGAAGCGCCGATTGGCCTGGAAATGCGCGAACTCTCGCGGCAGGTGAAGGGACGATTTGTCGATGGGCGTGACTGGGATCCTGAGCTTGATCTTACAGAACGGCGTCGGCGCGGTCGTCTGATTGCGGAAGCGGGCTTCGATGGTCTGCTTTTCAGGCCTGCCGAGCGACCATCAGGCCTCTGCGTGAGCGTGCTTAGAGGCGACGTGCTGGAGCGCGCCGTTCAACGCGATCATTTCAAGTTCGTTTGGGATGGCAGTCGCGTCCGCACGGTTTACTCGTTTGCCTCCGACGTCCAATATTCCCCGGAAGATCTGTGCGGGATAGACCAAGTTCTTGCCGCTTAGTGATGAAGCTATAACCCGGCCCTCTGAACCGACGTCCAGTTTGGAAGGCCTATCCGGCTTCCTTGGACGCCTGCTCTTAATCGGCAATTGCCGTCAGTGATTGCTAGGCAGGTCGACGATACGGAAAACAGCCCCTGATCCGGCATCACGCACGAGGTCGACGCGCGCGCCATCCCAGTGGTAGTCAAGGTGCCGCCCCTGGAGAGGATTTGACGCGCAGTCCGGGTAGAAGAGCGCGACGCATTCCCCGCCGGTGTGCCGGATGCTCGGGTAGGCAATGCCGTTTGATCCCGCGCCCTTGAGGTGCCGTGCGACGGCTTGGGATGCGGCGTAGCTGTCAGGATCGAGCGCCGGAACCGGCTCCCCCGCCAGAGTTCGGAGATCATGTAGGTCAGCATCGACTGACATGATGATCTCCCGGAACTGCGAGGTCCAGCCAGGTGCTTCCTTTGTCCGTGCCATGAAGCGGGCATGGTGGTGGATCGTCTCGAACAGCGCGGATTCAAACCGGTCCCCAACATAGAGCACGCCGTAGCTACCATCGGTAAAACGGCTCGGCCGGTCAGTGCTGACGTGGGTGAACGGCGCCATGAGGTACGAGGCTCCGTTCCCGCCGACGCGGCGGTCGATCGGCACCAGGTCGAGATTGCCAATCGTCGCCATGATACGGGGATTGGTCTTCTGCTCTGCTGAGATCAGCAGCGGCCAGTCGGCTGGATCAGCGATATCTTCGAACAGGTCGATCGGTGGAAAGGCACTGCGGATGATCCTGACAGCGCCCTTCCACTCAACTCGAGAAACGGGGATATCCGCCGTTTCGTTCACCAGCCACCACGCTCGGCGTCGAGGTAGCGACGCACCCCCATAATGTCGGTGAGTTCACCCCCGAGCATCACATCAAGCGCGCTGGAACCGCCAAAGGCATCGTTGGCCGACCTGATCCAGGCATAGCCGCGGGTTGCCTCCGAAAAGATGATCCGAAGCGCCTTGTGGATGCCCATGAGGTTGGAGAGGCGCGCACGCCCATCACGCGAGACGCGCCCGGGGCCTTCGGCTTTCCAGCGGCGATAGGATCGCACCGGCATGTCAAGCAGCGTTGCAGCCTGCTCGTCGGTCAGCTCCCATTTGCCGAACAGATTGAGGACTGCCCGGAACATGGCAGCTGCCTCGTCCTGGGTAATCGGATCGGGACGGAAAGCGGTAACGGCAGTATCAACGGGTTGCAGAGCCAGCATGGCAAATCTCCATATGGCAGCATCTACGCCGGATAATGCCATTTGGCAACAGCCTATGAGGATAATGCCAATCTGGCAATCACGTTCGCCGCGCCCTCGATCGGCACGAACAGCCGCGTCTGGTAGCGGATGATTTCCGTAAAGCAGCCTTGGGCCTTGTACCAGTCGAGGCGAGCCGCACTCCATCCGGTAAGTTCAATTCGCTGTGAGCCATTGACCAGGCTCCGCTTGACCATGAGCTTCTCACGGCCGGCGAATTCCATGGGTCGGCCAATCGCCAGGACGGTCTGGACGATGTCTTCGGCAGAAAGCGTTTGCTCGCGTTCCAGACCCAGCGCCCGGCACAGTTCCGGAACGCAATGGACCGGAACCTCCCGGCCGAGGAGCGAGCGGCCATCCGCCGCCGAGATGCGGCTCACCCTCACGAAATCCGAAGGCAGCTTGTCCCAGACCGGCAGCAGGAGGCCCGTCGCAAGATAGAGGCGCTCGCGCTTGTGGCTGGTCCGCGCTTCCTCGACTTCTGCTGCCCAGGCTTCACGGAGAGCCTCGACGGAGATCCCCTCCCAGCTGCTCTCAGACAGCTGATCCTCGGTGATGTGGCTGCGCTTCAGCGGGCGCAGCAATTCGAAGCGGGAAACGCGGTTGCCGTCATCGGCAAGAATGCTGCGGGCGGGAACGAGCAAGGCGACCCGTCCTGAACGGGCGTTCCGAACAGGTCGCTGCCGCTGCCCAACGAGGCCGTGGAGCTCTTCGAGCCTCTTCAGCGTCAGCGGCTTCAGGGCCCGGGCGATTTCCAGTTCCAGCAGATGGGTGGTCGCGCCCGACGCCGGGTCCGTCCGCAGCAGCGTGTCCGACAGGACCGTGAAGTCCTCGACCGCGATGGTCTCAAGGCCGAGATCGAGCGTGCCGGCCTGACGCGCGGCATCAATCCGCGCCTCGACCAGCCCCATGAACTCATCGAAGATCGCGTTCTGCAAGGCGATGGGAAGTGCGAGGATGCGGTTGAGCCAGCGCTGGATCGACGGAAGATCATCGACCATCGACCCGTCGGGTGCTTCAATTCTGAGGCCTGTCAGGTCCTGAAAGCGCCCGAGGCTAACCGCTTCGAGCTTACCGGTGAACAACAGGCCGAACCAGCGGTGGAGCGCTTCCTTGGCGTAGATGCTTTCGAGATTGTCGGCCGGGTCGAACAGGTTCTGGCCACCGGTTTGGCGCTGCCCGCGCGTCAGAGCGCCGAGACTGTCGAGGCGCCGCGCGATCGTCGAGATGAAACGGCGCTCGCCGCGCACATCGGTCGTCACTGGCCTGAACAGCGGCGCTGATGCCTGATTGGTGCGATTGGTCCGCCCTAAACCCTGTATCGCGGCGTCAGCCCGCCAACCCGGTTCGAGAAGGAAATGGACGCGGCGGGCCTGGTTCCTGGCGGCGAGATCGGCATGGTAGCTGCGTCCGGTCCCTCCGGCATCCGAAAAGACCAGAATCCGCTTGGTCCCGTCCATGAACGCCTGGGTTTCAGCGACATTGGCGCGCGGCGAGCGGGATTGGAGTTTCTGATGGCCATCGCGGCCGACGATGAGCCGGCGTGTCCGGCCGGTCACTTCCGCCACCTGATCCACGCCGAAGCGTTCGATGATGGCATCAAGCGCGGTCGCGATCGGCGGCAAAGCGCAAAGCTGCTCGATCATCCGGTCGCGCGCAGCGAGTGCCGATCGGCACAGTACCGGCGCGCCGTGTTCGTCGCTCATCGGCTCGGAGCGAGGATTGCCGTTTTCGTCGGTGAACACCGCCATCAAGCGAACAGGAAAGCTCTTTGCGAGATAGTCGATCACATATTCCCGCGGGGACAGATCGATCTCCAGCGCTTCGCGTTCCTCATCAGAGAGGTCAGCAAGCCGACGATTGAGCATGGCTTCTGCGGTCGAGACGAGCTGGACGACGACGGCATTCCCATCGGCAAGCGCACCGTCGATGGCTGGTAACAGGCTCGGCAGTTTCATCGACAGAAGCAGCTGCGCGAAGAAGCGCTGCTTGGTGCCCTCGAAGATTGAGTGCGCTGCGGACTTGGCGCCCGAGTTGAGCGTCCCTCCGGTTTCGCTGTCGACGATGCGGGTAGCCTCCAGCGCCTCGCGCAGGTTGGCGTGAATGATCGCCCAGGCCCCGGCATAGGCATCATAGACCGCGATCTGATCCTCGCTCAGGCGATGCTCGAGGATCTCGTATTCGACGCCGGCGAAGGACAATGCGCGCGCGGTGTATAGGCCTAGCGACTTCAGGTCCCGGGCAACCAGCTCCATCGCTGCGATCCCGCCGTCACGAATGTCGGCGACGAAGGCCTCGCGATTGCCGAAGGCGGTCTCCGGCCCCCACAGGCCAAGGCGCGTGGCATAGGCCAGGTTGTTGACGTCGGATGCGCCGGTTGCCGAAGCGTAGAGCACGCGTGCGCAGGGCAGGAGGTTCTGCAGGCGCACGCCGGCGATACCTTGCTCGGAACCCTTGACCTTGCCCCGCGATCCTTCGCCGCCAGCAGCATTGGCCATGGCGTGCGCCTCGTCGAACACGATCACGCCGTCGAAGGCGTCGCCCGCCCAGGCAAGGATCTGATCGAGGCGGGTCGCATCGTTTCGGCCTGAACGCAGGGTCGGGTAGGTCACGAAGAGAATGCCCTCGCGCATGGCGATAGGGGTGCCAAGTTTCCACGATGCAAGCGGCTGGATGTCGATTGGCAGGCCGCCAAGCGCAGACCAGTCGCGCCGGGCAACTTCCAGCAGCGCTTCATTCTTCGAAATCCAGATATGGCGGCGTTCCCCGCGCACCCAGCGGTCGAGAATGACGCTGGCAACCTGACGGCCCTTGCCGGCGCCCGTTCCATCCCCGAGGAAATAGCCCTGCCGGTACGTTTGGCCTTCCGCCGATGCCTTGAGCGAACAGCCCTTGTCCTCGGGCTCGAACCGACCGGGTAGATCGCGCGCATGAGCGCTTGCCGCGTAGATCAGCGTCTCTGCCTGGGCAGCAGACAGCAGCCCCTTGGCGATCAGGCCGTCGGGCAGCTGCGGCACAGCTTCGGGCATCGGTGCGGCGATCGACCCCATGGCGACGGACTCAACGAGCGGCGTCGGGTGCTCGGCGGCTCCATCGATCACGATCCTGCTCGGGCGATAGGGCAGATAGTGGCCGACCTGAGGGGCAAGCGGTGCAGGGGTTTCGAGCGATTGGTAGGTGAGCGACCCGATGGAAGCGGCTGCAGAAGTGATCCTGGCTGGTGTCGGCAGCGGCCTGCGCGGCACCGCCACCAGGCGAAACGGCGCACGAGCCGGAAGGCTCGAGTGCTCGGTAACAGCCTCCAAGCTGGCGCGAGCCGGCAAAGCATCGACAAGATCGACCAGCTGGCGAAAGTCGTTTGTGCGGATAGCGACAGGTTCATTGGAGCCTTCCACCTTGTCGAAGACCAACAGCTGCGTGGTGATGCCGGTGCCCTGCCTGACGAACGCGCGTTCGACGGCGGCATTGAGCCGCAGCGAGATCGGTCCCTTCAGCCCCGCCAGGAACTTCGCGCAGTCGAACCATTCAGGCATGATCGCGACAAGCCGCCCCCCGGACGCCAGACGGTTCCAGGCCGACCGCAGATGGCGCGAGCCAGTGCGACTATCGTGCCCTCGCTCAATGCCATGGGAATAGGGAGGGTTCATCAAGACGACGCTCGGGATGATGGCTGGATCGAGCAGTTCGTCGATCAGCTCAGCGTCATGGCCGGTCACTCGGGCCGCAGGGAACAAGGCGCTCAGGCAATCGCGGCGAAGCGGCGAGATTTCGTTGAGATCAAGGCGCGAGCCAGCCTTGGCCGCCCAGACCGCGAGCATTCCTGTTCCGGCCGAGGGTTCGAGCACAAGTTCGCCAGTGGCCAGCGCGCAAGCCTGGGCAGCAAGCCAGGCAAGGCGCGGCGGCGTCGCGAACTGCTGCCATTCGATCTGCTCGTCGCTGCGATTGGTCTGGGTCGGCAGTACGGATTCCAACGCCGTAAACATCCGGTCGGCGTCGGCTGCCGAAGCGGTAAGGTCGATCTGTGCGTTGGCCTGCAGGAATTCGGTCTGAGCCAATTCCAACGCGATATGCGCATCGCGCACCGACCAGCGCCCATCTGCGTCTGTGCCCCCGAAATGATCGGTCAGAAGCGTTTGCCACTGCCGACGCGTGATCGGTTCGCCGGATGCTAGGTTTGCGGCGATGGTGCGAGCAGCGAGCAGGACCAGCGGTTCAGATGGTGGGGGAAGCAAGAGAGCGGGAGCAGAGCTTGGCATTTGAAACCTCCTGACGAAGCCCAGTCCACTGGGCGGGCTTCATCAGGCCAAAAGCCTTCTCCCCTCTCTTCACGTCAGGACTTGGACCGCAGCCACGCTTGCAAGGCGTCGTTCCAGTCTTTCCCGTGACCGCGCGGGCGACGCGTGACGATCGTTCGGTGCTCACAGGCGTAGGCGCTGCGCGCGCGTTCCTCGGCAATGTCGCCGCCTGCATCATGGTCGACGAACAGATGCAATTCGCGCACGCTTTCCGGGATCGACACGAGGCCAAAACGCTCATTGCCGAGCGAGGCCCAGCAAGGGATCTGGGTCAAGGCCTTGGCAGCGAGCGCGCTCTCGATACCTTCGGCAAGGCCGAGCCGCCCGTCGATAGGTTCGAAGAGGCGAACTGCGCCTGATGCCAAGCTCCCGAGTGCGCGCTTGGGGTTGGCGAAAGGGGGCACCGCGGACCTCAGCGGGTTGAGAAACGTGCGGTGAATTCCGACCAGCCCATGATCCATCGTCACTGCCGCGATCAGAGCAGGCAAGTATTGCGTGTTCCCCTTCGGTCCGAGCGGGGTACGAGGGTGAAATCTGAGCGCGCGAGAGACGGCGCGGATGCCGCGGGCCTGGAGATAGGTTTTGGCGGGAGTACCGTCGATTGGCTTTGCTTCACGCCAAATTCGCTCAGCAAACGCATGGTAGGCGGGCTTGCCGACACTGGGGCCTGCATCGGCTTCGACCTTCCCCGAAAACATGCTTTCCGGCGAGACGCCTCGTGCGGCGAGCGCAGTCAGGACCTGATCCTGGCCGCAGCCCGCAAAACAATGAAAGAGGATGGCGCGTCGTCCCAGAGTTACGCCGAGCGAGGGCGTTCGATCATCGTGGGCGGGACATCGCGCCATGCCCTTGGAGCCGGACCAATACCCTCCCAGCTCCTCGCAAAGCTGCTTTGCTGCTGAAGCAAGGGACAAGCTGGTAGGACTGGATAACTCGTGGGACATGCGGGGCTCCTCAAGCTCTAAATACCGCCCGCTTGCGAGCGACCTCTCCTCCCAATCGCGCGCGTAATAGTACTTTCCTACACCTCTTTGTTCACCATACGTTCCGTTTCGATTCGAGGCAATGCGACGAGATGGATGATGATCAGATTTAGAATGATCGGGATGCTCCTGATGAGCGTTTCCGCGGTGCAGGTTTCAGCCCAAGCAGACACGCCATCCTTCGCGATATTCGAACATCGACCGACCCCTGTAGAGCCTGAGGCTGTCGAGCCGGCCCTTCCGGCACACGGTGAGATGAACTTGAGTCTGCGCAAGGCGGCGTTCGCACCCTCGTTCCGCGAGGTGATATATTTGGCGAATGTGCGGGAGGCAGAGCTTCGATATGGCCTACCCACTGGCTTGCTGCAGGCGTTGATCTGGACTGAATCGCGCTTCAATCCGATGGCGATCAGCCCCGCTGGCGCGGCGGGGCTGGCGCAGCTGATGCCAGGCACGGCTCGCTACCTCGGCATCACGAACCGGCATGATCCTGTTGCGAGCATTGATGGCGGGGCACGCTACTTGCGCGAGATGCTGGACAAGTTTGGGCAGATACATCTCGCCCTCGCTGCCTATAATGCTGGACCTGGAGCGGTTTCGAGAGCTGGCGGCATTCCCAGAAACAGCGAGACACCCGGCTATGTCCGCAGCGTGCTCGAACGATGGCAAGCAATTGGCTCGCGCATATGAAAGGCGTTCGTCTATGGATAAATGAAGAAGCGATTGCTTGAGTAGGGAAGGCCAAGTTTGATGGCTCAAAAAGAAGGTCGAGGCACAAAGGATGACAATGTCGTTCGCTTCGATTTCCGGGACAAACTGAAGAAGCAGCACGACAAGCGTCGGCGCAAGGAGTGGATGTTGGGTCTAGGCGCGTTCTCGATCGTATTCGCTGGAGGTATGTTGGCATTGAACTGGCCAGTGTCAGGTTTGACCTCGATCGCCCCCTCAGAACTCGCAAATAAGATTTCGCTGATGGCCGGAAGCACCTCACGCGCTTCGAGCTCTGCGGAATTACACGCCGCACCTGCGTCGTTGATGGAGATACTTTCTGGCTCGAGGGCGAGAAGATCAGGGTCGCAGACATCGATACCCCCGAGATTAGCGAGCCCAAGTGTGATTCTGAGTATCAGCTTGGGATGAAGGCGACTTACCGGCTTCGCGACCTGTTGAACGAAGGCGCTTTCGAGGTCCGTCCGATCGGAAACCGCGATGAAGACCGATTTGGGCGTAAGCTTCGGGTCGTTGTTCGGGGCGGCCAATCACTTGGGGATCAGCTTGTGCGTGAGGGGCTCGCTCGCACATGGACCGGGCGTCGGGAACCGTGGTGCTGACAGTGACCGGACCACTGACGGGTCAACGTTCGTTGCGGGATTGATCGGCAGGATCCGACCAGCCCTTTTCGTTCCCCTGCGGTGCTGAAAGCGTCAGCCTACGACGACATCGATCGATCCTAGCTCGTTGGGCCTTCGGTCAGGCCGATGACACTGCGGCCATAGCAGATCTAAAAGGCTGACTGTAATAACCGCTTTTCGTTTAGCCAGCATTTTTGTAGCCGGAGATTGTGTAGACGACCGCCGCTTCAGTTCGATGAGGTGAATTCGAACATGAGCACCGTGCACATCACCTTTTGTAACAGAGCTTATGCGCGGGCGTGGTTTAAGAATATGCGGCGACAGACCCCAAGGCATTTCGAAATTTTGCAAGCAATTATCGAAGAGATCAAGGATAAGGACGGTGACGATATAGTTAAGGCCGATTTGTATGCGCGGCGCCCCGATATAGCGCAGCAAATTCAAGCTTTAGGGTTTGATCCAATTCCAAGCCGCGGCCAGATGCTCAAGCACAACGGCAACGGCATTCGACACGCCAAGTTCGCACCGTCAAAGAGCATTGCGCTTGTCTGGGAAAAAATCGGCGACGCTATCTACATCACATTCGATGACCATGCGCCGATCCGCTATCATAGAGCTATAGCTCATCTGCGAGAAATTAAGCTCGGCAAGCCCGCGCTACCCAAGCGGGCACGCAATACCGGTCGGTTCCTCAAGAATCTCAAACGGCTCTGGGTACGTCGCCATTATGGTAAGCTGCGCGGTTTCGATCCTCGCTCGCGCTACTACGAGTAAATGGGGTGACTGTGATAACGATCATGACTTGGTGCGATGGCGCGGTCATGAAAATGCGTGAGAATGGATTTGCCTGAAGGGGAACCGCATGCCGCTAAAGCTCACGCCCGTCAGCACAAAGGAATGTATTTTCTCGGAGTGGGTGATCTCCAAGACGAAGCGGGAGACGCTCGTTGAGATCATCGCGTACCTCTACCTGCGTCAGGAAGAAAATGCGCAGAGGGTCATCGCTGAGTTGGAGCCGCGGCGGCGTGCGAAAAAAGGCAAGGTCGCTGCGAATGTCATCCGCAAATTGACCGCGCCGCACGCCGAGGATGCGAAGCTATTCCGGTCAGGGACGGCGGACGAGAAAGAATCTGCTCGCAAACGAATCGTGACCACTATCATCCACCGCGATGGTCTTCTGTTCCAGCATATATCCTGGGTCGCTGCGCGCCTCGCGATGCCGAAGGGCTATATGACATCGCCTCATGTTCGCCAGGCTGACAAAGGCTTCGACGGCTTCATCGTCGAACTGGATGATAGCGGCCGCGAGATAGAGCGTATCGTCCTTTGCGAGGATAAAGCGTCTAAATCGCCTCGCGGGCTTATCAGTTCGAGCGTGTGGCCCGAGATTACCTCCATCCGCAACGGGGAGCGGGATGATGAAATTCTCGCAGACCTCGTCACTTTGCTCAAAAGCATACCCGGCATCGATGCAGAGACGGCGGTCGATGAGGTATTCTGGGAAGATGTGCGCGAGTTCCGTGTGGCTGTCGCTACAAGCGACAGTCAGCGCAAGGCGGGTAATTTCCTGCACATCATCGCAGGATTCGAAGCTGCGGCGGAGGGTGCGATTGAAACGCGCACAGCGGGTGTTCTGGCTTTCGACGATGTTCGTCGGGGCTTGGCCGAGCTGGCAAGTGAAGTGATTGCAACAGTCGAGAAGATCGCCGGTGTTTGATCCCAGTTCCCGCGCGCTGCTAAGGCAAGCTCCAGATCTTCCTGGTCTCGATCCTGAAAACCTGGACGAGCTTCTTACAGAGGCGCACATCGAGTTGGCGACTGTACGATTACAGGCGCGGGACGAAGATTCGGCGACATTTAGCGAAGTTTTCGACCGGGTACGACGTTTGGCCTCGACTTTCGAGGCCTATGTTGCGCTTGACCTGCGACCAGACCAGACGCGTGCGGCTGCCTTCGTCGCGGCGAGCGCCCATCAGATATTAGGCCGTGTGCGGTCGCTTGCCCAGGAACGTCCATCGCTCGTTTCAGGCGATGCAATTGGATCAGTGATCTCGGCGACACTTCTGTTCCTGATTGCTGATCGTGCCGCAGATGCGGCCGAGGTCGCGGCTCAGCTGAGGGCGAGAGGGGAGCCGCGAGCAGTCCGACGATCTCTAATCCTCAGCCTCCGGGAATTAGCGACCGGGAACCTAACTGCGCTTCTCGAGCGAAACCTGGATGACGATCGGATTCCCCCGACCGACAGTCGTGAGGTCGCGGCCGACCTTTTGCTGCGAGAGTGCGCCCATGTCCTGCAAGCTTTAGGGCAGGAAGCGCGAGGAAGCGACACGCCTGTTCTCGACATGCGCACTAGGCTGAAACGTGTGCTCCGTCTGTCGGAAGCTTCTGCCGTAGATATCAATCTTGGGCTTGAAGGGGCCGTACACCTTCAGTTTGCCGGGCCGCACCATCTGGCGACCCTCTTGAGCCGCCTTATCGGAGGAATGCAGGAAGCCATGCTGGTCCGGCTGCCCGCGCCTGCCGGTGCGCAGGCTACGGCGTGGACGGATTGGCTGCTCTCGCAAGTGAGCTCGCGCCCGTTTCTTTGGATCAACCACTTGAAGGCCGTCAGAACGGGTTATCTGAACAGGGGCCGCTCGATGGTCATGACGTCCCCGACCGGTTCCGGGAAAACGACGCTCTCGGTTTTGAAAATTGCAGCGACCCTTTGCGCCGGAGAGAGCGTCATTTACTTAGCGCCGACACATGCACTCGTCGACCAAGTCGAGGCAGACATGTCCGCGCAGATCGGCGGGCTAGAGCCCGTGACCGTGGTCGAAGATCTCGCTCTCGAGGATATCGGGGAACGGCTTCCGCCATTCTCCGTCATGACGCCGGAGCGCTGCCTTGCCCTTTTAGGCTTTGCGCCGGCACTGTTCGACAACGTTGGGCTCCTCGTATTCGATGAATTTCATCTCATCGGTGCGGATGATCCAGCAACTTCCCTGACCGTTAATGCGCGTGCGATTGATGCTATGCTGGCGTTGCTCACATTCCTGCGTCGCCGCAAGGAGGCGGACCTTTTGTTGCTTTCGGCCATGGTCGCAAATGGCGCTGAAATCGCCCGGTGGCTGCGAGGTGTGACGGGGCGGGAGGTTGAGGCGTTCGACGACCCTTGGAAGCCGACACGCCAATTGCGCTCATGCGTTATCTATGACCGAGAGGCCGTTGGAGAGGCCGCGAAAGAATCGCGGAAGGAGAAAACAAAAGCTGCTCGCAATCGAATACCTGCACAGCCCTTCGGGCTATTTTCGTTAATCTCAGGCTGGCACCCAAAAAGACCCGAAAAGCTGGTGATCCAACCCCTGACGGCCCGACAGCCGTCGCTTGTGAGAAACGCTTCCGGCCGACTGACATCCAACAGAAACGAAGTCGCGGCACAGATCGCAGCAGATTATGCTGCTGTCGGAAAGCGTGTGATTGTATTCTGCAACGACACAAAGGCTTGCGGTAGCGTCGCCGACCAGATCAATGCCCTTCTGCCGCCAACTACCGTCGCACTGGATGAAGCGCAGCAGGAGATGCGTGAGGCCGTACTCAAGGATGTGGGTTCAGCCGAAGCGATGTTTGATCCAGCAGAGCGACGGGCCGCCGTCCATCACGGTGATCTTCTGCCACTAGAGCGTCGGCTGACGGAGAGCGTCTTCCGGATCAGGCGGGATGCGGAGAGCGAAGATGTTGGGCTCGATGTTGTAGCCGCGACCTCAACGATCGCGCAGGGGCTGAACCTTCCTTGCGACGTGGTGGTCCTAGCTGGCACCGATAGAAGTGTGGCCGATGATCCCAATGGTAATCCGCGGGCGGAACTGCGCCCACATGAAATTCTCAATGCCCTGGGCAGGGCAGGTCGTGCGGCCTTTGCTGCGACTGGCCTCGCTGTTGTCGTGCCGGCCAAACCTATTCAGATCGAATTGGACGATCTCGACTTCCCTGCCTCGCAGATCCTAGATACGGTCTTCTCGGAACAGGACGCCTGCGAAATCATCCATGATCCCATTGAGTTGTTGCTGGATCGGATCGAGGTCGCTGCCGATTCCGATCCGAAGGCCCAGGCCCTCATTCGTCGCCTATCGGATGTGACCACGGCGGGGGAAAGCGGCTTTGACGATATCGTCAAGCGCTCCTTCGGTTTCTTCCGGCGCAGGGAAGCGGACGCCCAACGAGCTGACAAATGGCTCGAACGGCGACGCACAGCACTCAAGGCCGCGGAACAGAAATTGGACGATCAGCCAGTTCAAGAATGGGAGCGTGAAATCGCGGTCCGAAACGGAGTACCTCCTCATCTCATCGAGCGATTAGTGGAAGCGTTGAACCAAGCACCTGTTGATGAGACCGCGACTGCCGCGTGGATCAATTGGCTGCTTGATGTGGTGGCGGAACATCCTCTGGATTTGACGATATTCGTCAGGGAAGCGGCACTGGAGTCGGTTTTCGGCCGTGCTTATACCAACACGACAAAGCCGCAAGCGACCGCAAAGCGGATCCTCGGTGCACTCCAAACCTTGGTGTCGATGTGGTGCGGAGGACGCACGCTTGTCGAGATCGAAGCCTGGCTTCTCGAATTCGTTCGTAAGCATGAGGGAACCGTCAAACAGCAGGCAAACCGGTCGTCAACAGCGCAACGTGCGCGCCGGTTCGCCATCAGGATCACGCCTGATATTGGTTTTCTTTGCGGCATCGTTGGGCAAATCGTCGCGCACAGAGCGTCGGAAGGGCAAGGGGCGATCCTGCCGGTAGTCGACATGCTTCCGCAAATGGTTCGCGCCGGGGACTATGATCGCCATCATGCCGCTATGAGACTGATGAAGACCTCAGCTTCGCGCGTCGAGACGTTCGAGACGCATCTCGCATTGCGCGAGTCATTCAAAGCCGGCGCTTCGGCAGAGATGGATACCGTGCGGGACGAAGTCACGGCGGCAATGCTAGTTCAATCTTTGTCCGACTGGGATGATGAGGACTAGCGCGCGGTGGTTACACTTGTGACCGGGCACTCCCGCGCCTCGCCTTTGGATTCGAACTGCCGCGAAGTCCAACCTAGTGGGCTGCAATCGGAATGTCTGTAAACGGACGATGGCTTTTACCGGCGGGTAAATCCAGCACCGACTTTAGAGATCGTCAGCAGCCCTTGACGTGGGAGAGAGGGCCTTCACGGCCGTGCGAATTGCCGATCTCGGCGTAGCGGATGTTCACAGTCGTGGCGCTGTACGGCTCGTTTATCCTAGGTTCAGCCAGACCCTACAAGTGTTCAAAATTCTCGTCAGGCTCTTGCCGAAAACGCGCCCTTGATGATCTTACCGCCCTCCCGGATCGTATCGAGGTAGTCGCTCCACCACTGCGCCATGCGGACACGTTCCTCCCAGTGCTTGCCACGGTGATAGACGCCGCGGACTGCGTTGCTATCACCGTGAGCCAGTCCTCGTTCGATCGCGTCCGGATTCCAGAGGCCGCTTTCATTCAGCATAGTGGAAGCCGTAGCCCGAAGACCATGCGCGGTGACTTCGTCCTTCGTGAAGCCCATCCGTCGGAAAGCGGCATTCAGGGTGTTTTCGCTCATCGGGCGGACGGACGCGCGAGCTGACGGAAACACATACCCTTCGGTGCCGACCATCTCGGCAAGTTCATTGAGATACCCGACCACCTGTTTGGACAACGGCACGGCATGAGGGCGGCGCGCCTTCATCTTTCCCTCTGGGATGCGCCAGACGCCTTCTTCGAGGTCGATCTCCTTCCAATCGGCATGCCGCAGCTCGCCAGGGCGTACAAAGACATGGGGTGCGATGAGCAGGGCGTACCGGGTGATGAAGTTCCCAGTGTAGTCCTGGATTGCGCGTAGCAGCCCTCCAAGATCCTTCGGCTCGAGGATCGCTGCATAGTGCTTTGCCTTGGGCGTGATCAGCGCCCCGCGGAGCATCGTCGTCGGGTCGCCTTTGCAGCGGGTCGTGGCAACCCCGTAGCGAAACACGCGGCTCGCAAAGGATCGGGTTTTTTTGGCGGTCTCGTGCTTGCCCTTCGCTTCGAGGCGCTTGAGGGGAGCCAGCACCTCGAACGGCTCAATCTCGTCGATCGGACGGCTGCCGATGGCATCCGTCAGCTGGTCGAGGAAGAAGTTGGCCTTGATGATGGTCGCATCCGCCCGACCGTTCTGCACCATCATCTCATCAATGTACTCGCGTGCCACCGCCTCGAACGTCTGGGCGGAAAGGAATTCCGAACGGATCTTCTGCTTGCGCTTCTCCATCGCCGGGTCACCGCCTGCCGCGACTTTGACCCGTGCCTCATAGGCCGCTTGGCGTGCGTCCTTGATATTGATTTCGGGATAGGAGCCGATCGAGAGCTTCTTTTCGACTGTGCCGATTCGATAGCGGAATCGCCAAAGTTTTCCGCCCGATGGGGACACCTCGATGTACAATCCGCGGTCGTCGGCGACCTTGTACGGTTTGTCCTTTGGCTTGAGTGCGCGAAGCCGGGTTTCGGTCAGAGGCATGGGCGGGCCTTTTCCCAATGTGGTTTTCGCAAAGGCCCGTAAAAGGCCCGCAAAAATGTGCGGAACCCCCGAGAAAAGGCGGGACGATCCGGCACGATCCAAGGGCCAATTCCCTTGGATTTCTGCGGGTTTAATACACTTGCTGGGTTCTTCTGAGAAGAACAAATGGTGCCCAGAAGAGGACTCGAACCTCCACGCCCTTGCGAGCGCCAGCACCTGAAGCTGGTGCGTCTACCAATTCCGCCATCTGGGCACGGGCGGCGAACCGGAACGCTCGCCGCGAGGTAGGAGCGCGCCTCTAGGGGAGGCCGACGAGGGTGTCAACGGGACTCGCGGGCTTTTCGAAAAGTAGCTCAGCGCGCCTCGGCGAGGAGGGCGGCGGTATCGGCGCTCGCCCAGTCGTGCTCGCCGAGGAAGCGCCAGACTTCGCGGCCCTGGCTGTCGTATAGCACGGTGGTCGGCAGGGTGCCGGTGGCATAGTGGAACGACAGGTCGTTCTCCGGATCGAGCCAGGGTTCCAGTCTGGCAAGGCCCTTGCCCTTGAGGAACTGGCCCACTTTGGCCGGTTCGCCCGAATCCTGCGACACGGTGACCACGCGGATCCTGCCGCTGGCGGCGAGCTTCTCAAGCGTCGGCAGTTCGGCGACGCAGGGCGCGCACCAGGTGGCCCAGAGGTTCACCAGGAACGGCTTCCCGGCGAGGCTCGCGAGGGCGAGCTTGCGGCCTTCCGGATCGGCCAGGGTCATCGCCGGCGCCTGGCTGCCCTTGTGGGTCCGGTCGATCCCCTTGGCTGGGGCAGCGGGGTCGGCGGGCGCGGAAGCGGACGGTTCGCCTTGCGCGCCCGCGCCGCCTTGCCTATCGCACCCCGCCAGAGCGATGAGGCTGCAGCCGAGGATCATGAGCTTGAGCGATCGGGAAAACAGCAAGACGGGCTCCAACCAGATGTGGGGCGGCAGGTTCGAAGGTGGGCCTTCCGCGATCATGCGCGAGATAAATGCGTCGATCCCTTTCGACAAGGCGCTGTGGCGGCAGGACATTGCTGCGTCAAAGGCCCATGTGGGCATGCTCGGCGCGCAAGGCATCGTCTCGGCCGAGGATGCGGCGACCATCGCCAAGGGGCTCAACCAGGTCGCCGCGGAATACGAAGCTAACGGGGTTCCGGAAGATTGGGACCTCGAAGACATCCACATGACTACCGAGAGCCGGCTGGCCGAACTCGTCGGCGCGGTGGCGGGGCGGCTCCACACCGCGCGCAGCCGCAACGACCAGGTGGCGACCGATTTCCGGCTATGGGTGCGCGAGGCCGTCGACCAGGCCGAGGCCGGGCTCACTGCGCTGCAGGAGGCGCTGGTCGCCCGAGCCGGCGAGCATGCCTGCTCGATCATGCCCGGCTTCACTCACCTCCAGACGGCCCAGCCGGTCACCCTCGGCCATCACCTCATGGCCTATTACGAGATGGCCGCGCGCGATCGCTCGCGCTTTGCCGATGCGCGGGCGCGGATGAACCGTTGCCCGCTCGGCGCTGCGGCGCTGGCCGGAACCGGATTCCCGATCGACCGCCATGCCACGGCCCAGGCGCTCGGCTTCGACGGGCCGACCGCGAACAGCCTCGATTCAGTGTCCGATCGGGACTTCGCCCTCGACTACCTGATGGCGGCGAGCCAGTGCGCGCTGCACCTCTCGCGCCTCGCCGAGGAGTTCATCATCTGGGCGAGCCAGCCCTTCGGCTTCGTGCGCCTGCCCGATGCGCTGTCTACCGGCAGCTCGATCATGCCGCAGAAGAAGAACCCGGATGCGGCCGAGCTGGTGCGCGGGCATGCCGGGCGGATTATCGGCAGCCTGACCGCGCTGATGATCACCATGAAGGGCCTGCCGCTCGCCTATTCGAAGGACATGCAGGACGACAAGCCGCCGGTATTCGAGGCCGCCGGCCTACTTACCCTGTGCCTGGCCGCGATGACCGGGATGGTTGCCTCCACCGAGTTCCGCACCGACCGGATGAGGGCGGCGGCGGAGCTCGGCTATGCCACGGCCACCGACCTTGCGGACTGGCTGGTGCGGCAGGCCAACGTGCCCTTCCGCGAGGCGCATCATATCACCGGGGCGGCAGTCAAGCTGGCCGAAGGCAAGGGCGTGGCGCTTGATCAGCTCTCGCTGGGCGAACTGCAGGCGATCGATGCGCGGATCGACGAACGGGTCTTCGCCGCGCTTTCGGTCGAAGCCTCGGTCGCCGCGCGTTGCAGCCATGGCGGAACGGCGCCGGAGCAGGTAGAACAGCGCGTGGCCGAAGCGCGCGCGGCGCTGGGCCTTGGCTGACCTGCGAAAAGGCCCCCCGATGCGCCAGCTTGCCGCCCTTGCTTTCCTGCCCGCCCTGGCGGCGCTTGCCTCCTGCGGGCAGACGGCCGAGCTGAAACCGCGTACGGGCCGCGAACTGCCGGTGGCGCCGCTTGGCCGGGGTGACCGACCCAAGCCGAGCGAGCTGATGGCGCCCAGCCCACAGGCCATGCCGGAGCGCAGCGTTGAACTGCGCAGCCGCTCCGAGCCGCGCCAGGACGACCCCTTCGATCTGCCGCCGCAATAGGCGGCCTGCGCGAAATCCGCGCCCAACAGGACGGACCATGGACCATTTCGAATACAGGCAAGGCGTGCTGCATGCCGAGGACGTGCCGCTCCCGGTGATCGCGGCGGCGGTGGGCACCCCGGTTTATGTCTACTCGCGCGCCACGCTGGCGCGCCATGCCCGCGTCTTCCTTGAAGGGCTTTCCGCCCTGTCGAGCAAGCATGTCGCCTTCGCGGTGAAGTCCAACCCCAACGTCGCCGTGCTGCGCGTGCTGGCGCGCGAGGGGCTAGGGGCCGATGTGGTCTCGGGCGGCGAGATGGACCGGGCGCTGGCGGCGGGGATGCCGGCGGAGGGGATCGTCTTCTCCGGCGTCGGCAAGACCAGGGAGGAGATGCGCCGCGCGCTGGAAGCCGGGATCGGCCAGTTCAACCTCGAGAGCGAGGAAGAGGGCGTCGAGCTGGCGCAGGTCGCTGCCGCGACGGGCCGACGAGCGAACGCCGCGCTGCGCGTCAATCCCGACGTCGATGCCGGGACTCACGGCAAGATCTCCACCGGCAAGGCCGAGAACAAGTTCGGCGTTGCGTATGACCGTGCCGCCGGGATCTATGCCCGCCTCGCCGTCCTGCCCGGCCTCGCCATGCGCGGGCTCACCGTCCACATCGGCAGCCAGCTCGCCAGCCTCGCCCCGCTGGAGGCTGCCTATGGCAAGATGGGCGACCTGATGCAGGCGATCCGCGCCCAGGGCGACACGATCACCCACATGGACCTCGGTGGCGGGATCGGCGTGCCCTACAAGGCCGGCGAGGTGTTCCCCAGCCCGGCCGAGTACGGCGCCATGGTCGCGCGCTTGACCGGCAATTGGGGCGTTACCCTGATGTTCGAGCCTGGTCGGGTGATCTCGGGCAATTCCGGCGTGCTGGTTACAGAAGTGGTGCGGGTCAAGGAGGGCCTATCGGCGCCCTTCGTAGTGGTGGACGCGGCGATGAACGACCTTGCCCGTCCGGCGCTCTATGATGCCTGGCACGACTTCCTGGCGGTCCAGCCCAACGGGGCGAAGATGGTCGCCAACATCGTCGGTCCGATCTGTGAGACCAGCGACACCTTCGCCATGGGCCGCGAGATCGATGTCGTGGGTCCGGGCGACCTCGCTGTGTTCCGCACCGCCGGGGCCTATGGGGCGACGATGGCCAACACCTACAACAGCCGTGCGTTGGTCCCCGAGGTGATGGTCGACGGAGACAAGTGGGCTGTGGTGGCCGAGCGCATCGACCCGGCGACGATCCTTGCCGCCGAGCGCGTGCCGGACTGGCTGGACTGACGCCGTCCGGACGGGGGCTTCGACAAGCTCGGCCCGAGCGGATATGGGATCAGTTCCCAATTTCCGCTCACCCTGAGCTTGTCGAAGGGTGCAGGCGCAACATCCGGGCTTTCCATGACCCTTTCCACGCTCCCCCTCTACCATCGCATTGCCGGACAGCCGGTGGTCGTGCTGGGCGAGGGGAAGGCGGCCGAGGCCAAGCGGCGGCTGGTCGAGCGCGCGGGCGGGCGGGTCGTGGCCGACCTGCAGGAGGGCATCGACACCGGCGCGCGGCTGGCCTTCATCGCGCATGAGGACGACCGTGCGGCCGAGGACGATGTGATCCGCGCCCGCTGCGCCGGGTTGCTGGTCAACGTGGTCGACCGTCCGGCGCTCTGCGATTTCACCGTGCCCAGCCTGCTGGAGCGCGGCCCGGTGCTGCTGGCCGTGGGCACTGGCGGGGTCTCGGCGGGCCTTGCGAAGGCGCTCCGGCTGCGGCTGGAAGCCTTGCTCCCGCCCACGCTGGGTGCGCTCGCTGAAGCCTTGGGTCGTAGCCGTGCGGCTCTGCGCGCGCGGTTTCCTGACGGGGGCGAGCGGCGGCGGGCGCTGGATGCGGTGCTGACCGCAGGCGGCATCCTCGATCCGCTCGATCCTTCAAGCGCCGCCCGGGTTGACGAATGGCTGGCCGCTGCGGCGGCGGGCGAGTCCGGCGGGGCGGTGGAGATCATGCTGCGCAGCGCCGACCCCGATGACCTCACGCTGCGCGAGGCGCGGCTGCTCGGCTCGGCCGATCTGGTTGCCCACGAACCCGGTGTGCCCGAGGCCGTGCTGCTGCGCGCCCGGGCCGATGCGGGCCGTCAGCTCGTGTCGGCGGGCAGCGCCGCCCCTCTTTCCCCCGGTCTGGTAATTCTCGTCAGATCAATCCGTTAGGCGCGATTACAGGCTTTTAATTTCAGTCCTCTCGCCGCCGCCGCCACCCTGGGCTGGCGCGGGGCAAGGGTGCCCCGTGTGCAACAAGGGGACCCAAGATGAACCTGCCCAAGATCGACGTCTCGAGCCTGCCCGACCTGTCTGCCGCCACCGGCGCGTTCGGCAGCCTCATCCACAAAGGGCTGATGTTCGCCGACGATTCGTGGATCATCGTCATGACCTTCCTTTACGACACCACGCACCGCTGAGGCGCGTTCCCCATCGCCATTGCGGTGCGCCGCAATGACGATGGGGTGTTGGAACCTGAGGACCGGACGGAGCCTGAGCCATGCAGATCGCCCCTGAAATCCGCGCGCTGATTGCCGATCCGGTCCTGCTCGACCGCGCGCAGGAGCGGCACCGCGAGGCCTTCGCGGCCTGGCAGAGCGGGCCAGGCGCGGCGGTGCTGGCCGCCTTTGCCGCGTTCGCCCGTGGGACCGCGCTTGCCGCCTGCGCGCCGCTCGCCGCCCTGTTCGGCGGGATCGGCGGCGCGGCGCGCGAATTCGTCGATAGCCTTGCCGCGGCGCTGCTGCCCGTGATCGCGGCCGAGCCCTTCGGTCATATCCCGCTGCGGCATCAGGCGACCTCTGCCTCGGCCACCGTGCTGCTGGCGCAGGAGGCGGGCGCGACGCCGACGCTCGTGACGATCGCCGGGCCGGCGCTGGCCAGGATGCCTGCACCGAAATCGGTGGCGTTCGCGCCGGCCGGGGAGTGGGACGTGGTGCTCGCCGGAACGGGCGAGGGACGCCTGGTCGAGCGCCGCGGCGACGGCACCCTTGCGCAGCATCCGCTGCGGCTGGAGCCGGGCCTGGCGCTCGGCCGCGACGTCGAGCGCGAAGCCCTGCTGGTCGATCGCGTACCGGGGAGCCTCGCGCTGATGCGGCTGGCCCGGCGGCGCTCGGGGGCGGTGCCGGTGCGCGAGTTCGACCTCGCCAGCGGCCAGCTGATCCACCAGGCCTGCTCCGACCCGCGCGAGAGCCGGATGGAGCTGGCGATCACCCTGCTCGGCCGGATGCGCCGGGCCGATGCCGCACCTGAGCTGGCGGGACTGGCGCTCGAGGCCGGGCGGGGCGACAGCCTGCGCTGGCAGGCGCTGCGCGAATGCCTCGGCCTGGATACGGCGGCCGGGTTTCGCGCGCTCACCACGCTAGCCCGGTGCAGCGAGGACCCGCTGGCCCTGGCCGCCGGGGCGCTCCGGGCCCAGCTGCTCGAACAGTATCCCGTGCTTGCGGAGGTTGAACCATGCCCTGCCTGATCGATGTGAGCGACCCTGCCGCCAGTTCGCTGGGCGACTGCGCCGCCGCGCTCGACGCCGTGCCGTTCGACCCTGCCGATGCGGAGAGTCTCGATCATGCCGCGCTGTGGCTGCGGCGGCTGGGCAACAACCGCGATTTCCTTGGCGACGTGCTGGTCGAATCGCTGGCCCAGCGGCATCGCGAGGAGGCGGCGCAGGGCTATGGGCCGCAGGTGATCATGCTGACCGCGCCGGGCTCGTCCTCGTTTCTGCGCGCAGCGATCTGGCCGGGGCGGGGGCGAGGCGCTGGACCTGGCCGAGACCTTCGCACGCCGTCACCCGAGCGACCGCCTGCGCGTGACCGCCTGGGATGCCCTGGCCGCGCGGGAAGGCGATGCGGCGGCGCGCGACCGGATCTGGGCGGCGGCAGAGCTGGCCGGGAGCCGGATGGTGGCGATGGAAGCGCGCAGCCGGCGGGCGGAGCTGGCGGCACTTCAGCCAGCCTGAGCGCACGAATGGAGGTTCGTCGGCGGAGGATCACAGGTGCCGGGGATGGAGGACAGCGGGAAGACGTCAGAACGCTGCCCCCGCCAGCGCATCAATGGCAGCCTGGAGGATCACCGCCGCCGCAGCCGAATCGATGCGTTCGGCCCGCTTGGCTCGGCTCATGTCCTGTTCGATCAGGCCGCGTTCGGCGCCGACTGTGGACCAGCGTTCGTCCCACAGCAGGACGGGCAGGCCGAGGGCGGCGAGATTGCGGGCATAGGCGCGGCTGGACTGGCTGCGCGGGCCTTCGCTGCCGTCCATGTTGAGCGGCAGGCCGATGACGATGCCGCGGACCGAGCGTTGGCGGATCAGGGCGGAGAGCGACTCCTTGTCCGCGCCGAACTTGCCGCGTTTGAGGGTCTTGCCGGGCGAGGCGAAGCGCCAGCCGGCGTCGGCGAAGGCCGTGCCGATGGTCTGGGTGCCGAGATCGAGGCCGAGCAGCGCGCCGCCTTCGGGGAGCGCCGCGCGGAACTCGGCCGAGCTGGCGGTGACGACAAGGGGAGCCGGGCTCATTGCGGCTTCCCCGAGGAGATCTGGGCGGCGACCCGCGCGGCGACATCGGCGCGCAGGTTGGCCCAGAACAGCAGCAGGTCGTAGACGTGGTAATTGTTGCCGGGGAGCACGTAGGGTCCCATCGCCGGCGGCGATCCGATCAGCAGGAAGCCGTTGGCCGCGCAGCGCGCGGGCACCGTGGCGGGGACCAGCATGCCGCCGGACATTGTCGCATCGGGCACCAGAGTGCCTCGGTTCGCGCTGGCCGGGGCGCTGCCCCCGGTGCCGCCGGTCAGAGGATTGGAGCAGAGGAAGGGTGAACCGCCGGGCGATCGGCCGTCCAGCGCGGAAAAGCGGGCATAGGCGGTGAGGGTGAGCCTGGGATCGGCGGGTTCGGCGTAGGACAGCCACGAGATAACGCAGCCCGGCTGGCCTGCGGCGGTGCAAGCAGGCAGGCCCATGGCAGGGAGGTCATGCGCCAGCGAGACCGGCCAGCCGATCACGTAGGCGGCGGCAATCCGGCGGGCGAGCGGCTTGCCGGCGACCTCGTCTCGCAGCAGGCGCTTCAGGTGCAGCGCGCCCTGGCTGTGGCCGACCAGCACGATTGGCTGGCCTGCCGGGATGTCCGCTTCGAAGGCGCGGAAGGCTTCGCGCACGTCGCCGTAGGCCAGGTCAAGCGCGCGGGTGCGCTCGGGCCGGTCGGCGAGGAACGCGCCAAAGGTGGCCTGGCGGTACTTGGGGGCCCACAGTTGAGTGCTGGCATTGAAGGCGCTGGCCATGCCGCGGACCAGCAGCCGGGCCATGCGCCCGGCCTCGGCATCACCGTCGGGGGCGTTCCAGTGGTTCGGGGCAAGGTAGCTCGTCGGGTGGATGAAGAACACTGCGGCGGGCAGGGGGGCTTCGGCAGGGGCAAGGCCGATGGGGCGCAGGCGGGCCGGATCGTCGGCCGCGCCGGGCCGCGAATACCACATGGCGGGATCGGCATAGGACCGCGCCGCCAGCGGGGGCTGAGCCTCGAACCCTTTGCGCGGGACCAGCGCCATGCCCATCAGGTCTTCGCCATAGAAGGTCAACGCCAGCCGGCCGGCGAAGACCATGACGATGATGATCGCAATCGCGTAAAGGAATTTCCGCACCATGTTGGTCAGGCGGGTCCGGCCTCGGTGGCGATGGTGGCGATGCGGTCGGAGTGGCGCTCGAGCCAGATCTTGATCATGGCGACGAGCGGATCGGCCATGGCCAGTCCGAGAATGCCGAATAGGGCACCCATCACGAGTTGCGCGCCGAGGACCAGGGCTGGCGCAAGATCCACGGTTTTCTTGGCTACCATCGGGACGATCACGTTGCCGTCGATCGTCTGGACCGCGACGTAGACGCCGATGCAGTACAAGCCCATGTCCATCCCGCCGGAAAAGCCGACCAGCACCATGATCACGCCGGAGATGGGGGCTCCGATGTTGGGCAGAAACGCCAGTAGGCCGGTGAGCAGGCCCAGCAGGCCGGACATGGGAACCCCATATATCCACAGCAGGATCCAGGTTCCCACCCCTTCCACGGCCATCCCGATGAGGCGCCCGAACATGAGCATCCGCAGGGACCGGCCCATTAGCTGCGCGGTGCCCTGGAAATGCTCGCGATCCTCCATCGGCAGCATCCAGGCCACGCCACGCTGGTAGAGGCGCGGCTCGGCGGCAATGTAGATCCCGAGGACCAGCACCAGGAACATGGTCGTCGCGCCGCCGAGAATTCCGCCCATGATGCGGGTCACGTGCCCGACCCCGCCCACGGCCTGCTGGACGTAGCTGTTGAGATCGGCATCGCCGACCTTGATGTGATGGGCCTGCAGCCAGCCAAGCAGCCGTGCGGCCTGAGCTTCGACCGTGGCCGGCAGTTGCGCGGCCTGGGTGGTGAGCTGGCTTCCGGCGAACAGGATGGTCCAGACGAGGAAAGCGGCCGTACCGAGCAGCACGATCATCACCCGCCAGCCCCGGCCGATCGGCAGGATCCGGCCGATCAGGCGCGCGCCGCCGTCAATCATCGCAGCGAAGACGAGACCAGCGAAGATCACCAGCAGCGGCTGGGCCATGAACACCACAGCGACCACGAGCGCGGCCATGCCGATCCAGATGGCTGCGCGGCGTGCTTCGCTGCGGACCTCGTCGCTGGCGTAGTCGGTCGGTCCCGCGCGGCGTGGCATGGCCGAGCCGGGGCGGTTTCCGAGCGGAGCGGCCTGCTGGTCGATTTCACCTGTCATGAGCCGGGAGCCCCTTTCCTCGTCAATTCGCACCGGAGACTGTTGGCGGGCGCAGGCTGCGCCAGGCGCGGTCGCGGCGCAAGGCTCCCCACCAGGTCAGCGGGTTGAGGCTCTCGCTGCCGTTGAGGGAGAATGTGATGAACTCGGCCCGGCCGCCGACGTCCGACAGCGGGACCGTGCCGCCAAGGCCGTTCTCCCAGATCGGTGCCCGGCTGTCGGCTGAATGGTCGCGGTTGTCGCCCATGACGAATACGTGGCCAGCGGGGACGGTGATTTCCTTGTAGTGGTCGAGGCCCTGGTCGACGTGATCGATTATCTGGTAGGTCGCGCCGTTCGGAAGGGTCTCACGGAAGGTCGGCAATTCGTAGACTGCCTTGCCGCCGGGCAGGCGCACACGATACTGCTGGAAATCGGTGTAGCAGGTTTCGGGGCCGATGCCGTTCTCGCAGGTCAGGGTTTCGTCGGCTGGAATTTGGACCGGCGGCTCGACAGTCTGCGGCACCGGCTTGCCATTGAGGATGATCTGGCCGTTGATTACAGCGATCCTGTCCCCCGGCAGGGCAACGACCCGCTTGATCAGGTCGTCGGTGCGATTGGGGGGCACGACGATCACGATGTCGCCATAGTCCGGCATTCCGCCCATGACCCGCCAGGTGCGCCGCGGCAGGACGTGGAACGAGGCCGAGGACCAGTTCCAGCCATAGGGCCACTTGGAGACGACCAGCCGGTCGCCCACCAGCAGGTTGGGCATCATCGAGATCGACGGGATGTAGAACGGCTTGGCCACGAAGGAATGGAAAGCCAGCACCGCCAGCAGCATGAGGGCGAGCCCGCGGATCTCGGCAATCCAGTCGATGCCGTGCTTGGTCTGCTTGTCGTCGGGGGTGGTCACGGGAAGAGAGAAGCCTTTCTTACCTTTCGTCATTGCGAGCGCAGCGAAGCAATCCAGGGCGGTTGCGCCCGCCGGCGCTGGATTGCTTCGTCGCTGCGCGCCTCGCAATGACGAAGATGGGGAGACTGGAGGCCATCAGAGCGGGCGGGCCTCGATCACCACGAATGCCTGGGCCCAGGGGTGGTCGTCGGTGAGGGTGAGGTGGACGAGGGCTGTGTGACCGGCGGGCGTCATCGCCGCCAGCCGCGCCGCCGCGCCGCCAGTGAGGGCAAAAGCAGGAGCGCCGGCGGCCGAATTGACCACGCCGATGTCGATCATGAACACGCCGTCGCGCATCAGGCCCGTGCCGAGCGCCTTGGCCATGGCTTCCTTCGCGGCGAAGCGCTTGGCAAGGGTGCCCGCGCGGGTGAGCGGGCGGCTGGCGGCCTGGGCGCGCTCGACCACGGTGAAGGCGCGGGCCTCGAAGCGTTCGCCGAAGCGATCCAGCGAATGCCGGATGCGCTCGATGTTGCAGAGGTCCGAGCCGATGGCGAGGATCACCGCGCCGCATCCATCAGTTCGCGCATCCGGCGCACTGCGTGATCAAGGCCGGTGAAGATCGCCTCGCCGATCAGGTAGTGGCCAATGTTGAGCTCGGCCAACTGCGGGATGGCGGCAATCGGCTGAACGTTGTCATAGGTCAGGCCATGCCCGGCATGGGGCTCGATCCCGTTGTGGGCGGCCAGCGCGGCCATATCGGTGATGCGCTTCAATTCCACCGCACGCTGCTCGCCTTCCGCATGGGCATATTCGCCAGTGTGGAGTTCGACGACCGGGGCCTTGAGATGGATCGCCGCCTCGATCTGGCGCGGGTCGGGGGCGACGAACAGGCTGACGCGGATGCCGGCGTCGGACAGACGCGCCACGATCGGCGCGAGGCGGTTGTGCTGCCCGGCCGCGTCGAGCCCGCCCTCGGTCGTCCGCTCCTCGCGCCGCTCGGGCACGATGCAGGCCGCGTGCGGCCTGTGCCGCAGGGCGATCGCGATCATCTCGTCGGTCGCCGCCATCTCGAAGTTTAGAGGCAGCGCGGTCGCCGCCATGATCCGGGAGATGTCCTCGTCGCGGATGTGGCGGCGGTCTTCGCGCAGGTGTGCGGTGATCCCGTCGCCGCCGACGCTGGCCACGATCTCGGCCGCGCGGACCGGGTCCGGATGGTCCCCGCCGCGCGCATTGCGGATCGTGGCGACGTGGTCGATGTTGACCCCGAGACGAAGCTTGGCGGGGGTCACGAGGCCGCGCGGCTCCCGGGCTTTACCGCCGGCGTCGCTGCCAGTTCGGGCGGCAGCTCGTCGGGGGCAAAGGTGGGGAAGTTCAGCGCGATCAGCGCGGTGAAGGGCACACCGAGATCGACCGCGCCGCCCGAGCGATCCACCAGGGAAGCCGCGGCGACTACTTCGGCACCGGTCTCCTCGATCGCCTTGATCGCTTCGCGGCTGGAGAGGCCGGTCGTCACCACGTCTTCCACCATCAGCACCTTGTCGTCGGGTTCGAGGGCAAAGCCGCGGCGCAGCTCGAAGGTTCCGGAGGGGCGTTCGACGAACATCGCCTCCACGCCGAGCGCGCGGCCCATCTCGTGGCCTATGATCACCCCGCCCATGGCCGGGGAAACAACTTTGGTAATCTGCTTCCTGACCTCGCGCGGGAGCGCCTGGGCGAGCGCGAGGGCCAGCCGCCCGGCGCGTTCCGGGTTCATCAGCACGCGCGCACACTGCAAGTAATGGGCGCTGTGGCGCCCCGAGGAGAGCAGGAAATGGCCTTCGAGAAGGGCCTTCGAGGCCCGGAACTCGGCCAGTACGTCTTCTTCCTGCATCGCCTGCGAATCTCCGTCGAAATCGGTCCGGAGGGGCATGTGCCCCCGCGAAACCCGCGGAAAGCCGCCATTGCCGCCCGTTTGGACATGGTTGAAAATAATCCCCTAGAGGCGCTTGAGGTGCCCCGCAAGCGCGCGTATAGGCCAGCCAAACCTGCGTCCCGGGGGCACCTCGGGGGCGCTGGGATCGTGTGGACCGGGGCTCTTCGCCCGCATAGGAAAAGCGAAAGCGCAACAACAGATGAACATCGGGGAACACGCCCGCCGCGCGGGATCGGCCATCGCGGCCATGGGGCTGGGGATTGGGTCGCTGTCGCAGGCGGCCTTTGCCCAGGCCGCAGAAAAGGCGACCGAAGCCGCCGCCACCGCAACGGCTGCCGCCGGCGCCTACGTGCCGATGAAGCCCGTTCCGGGCATCGGCCAGCCGGTCGACGGCGGCATCGGCTTCCAGCAGCAGTTCTCGCCCAACGGGCACTATGCGCTGTGGATGCACGATGCGCTCCTGATGCCGGTGATCACGGTGATTTCGCTGTTCGTGCTCGGCCTGCTGATGTGGGTCGCCTACCGCTACCGCCAGGGCAAGAACCCGGTCGCCTCGCGGACCAGCCACAACACCGTGATCGAGGTGGTGTGGACCCTGGTCCCGGTGCTGATCCTGGTCGGCATTGCCATTCCTTCGATCAGCCTCCTGGCCAAGCAGTACAAGCCGGCCCCGGAAAACGCGCTGACCGTCAAGGCCACCGGCAACCAGTGGTACTGGACCTATTCCTACCCCGATAACGGCGGTCTCGAAGTCATATCCAACATGCTGCCCGACGATGAGGCCGTGAAGCGCGGCGAACCCGCCAAGCTGGCGGTCGACAATCGCCTGGTGCTGCCGGTGGGTGAACCGATCCGCCTGCAGACCGTCGGCGCCGACGTGATCCACGCCTTCGCCGTGCCGTCGCTGTGGTTCAAGCTCGATGCCGTTCCCGGCCGGATCAACGAGAAGGTGCTCGTGATCGAGAAAGCGGGCGTCTACTATGGCCAGTGCTCGGAACTGTGCGGCGCCCGCCACGGCTACATGCCCATCGCGATCGAGGCGCTCCCGCGCGACAAGTTCAATGCATGGGTCCTCTCGCAGGGCGGTACGATCGACAACCAGCCCAAGCCCGCCGCAGCTGCTGCCCCGGCAGCTGCCGCTCCGGCCGCCGTGGTTCCGGCTGCCGCCGAAGCCGCCGCCACCGAATCCGCGGCTCCCGCCGCCTGATCTCGCCCAGAAACGAGGCAACCAACCATGGCTACCACCGCAGAGACCTTCCAGGCTCACGGCGACGCGCACGACCATGCGCACGACCATGATCACAAGCCGGGCTTCTTCGCCCGCTGGTTCATGTCGACCAACCACAAGGACATCGGCACACTTTACCTGATCTTCGCGATCTTTGCGGGGGTCATCGGTGGCGCCGTGTCGGGCCTGATGCGGCTCGAGCTCGAACAGCCGGGGATCCAATACCTGGTGACCTGGGCGAGCATCGCCGACGGCAAGCCCGCCGAACTGAACAGCGCACTCCACCTGTGGAACGTGCTGATCACCGCGCACGGCCTGATCATGGTGTTCTTCATGGTCATGCCGGCGATCATCGGCGGCTTCGGCAACTGGTTCGTCCCGCTCATGATCGGCGCGCCGGACATGGCCTTCCCGCGGATGAACAACATCTCGTTCTGGCTGACCGTGGCCGGCTTCTGCTCGCTGATGTTCTCGGCTTTCGTGCCGGGTGACAGCACGGGCAATGGCGCGGGCATCGGCTGGACGGCCTATGCCCCGCTGTCGACCTATGGCTCGAACGGCCCGGCGACCGACTTCGCGATCTTCTCGCTCCACCTTGCCGGTGCGGGCTCGATCATGGGCGCGATCAACTTCATCACCACCATCTTCAACATGCGCGCGCCGGGCATGACCCTGCACAAGATGCCGCTGTTCGTGTGGTCGGTGCTGGTCACGGCCTTCCTGCTGCTGCTGTCGCTGCCGGTCCTGGCCGCCGCGATCACCATGCTGCTGACCGACCGCAACTTCGGCACCACCTTCTTCGATCCCGCCGGCGGCGGCGATCCGGTGCTCTACCAGCACCTGTTCTGGTTCTTCGGCCACCCCGAAGTGTACATCATGATCCTGCCGGGCTTCGGTATCATCAGCCAGATCATCAGCACCTTCTCGAAGAAGCCGGTCTTCGGCTACCTCGGCATGGCCTATGCCATGGTTGCGATCGGCGTTGTGGGCTTCATCGTCTGGGCCCACCACATGTACACCACCGGCCTGTCGGTGAATACGAAGATGTACTTCACCGCTGCGACCATGGTCATCGCGGTCCCTACCGGCATCAAGATCTTCTCGTGGATCGCGACGATGTGGGGCGGCAGCCTTTCATTCAAGGCCCCGATGGTCTGGGCGATCGGCTTCATCTTCCTGTTCACGGTCGGCGGCGTCACCGGCGTCGTCCTCTCCAACGGCGGCATCGACGACAATCTGCACGACACCTACTACGTCGTGGCGCACTTCCACTACGTGCTGTCGCTGGGTGCGGTCACTGCGCTCTTCGCGGGCTTCTACTACTGGTTCCCGAAGATGAGCGGGAAGATGTATTCGGAGCTCCTGGCGCAGCTGCACTTCTGGATCTTCTTCGTGGGCGTGAACCTGATCTTCTTCCCGATGCACTTCCTCGGCTTCCAGGGCATGCCGCGCCGTTATCCGGACTATCCGGCGGCCTACGAGCACTGGAACCAGGTGGCCACGCTCGGCTACAAGATCATGGCCGTCTCGGTGCTGATCTTCTTCATCAACATCCTGTGGACCTTCGTTGCCGGCCGCAAGGCTGAGGGGAACTACTGGGGCGAAGGCGCAACGACGCTGGAGTGGACCCTGTCCAGCCCGCCGCCGTTCCACCAGTTCGAAACGCTCCCCGTGATCGAGGATGCGAAGCACTGAGAACCGTCTCATGGCTGAACACGAAGGGCCCCGGGGGAAACTCCGGGGCCTTTTGCTTGGGGATGAGGGCAGCGTGTGGTGCTTCGAGAAGCTCGGCACGAGCGGGGGGTGGGAAATGGGGAGCTGAGAACCTGCTCCGCTCAATCTGAGCCTGGCGAAGAGTTCAAACAACCGTCGCCCGCCATTGCTCCTCCTTCTCGTTCTTCCCTCTTGGCTTCCGCTTCCCTATAGGCCGCTTCGTGACTCAGCCTGCCGCCGCCCAGAGCCTGCCGCTTCCCGCCGACTGGCGCGATTTCTTTGCGCTGACCAAGCCGCGCGTGATGAGCCTGGTGATCTTCACCGGGCTATGCGGGCTGCTGGCCGCTCCCGGGCGCATCAACCCCGTGCTGGGCTTCACCGCGATCCTGTGCATCGCGCTCGGCGCGGGCGGGGCGGCTGCGCTCAACCAGTGGTGGGAAGCCGATCTCGATGCCGGGATGCGCCGGACGCGGGAGCGGCCGCTGCCTGCCGGCCGCATGGAACGCGGCGCGGCCCGCGATTTCGGCCTCCTGCTCTCCGCGGCCTCGGTCCTGATCATGGGGCTCGCCAACGGCGTGCTCCCAGCGGTGATCCTGCTCATATCGATCATTTATTATGCCGTGGTGTATACCATCTGGCTCAAGCCGCGCACGCCGCAGAACATCGTCATCGGTGGCGGGGCCGGCGCCTTCCCGCCGCTGATCGGCTGGGTGGCGGCCACTGGCGAGATCACTCTCATGCCGGTCGTGCTCTTCGCGATCATCTTCATGTGGACCCCGCCGCATTTCTGGGCGCTCGCCCTGTTCGTCCAGTCAGACTACGCCAAGGTCGGCATTCCGATGCTGCCGGTGGTCGCCGGCGAGGCGGCGACGCGGCGGCAGATCCTGATCTATGCCGTGCTGCTCCTCCCGCTCAGCCTGGTTCCCTGGTGGATCGGCGGCACGGGTGCGGTCTACGGGATCGCCGCCGCGGCGCTCTCGGTCGTGTTCCTCGCCCTGTCGGCGCGGGTCGGCCTGCGCCGGCGCACTGGACCTGATGACTCGATGCGCCCGGAAAAGCAGCTCTTCGCCTGGTCGGTGCTCTACCTGTTCGCCCTGTTCGGCGCACTGGTGGTGGATCGCTGGCTCGTCTAGGATAAGCCCATGCCCGAACGCCCCGAATCTGATCCGGTCGACCATTCAGCCCGCCGCAAGAAGGTGATAGCCCAGCGCAACGTGGCGATGGCTCTGGTCCTGGTGTTCTTCGTCGTCCTGTTTTTCGCCATCACCATCGCCAAGATGAGCCACTGATCGCCATGGCCACCGCAGCCCCCGCCCTGAACGAACGCAACCGCCGGGTTGGCGCCTATGCTCTTGCCGGGGCGCTTGCGATGCTCGGCTTGGGCTATGCCTCCGTTCCGCTCTATCGGCTGTTTTGCCAGGTGACAGGATTTGGCGGCACCACGCAGAAGGCGACCGACGCCCAGGCTGCGGGAATAAAGGTCAGTCCTGTACAGATTTCCGTGCGGTTCGACGGAAATGTCGATCCAGGGCTGCCATGGGCCTTCGCTCCGGAGCAGGTGACGCAGAAAGTGCATCTCGGGGCCCGCAGCCTTGCCATCTACACCGCCCGGAACCTGTCCGACCGTCCGATCACCGGCCGCGCCAGTTTCAACGTGTCGCCCGACAGTGCCGGCAGGTTCTTCAACAAGATCCAGTGCTTCTGCTTCACCGAACAGACGCTCCAACCCGGCCAGGAAGTGCGCATGCCGGTCACCTACTACGTCGATCCGGCGATCCTCGACGATCCGGACGCCAAGGCGATCAAGCAGATCACCCTGAGCTACGTGTTCTACGAGGACAAGTCGGCCAGTCCGGCACAGCCGGAAAAGCCTGCGGGCTGATTGCAATTCGTCGCGCGAAGCCTCTGGACCGCCCCGCCAACGCGCGATAAGGGCCTCCGCAAACAATCTGCGCCGGCCCGCCGGCGAAGCGCCAACAGGGACCTGATCATGGCCGGTACCAAGACTCACGATTTCCACATTCTGCCGCCGGACCTCGTTCCGCTGGTCACCACCATCGGCGCGCTGACCTTCACCTCGGGCATGGTGCTGATGATGCACGATCTGCCCGGCGGCAAGTTCGTGCCGTGGCTCGGAATGGCGATCCTGCTCGCCGGCATGTTCCAGTGGTTCACCAAGATCGTGCGCGAAGCCCACGCCGGCGATCACACGCCGGTCGTCCAGCTGCACCAGCGCTACGGCATGATCCTGTTCATCGCTTCGGAAGTGATGTTCTTCGTCGGCTGGTTCTGGGCCTTCTTCGATTTCTCGCTGTTCCCCAGCCAGCTTGCTGAAAGCGTTGCCGGACAGTGGCCGCCCAAGGCCGTCGAGCACGTGATCAACGCGTGGGACCTGCCGCTGCTCAACACCCTGATCCTGCTCTGCTCCGGCACCACGGTCACCTGGGCGCACCATTCGCTGATCCACGGCGATCGCGATGGCCTGAAGAAGGGTCTGTGGGCGACGATCCTGCTCGGCATGCTGTTCACCTCGATCCAGGCCTACGAATATGCCGTCGCGCCCTTCGCCTTCGGCGAGAATACCTATGGCTCGGCCTTCTACATGGCGACTGGCTTCCACGGCTTTCACGTGATCGTCGGCACGATCATGCTGATCGTCTGCCTCAAGCGCGCCTACAACGGCGACTTCACGCCGCGCCAGCACTTCGGCTTCGAGGCCGCCGCCTGGTACTGGCACTTCGTCGACGTGGTCTGGCTGTTCCTCTTCGTCGCCGTCTACGTCTGGGGTAACTGGGGCGCTGCGGTTCACTGATGACCGCACCAGTCCCGCCGGACACGAAAAAGGGGCAGCCTGGAATCGCCACGGCTGCCCTTTTCGGTTGCTGTCCCCGCTGCCACGGCCGCACGCTGTTCGCAGGCTATGCGAAATTCGCCGACCGCTGCCGCGCCTGCGGGCTCGACTTCTCCCGCTTCAACGTGGGCGATGGCCCGGCGGCCTTCCTCACCCTGATCATCGGCACGGTGATTACCGGCCTCGCCATCTGGCTGGAACTGGCGGTCGAGCCACCGTTCTGGGTCCACGCGATCCTGTGGGTGCCGCTCACCGCCGCGGCCGTGCTGGGCGGCCTGCGCGCCAGCAAGGCGTGGTTGCTCCAGGCCGAGTACCGGCGCAGCGCGCGCGAGGCGGTGAACGCGGACTGGACGCTGGGAGACGGTGATCAGCGGGGCTGAGGAGCGCTGCGCGGATGCGTGCTTACCACCAGGCTGCTCGCCGTTATCGCGCCGCCCCACAGCCCCTCTGCCCTGAGTGTGTCGAAAGGCGGTTCTTCTTTTCCGGGGCGCGCATGGCCGCAAGTGAAAAGCAGCCCTTCGACAAGCTCAGGGCAGACGGGTAGGGGAGGGTCATGAAACGCATCCCCATTTTGCCGACCCTCATCGTTCTAGCCGCCTGTGCAATCATGATCCGCCTGGGCTTCTGGCAGATCGGCCGGCTGCACCAGAAAGAGGCGATGCTCGCACGCTATGAGGCGGCCATCGATGCGAAGGCAGTGGTGCAGTTTCCGATAGACGAAGCGCAAACAAGCGCCGTCCTGTATCGCAGAAGCGAGGTGGTCTGCATCAATCCTTCCGCTGACAGGCCGAAGTCAGGCGAGAATGCCGCGGGACTGGCTGGCTGGGCCCACGTATTTGGTTGCACGGGTACCTACGGAACACCGGCTACGATCGTGCTGGGTTGGTCAGCGGACCCCCGGCCGCGCACATTCAATGGCGGACGAGTGAGTGGGGTAATCGCGTATGGGCCTCGTCTCGTAGTTGTCGATCCCGCTCTGTCAGCGGCCGCCGGGCTCCAGCCCAACGCTATGCCCGATCCGCGCGACCTGCCCAATAACCACCTCGCCTATGCCGTCCAGTGGTTCGCCTTTGCCGCCGTGGCCCTGGTGATATACGGGCTGGCGGTGCGGAAGCGGCTACAGGGCTGACTGCGGTTCAGACGTACATGCCCTTGCGCAGGTTGATGCGATGTTCGACCCACATTTTCAGCGCGCAGAGCATCTGTGCCCAGCCCATGCAATTGCCATAGCTGGAATCGAGCCCGGCCTGTGTTTCGGCCCAGTACTCTTCGGCGATCTCGACCAGCGTACGGCCGTCGCCCGTGTCGGTGAAGGTCATGGTGACCGTCGTCATCCCGTCGGCCGCGGCGGCCTCTTGCGCGTCCCAGCGCAGGACGATCCGTTCCGGTGCGACGACTTCCACCACCTCGACCGGGAAGGCGCCGGGAAAATCGGCGAAGTCCCAGGTGACAGTTGTCCCGGATTCGAGCCGACCCTTGGCGCCCCCGGTGGTGAAATAAGCGGACAGGCTGGCCGGATCGACCACGGCCTCGAACACTTCGGCTACCGGGCGGCTGATGCGCCCGAACACGCGGAATTTCAGGTCCATCGTCGAATCTCCTGCTTGCCGAGCGGCCAATAATGTTATAAATATATAACATGTTAAGCGACCTCAGCGAGGATCGGATTTTCAGGGCGCTGGCCAATCCGCTGCGGCGCAGGATCCTCGATGCGCTGCGCGATGCACCGCTAACCACCGGGGCGCTGGTCGCTCGGTTCGAAAAGGTGGATCGGTGCACTGTGATGCAGCACCTCGGCGTGCTGGAAGGGGCGGGGCTGGTCGTTGCCGCGCGCAAGGGGCGGGAGCGGTGGAATCATCTGAATGTCATTCCGATCCAGCTTCTGCACGATCGCTGGATCGGACCGTTGGCGGCAGGCGCAGCCAGCGGGCTGGCGCGGCTGGAGCAGGCGCTGGAGAGCCCCCGCACCCACCCGGTATCGCGCGATCCGGCGCAGCCATAAGGGTTCCATTTCCGTGGCGGTCCCGCTAACGCGCGCGCCATGGACTATATCAGCACCCGCGGCTCCGCCCCTGCGCTCGATTTCGCCGGCGCCACCCTCGCCGGTCTCGCCAGCGATGGCGGGCTGTATGTCCCGCGTGAGTGGCCGCGCTTCAGCGAGGCAGAGATCGCCGCGATGGCGGGACTGCCCTATGCCGAGCTGGCGCAGCAGATCATGCAGCCCTTCGTTGGCGATTGCCTGACGCCCGAACGTCTGCTCGAGCTCACCCGCCAGGCCTATGGCCGCTTCAGCCACAAGGCCGTCACCCCGCTGGTCCAGCTGGATGAGCAGCAATGGCTGCTCGAACTGTTTCATGGCCCCACGCTCGCCTTCAAGGACGTGGCGCTCCAGCTCCTTGGCCTGCTGTTCGAGGAATTCCTCTCCCGGTCCGACCGCAACCTGACGATCGTCGGCGCCACCTCGGGGGATACCGGCTCGGCCGCGATCGATGCCGTGGCGGGCCGCGCCAAGATCGATATCTTCATGCTCCACCCGAAGGGCCGCGTGTCCGATGTCCAGCGCAAGCAGATGACTACCGTGCTTGCTCCCAACGTCCACAACATCGCCATCGAGGGCTCGTTCGACGATGCCCAGGCCATGGTGAAGCGGATGTTCAACGATGCGGCGATGACCGACCGCTTCGCCATCGGCGCGGTCAATTCGATCAACTGGGCACGGCTGATGGCCCAGGTGGTCTACTACTTCGCCGCCGCGCTCCAGCTGGGCGGGCCCGCTCGCAAGGTCGCCTTCTCGGTGCCGACCGGCAATTTCGGCGATGTCTTTGCCGGCTATGTCGCTGCGCGGATGGGCCTGCCGATCGAGCGCCTGATCGTCGCTACCAATGTCAACGACATCCTCCACCGCGCGCTGGCCAATGGCGACTATTCGCAGGGCACCGTCACGCCCACCGCGGCCCCCTCGATGGACATCCAGGTCTCGTCCAACTTCGAGCGCCTGCTGTTCGATGTCGGCGGGCGCAACGGCCTAGCCCTCGCCGAACAGATGAGGGGCTTCGAGGCCAGCCGGGCGATGCAGCTGACCAATGCGCAGCGCCAGGGCGCAGCGGCGCTGTTCACCTCTTGCAGGGCCGATGCAGACGAGATGCAGTCGGCGATCCGCTGGGCCTTCACCGAATGCGGCGAGACCATCGATCCACACACCGCGATCGGCCTCCACGCCGCTCGCACGGCGGGGATCGACGCGGCGGTGCCGGTGGTCACGCTGGCCACGGCCCACCCGGCCAAGTTCACCGAGGCGGTGACCGCGGCGACCGGCCAGCACCCCGCCCTCCCGGCCCGCGTCGGCGACCTGTTCGACCGCGCGGAGCGGCTGGTCGACCTGCCCGGCACTTATGATGCCGTGGCGGATTACGTCGCCCTGCACGCCACCCCGAAGGCCTGATGCAGCCATGCCCCAACGCCCGCTCAGCCTGAGCCTGTCGAAGGCCGTACGCGGGGCTTCGATTGGCTCAGGCCGAGCGGAGGTGGGACGCCATGGCTGATCTCATCACCGAACCTCGCCTGCTGGTGGGCGAGGGCTGGGCCGACTATGGCCTGGTCGACTCCGGCCATGGCCGCAAGCTGGAGCGCTACGGACCCTACCGGTTCGTCCGCCCCGAGCCGCAGGCGCTGTGGACCCCGCGCGAGGCGGACTGGCAGGCCCACGGCGAGTTCGTGCCCGGCTCGGACGAGGACGGCGGCGGGCGGTGGCAGTTCGCGCAGGCCGTCCCGCGCGAGGGCTGGGAACTGTCACGCGGCGAAGTGAAGTTCACCGCCAGCTGCACGCCGTTCCGCCACCTCGGTTTCTTTCCCGACATGGCCCCGGTGTGGGACTGGATGGGGGAGATGCTGCGTCGTCCCAGGCCCGATCCGGGACCGCGGTCCGTCGCGGAGCTGGACTGCCGGCCGGCTGGCGAGGCCCCTCCTGAAGGTCCGCCAGCGGTCCCGGGGCAAGCCCGGGACGACGCCAGGACCACCCTGAACCTGTTCGGTTATACCGGCGTCGGCACGCTGTCGCTCTCCGCGCACGGCCCGGTCACCCATGTCGACGCTTCGAAGAAGTCGGTCGCGCAGGCCCGCGCCAATGCCGCGCTGTCCGGCATGGAGCAGCGCCCGGTGCGCTGGATCGTTGACGATGCGGCCAAGTTCGCCGCGCGCGAGGTGCGCCGGGGCAAGCGCTATCACGGGATCATCCTCGACCCGCCCAAGTTCGGGCGCGGGCCGGAGGGCGAGGTCTGGCGGCTGGAGGAACACCTCCCCGGCCTTGTCGCCGATTGCCGCCGCCTGCTCGACGCGGACAGCCGATTCCTGTTCCTCACCGTCTATGCCGTGCGGATGAGCTCGCTGGCGCTCGCGGGCCTGCTCGACGAGGTCTTCGCCGATCTGCCCGGGCGGATTGAACATGGCGACCTCGCCGTGCGCGAGGATGGGCCGGGGAGGCTCCTTCCCACCGCGATTTTCGCGCGGTGGGCGCGCGACTGAGTCCTATTTCCGCGGCTTGCGGAAGCGCAGGAGGAACTGGTCGGTCTTGCCGCGGATGCCGCTTTCGATGACGCGCAGGGTGTGATCGTCGGCCGGGTGCCGCAGGATCTCGCTGCGGGCTTCCAGTTTGAAGCCGGCGGCCTCCACCTCGCGGATCACCACGGCATCCTCGATCCGGTGCAGGGAGGAAGTCTGGGTCGCGCCGACGCCCTTGGCGGTCTGGTGGTCGCTGATGAGGTAGATCCCGCCGGGCTTGAGGGCGGCGAAGGCGGCCTTGTTGTAGACTGCGGCGGCGTCTTCTTCGCCGACCTTCGCGTTCTTGAAGTCGTGATAGTTCTGCGTGGTCCAGACCACGTCCACCGGCTCCGGCGCCAGCGCGTCGCCGGCCTTGCCGACGCCCACCGAGACGTTGCCCGATGCCCTGGCGATCTCCGCGATCGCCGGGGACGGCCGGCTGGCAAAGGTGTAGACATAACCGCTGGGGCCCACCGCCGCGCTCAAAAGCCGTGTGAAATATCCGCCGCCCGGCGCCAGTTCGGCGATCTTCTGCCCGGGCCTGATCCCGGCGAAGGCCAACACCTCGGCCGGCTTGCGATCGGCGTCGCGTACCTTGTCCGCCTCGGGCCGCGCAGGGCTGGCGAGCAGGGCGGCCAGCGCCGGGGCATTGGCGGCCACGACCGGGGTGGCGGCCAGCATGGTCACGGCGGCGACGGGAAGAAGCCAGTTGCGCATCGGAACGTCCCCTGTTGCTGGCTTAGGATAGTGCGGCCCGCACCTCTCGCCAAATACGCAATTGTAACAGTTTGTCCGAGGTGCGGGCCCTTTCGGCGGGGGTGGACAGGCCGGCGCGGACCTGCCATCGCCGCCGCCCATGGCAGACAGCCTGATCCTTGAAGTCAACGATCTCGAGGTGGATGTCCTAACCGGCATCTATTCGGAAGAGACCGGCAAGCCCCAGCCGCTGCGCATCTCCATCGCCGCGCGGCTCAAGCCGGCTGCGCGCTTCGATCCGGAAACCCACCTTTCGGCCAGCAAGAACTACATGGACCTCAAGTTCGCGGCGACGGACGCCCTGCCGCAGGGCGTCCACTTCAAGCTGATCGAGGCCGTGGCCGATCACATCTGCGAAACGGTGATGATCGGCGATCCGCGAGTGGAGGCGGTGACGGTCAAGATCGTCAAGCTGGCGATTGCCGAGGCCGGCGAGCAGATCGGCATGACCCTCCACCGCGAACGGCGCTGACGGACGCCCGCGTGGAGCTGATGGTCGGCCCCCTGCCTGACGATCCCATCGCCGCCGCGGCCCTGTTCCATGCCGACTGGCTCCCGCGCGTGCAGGCCCTGCTCGATTCGGGTGAGCAGGTGGTGACCCTGGTCTTCGCGCCGGGCGCCCTCTCCCATGCCGGTTGGCGCGAAGCGGCGGTGCAACTGCTGGCGCGGGAGCGGACGCCGGCCCGGATCAATGCGATTGCCGGCGATGATCCGGCTGCCATCACGGCCTCCGCGGCATTCATCGCGGCCGCGCCCGGGCTGACCGGACAATATCTGGTGCTCGATGGCAATGGCGCCGGGCAAGTGCTATCTTGAGCCGATGACCGCTGCCCCCCTCGTCGACCAGTTCCAGCGCCGGATCAGCTACCTGCGCCTGTCGGTGATCGACCGGTGCGACCTGCGCTGCGCCTATTGCATGCCCGAACGGATGACCTTCCTGCCCAAGGCGGAAGTGCTGAGCCTGGAGGAGTTGCACAAGCTGGCGCTCGGCTTTATCGCCCGTGGGATCACCAAGTTGCGCCTCACCGGGGGCGAGCCGCTGGTGCGACGGGACATGATCGAACTGGTCAGCGCGCTCGGGCGCAAGCTGGGCGCCAATGACGGGCAGGGGGGGCTGGAGGAGCTGACCCTCACCACCAACGGTACCCGGCTGGCGGAATTCGCCGACCGGATCGCCGCCGCCGGGGTGCGCCGGATCAACGTTTCGCTCGATACGCTGGATCGGGAGCGGTTCGCGAAACTGGCCCGGCGCGATGCCTTGCCGCAGGTGCTCGAAGGCATCGCCGCGGCCCGCGAGGCGGGGCTCAAGGTCAAGCTCAACACGGTGGCCCTCAAGGACATCAACGACGATGAACTGCCCGAGCTGATCGCCTGGGCCCACGGCCAGCAAATGGACCTGACCCTGATCGAGGTCATGCCGCTGGGCGAGGTCGAGCAGGACCGGTTCGATCATTACCTGCCGCTGCTGGCCGTGCGCGAGCAGCTGGAGCAGCGCTGGACGTTGACCCCGTCGGACCACCGCACCGGCGGCCCGGCGCGCTACTTCGAAGTCGCGGAGACGGGAGGACGGCTGGGCCTGATCACGCCGCTGACGAACAACTTCTGCGACGGCTGCAACCGGGTGCGGGTGACCGCTACCGGCCAGCTCTACGCCTGCCTCGGCGGGACCGAGCAGGTCGACCTGCGCGCGGCGCTGCGCTCGGCCGATCCGGAAGCGGAACTGGCTGCGGGACTCGACCTCGCCATGAAGATAAAGCCGGCGCGCCATGCCTTCGCGATCGACCGTCCCGGTGCCGCGCCCGCCCTGCCGCGCCATATGTCGATGACCGGCGGCTGAGCGCAATGGTAAGGCTGGTATTCCTGGGGCGGCTGGAAAACGTCGCCGGCGTTGCCCACATGAACTGCCCGCTGGCCGAGCCGACCACCCTCGCCGATCTCCTGGGGATGCTGCCGACGGCGCTGGCTGAGGCGCTGCAGGGTCCGAAGGTGCGCGTGGCGCGCAACGGCACCGTTGCTGGCGCGGAAGGACTGGTGGTGCAGGACGGCGACGAACTGGCCTTCCTCCCGCCGGTCAGCGGCGGCTGAGGCCATGGCGGCCGACGTCCGGCTGGCGCTGGAAGCCTTCGATCCCGCTGCCGAGCTCGGCGCGTTTGCCGCGTGTTATTCGCAGGCGGGGGGCATTGTCTCGTTCCTTGGTCAGGTGCGCTCAGGCGAGGGGGTGGAGGCGCTGGAACTTCGCCATTACGGTCCCCTGACCCTCCCCGGCATGGAAGACCTGGCCGAAGCGGTGCTCGGGCGCTGGGCGCTCGCTGGCCTGCTGATTGTCCACCGCGCTGGCGAGATGGCCCCGGGCGAACCCATCGTCCTCGTCGCCGCCGCCAGCCGCCACCGCCGCGACGCCTTTGCCGCGACGGACTTCACGATGGATCACCTCAAGAGCGATTCGTGGTTCTGGAAGCGCGAGAAGGTGGGCGGCGAATGGCGCTGGGTCGAACCGCGCGAGCAGGATCACGCCGATCTGGCGCGGTGGGGCTGACGGCCGGAATTACGCCCGCGGCCTTTGGGGTAGGAGCTTCGACAAGCTCAGCTCTAACGGCTTGCCCCTTGCCCGCTCACCTGGAGCCTGTCGAAAGGTGCTGGCGCAACGTTCGGGCAAACCTCCGGCCCCTCAGAAATCCACCGCGATCCCGTTCTGCTCCCAGTCCCCATAGCGCGTGGGCGAAAGCCCGCGCGGGTCGGGCTCGTCATTGGGCGGAGCAGGCTGGGGGGCCGGCTCATTGGTCCAGTGGGCGGGCTTGACGAAGCCGTCCGGGCGTTTGGTGGCGCGCTCTGTCATGGGTGCGACATGGGCGCGCTGGCGCTGCGTTGCAATGGGCGATAGGGGCCCCCCATGGATATTCCCGGCCTTCCCGCGCGCCGCGCCGCGCTCAAGCTGCTCGATGCCGTCCTGCGCCGGGGCGAGACACTCGACCAGGCGGGGCACAATGCCGTCCAGGGCCTTGCCGCCGATGCCGACAGGGCCCTTGCCCGGGCCATCGCCGCCGAGGCGCTGCGCTGGCTGCCTGATTTCGACGCCCTGATCGACAGCGCCACCCGCCAGCCCCTGCCGGAAGACGCCAAGCCGCGCGCCGTCCTGCGCCTCATGCTCGCCCAGTGGCTGCGGCTGGGGACGCCGCCCCATGCGGTGGTGGCGACGGCCCTGCCGCTGCTGGTTGGCGGGCCAAAGCGTCTCGCCCATGGCGTCTTCGCCACGCTGACCCGCCAGGGCGCGACCCTGCCTGCGCACCCCACCCTGCCGGAGCCGGTTGCCGCGCGCTGGGGCGAACGGGCTGGGGCCATCGCCGCCGTCCTCACCGAACCGCCCCCGCTCGACCTCACGCTCAAGGACCCCGCCACCACGGCGCAATGGGCCGAGCGGCTCGGCGGAACTTCGCTGATGCCCGGCCATCTGCGCCTGCCGCGCGGGACGGCCATCGAGCGGCTCGACGGCTTTTCCGAGGGGGCGTGGTGGGTCCAGGACCTTGCCGCCAGCCTCCCGGCGCGCCTGCTCGGGACCGGTCCCGGCGCCGCGCTCGATCTCTGCGCCGCACCCGGCGGCAAGGCGCTGCAACTCGCCGCCGAGGGCTGGGAGGTCACCGCGGTCGATGCCAGCGCCAAGCGGCTCGAGCGGCTTTCCGCCAATTCCGCCCGAGTCGGTCTGCCGGTAACGGCGATTGCCGCCGACGTGCTCGACTGGGAGCCGGAGCAGCGGTTCGATGCGGTCCTGCTCGACGCGCCCTGCACCGCCACGGGCACATGCCGCCGCCACCCCGACGTGCTCCACCGCATTACCGCCACCCAGATCCACGGCATGGCCGACCTCCAGCAGCGCCTGCTCGCCAGGGCCGCCCGGTGGTTGCGGCCGGGCGGGCGGCTGGTCTACGCAGTCTGCTCGCTCGAACGCGAGGAGGGCGAGGACGTCGCCGCCGGCCTTCCGCTCGCGCCCCTGCCGATCCGGGCGGACGAATTGCCCGAGGGTATCGCACCTACCGCCGAGGGCTGGTTGCGCACAGATCCGGGAATGCTCGCCGGCGCAGGCGGGCTCGACGGCTTCTTTATTGCCCGCTGGCAGGCCTGATGTCGTCCCGGACCTGATCCGGGACCGGTGCCGGTCGCGAAGCTGTGCCGCCGCTGGCCGGAATCGCCACAGCTTCGCCAATGCTACCGGTCCCGGGTCAAGCCCGCGACGACTCCCGATTGATCCAAAAGTAACCATTGCCCCTTAAACCCACGGGCCATGCAGCCCGCCGCCCAGCCAGCCCACACCAGCGTGCCCGCCTTTCTCTCCGGGCCGATGTCCTTGCTGGTCGATCTGGTGCGGATCGTGGCCGCCGGGGGCGTGGTGATCTACCATTCGCTCGGCGTACGATTCCATTCGGGTGAACCCTATGTCGGCCCGCTCGGCTCGCATTACGCGGTGGTTGTGTTCTTCGTCGTCTCGGGCCTTGCCGTGGCCACCGGGGCGCGGCGGGCGCAAGGCCTGGCCGATTATGCCCTCGCCCGCGCCAGCCGCATCGTCCCTGTGGCGCTCTTCGCCATGGCGCTTGGGGTTGCCCTGTTCCTCCTGCGCGGGCGCATCGAGGTCATCGAGCCTCATCGCGGGCATGAGACGCTGACCTGGCAATCCATCGTCCACCCCCTGCTGTTCATGACCGAGAGCGCCAATGGCCAGCTCCCGGTGTGGAACGCGCCGTGGTGGTCGCTGTCCTACGAGGTGTGGTACTATGCACTGTTCGGCGCGGCCCTGTTCCTGAGCGGCACGCGCCGGCTGGTCTGGCTCCTTGCGCTTGGCTGGCTGGCCGGCCCGCAGATCCTCTTGCTCCTCCCGGTCTGGCTGATGGGTGCGGCGCTGGCCCATTGGCCCGGTTTGGTGAAGCTGGACCGCCCTCTTGGCGCGATCCTGCTACTCTCCGGCCTCACCTTGTTCGTGCTGGCCCGCACGGTCGACATGGCCGCGCTTACCTGGGTGGAGCGGCACACGCCGATCCCGCTGGTCAATTCACAGAACGTGGTTGGTAACCTGCTGGTCGGCCTTGCCGTCACCCTTGGCCTCGCTGGCGCGCGCCCCCTGCTGCCGTTGCTTGAGCGGCCGATCGCGCTTGCCGCCCCGGCGCTGCGGTGGGGTGCGGGGATGACCTTCACCGCCTATCTCACCCACCAGCCGCTGATCGCTTTCGCCTGCTCGTGGGGCCTCGTCGCCTCGCCCGGTCTTCTCGGTGCTGTGGCGGCGCTGGCCGGCGTGCTCGCCGTCTGCGCCCTGTTCGCGCAGCTGTGCGAACGCCGCAGCCCGGCGCTGCGCCGCACGGTCCAGCGCTGGCTCGATCGCACCGCCCCGCGCCTGGCGCTCTCACCCGCCCCGACCTGAACCCGTCTCGACACGGGCGGCAGCCGGCGTTACCCCGGTTCGCTCCTCAGACAGGGCGGCCCACGTGAAGCTCATCATCGGCAACAAGAACTATTCCAGCTGGTCGCTGCGCGGCTGGCTGGCGGCGAAGCAATCGGGCCTGCATTTCGAGGAAATTACCATCCCCCTCTATGGCGAGGGCTGGGACCAGCAGAAGCGCGAGATCGGCGAGATCGCGCCTTCGCAGGGCAAGGTACCGGTGCTGTGGGACGGCGATGCGGTGGTCTGGGATTCGCTGGCGATCGTCGATTACCTCGCCGACAAGGTCGGGCGCGACCGGTTCTGGCCCAAGCCCGACGATGCCCGCGCCATGGCCCGCTCGATGGTCGCGGAAATGCACGCCGGCTACCACGCCCTGCGCAGCGAGTGCCCGATGAACATGCGGCGGCGGGTGGCCGATCACCAGGTTTCCGCGGCGGCGCGCCATGACATCGTGCGGGTCCTGACCCTTTGGGCCGAGGCGCGGGCGCGGTTCGGGCGCGGCGGGCCCTTCCTGTTCGGCACGTTCTGCGCCGCCGACGTGTTCTATGCCCCCGTGGTCAGCCGCTTCCTGACCTACGGCGTGCCGGTTCCAGGCTTCGCCCAGGCCTATATGCAGGCGGTGTGGGAGCATGATTGGGTCCAGGCCTGGGTCGCTGCCGCCGAGGGCGAGGAATGGCGGGTTGAGCAGTTCGAGGGGCCGATTGCCTGACGTCGTCCCGGACTTGATCCGGGACCGCTGCGCTAACATTCAAGTGTCGTCCTGCGTCACAGCTTCGCGCCGGCCAGCGCTCCCGGGGCGAGCCCGGGACGACGTCCGCTTGTGCGAGGGCGGGCCAGCCCATATGGCAGGGCCATGAGCCAGGTTCCTCCCGTCGCCGATCTCGCCGAGGCGCTGATCGCCTGCCCCAGCGTTACCCCCGCCACGGGGCTGGTGTTCGATTGCCTGGAAGGCCAGCTCGTGCCGCTCGGCTTCGAGGTGCGCCGCATGGTCAACGGCCCATCCTCCGATGGCGCGCCGGACGGCCCGGTCGAGAACATGTTCGCCGTGCGCCGCGGTCCGCCGGGCACGCGCCACTTCGCCTTTGCCGGCCATCTCGACGTGGTCCCTCCCGGAGAGGGCTGGACCAGCGCCCCCTTCCTGCCCGAGCGGAGGGGCGAACTGCTCTACGGGCGCGGCGCGGTGGACATGAAGGGGGCGATCGCCGCCATGGTCGCCGCCTGCGCGGAAATTCCGGCTGAAGCCGGCACGATCAGCCTGATCATCACCGGGGACGAGGAAGGAGCCGCCCGCTTCGGCACGGTGGCGCTGATCGATCACATCCGCGAGAACGGCGAACAGCCCGACATGTGCCTGGTGGGCGAGCCGACCTCGGTCCATCGCCTCGGCGACATGGTCAAGATCGGTCGGCGCGGCTCGGTCAACATCTGGATCGAGGTGGAAGGCAAGGAGGGCCACGTCGCCTATCCGCACCTCGCCGACAATCCGATTCCCCGGCTGGTGGCGATCATGGCCGAGCTGGAGGCGCTGGAGCTCGATGCGGGGACAGACTGGTTCCAGCCGTCCAACCTCGAGATCACCGACATCACGGTCGGCAACCCGGCCACCAACGTGATTCCGGCCAGGGCGGCGGCCCGGGTCTCGATCCGCTTCAACGACCTGCACACCGGCAATGCGCTGGCCAAGCGCATCGCGGCGATCGCCCATGCGCATGGCGGCACTGCACGGCACGTCGTTTCCGGTGAGTCCTTCCTCACCCCGCCGGGGGATTTCTCGGCCCTTCTGGTCGAGGCGATCCGCGGCGAACTGGGGATCGAGCCTGACCTGTCCACCACCGGCGGCACGTCTGATGCGCGGTTTCTCAAGGCGGTCTGCCCGGTGGTCGAATTCGGCCTGTGCAACGCGACCATGCACAAGCGCGACGAGGCGGTGGCGCTGGAGGATCTCGAGGCGCTGGCGCGGATCTATGCGCGGGTGGCCAAGGCGGCGCTCTCGGAATAGTCCGTTCGTCTCGAGAAGGTGCAGAAACCGAATGCTGAAGCGCCGTCTCGAAGGAACCGGCCCAACGCATGGTGGTTCGAGACGGGCTCTGGCCTCGATCCCTCCTTACCACGACCGGCTGTGGTTTGGTCCTCCTCCGCCCGCCCCCGAAACGCGTATTGCGCCCTGGAGCCCCGCCGCTAGTCTCGCCGGCCAAAGGGGCACGTGAATGACCGGCAAGTTGACCATCCGCATTCTGATCGGCCTCGTTCTCGGCATGATAACGGGCGTGGCGATCAACCAGTGGTTTCCGGCCGGCGATCCCGTCCAGGCCCAGGTGGCGGACTATCTCAAGCTCCTGCCCGACGTGTTCCTCCACCTGATCAAGATGATCATCGCCCCGCTGGTCTTCGCCACGCTGGTTACCGGGATCGCCGGGATGGGGGATAGCGCAGCGCTGGGACGGATCGGGGGCAGGGCGCTGGCCTGGTTCATCACCGCCAGCCTGATATCGATCGGGGTGGGCCTGCTGCTGATCAATTTCTTCCAGCCTGGCGTCGGCCTGCAGTTCAAGGCGGGCGGCGACATCGGCCAGCTGGCTACGGCCGACTTCACTTTCCGGCACTTCGTGCTGGAGGTATTCCCGACCTCGATGGTCGAGGCCATGGCCAAGAACAATGTCCTGCAGATCCTGGTGTTCTCGCTCTTCTTCGGCGTGGCGCTGTCCGCCTTGCGCGAGCGGGGGACGATCATTGTCGAGGGGCTCGACGCCCTCGCCCAGGTGATGATGCAGGCGACCGATTATGTCATGCGGTTGGCGCCATTCGCCGTGTTCGGCGCCATGGCCTCGGTCATCGCTCTGCGGGGGTTCGGCATAGTGATCACCTATGCCGCGCTGATGGGCGAGTTTTACCTTGGCCTGCTCATTCTGTGGACCATCCTGTTCGGCATGGCGGCGCTGGTCCTGAAGAAACGGGCGGTGGCCCTGGCGCGATACATCCGCGAGCCGGTAATTCTCGCCTTCTCCACCGCCAGTTCGGAGAGCGCTTTGCCGCGCCTGTTCGAGCAGCTGGACAAGTTCGGCGTGCCGCGCCGCATTTCCGGCTTCGTCCTGCCGCTGGGCTATTCGTTCAACCTGGACGGCTCGATGATGTACACGAGCTTCGCCACCCTGTTCATTGCCCAGGCCTATGGCATCGACCTTTCGGCCGGGCAGCAGATCGCCATGCTGCTGACGCTGATGGTGACCTCCAAGGGCATCGCCGCCGTCCCCCGGGCCAGTCTGGTGGTGATCGCGGCGACGCTCACCCAGTTCGGCCTGCCGGTGGAGGGGATCGCCCTGATCCTCGGCGTCGATACCTTCCTCGACATGGGCCGGACCGCCACCAACGTGGTCGGCAATGCCGTGGCCACGGCGGTGATCACCAAGTGGGAAGGCATGCTCCAGCCCATGCGCGACCCCGATGCCGAAGGCCCCGAAGCCCCGCATGACACCCCCGAGCATGGCCGCAAGGGCCTGAATCTCGATCCGAATTCGTAACGTCGTCCCGGACTTGATCCGGGACCGCTGCACAGGCCTTCAGGCGTGACCGTGCCTGCGGGCGACCTCTCAGCTCCGCCATGGCCAGCGGTCCCGGGTCAGGCCCGGGACGCCGTTACCGCCGCAGCTGGATTGGCGTGAACCGCCCGAGGCCGCAGGCGGCGCCCGGCTGCGGGCGGCCGCCGAAGTTCTCGAGCACGCGGATGATGTCGGTGCTGCACAGCTGGCTCAGCGAAGTACTGAAGGTGAAGGCCCGTTCTGTAGCGAGGCCCGGGCAATCGTCGGGCAGGACATTGCGCCAGCCGCGTTTGCCGACCGTGAGGAAGTCGATGGTCCGGGCATCGCGCACCACGGTCTGGCTGAAGCCGGTCAGCGGCACGCAGGACTGGTCGGGGCCGGTGACCTCGGCGGCGGGGATGCGGTCGAACGGGGCGGAGCGGCGCGGGCCCTCTTCATAGGCGTAGCAGCCTGCGAGCAGAGCCGTGGCAGCGACGGTGAGAAAGGCAGGCGTGAGCTTGGGCAGAGACATCGATCATCTCCTCTCGTGCGGCTCAGGCCCGGCTGCACCGCGCCTTCCGAACGATCTTGCCCCCCGCCCGTTCCCTCGCGCCTCCCGGCGCGGCGGCCCCTTTTCCAGCACCTTGGCCTTGTAGGCGCACAGGTCCGCCACCGGGCAGCGCCAGCATTCGGGTGTGCGCGCCTTGCAGACGTAGCGACCGTGCAGGATCAGCCAGTGGTGTGCGCCCACCCGAAACGGCTGCGGCACTTTCTTCTCCAATTGCAGTTCCACGGCGAGCGGGGTCTTGCCCTTGGCGATTCCCGTGCGGTTGCCGACGCGGAAGATGTGGGTGTCGACCGCGAAGGTCTCCGCTCCGAAGGCACAGTTGAGCACGACATTGGCGGTCTTGCGGCCCACGCCGGGGAGTGCGGTCAGGGCATCGCGATCCGCCGGAACCTCGCCGCCATGCTCGCGCACCAGGATTTCCGAGAGGGCGATGACGTTCTTCGCCTTGGTGTTGAACAGGCCGATGGTCTTGATGTGCTCCTTGAGGCCCTCCTCGCCGAGCGCCACCATCTGCGCCGGGGTCTTCACCTTGCGAAACAGCGCCCGCGTCGCCTTGTTCACCCCAACGTCAGTCGATTGCGCCGAAAGCACCACCGCCACCAGCAACTGGTAGACATTCCCGAACTCGAGCTCGGTTTCCGGCGTGGGATTGGCCTCGGCCAGCCGGCGGAAGAACTCGAAAATGTCGTCCCGCCTCATCGGTTCGTCACAGTCCCAGCACCTCGGGCATGCGGTAGCGCCCCGGCGCCTTGCCCACCAGCCACTGCGCCGCGCGCACCGCGCCCTTGGCGAAGATCGCCCGGTTCTCGGCGAGGTGCGAGAGCGCGATCCGCTCATTGTCGGCAAGGAAGTGCACCGTGTGATCGCCCGCCACGCTCCCGCCGCGCAGGCTCGCGAACCCGATCGATCCGGCCTCGCGCGCGCCGGTGATCCCGTCGCGCCCGCGCACGGAGTTCTCGTCCAACCGGATCATCCGCCCTTCCGCGGCCGCCTCGCCAAGCAGCAGAGCGGTGCCCGAGGGCGCGTCGACCTTCATCCGGTGATGGGTCTCGACGATCTCGATGTCCCAGTCCTCACCCAGCCGCGCCGCCGCCTCGCGCACGAGATGGGCCAGCATGTTGACGCCGAGCGAGGTGTTTCCGGTCTGGAGCACGGCCACCTTTTCGGCGGCCGCGTCGATCAGCCAGTGGTGGCGCTCCTCGAGCCCCGTGGTCCCGACGACGATCGGCACCCCCGCGCGCATCGCCGCCTCGAGATTGGCTTCAAGCGCGTGCGGGCTCGAAAAATCGATCAGCACGTCGCACCCGGCGGCCAGCGCCATCGGGTTGCCGTCCTTGTCGATCCCCCCCTCGAGCACTTCGCCCGCCGCACCGATCGCTTCGGCTAGCGCCCTGCCCATGCGTCCCTCGCTGCCGATGATCCCGATTCTCGTCCCGTTACCCATTGCACTCACCACCGTTGAGAGCGTGCTTCATGGCCGCCGAAACGGGAGGTCGCAACAATTCCCTCATCCAGTGGCACCTGCGTTTGCCGCGGGAGGCGCAGGTCGCCTTGCGATCTAGTAGACAAAACGATATCCAAATACTCGATATTTATTCCAAGATCAGGGTGTCTTTGCCTGTGCCGGTTTTGAAAAAAATTGTAAGTTCAAGTCGCAGGGAGCGAAAGTATCTTGATCCAAGTGTTTATATTGATTGGGCGTTTCGTCGAACGATCGGTCGCTTGGGCTATTACGCCCGCTACGCGCCGGGCATCCATGTCGTCGGCGATAGTGCCGCAATCGTGCGGCAGGCGATCGGGGATCTGGTCTCGGCACGCGGCCCCGCAGCGGAACCGGCATCGTTCCTGGATTTCGGCGCACGCGATGGCGCCCGGCGGGATTTCGCGGCGGGGTGTGCCTATACCGGGGCGGACATCAATCCACGCGATCCGGGCATCGTTGCGGCCGATATCTGCCACTGCCCCCAGATCGCCGATGACAGCTACGACATCGTATTCAGCTTCGACGTGCTGGAGCATGTCGAACGGCCGTGGGCTGCGGCGAGCGAATGCCTGCTGATCGCCCGGCCGGGCGGGCTGATGATCTGCCGCACCCTGTTCGCCTATCGCTATCATCCCGAACCCAACGATTTCTGGCGCTTCTCCGCCCAAGGGCTCGAACGCCTCTTCACCAGGTCGGGCGGCGCGCAGACCCTGGTCAGCGGCTACGACATCCGTGAGCGTCGCCGCAACCGCAAGGGGGTCTTCATCGACCACCGTCCCCTGGTGGACTGGCTCGGCGGCTGGCGCGAGAATTGGCAGGTGCTGTGGATCGGCCGCAAGCTGTGAACCGGGCTGTCGGGACAGCTTGGTGATCGCCGCGCCATAGCCCACAACACGGAGCATGACCGATCTGCGCAACATCGTGATCCTCACTGGGGCGGGCGTTTCCGCCGAGTCCGGGATCGACACCTTCCGCGATGCCGGCGGCCTGTGGGAGCAGCACCGGGTGGAGGACGTCGCCACGCCGGAAGGCTTCGCCCGCGATCCCGAGCTGGTGCTGCGCTTTTACGACATGCGCCGCGCCGCGATCCAGACCAGCGAGCCCAACGCCGCCCACCACGCGCTGGCCCGGCTCGACCGCGAGTGGGCGGGCGGCCTGCTGATCGTCACCCAGAACGTCGACGATCTGCACGAGCGGGCCGGCGCCACTCGCGTCCTCCACATGCATGGCGAGCATCTCAACGCCTGGTGCACCGCCTGCGACGTGCGTTCGCCGTGGCGCGAACCGCTGATCCACCGACCCGCCTGTCCGGAGTGCGGCGAAAGCGCCCTGCGCCCCGATGTCGTCTGGTTCGGCGAGATGCCCTATCGGATGGACGACATTCACGCCGCGCTGCGCGAGGCTGACCTGTTCGTCTCGATCGGCACCTCGGGCGCGGTCTACCCTGCCGCCGGCTTCGTCCGCCTTGCCCGCGAACTCGGCGCCGCCACGCTCGAACTCAATCTCGAGCGGAGCCAGGGTTCGGCATGGTTCGGGGAGAGCCGGCTCGGCCCGGCGGGCGAGTTGGTGCCGGAGTGGGTGGATCAGATACTCGCCATGTGATGATGGGGCTGGCCGATTGGCGGTTCCGTCAAGTTTACGATAGGTTGCACGACTTCCGCCCGGATGCCGGAGCGGGGAGGCGCAGCGAGGGCTGGACTTCGCGCCGCCGTTACGCAAGCCTTCTCCAGACGTGCCGCCGCCGCGATGGCTTTACAGAAGTGGACACTCATGCCGGCTCAACCGACATCTGCCGCACGCGCCTGGTTCCTCGTTGTTTATTTCATGTTCGTTTACGTGCTTTCGGGGCTGGACCGGTACTTTCTCGCCCTGGTCGCTCCGGATGTCATCGCGGAACTGAAGATCACCGATACGCAGATGGGATTGCTCCTCGGGGCCGGCTTTGCCGTGGTATATTCCCTCGCCGGGCTCCCGCTGGCTCACTGGATCGACCAATCGAAGCGGCTGCCCATCGTCGCTGCGGGGGTGGCGATGTGGAGCCTGTGCACGATACTGGGCGCATTCGCGACGAACTTCTTCGAACTGGCCGCGAGCCGGGCTGGTCTGGCAATCGGGGAGGCAGTTCTGGCGCCGGCAGCGATCTCGCTCATCGGCGACCTGTTCACGCGTGAGCGTCGCGCTGCACCGATCGCCGCCTATTCCGCGATGGGCGTGGTGATGGGCACGGGGGCGATGATCATCGGCGGGGCCGTGCTGTCCGCACTGCCCCATCTGCCAGGCTTCACTGATCTGACCCAGTGGCGACGCGGCATGATCGCGATCGGCCTGCCGGGTCTCGTCCTGGCTGCGGGAATCCTCCTCTTCCTGCGCGAGCCGGAGCGGAGGACGTCGTCTCGCGGGGCAGGGGAGGNGGGATGGGCCTATTTCATCGGCGAACTGCTGACGTACTGGCGATTTTACCTGCCGTTCTACGTCGGGGTGGCTTCCATCTCGATGTTCTCGCTTGGGCTGCTCTCCTGGTCGCCCACGATCCTGGTGCGTCTCTTCGGCATCTCTCAGGCGTCGGCTGCCTACCTGCTCGGGGTGATCGGCGTGCCGGCCAGCATCGTCAGCGCATTTTTCTGGTCGCTGTTTGCGGCGCACCTGATTCGCCGGGGTCAGGCCCACGGCGTGATGATCGCGCTCGTCCTGTCGATGATCTGCATGGCGCCGCTGATGCTGATGGCCCCGCTGACCGCAACCGCCTTGCAGTTTGCCCTCGGCGTCGGCCTGCTGAAGCTGCTTTACGGACAAGGTCCGCTCGTGGCACTGGCGGTGCAGACCTACGGCCCGAGCCAGATCCGCGGCCGCCTCACAGCGGTGACCAACCTTGTCGCCAACGTGGTGGGCCTGAGCCTCGGGGCAGTGCTCATTCCGGTCTTCGCCGATCTTTTCCCGCAAGGCCCCCGTCAACTCGTCTATGGCCTGACTGTACTGGGGGCACTGACCTCCGTCGGGGCGATCGGCGGCTACGGCATGGCCTTGCGCGCAGGGCGCCGGATGGAAGTGCAGGACTGACGCAGACGTTGGTCCTTGCTGCCGCAGGGATGGGGACGCTCGGCGCGGGCGGGCGGTGATGGTCAGGCGAAGTAGCTGCCTCGCGCCGTTACTTGTCGCTGCCACGCTCCTCCCGGGACAGGTCCGCGTCGGAGGCGCCGGTGCGCTTCAATGGCGAAAGGAGCCAGAGTGTGATTAGCGTGACCAGGGAAAGCACCAGGGCCACGTCATAGGCTCCCAGCCCGGCCGACACTCCGATCGCACCTGTCACCCACAGGCTGGCAGCAGTGGCAGTACCCTTTACCGAGTCTTTCAGCCGCAGGATCGCTCCACCGCCGATGAACCCCATGCCGGTAATCAGTCCCTCAACTATCCGTGCAGCCGCCTCGGGGCTCTGCGCGACCAGGGACTCGGCGGCGCGGATGAAGCCGCAGGTCGCGATAGCCACCAGCGGAAAGGTTCGCAAACCGGCGCTGCGCTCTTCCCGCTCCCTGTTCCACCCGATCGGCAGGGCCAGGATATAAGCCACGGCCAGGGCGAAGAGATGCGGCAGTACATTGAAATTGTCGGGTGTGAACGGAACGTGCATCTCGGCGGGGCGTCCTGCGACAGACTCGGGCTGCATGCCTCAGGGACATTACGGGTGCCGGCTTCATCCGATCCGGCGGTCATGCAATTATCGCTACTCGGCTGGGCAGCTACAGTCAGTCCGCCGCCGTCGAACAGCCGCGGCAGTCCGGATCCCGCGGCACCCTGATCGTCCGCAGCGAAGGGGCGAGGCCGTCGAACAGCTGGAGCTGGCCCCACCGCGGATCACCGAGCGCGGCATGCCCTTCCAGCACGACACGGATCGCCTGCATCGCGCCGAAGCAGCCGACCATGCCGGCCATGGCGCCGAGCACGCCATCGGCGGCGCAGGTATCGCAGTCCTCGGCGTCGAAGGCGTCGCCGACCCAGCAGCGGTAGCAGGGCTGGCCGGGAAGATGGCCGGCGAAGTTGCCGACCTGGCCCTGGAACCGGCCGAGCGCGGCGCTGGTCAGCGGTATCCCGGCCCGGACGCAGGCGTCGGACACGGCGAGGCGGGTGGCAAAGTTGTCGCACCCGTCGAGCACCACCGTTGCACCGGCGATGCATTCGCCGGCGTTGGCGGCATCGATCCGCAGCGTGCGGGCGTGGACTCCGAGGGCGAGGTCGAAGTGGCGCACCCAGTCGGCCGCAGCCTGGGCCTTGGGCCGGCCGATATCCCCTTGCGCGAAGATCGTCTGGCGCTGGAGGTTC
>JGI24751J29686_10000080_pt1 | contig 54264 bp, 57 predicted proteins | sample KBSSwiS6_FD_29686 | JGI IMG/M metagenome (IMG submission 29686)
GCGGGTGATCACGGCGAAGCGGCTGGCGAAGACCANCCCCCCGCCGAGGCGCACGGCCGCGCCGTGTTCAGCCTGCGGGCTCTCGGTGAGCGCGATGGGGCGCAGGTAGTAGCTGGTCATGACGGTCCTCGAAGGGAACGGCGCTTAGCCGGAAGCGCGCGTACCGATCCATATCCGCGCATAGCGGACCGAATTGATGACGACGATGAAAGTGGTCCCCACGGGCATCTCAGGGCTCCGTGGCCAGAAGGTACAACTGTCGGATATCGTCGAGCGGCTTTAGCTGCCCCTCGTGCTCGATGTGCCAGAACGACCAGCCATTGCACGAGGGCGCTCCCTGCAGTTTCGCGCCAAGCCCGTGGATCGAGCCACTGTCCGCACCCGCTGCCAGAGAACCGTCGGCCCGCACCGTAGCGGCAAAGCGCCGTTTGCGGTCGTACAGCTGCGCACCGGGTGCGATCCAGCCGGCTTCAACGAGCGTGCCGAAGGCTACCTTGGGTGCCGCCTTGGGGCTCTGCATCGTGGTGATTGCGCTCTCGTCGAGCGGCAGGGCCAGCTCGATGCGCTCCAGCGCCGCCTCGCGATAGGCGCTCTCGCGCTCGCAGCCGATCCACTGGCGGCCAAGCCGCTTGGCCACGGCGCCGGTCGTCCCGGTCCCGAAGAATGGGTCGAGCACCACGTCGCCCTTGTTGGAGGTCGCCAGCATGACCCGGTAAAGCAGGCTTTCGGGCTTCTGCGTGGGGTGGACCTTGGTCCCACCCTTCTTCAGTCGCTCCTGCCCCGAACAGATCGGCAGGACCCAATCGGAGCGCATCTGCAGCTCGTCGTTCAGGGTCTTCATCGCCCGGTAGTTGAAAGTGTACTTCGCCTTCTCGCCCATGGAGGCCCAGATCAGCGTTTCGTGGGCATTGCTGAAGCGGGTGCCCTTGAAGTTGGGCATGGGGTTGGCCTTGCGCCAGACGATGTCGTTGAGGATCCAGAACCCCATGTCCTGGAGGATCGCGCCGACGCGGAAGATGTTGTGGTACGAGCCGATCACCCACAGTGATCCGGTGGGTTTCAGCACTCGGCGCGCCTCGGCCAGCCATTCGCGGGTGAACTGGTCATAGGCGCCGAAGCTGTCGAACTTGTCCCAGTGGTCGGTCACCGCATCGACGTGGCTGCCGTCGGGGCGGCTGAGATCGCCGCCCAGCTGAAGGTTGTAGGGTGGGTCGGCGAAGACGAGGTCCACGCTGGCGCTGGGCAGCGAGCGCATGGCCTCGATGCAGTCGCCCGGGATGATCTGACCGACCGGCAGCAGCTCGCCTACCTCGCGTGCACCTTGCCCCGCCGTGCGGGCCTTTTCGCGTGGTTTTGCCTGCCGTTCCTTGAGCAAGAGCTCGGCCATTGGTGATCGCCCCCTGTGGATAAGTTCACGGGAATGATTCATCCGGGACTCGCCGTCAAGTCGCGACTCGCCGGGATTCCGAAGGTTTACGACGGGCCGAGTAGCGGAACAGAACGAGTCCCACACAAGGGGTTGAGTCCCTGCCCCCGTCGGGGACTCAACATCTGGTGTGGCCGCTCAGTTCTGGTCGGTATCAAATAATTTGAGATCGACGTGCCCCTGAGTCACACTGACCCGAACAATGGCGACGGACGGGCGCCGACGTGGAGATATCAAGCATGGCTTTGGAGGTCATCGGCGCCGGGCTTGGCCGCACGGGAACGCTCTCGCTCAAGTTGGCGCTGGAGCACATCGGCTTCGGCCCCTGCTACCATATGACCGAAATCATGGCGCAGGCCCGCCAGCGCATGCCCCAGTGGTTCGCGGTGGTGAACGGCATGCCCGACTGGGAGGCGATATTCGCCGGGTACAAGTCCACTGTAGACTATCCCACCTGCACCTACTGGCGCGAGTTGGCCGCCTTCTACCCCGAGGCCAAGATCATTTTCTCCGACCGGGATGCCGAGAGCTGGTTCGGTTCCGCGCGCCAGACGATCCTCTCGCCACAGAATGTCGAGAACTTCCTCAACAGCCCCGTCCGCGATTTCATGCTGGGCGCGGTGATGGGCGACTATGTCGATCACCTCGACGACCGCGACTACATGATCGCCTACTTCAACCGATGGCGCGAAGAGGTCATCGCCGGATTGCCGCCTGAACGGCTGCTGGTCCACCGGTCCGCGGACGGCTGGGAACCCTTGTGCCGGTTTCTCGGGGTACCGGTCCCGACCGAGCCCTATCCGCGGGTCAACACTGCGCAAGACATGAGAAGCCGCGTGGAGGCCGGGGATTCCGGAGAACACCAGGGCATCCCAGCAACGCCCGAGGCCATGGAAACGCGGATGCAGGCCTATCTTGCCGACATGAACAAGCTCGCCTGGGGCTGATCACCGCTCAGAACAGGTCCAACTGCGCCACGGGCGCGAAGCTGCGACGGTGGAGCGGGGTCGGCCCATGCCGGCGCAGGGCAGCAAGGTGCTCGGGCGTCCCGTAGCCGGCGTTCCGTTCCCAGCCATAGTGCGGATGCGCCAGAGCGTGTTCGCGCATCATCCGGTCTCGGTGCTCCTTGGCGATGATCGAGGCCGCCGAGATGCAGGGCTCGATCGCATCGCCGCCAACGATCGGCCGCGCCGTCCAGCGCCATTCCTCACGCCGGCCATGAGGAGTGAGATTGCCGTCGACCAGCACCTCGTGCGGATCGCAGCCCAGTCTGGCGCAGAGCCCCTCCACGGCCAGGGTCATCGCCAGCATGGTCGCGCCGAAGATGTTCAGCCGGTCGATGTCCTCGACCGAAACCACGCCGACTGCCCAGTGGCAGCGACGCTTGATCCGCTCTTCCAGCAGAGCTCGGGCATCGCGGCTGAGCTTCTTGGAATCGTCCAGCCCCGCCGGGCGCGGCCTGCACAGGACGACCGCCGCGGCCACCACCGGCCCCGCCAGCGGTCCGCGGCCGGCCTCGTCCACGCCGGCGATGATGCGTTCCGGCAGAGCCGCTGACGCGGTGCAGAAGGCGGTGCGATCGCTCACCCGCGCCCTATCGCCGCCCGCTGCGCCCTCGGCAAGCCGCCAGCGGCAGAATTGCGGTGGACACCCCTGTTCACCGTTGGCCCGGGACTCGCCATTGCATGCCGCAAGCGAACGGCCGCCGACCCGAGCCTGCGCACCGGGATGCGCAGGAGCCGGGCCGACGGCCGTTGTTCATGCCGTACGGTTAGCAGGTTACATCAGAAGCTGATGCTGGCCTCCACGCCAACCGTCCGCGGGTCGCCCACGACCACGGTACCGAACTGGCCGATTTCCGTGCCACCATAGGTGTACCGCCTGTCGGTCAGGTTCGCGCCGAACACCGAGATCTGGGCAGTAACGTTGTCATCATTGAGCGGGATCTTGGACAGGGCGATCCGTCCCCCCAGCAGGCCGTACGGCGCGCTGCTCACAAGCGGCTTGAACCCGTTCCCAGTGTTATCCACGATCGAACCGTAGATGAAGCTGCGATGCGACCAGTTAACACTGAACAGCCACTCGCCATAGGCTTGCGGCAGAACGTAGCTGGCGCTCAGGTCGATCGTCGACTTGGGGGCAGCCCGGAAATCCGCGATTGCAGCGCAGTCCTGAAGCACCGGCGTGCCCCCGGCCGAGAGAATGCCGGCGCAGCCATTGCCAACCACACCGCCCGCATTGAGCGCGATGGGATACCTTGTGTACTTCGCGTCAAGGTAGCCCCACGAGCCGGTCAAGGTGAGCCCCTCGACCGGAGCGACGGTCGCCTCGACCTCGAACCCCTTGATCCGCGCCTTGGCGTTGATGTTACCGGCGCCGCCGGCATCATTGATGGTCGGGGCCTCGAAGGTCGAAACCTGCAGGTCGTCATACTTGTTGGAGAATGCCGCGACGTTCAGGCGCAGTCGGCGATCCAGAGCATCCAGCTTGACGCCGGCTTCCCAGGACTTGATGAATTCGGGCTTGAAGATCGGATTCACGTTGCCGGGCGCGCGAACGTTGTAGCCACCCGAGCGATAGCCGGTGGAATACTTCACGTACGTCAGCAGACCGTCGGTGACCTGGTAACTGGCCGAGGCCAGGTAGGACGTGTTGGTCGTCTGCAGATCGACGGACCGGACCACCGACCGCGTCTGGTTAAAGTTCCGGTTGTCCTTGGTGTGGCGGATCCCGCCGGTGAGCTCGAGCCGCTTGTCCAGGAAGGCGGGCTTCCAGCTGACCTGTCCGAAGGCCGCCTTCGAAGTGCTGGCGACGGTATATTCGCGGAAGGTGTTCACCAGACTGGCCAAGGTGCCGCTGGAGACGTTCGGAAGCCGGGTTTCGCCGAAATCGTAGCCGTGCTCGTTGAAATAATAGAGCCCAAGGACGTAGTCGAAGTCAGACAGGCTGCCGAGCGCCTGGAGTTCCAGGCTCTTCTGGCGTTGGTTCTGCCGACGGTTGGGCAAATCGAAAAAGCTGTTGAAGGTGCCGATGCCGGCGGGAACAGGCGGATTGCCGGTCGTGTACGGCCCCTTGATTAAGGAGCCGTATGAAGCGGGGTCATTGCGCCAATAGGATCGCAAGCCTCCGATGGCCTTGAGCGTCAATTCCGCCGCCGCGCGGTACTCGAGCGTCAGCGTGGCGCCCTTCGACGATACCTGCTGCAAGGCGTAGGGCCAACTGTCGTAGGCGAGCAGCGGAGTTGTCGTGATGGGAATAGACGTCCCGCCATAGCTCGGCGAATTCTGGTTGTATTGAGCCAGGGCCGAGGTTGCGACGGTGGTCTGCAGCGAGGCAGGATTGCCGCTCAGCTTGCTCCAGTCTCCGGTGAGGGTAGCTTTGAAATCGCCCCACTGTCCCATGATCTTCCCGAAGAAAGCTTCGCTCTCTTCCGAACCCGGATCCTGGTAGTCCGGCAGGTTGGCGGCATCGATGTAACCGTCCTTCTGACGCCTGGTGTAGGCGGCGGTCAGCTTGATGCCGGATTCGCCGAGAAGGCCCGAATCCACGCGGGCGGAAAAGCGCCGGTCGTTGTAGGTGCCGTAGGACGCCTTGACCCGGCCGCTGAAGTCGTCGGTCGGCGTGTGGGACTGGACAATGATCGCACCGGCAGTGGTATTGCGGCCGAACAGCGTGCCCTGCGGGCCGCGCAGCACCTGGACCGAATCCGGCTCCACCAGGTCCATGGTCGACGCGTTCAGGCGGCCCACCGCGATGCCATCGAGATAGATCCCGATCGGCGAGTCCTGGCCGAGCGTATTGTCAGTGGTGCTGATGCCGCGAATCGATGCCACCGTGCTGCCAAGCACGCCGGTCTGCCGGTAGACGAACATGTTCGGCGCAAGCTTCGACACGTCCGCGAGGTTGACCACATTGCGGGTCTCGAGCGCCGCCGAGTTGAGCGCGGTGATCGCGATCGGCGTTTTCTGGAGGCTCTCCTCGCGGCGACGTGCAGTTACCACGATGTCGCCGATGCCAGCGGATTCGTCCGCCGTGCTGGCGGCATTCTGCGGATCGGTGGCATTCTGTGCGATAGCCGGGCTGGCTGACAAACCAATCGCGAGAGCGGCACATGCGGACGACAGCGTTAAGTGTACGGACTTCAAGACACCTCTCCTGGATAGTGCATTCTGGATTGTTCAGCTGGCGCGCCTGATCGTGCACTCCGATCCGGCCAGGCCCAAACTTGTAAACAACATTGCCGACCATGTGAAGCCTGGGTCAAAATTAATCATGCACGTGCCAACAATTACATATGCAATGGTACGGAGCGGCGCCTGCCGGGCCCGGGTAAACGCATTGCGCATCGATGACATTCGCCCTATCGGCGCGCGCCAATGGCCGAGGTCAACATCATCCCGCTCGACGCTGTCGATCCCGTGCTGGTCGAGGAATTGCTCGACCGCGCCTTCGAGCCCGAGCGCCACGGGCGGACGGCCTACAAGGTGCGGGCGGGGACGGAGTGGCTGCCCGGCTTGTCGTACGCCGCGATGGACGATGCGGAAATGCTGGTCGGCACCATCCAGTGCTGGCCGGTCGCCCTGACCGACCCTGTCGACCGCGCTCATCCGATGATCATGGTCGGTCCGGTCGCGGTGCTGCCGGAACACCAGAGCCAGGGCTATGGCAAGGCCCTTATGACAGCGAGCCTCGCCGCGATTGATCCGCGCGCGCCGCTGCCGCAGGTGATGATCGGCGATCCCGAATACTACGGCCGCTGGGGCTTCGCGAGCACCGGAACCGACGGCTGGTCCCTGCCCGGACCCTACGAGAAACACCGCCTGCTGGTGCGTACCGACAACCGGGCGGTTCTGCCGGCGGAAGGTCTACTCGGCCCCTGGCTACGCTAGACTCTATTTCAGCCAGGTAGGGTCTGAACGCCTGAACATCGGCCGGGCCCCTTCTTGTCCGGTTGCAGGCCCCTTGCACGGCAAGCCTCCGGATGGCATCGCAAAAGCCATGCCCTATGAGCCGCCTCCCGAACTCGCCGCGCTTTCGCTCGCCGAAATCGCCGCCGAAGTCGCGGCGCGTCGCCTGCCCCCGCTCGAACAGTGGGCGCCGGCAGCATCGGGCGAAAGCCACATGGCCATCGCCGCTGATGGCAAGTGGTTCCACGAAGGAAGCGAGATCACCCGCCCCGCGATGATCCGCGCCTTTTCGGGCCTGCTCTCACGCGATGCGCAAGGCCGGCACTGGCTTCTGACCCCGCACCAGCGCCTGGCCATCGCGGTCGCCGACGCGGCCTTCATCGCCACCGACGTAGTCCGCCGCGACGATGCCCTGGCCTTCCGGCTCAATACTGATGACATCGTCCTCGCCGGGCCCGATCACCCCTTGCGGGCCACTGGAGATGCCGAGGTTCCGGCGCTCTATCTGACGGTGCGCAATGGCTGCGAGGCGCGCCTGAACCGCAGTACCTATGCCCAATTGGCCGACCTGGCGCTGGAAGAAGGCAACGATTGGGCCGTCACCAGCCAGGGCAAGCGGTTCGAACTGGTCCCGGCATGAGCGCCCTGTTCACCCGTCTCTTGGAACTTCACGCGATTGGCCACGCCCGGACCGATCTCGACCTCCACCCGGACTTCGAGCTTGAGGGCGACGCCCGCGATGCGGCCGTCCTTGTAGCCATCACCGAACGCGAGCAGCCGGGGGTGCTGCTGATCCATCGCCCCTCCAACATGCGGGCTCACCCCGGGCAGATCGCCTTTCCGGGCGGTAAGCTCGATTCAGGCGAAGGTCCGGTCGAGGCCGCCTTGCGGGAGGCCAATGAAGAACTCGGCATCCCGCCCGGGGCTGTGCGGATCGTTGGCGAAAGTGACCTGTTCCGCACCGGCAGCGGCTATGCGATAACGCCGGTGATCGCGATGGTCCCTCCCGATCTCGAACTGAACCCTAACCCCGCGGAAGTGGCGCAATGGTTCGAGGCTCCGCTCCACTACGTGTTCGATCCGGCCAACCACCGGCAAGTGACTGGAGACTTTCCGCTGGGCCGGCGCACCTTCTGGGAGATCACCTGGCAGGACCACCGGATCTGGGGTGTTACGGGGGCCCTGCTCGTCAACCTCTCGCGGCGTCTGGCCTGGCATGGCTGAGCCTGCCTTGTTGCCGGCGGCTCCCTGGACGGAGCGCGAGGACCTGCTGGCGCTGGTCGCGGCCCTGGGTCGGGGCAACGGCCGCTATGTCGGCGGGGCCGTGCGCGACACGCTTCTGGGGATCGCCGTCAAGGACGTCGACATGGCCACGCCTCTCGCCCCCGAAGGGGTGATCGAGCGCCTCGGCGCGGCGGGCATCCGCACAGTTCCCACCGGCATTGCCCACGGCACGGTCACTGCCGTGCTCCCGGGGGGGGCGGTGGAAATTACCACCCTTCGCCATGACGTCAGCACCGATGGGCGGCGGGCGACGATCGCCTATGCGAGCGATTGGCAGGACGATGCGGCGCGGCGCGATTTCACCGTCAACGCGCTCTACGCCGATCCGCTGACCCGCGAGGTGTTCGACTGGTTCGATGGCCTCGACGATCTCGCCCACCGTCGCGTACGGTTCATCGGCGATCCCCGCCAGCGCATCCGCGAGGATCACCTCCGGATTCTGCGCTACTTTCGCTTCCAGGCCCGCTTCGGCTCCGATCCCTCCGACGCCGAGGCCGAGAGCGCCTGCGCGGAGCTCGCCCCCGCCCTCAAGGGCCTCTCGCGCGAACGCATCGCGATGGAACTGCTGAACCTGCTGGCCCTGCCGGATCCCGCGCCGACGATCGCCCGTATGGCGCAGCTCGGGGTTCTCGGCGAATGCCTGCCCGAGGCTGATCCGGCGCACCTGCCAGCGCTGGTCTCTGCCGAACGAAACGCAGGCCAGGCGCCCGATGCGCTGCGCCGGCTGGCTGCGCTCCTTCCGGCCGAACCCACCGTGGCCGACCAGGTGGGCGCCCGCCTGCGCCTGTCGACCGCCCAGCGCAAGCGCCTCGTCAGCGCCGCCGGTCGCGAGCGAGATCCCGGCGAGCCGCGCGCCCTCGCCTACCGCCTCGGCCGTGAGGAAGCGATCGACCAACTCCTGCTCTGCGGGGCCGATCTCGCGCCGCTGGCGGGCTGGGAAGTGCCGCGCCTGCCGATCAAGGGGGCCGACGTGGTCGCCCGCGGCATTGGCGTCGGCCCGGAGGTCGCCCGGGTGCTGCGCACGGTCGAGGCGCGGTGGGTGGCTGAGGCCTTTCCCGGCGAAGCGCGCGTGCGGGAACTGCTCGACGAGGCGCTCGCTTCCTGATCGGTCAGGTTGCCGCAAGGCGCGCCGTGCCAGAACGGATGGCTGATGGACCTCGCTCCCCTTGCCCAATACCTGCTTACCCAGCCCCTGCTGGCGCTGGCCCTGGCCTCGATGGCCGTTGTACTGGCCGGCGGGCTGCTGCGCCATCTCTCGCCCATGCTTGGCGGGCTGGTCCGAGGCGTCGGCCACCTCGGTCTGTTCGGCGCGCTGATGCTGACGATCATGCAGGTGGTGCGCGTCAGCCAGGGGGCCGACCTTTCGTTGCCGCAACTCGGCATGCCGGCCCAGGAAGTCAGCGGCAGCGAAACCCGCGTCCCGCTCGGACACGACGGGCACTTCTGGGTCAGGGCCATGGTCAACGGCCAGCCACAACGCTTCCTCGTCGATACCGGCGCCACGCTGACCGCCGTCGGCCCCGACATCGCCGCGACCGCCGGCCTGGAACCGCAACCACTGCGCCAGCCCGTGCTGCTGCGCACGGCCAACGGCACGGTCCCGGCCAAGCTGGTCTCGATCGGCGAACTCCGGTTCGGCAACGTGGTCGCGCGTGATCTCGATGCGGTCGTCGCGCCGGGGATGGAAGGGACCAGCGTTCTGGGTATGAACTTCCTCTCTCGGCTCACCAGCTGGCGCGTGGAGGGGCAGACCCTGATCCTCGTGCCACATCACCCCCAGCCGGGCGAACGCTCCACCGAAGGCTGAGAACGGCTCATCGGACGCTTCATCCAAGCTTAATCCGCCGACCGTTGTGATGGTCGTCGATGGGTTATATTCCTGGAGCATCCATATGAAATTACTACATATTATCGGAACATTCAGCCTTGCCGGAGCGGCCCCGCTGCTGACCGGAACGGCCTTGGCGCAGGCTGCCGCCCCGGCGCCGGCAGCCGCGGTACAGGTCACCGCCGGTGCCACGGTCTATGGCCCCGACGGCAATGAGGTCGGGAAGGTAGAGAAGGTCGAAGGCGGGAATGCCGTGATCAACACCGGCAAGAACTCGGCCGCCGTGCCGGCCAACGCGATCGGCCGCAACGACAAGGGCCTGCTCGTCTCGATGACCCGCGACCAGCTTGACGCCGCTGTAGCCGCCGCCACGGCCAAGGCCCAGGGCAACCTTGAACAGGCGCTGGTCGCCGGCGCGGCGGTGCATACCGCCGATGGCCAGGCTCTCGGCAAGATTGCAAGCGTCAGCCCCGAAGGACTGGTGACCGTCCAGCGCGAGAGCGGCTCCTTCGCCCTCAAGAAGGACATGTTCACCACCGACGCGCAAGGCGTGGCCCTGCGCCTGACCCTCGCCCAGATCGAAGCGGCGCTGGCCAAGCAGCAGGCCTCGGCGGGCACCCCGCCGGCCCAGCCCTAAGTCAGAACTTGTTGTCCCGCGGGAAGCCATTGGGCGGCATCCGCCCGGCGGCCCCGCGGGCCACCTTCCACAGCCGCATGTCCCCCTCGGTGCGCGTGCGCCCGGTGTCGCCGCCCATCTTCCAGGACAGGCCGTCCTCCAGCTTGAAGGTCACCGCATCGGCCATGCCGCCGTCGCGGTAGCGCTGTAGCGTGACGCCTTGCCCCTTGGCGAGCACCGGCATCTCCGACAGGCTGAACACCACCAGCTTGCGGTTCTCGCCCACCACGGCAACGTGATCGTGGCTTTCGGGGATTTCGCGCACCAGCGCCAGCCGCACGCCGGGCTTGGTGTTCATCACCCCGCGGCCCTTGCGCGTCTCGGCCAGCAACTCGCCGGATTCGGCGACGAAGCCCCGCCCGATGTTGCTCGCCAGCAGAAGCTGCGCGCCGGCGCGGTGGACCACCACGGAAACCATCTGCGCCTCGGCATCAATGTCCAGCATGGTTCGGATCGGCTCGCCGAAACCGCGCGCGGAGGGCAGCTTGTCGCAGCCCAGCGTATAGAACCGGCCATTGTCGCAAGCGATCAGCAGCTTGTCCGTCGTCTGCGCATGGAGCGCGAAGGCCGGGCCGTCACCCTCCTTGAACTTGTATTCCCGGTCGAGCGGATCGTGTCCGCTCGCGCCCCTTATCCAGCCGCGGGCGGAAAGGATCACCGTCACGGGTGCCTTCTCGATCATCGCGTCCATCGAGAACTCGCGCGTCGGCGCCGCCTCGGCGACCGTGGTGCGACGGCGGCCGAGCTCGGTCTCCGGCCCATAGTCCTTGCGCAGGGTGGCGAGGTCGCGCTTCAGGCGGGTGCGCTGGCGGGCCGGGCTGTCGAGCAGCTTGTTGAGCTCCTCCTGTTCGGCCACCAGCTCGTCGCGCTCGCGCCCCAGCTCCATCTCCTCGAGCTTGCGCAAGCTCCGCAGGCGCATATTGAGGATCGCCTCGGCCTGCCGGTCGGTCAGGCCGAACTCGGCCATCATGATCGGCTTGGGCTCGTCCTCGTTCCGGATGATCTCGATGATCCGGTCAAGGTTGAGATAGGCGACGATGTAGCCTTCGAGCAGCTCCAGTCTCGCGGCGATCTTTTCCAGCCGGTGCCGGCTGCGGCGGATCAGGATGTCGATCTGCGCGATCACCCACTCATGCAGCAGCAGCTTGAGCCCTAGCACGCCCGGCGTGCGATGCGCATCCAGCACGTTGAGGTTGAGCCCGAACCGCACCTCCAGATCAGTCAGCCGGTAGAGGCTCTCCTTGAGCAGCTCGGGATCGACGTTGCGGCTCTTGGGTACTAAGACGATGCGAATCTGCTCGTCGCTCTCGTCGCGCACGTCTTCCAGGATCGGCAGCTTCTTATCGGCAATCGCTTGCGCGACCTGTTCGATCAGCTTGCCCTTCTGCACCTGGTAGGGAATCTCGGAAATCACCAGCTGCCATTGGCCACCGCCGAGCTTTTCGATCCCCGTCGCTTCCCAGACCCCGTCCTCCTGGCGCCCCGTCGAGAACCGCCCGCGCACGCGCATTGCGCCCTTGCCCGTCTCATAGGCGTGGCTGATCACGGCGGGGCTGTCGACCACCACGCCGCCGGTAGGAAAATCCGGCCCGTGGAACACTTCCATCAGCTGGGCATGTTCCACCTGCGGATTGTCAATCAGCAGCAAGGTTGCATCGACGATCTCGGCCACATTGTGGCTGGGGATATTGGTCGCCATGCCTACGGCAATGCCGCTGGCGCCGTTGGCGAGGAGGTTCGGGAACAATCCCGGGAACAGCTCGGGTTCCTCGTCCTCACCGTTGTACGTCGGCACGAAGTCTACCGTGCCCTCGTCCAGCCCGGCCATCAGCCGGATTGCGGTGCGAGTCAGGCGGGCTTCGGTGTAGCGGTAGGCAGCCGCGTTATCGCCGTCGATATTACCGAAGTTGCCCTGCCCCTCCACCAGCGGATATCGCAGCGAGAAGTCCTGGGCGAGGCGAACCATCGCGTCATAGACGCTCGCATCGCCATGCGGATGGTACTTGCCGATGACATCGCCGACCACGCGCGCAGATTTTTTGTAGGCCCCTGTCGGGTCCAGCTTCAACTGGCGCATGGCCCACAGCAGACGGCGGTGCACCGGCTTGAGCCCGTCACGCAGGTCGGGCAACGAACGTGCTGTAATTGTTGACAAAGCATAGACGAGATAGCGCTCGGAAAGGGCGCTATCGAAGGGCGCGTCGACAATTGCGTCAAACGGATCGGGCTCGTCGATCGTGGTGCTCGGCATGGTGTTTCGGCCCTAGCAAGGCGCCGCGTGCAAGGGAATCCCGGGAACCAGTCCATCCCCCGCTCATTTGCGCCGCGTGGCAATCCATCTGGGGAGCAGTTCATGGTCAAGCGGGTTCTCATCGTCGCAACTGACGGTTTCGAGCAGTCGGAACTGATAGAACCGCGCAAGGCACTGGAGGCTGCCGGCATCGAAACGGTCCTGGCCAGTCCCAAATCCGGAGAGATCCGCGGGTGGCACGATCACAACTGGGGCGAGTCCGTCCGGGTCGATGCCCGGCTCGGTGAGGTCGAGGCGGAAGACTTTGACGCCCTGCTTCTCCCCGGCGGCCAGATGAACCCGGATTCGCTGCGGCTGGAAGACGAAGTGCTCTGCCTGATCGAGGAATTCGACGAGGCCGAAAAGCCGATCGCGGCGATCTGCCACGGCCCTTGGCTACTGGCCGAGGCCGATATCCTCGAAGGCCGGGCGGTGACCGGCTGGCCCTCGATCCTCACCGATCTCGAAAACGCCGGGGCCCAGGTCTTCGACCAGGAAGTGATCGTCGACGGCAACCTTATCACGGGCCGCGAACCGGCCGACATTCCCGCCTTCTCCCGCGCCCTGATCGACGCCCTGAACGCCTGACGGCCAGATACCCTCTTCGTCATTGCGAGCGTAGCGAAACAATCCAGAGCAGCGACGGGGGCAACCGCTCTGGATTGTTTCGCAGGGTCGCTCCTCGCAATCACAGTAATATGGAATGCCGGAAGCTCCGCCCTACCGCCGCTGCATGTCCCGGGCTTCATCGGGAATGTGAACCTCGATCCCGTCCAGCGCCTCAGTCAGCACGATCTGGCAGGAGAGACGACTGGTGCGGGTGATGCCCGCGGCAAGATCGAGCATGTCCTCTTCCTCCTCGGAGGCCGGAGCCAGCCTGCCGAACCATTCGGACGCGATCACCACGTGGCAGGTGGAGCAGGCCATCTGGCCCTCGCAGGTGCCTTCAAGCGGCATCCCCGCAGCCTGGCCCACTTCGAGCAGCCGGTCACCGGACTTCGCCTCGCGGTGGACCTTCGTGCCGTCGGCGGTGATGAAACAGACCGAAACCATGCTGCGTGGGCTCCTGCGACCGGCGGATTTATTGCGCCTCGGCCGCCGCGGCAATCCGCGTGCAGGCCTCAACGACCTCAGTCATCCTCGTATAACGGCCAAAACCTAGCCGGATCGAGCTCCGGGCTTCCTTGTCGCTGAGCCCGATCGCCCGCAGCACGTGGCTGGGCTTGCCCGAACCACTGGCACAGGCCGAGCCCGCCGAAAAGGCAATATCACGCAATTCGGACATCAATCGGGCAACATCCAGACCGTTACGTCGCAGGTTGAGGTTGCCGCGCCAGCGCTGACCGGCGCTGCCGTTGAGCGTGAAGCCGGGCAGCAGCGGCAGCGCCGCCTGCCACAGCGCCTCGATATGCGAGGCGTCCGGCGCCATTCGCTGCAATGCCAGTTCCGCAGCCGCACCGAACCCCGCACAGAGCGCAGGACTCAGCGTTCCCGACCGCAGGCCGCCCTCCTGCCCTCCCCCATGAACGATCGGCGCCAGATCCAGCCCGTCGCGGATCCACAGCGCGCCGATCCCCTTGGGACCGTAGAGCTTGTGCGCGGAGACGGCGATCAGGTCCGCGCCCTCTGGCGCCGCCAGCTTGCCCGCCCCCTGCACCGCGTCGCACAGGAACAACGCTCCAGCGGCCCGGGCGCGGTCGGTAAGGCGCTCCACCGGCTGCACCGTGCCGATCTCGTTGTTCACCTGCATGACCGCGAGCAGCCCCAGCCCCTCCGGCAAGGCCACCTCGGCATCGACCAGCCCGTCGCGGTCCACTGGCAGGATCGCGCATTCGGGATCGGCAAAACCCGCCGTCTCCAGCACCGCCGCATGCTCGATCGCGCTGACCGCCAAACGCTTCCGCCCCGAGCCGAGGATCGCCAGATTCAGAGCCTCGGTCGCTCCACTGGTAAACACCACCTGCCCGCCCGACGGCAGCAAGGCCGCCACTTTCTCCCGGGCGATCTCCACCGCCGCCGCCGCCAGTCTCCCCGGTCGGTGCGGGCTGTGCGGATTGGCGAAGCCCGAACTGTCCGGCCCTGCCAGCCAAGGCAGCATCGCCTCGCGAGCCTCCGGCGCCAGCGGCGTGGTCGCCTGGTTGTCGAGGTAGATCATTGCGGCCCCTTCATCTCGCGCCAGGCCGCCAGGAATCGGTCGATCGCCGCCGCATCTGTCTCCCGGCCGATGCTGACCCGGATGACCTCGCCCGCCGCCACAGGTTCCATCCCCATCGCCGCCAGCACATGGCTGGTCCGCAAGCTGCCCGAGGAGCAGGCACTTCCCGCCGAAACGGCAATCCCCTGCGCATCGAATCCGATCAACTGCGCCCGCGCGGAACGACCGGGCATGCGGTAAGCCCCAATGCTCGGCACCCGCGCCGTCGCCCCGGCAACAACCTCGCCGCCGGCAGCGACGACCCCCTCATCCAACCGATCCCGCAACGATACCGCGCGGTCGAGCCAGGAGCGTTCCGCCTCCAGTGCCAGTGCCATGGCAAGAACACCGGGGAGGTTCTCCGTCCCGCCGCGATAGCCGCGCTCCTGCCCGCCCGTGGCGCGCAACATGGCCCAGTCTCGCACGAGCAGGGCGCCAACGCCGATCGGACCACCGAACTTGTGAGCGGAAAGGGCAATGAGATCGGCGTCGGGCACCACCAATTTTCCCACCCCCTGTGCACAGTCGGCGAGCAGGAACCCGCCGGCCTCGTGCACCGCCGTTGCAATGGCGTTGAGGGGCTGAAGCACCCCGGTTTCACTGTTGGCCTGCTGAACCGCCACCAGCCCGGGCAGCGCGCAGTCGGCCGCACTCACCAAGCCGGACGAATCCACCGCCAGACGCCGCGCATCACCGGCATGCCGCAGCACGGCCTCGTGCTCCACCGCGGAAACGGCCGCCAACGGCTGCACGCAGGAGCCGATAGCCAGAGCCAGCGCCTCGCTCGCTCCGGAGGTGAACACCACCTCGCCCCCCCACGCCAGGGACGCGTTGATCCGCGCCCGCGCCTCCTCCAGCGCCGACCGAGCGGCCCGGCCCGCGGCATGGGGGCTGGAAGGATTCGCCCAGATTGCAAAGCCTTCCAGCATGGCCTCGCGCGCCGCGGGCAGCAGCGGCGTGGTCGCGGCGTGGTCAAGATAGAGGCTAGGCAGGGTCATGATGGCGCAAACATTGCTTTGTGGTCGACGGTTTCTATATAGCGCTCTCTTCCCATTCACAGCCCCGCCCGGCCAGGCTTCCAGCACGACGGACGCCGCGGACGGGCTCAACACCGCAGCAGGTACCGAAACGCCATGCCATCCGTCATCTTCCCGGGCCCCGAAGGCCGCCTCGAAGGCCGCTTCCAGCCCGCCTCGCGCGCGCGCGCGCCCGTCGCCATGATCCTGCACCCGCACCCGCAGGCCGGCGGCACCATGAATGACCGCATCACGATGAGCCTGTACAAGACTTTCGTGGCCCGTGGCTTTGCCGTGCTGCGCTTCAACTTCCGCGGCGTCGGCCGCAGCCAGGGCTCCTTCGACAACGGCATCGGCGAACTGTCCGACGCCGCGGCCGCGCTCGACTGGGTGCAGTCGATTCATCCGGAGGCCAGCACCACCTGGATCGCCGGCTATTCCTTCGGCGCGCTGATCGGTATGCAATTGCTGATGCGCCGCCCGGAAATCCGCGGATTCATCTCGGTCAACCCGCCGGCCAACATGTACGACTTCAGCTTCCTCGCCCCCTGCCCGGCCTCGGGCATCATCGTCCAGGGTGCTGCCGATACGGTGGTGACGCCGAACTCGGTGCAAAAACTGGTCGACAAGCTGCGCACCCAGAAGCACATCACCATCCACCACGACGAGATCCCGCGGGCCAACCACTTCTTCGAGAACGAGCTCGATGATATGATGCTGTCGATCGACAAGTATCTCGACTTCCGCCTCAGCCCGGATTGCCCGATCCGGTAGAGAACGCCGGTGTCACCACCGTAGTGATGGGTCCCACACGCTCAGTTGCATCATCAATATCCGCAACAAGACGGTGGCGAGCATTACGACAAGACCAATTGCCAGAGGCTCTGTCTGTTGCGCGCCACCTGCTCTTTGGCTCCCATGCTTCCAGGTTGCACGAGTCGTCCGCCTACCCCTGCTCATCGGGAAGCAAGTCGTCCGGTTCGTCGCCACTCACCGCAATGGCTCGCTCATCGGCGCAGAGCCGTTCTTCGTCGGCACCACCCAGATCGCGACGTTGGCGGCCATGATGACGGCTAGCACCAGCATCAGCGCCACCTGCTTGCGCGAGCCGCCTTTGCGCCAGAGCACCAAGGCGCCCAGCGGCAACGCGATGACCATCAGCATGGCGAGCGAGAGGGCGGTGTCCTGCATGACCGCCCCCTAGCGCGGTCAGGTCTTGCCGAACAGGCCCTTGGCCATGCCGGCGAGATCGTCGAGCGGGTTGCCGTCACCGTTCTGGTCGAGCATTCCGAGCAGGCTCTGTGCCTGTGGATGGTCCTGCAATAGCTGGGAGAATTGCCCGAGCGAGCCCTCGCCGCCGATGTGGCTGACGATCTGGCTCAGTACGCCGGCATCGAGCCCGGTCTGCGCCGCAGCCGTCGTCACCGTATCACCGGGCGCGGCATGGGCCTGCCCCAGCGCGGCAACGGCCTTCTCAGCCATGGCCGGATCAAGGCCGACCTTGTTGGCGAGGTTTGCAATATCGACGTTGCTGCTGATCTGGGTGAGGATGGAATCGAACATGCTCATCGGCATTCTCCGGAAGAGCGACCCCTGTGACAGATATTGCGCAGCAACGCGCCGCTGCCAAACGAAAAGCGCCGCCCCAAGGGGCGGCGCTTCGTCAATTCCGGCATCGGCCTGGTCCGCGGCCGGTCCGAAAGCCTCAATCAGGCGGCAACCTTGCCCCCCGGGGCAGCCTGGAGAACGCCATCGTCGACATAGGCCTCGAACTGCGCGAAGTTCTCCACGAACTTCTTCACCAGCTCCTCGGCGTTCCGGTCATATTCCGCCCCATCGGCCCAGGCGCCACGCGGGTCGAGCAGCTTGCTGTCGACCCCGTTGACCGCCACGGGAACCTCGAAACCGAAGTTCGGATCGCGGCGGAATTCGACATCATTGAGGCTGCCGTCGAGCGCGGCGTTGAGCAAGGCGCGGGTGGCCTTGATCGGCATGCGCTTGATCCCCGGCGTGGTAGCCTTTCCGCCCGACCAGCCGGTGTTGACCAGCCAGCACTGCGCGCCGCCCTTGTCGATGCGCTCCTTGAGCAGGTTGCCGTAGACCGATGGGTGGCGCGGCATGAAGGCGGCGCCGAAGCAGGTGGAGAAGGTGGCTTCCGGCTCGGTCACGCCGATTTCGGTGCCGGCGACCTTGGCGGTGTAGCCCGAGAGGAAGTGATACATCGCCTGCTCGGGCGTCAACCGAGCGATCGGCGGCAGAACGCCGAAAGCATCGGCGGTAAGGAAGATGATGTTCGAGGGCGGCGGGCCGAGGTTCGCGTCGCTGGTGTTCGGGATGAACTCGATCGGATAGGCGCCGCGGGTGTTCTCGGTCTTGCTGGAGTCGGTGAAGTCCAGCTCGCGGGTTTCCTCGTCCATCGTCACGTTCTCGAGGATCGTGCCGAACATCTTGGTCGTCGCGTAGATCTCCGGCTCGCCTTCGGCCGAGAGATTGATCATCTTGGCGTAGCAGCCGCCTTCGAAATTGAACACGGCCTGGTCGGACCAGCCATGCTCGTCATCGCCAATGAGGGTGCGGCTGGCGTCGGCCGAGAGCGTGGTCTTGCCGGTGCCCGAGAGGCCGAAGAAGATCGCGCTGGTGCCGTCGGGACCGATGTTGGCCGAGCAGTGCATCGGCATCACGCCCTGCGCCGGGAGAAGGAAGTTGAGCAAGCCGAACACGCCCTTCTTCATCTCGCCCGAATATTCGGTGTTGCCGATGAGAATCAGCTTCTCGGTGAAGTTGACCGCGATCACCGTGTCACTGTTGCTGCCGTGACGGGCCGGATCGGCCTTGAAGCTGGGCAGGTTGATGATGGTGTATTCCGGCGTGAACGCCGCCAGCTCATCAGCCGTGGGGCGCACGAGCAGGGTGCGGACGAAGAGGCTGTGCCAGGCCATCTGGGTGATGACGCGGGTGGCAACGCGATATTCCGGCTGGCTGCCGCCGAACAGGTCCGCAACGTAGAGTTCTTTCTGGTCCTTCAGCGCGGCGAGAAAATCAGACTTGAGATTGGCCCAGTGTTCGCCCGACATAGGCTGGTTGATCTTGCCCCAGTTGATCGAACTTTCGGTCGTCGCATCGCGAACGACGAACTTGTCCTTGACGCTGCGACCCGTGAACTTGCCCGTGTCGACCAGCAGCGCGCCATCCTTGGTCAGCCGCCCCTCACCCTTGCGGATGGCGTGTTCGACCAGCGGCGAAGTACCGAGATTGGCATAAATGGTCGCAGCGGTGGCGAAGCCTTGTTTCTCGAGCGGGAAGGAAAGGGCAGCGGTCAATGTCATCTCCACGTTGGGCGGATCGGCTGCGGGCAATGGCCTCGGCCGGTCGGTGCATAGGTATGCGAGATTCGGCGTCGCGCATAGTGCGTCGGCGCGGGCCCGTCAAATTCAGCAGGGTCGGGCAAATGCAGGGCCGCACCCATCGTTGAAGGCCAATGATGCCTGTTGTGCGCGGCAAATCGTGCCGAACGCCCCGGTCCATCATTTGCGCCCGATCGACTGTCGGGCTAAACGGACAGCATGGCCCCCAGCCAAGATGCCTCTCCTCCTTCCGCGCAGCAAGTGATCGCGCTGGTCGATGACGACCGCAACATCCTGACCACCGTCTCGATCGCGCTGCAAGCCGAAGGCTTTGCCACGCGCGTCTACACCGATGGGCAGACCGCGCTGAAGAGCCTGCTCGAAAATCCGCCCGACCTGGCGATCTTCGATATCAAAATGCCGCGCATGGACGGGTTCGAGCTACTCCAGGCATTGCGCACCAGCTCCCTGCTGCCGGTAATCTTCCTCACCTCCAAGGACGAGGAGATCGACGAGGCGCGCGGTCTCGCCCTTGGCGCCGACGACTATATCGCCAAGCCATTCAGCCAGCGGCTGCTCATCGCCCGCATCCGCGCGATCCTGCGCCGCACCGAATTGGCCCTCCGCCCGCAGGACGAGGTGACCGAGATCAACGAGCAGCAGGTCGTGCGCCGCGGCCGGCTCGTCATGGACCTGCAGCGCCACCAGGTCCTGTGGGACGGCAGGAACGTGGCGCTGACCGTGACCGAATTTCTCATCCTGGAAGCGCTCGCCAGCCGCCTCGGAGTGGTCAAGAGCCGCAACCAGTTGATGGACGCGGCCTACAGCGACGACGTCTTTGTCGACGACCGAACGATCGACAGCCACATCAAGCGGCTGCGGCGCAAGTTCCGCGAGGTCGATCCGCAGTTCGCCGCCATCGAAACCCTTTACGGTGCAGGCTATTCCTTTGCCGATGGCTGAGCGGCCCACGCCCACCGCCGGATCGCGCATGCCCGGACAGTTGTTCTGGACCCGGCGCTTTTCGCTGACCACCCGCATCCTGGCCGTCAACCTGATCGTGCTCTGCCTGATGGGGGCGAGCGTGATCTACCTCGATTCCTACCGCAAGCAGCTGATCACCGAACGGTTCAAGCTCGCGCAATCCGAAGCCCTGATCATTGCCGACGCCCTTGCCGAAACTCCGCGCAGCGAACGCAACCCCCTGATCGCGCGGATCGGCAGCGAACAGGCACTACGTCTAAGGGTATACGACGCCCGCGGCCGGCAACTGGCCGATTCCTTTCAGATCGCCGACGAGCCCGCCTTCGCCTTGGCCGACCCGACCAAGGAGCCGTGGACCATGCAGGTCGCCCGCGGCATCGATTCTGCCATGGACCGGTTGAGCGGCGCAGCACCTGCGCCCACCTATGTCGAGCCTGCCATCGCCACAGCCGACGCCTGGCCGGAGATCCGCGAGGCACGAGAGAGCGGCGAGGCTGCCGTGCGCCTGCGCTCCGCGCCGGACCGCACGCCTGTGATCACCGCTGCGGTGCCCTATGGCGAACGCGGCGAGGTCCTGCTCACCACCCGCAACGCCCGGGACATCGTCGACAAGGTCCGCTACGCCCGGCAGACTCTGGCGATCATCGTGGGCATTGCCCTCGTCATCTCGATCCAGCTCTCACTGTTCCTCGCCCGGACCATCGTCCAACCCCTGCAAGTGCTGGCTCGGGCAGCCCAGCGCGTGCGCCTGGGGCGCGACCGCGAGGTCGTCGTGCCCCGCCTGCCCGAGCGCGGCGACGAGATCGGCCTGCTCGCCCGCGCCGTCTCGGACATGAGCGCCGCCCTGCGCCAGCGGATCGACGCGGTCGAGAGCTTCGCTGCCGATGTCGCCCACGAGCTCAAGAACCCGCTCGCTTCGCTACGCAGCGCGGTCGATACGCTCGGGAAGGTCACAGATCCCGCCCTGCGCGAGGAACTGATCCGGATCGCGGCCCACGACGTGCGCCGGATCAATCGGCTCGTGACCGAAATCGCCGATGCCAGCCGGATCGACGCGGAACTCTCCCGCACCCGGTTTGAGCCGGTCGATCTTATCGCCCTCACCGAAGCGCTTGCCGGCAGCCGGGCCGAACGCGGGGCCGACAGCCCGGCGCACCTAGTCCTGCGTCATGAGGGCAAGCGTTGCCGCGTGTTGGGTGATCCGGCGCGGTTGGAGCGGGTGCTGGTCAACTTGCTCGACAATGCCGCTTCCTTCTCCCCGCCCGGCGGCGAGATCGAGCTGGCTACCGCCTGCAGCGAAAGACGAGTGCAGGTCACCGTCACCGACGACGGCCCGGGAATGCCGGTGGATGTGCGCGAGAAGGTGTTCGAACGGTTCCATTCGGACCGGCCGGACGGCGAAGACTTCGGCAGCCATAGCGGCCTGGGACTCGCCATTGCGCGAACCATCATCTTCGCCCATGATGGGCAGCTGACGGCAACCGATCGGCCCGACGGCAAGCCCGGCGCCCGTCTCGTGATCGACCTGCCGGAGGCGGAATGATGCTGACCCAGGCGAGCTGCGTGGCGGTTAATGGGCGGGGTCTGCTGATTATCGGTCCAACCGGCAGCGGGAAGTCGAGCCTGGCGCTCGCTCTGATCGATCGCGGGGCCGTGCTGGTCGGCGATGACGGGGTGGACCTCGAGCTCGCTGACAAACGCGTGCTGGCGAGCCCGGCTCCGACGATCCGCGGCCTCCTGGAAGTGCGCAATGTCGGCTTGCTGCACTATCCGGTAGCTGAACGCGTTCCCCTCGCCCTCGCCGTCCAGCTCGACCCGGCGGCCGAGCGGCTGCCAGAGGGGCCGGACGAACTGGATATCCTTGGTCTGCGAATTCACCTGATCCGGCTCTGGCCCGATAGCCCGGTGCTCGCCCTGCGCGCACTCGCCGCCCTGTCCCAATTCGGCCTGGACTGAGGGCCCGGTTTACAACCACGTCCCGCGAGCCCACATCACCGGCGATGGATGCCGATTCCCCCGTGACGACCACCACCGAGGAGCGCCAGCGGGTGCTGCTCGTGACCGGTTTGCTTGGGGCGGGCAAGTCGACCGTGCTCAAGGTTCTGGAAGACCTCGGCTGGGAAACCATCGACAACTTCCCCGTGCGCCTGCTGGAGCAACTGGTCTCGCCCTCCCGCAAGGATGCGCGCGAAGGCCGGGTTCCGCTGGCGATCGGCTTCGATTCGCGCACTCGCGGCTTCGATCCCAACCGCATCATCGAACGGGTGAAGCTGCTCTCCCAGCGCCCTGACCTCGAGGTCACCACTCTGTTTCTCGACTGCTCCGGCCAGGAGCTGGAGCGGCGCTACAACGAGACTCGCCGGCGTCACCCGCTGGCCGCAGACATGCCCGCGAGTTCGGGCATCGCGGCCGAGCGCGAGCTACTGGAGCCGCTGCGGCGCTGGGCCGACATGGTGATCGTCACCACTGATTTCTCCGCAAACCAGCTGCAACAGGTCGTGCGGGAACGGTTCGCGCCTGTACAGGCCGAGCCTCTCACTGTCACCCTCTCCAGCTTTGGCTTCGCCCGCGGCATGCCGCCGGTGGCCGATCTCGTCTTCGACGTGCGCTTCCTCGACAACCCACACTGGGATCCCGAATTGCGCCCGCTAACGGGCCAGCACGCGGCCGTCGGCGAATATGTCTCGCGCGATCCGGCCTTCGCCGAAGCCTTCGCCCGCATCCGCGACCTGCTGCTGCTGCTGCTCCCGCGCTATGAAGCCCAGGGCAAGCCTTATGTCCACGTGGCCTTCGGCTGCACCGGCGGCCGGCACCGCTCTGTCTACGTTGCTGAGCAGATGGCCGCGGCCTTGCGCGAGGCAGGATTTTCCCCCACATTGCTGCACCGCAACCTGAGCGCACGGGCGGCCGACCTCGTCGAGGGTGGCCGATCGTGAGCAGGGTCGTTAACCCCGGACGCCGATACTGGCGGCAGCAACAGGCCAGGACGGCAATTCGGAGCGCAATCTTTTCATGATCGGGCTGATCCTCGTGACTCACGGCAGGCTTGCCGAGGAATTCGTCCACGCCATGCAGCACGTGGTGGGCCGGCAAGAAGCCGTGGCGACGATCTGCATCGGACCGAATGACGACATGGAGCGTCGCCGCAAGGAGATCGCCGAGGCTGTCCGCGCAGTCGATAGCGGCCAGGGCGCGATCATTCTCACCGACCTGTTCGGTGGCACCCCGTCCAACCTCGCCATCTCGCTTATGGAAGCCGGCCGGGTGGAGGTCATCGCCGGGATCAATCTGCCGATGCTGATCCGGCTGGCGGGGGCCCGCAAGACCATGGACGTGGTCGCCGCCACCGTCGCCGCCCGCGATGCGGGGCGCAACTACATCACCATTGCCAGCGAATTCCTGGGGCAGGACGCCTGAGCGGAGAGGGAAGAGGAACGGTCGGGGCATGCCGAGCGAAATCGTCGAAATCGTCAACCAGCGCGGACTTCATGCGCGGGCGAGCGCAAAGTTCGTCAATGCCGTGGCACGGCTGCCGGATGGACTTGACGTCAAGGTCGCAAAGGACGGAACCAGCGCCAACGGGGGCTCGATCCTCGGGCTGATGATGCTGGGAGCAGCCAAGGGTGATACGATCGAGATCAGCGTCGAGGGTGACAGCGCCGATCAGATCCTGCCCAAGCTGGTCGGCCTGGTGAGAGACGGCTTCGGGGAGGACTGAGCCCCTGGTAGTCCTTGCGCCCTCCTCTTGCCTCAATGCCCTTCGACAAGCCCAGGGTGAGCGGGCATAGGGTTTAAACCAATTTCTGCTCAGGCTGAGCCTGTCGAAGCCCGGACCCTGCCCATGCGCCGCCACATCACGGGTTTCTCCAATCCCGCCGTCAAGTTCCTGCGTTCGCTCAGGGACAAGAAGCACCGCAAGCGCGAGGGCAAGTTTCTGGCCGAAGGCCTGCGCCTGCTGACCGATGCGCGCGAAGGCGGCCGCTTGCCCGAGATCCTCGTGATGGCCCGCGGGCGCGACGACCATCCTCTGCTGACCGCGCTGGAAGCCGATGTCCTCGCTACCGGCGGCGAAGTGATCGAGACCGGGGAAGACATCCTCGAAAAGATCACGGGCAAGGACAACCCTCAGGCCGTGGCCGGGGTCTTTGCCGAGTTCGATACCGGGCTTGCGGCGCTCGACCGCAGCGCCGGACCGCTCTGGCTGGTCGCCCAGGCCATGCGCGATCCGGGAAACCTCGGCACGATGCTGCGGACCTGCGATGCGGTAGGCGCTGGCGGGCTCATCCTGCTAGACGACTGTGCCGATCCGTTCTCGGTCGAGGCCGTGCGGGCGAGCATGGGCGCGATCTTCACCCAGCGGCTCGCCCGCGCCCGATGGGACGAATTCCTGCCCTGGCTGCGCGGCGGTCCGGGACAACTGGTCGCCGCAAGCCTGAGGGAATCCGTGCCCTACCGCGGCGCCGCCTATGCCGCCCCCTGCTTCCTCATGGTCGGCAACGAATCGCGCGGCCTGCCCGAGGACTATGAAAAGGCCTGCGACCTCAGGGTGACGATTCCGATGCGCGGACGAGCCGACAGTCTCAACGCCGCCATTGCCGGGGCAGTGCTCGCCTACGAAGCCTTGGCGACGCTCGCTCCCTTAGGGCATTTACGTATCTCTTGATTAAGCCCGATGACGGCAACGATGTGGCATGTCGGGCCAGCGATGCCTCGGCATTGCCCCTCCCCAACCGACTTCACACCCCCGCTCTCAAGGCGGGGGTTTTCTTTCGGCTGGTACAGTCATCTGTCGGGAGCTCGCCACCACGGTTCGCCCCGGGCTTGACCCGGAACTGGTGCCGATTGCGAGGCTGAGAAGCCACCGGGTGCCGAGGGACCGCCCAGCGACCTACCGCGACTGTCGAGCGAGCAAAGACGCTAGCTATTCCGTCTCCGGAATCGGCAGGGCCTCGACATCCGCAGCGAGCTCCCCGTAGCGCGGCGTACTCTCGATCTGCAGCACGTCGTCGATCTCCCGCTTACCGATCGCGATGCCCTTGTCGCGCAGCCGTCGCCCGCTGGTGAGGACATTACGCTCGAAGCTGGAGACGAACTTGTTGTAATTCGACACCGCGCTCTCCAGGCCACCCCCAACCCGCTTCAGATGTTCGGTGGCCGTTGCCAGCCGGTCGTACAATTCGGTCCCTGCCTTGCCGATCTCGACGGCCTCGCGGGCAATGGTGTCCTGCCGCCAGACCTCGGCGACGGTTCGAGCAATGGCGACGAGGTTGGTCGGCGTCGCCAGCAGGACCTTGTTGCGGAAGGCGAAATCCCACAACTCCGGATCGTGTTCGAGCGCCGCGGCAACGAAGTGCTCGCCCGGCACGAACATCACCACGTAGTCAGGCGCCTCGGTGAACTGGCTCTGGTACGACTTGGCCCCCAGCGTCTGCACGTGGTTGCGCATCGAGCGGGCGTGCTGGTCCAGAGCCGTCTTGCGGATGGCATCGTCGTTGGCCTCGAACGCCTCCTGGTAGGCATTGAGCGAGACCTTGGCGTCGATGATCAGGCTTTTCCGCCCGGGGATGCGGATGATCGCATCGGGGCGCAGGCGGCCATCCTCGGTAGTCACCGAATGCTCGGTGACGAAATCGGTGTGCTCGGTGAGGCCGCACTGTTCCAGCACGTTCTGCAGGGCCCGCTCCCCCCACCGGCCGCGCGCCTTGGGGGCATTAGTCAGCGAATTGCCGAGGCGCGCGGCCTCCGCGCGAACCTGCTCCTGGCCCGCGCGCAGGGCCTCGATCTGGCCGAACAGCTGACCGAAGGCATCGACGCGCTTGGCCTCTAGCCCGGCGACTTGCTCCTCGTAGCTCTTCAGGCGCTGGCCGACCGGAGCGAGCAGGTTGGCGATGCGTTCGGCATTGGCATGCTCGCTCTGGGCAAACCGCTCCTGCGCGCGGGCGAGGAAGGTTTCCTGGGCCTTCTCCAGCACCCGGTTGCCGGCGTTCTCGAATTCCTTCTTCAGCGCTTCCTGGGACTCCAGCAGCAGGCGCTTCTGCTCGGCAAAATTGACGGCATCGGCCTTGAGTGCGGCGAGTTCTTCGGCGATCGCACCCTTCTCGTGCAGAACTTGATCGCGGGCAAGGCGCACGGTTTCAAGCTGCCCCGCATGCTCGGTGCGCAGTTGCTCCAGCCGCTGGGCCGCTTCAGCGGCTCGCTGGGCCAGTTCGTCGGCGCGGGCAGCGCGTTCGCTGGCCGTCGCCAGTTCCGTGATGGCCCGGCGGAACTTCTCATCCAGATCGCGAGCATCGAGATCGCGCGCGGCAAAACGCTCCCGCCATTCACCGACGGCGCGATGGCCGAGGAACCAGCCCAGCGCGCACCCGGCGGCGAGGCCGAGCAGCAGGGTGAAAAAGCTCAGGATATCCGGGTTCATGGCCGCGAGAGTGGAACAGCAAGAGAACAAATGCAAGTCGGAGCCGGCGCCTTTCCACAGCGTTGCGGCCGCTCCGCATAGGGCGCTCCTGCAACCGCACTACATCCTGCCTGCACCGGGTGAGCTTGCGCTACGCGCCAGGCGTGCCCACAACCGCGATGAAGATTCGCAAGGAGAGCCCGCATGTTCACGCCCGACCTCACCCAGGGAAACTGGTTCGGGGAGCACGCCAGGGCCTACCTTGCCGATGGCGCCGCCGCCCACATGGTCGACCTGACCGCCGGTGGGGGCAATGGGCCCACCCCTTCCCTTCTCCTGCGAACGGTCGGGCGCAAGTCGGGCAACACGCTCTATTCGCCTTTGATCTATGGCGAGATGGGCGATGAGAAGGTGCTGATCGCCTCCAAGGGCGGTTCGCGCCGAAACCCGGCCTGGTTCCACAACCTCACCGCTGCCGCCGAGGTCGAATTCAAGCTCAAGGATGATTGCTGGCGCGCAGTCACGCGCATCGTCGAGGGCGGCGAGCGTGAGCGGATGTGGCGGATGATGGCCGAAATCTACCCCCCGTTCGATGACTATCAGGCCAAGACCGAGCGGCACATCCCGGTCATCGCGCTCAAGCCCATCGCGCAGATCCCGAAGCTGTCGAACTGATCCGCGATCTCGCGGTCAGTTGCTGCGTACAAATCCGCCGCGTTCCTCGCGGGCGAGCATGCGGCCAAGGATGAAGGCGCGCTGCTTGAGGCCGCCCCAATCGCGCGAGGGGTGACGGCGCATCTGCTCGAGCAGCAGGTTCAGTTCGCTGCGGCGGTGGACGGGCGTGGTCATCGGGCGTGTCCTTCCGGCTGATGGGTACCAACGCGTGGGCAGGCCGATGGGTCCGGCCGGAGGCTACCCGCGCACGCGCTGGTAGGCCGCGACCACTTCCGCGAGGATCGACAGCGCCAGCGTAGTGGCGTCGCGCGCATGCGGGATCAGGCCCACCGGGCTGCTCAGACGCACGAGACTTGCGGCGTCGTGACCCATGGCAACAAGGCGCTGCTCCCGGATTTCACGAGCGCCCCTGCCGCCTTGGGCCCCGACGTAGAACGCGGGCGACCGCAGGGCCCAATCCGCCAGGGCAGGCTCCCACTCGTGATCGTGGAACAGCAGGATCACGGCGGTCCAGGCGTCGAGCGGTACGTCGGGCGCGCGACCGAGAGCGAGATCGCGGTCTGGCGACAGCAATTCGGCAGGCAGCCCCTGGGCGCCGGCAAGGCGCACCAGCGCCTCCGGCTCAGGCCCGGCGCCGAGGACGACCAACCGCAGTGTCGGCAGGAATGTTCGACGCGTGAGCGGCGATGGGTCGGGCAAGCTCAGGGTCGCCGGCTCGCGCGCATCGAGCCGGGCCACGGCCTCGGCCAGAGCCGACCTGACGGGCGCCGGGTCGACCAGTACGTCTAGACCTGCCCCGCATGGCAGGCGGAAATCGATGAACGGCGAACCCGCGCCGTATCGCAGCAGCGCGGGACCGCGACCTTGCTCCCGGGCCTCGGCGACCTGGCTGGACAGTTCTTTTTCAAGGCAGCCGTCGGCGAGGCTGCCGGCCATCGCACCATCCGGAGCAATCGCCAGTTGCGCGCCAAGGCGACGGGAGTAGGAGCCGTCAATGCCGACGATCGTGCAAAGTGCCGTTCCAGGCACAGTCGCGGCGAGGCGCAAGGCAGCTTGGTCTTCGTCGGCAATGGCATCTGTGAACATCGCCGCACCCAAGCCCAGCGCGGCGCAAAGGTCAACGCACCGCAGTTGGCGGACCGGATCTGGCCATAGGCAAGCGAAGGCTAGCCTGGCAGCGTCGATCCCAGCTCGCTCCGGAACAGCTGGGGTGGCGGAGCTGTGCGGGACTGTTGGAGGGATTGCAGCTTCGCATTGGACGCCGGCCCCGGGGCGAGCCCGGGACGGCGCCTGCGCGCTCAGCTCAGCCGGTCGCGGAAGGTTTCCCAGTCGAACCGCTTGACGCATTCCAGCCCGTCGGTCTCGCTGTCCCACAGCCAGATCGAGGGCAGCGGTACGCCGTTGAAAGTGGTGGTCTTGACCATCGAATAGTGCGCCTGGTCGAGGAAGGCGAAGCGCACGCCCGGCTCGGGCGGCTCGGGCAGGACATAGTCCCCGATCACATCGCCGGCGAGGCATGACGGGCCGCCGAGGCGCACGGCTTCACTCTCGTCGCTGGGCTCGCGCTCGTTCAGCAAGGCCGGGCGATAGGGCGCCTCGATCACGTCGGGCATGTGGCAGGTGGCGGAGATATCGGTGATCGCCACCGGCATATCGTTCCAGGCGACGTCGAGCACCGTGCCGACGAGAATGCCGGCATCGAGCGCCACGGCCTCGCCCGGTTCCAGATAGACCTGGGCGCCGGTGTCCTCGGCCATGTCGCACAGGAAGGCGACCAGTTCCTCACGCTGGTAGTCAGCCCGGGTGATGTGATGGCCGCCGCCAAGGTTGATCCACGAGAACTCGCCGAAGAACGGCTCGAGGAAATCGAACACCTTGTTCCAGGTCCGGGCGAGAGGGGCGAAGTCCTGTTCGCACAGAGTGTGCATATGGACCCCGTCGATCATGGCCATGTGCTCGGCCGTTAGCTGGTCGATCGGGAAGCCGAGGCGCGAATGGGGCGCGCAGGGATCGTAGCGGGGAACCTCGCCCTCGGCATGGAGCGGGTTGATCCTGAGGCCAATGTCGAAGTGCTGGCCCTCGGCCCGCGCCGCCTCGATCAGCGGCTGGAAACGCTCGATCTGGTGGGGCGAATTGAAGATCACGTGATCCGACAGGCGCAGGATCTCCGGCAGGTCCTCGGCCTTGTAGGCGGCACAATAGGTGGCGATCTCGCCGTCATAGAACTCGCCCGCCAGCCGCGCCTCCCACAGGCCCGAGGTACAGACGCCGTCCAGATACTCGCCGATGATCGGGGCCACCGACCACATCGAGAAGGCCTTGAGCGCGCCGAGCACCTTGGCCCCGGAACGCTCTCCTACGTCGGCCAGCACCCGCAGGTTGTCGCGCAGCCGCGCGGCGTCGACCACGAAGGCCGGGCTGTCGACCCGCGACAGGTCGAACTGGGCGAAGGCTCCCGGATCGCCGGCTCTCGTTTCCATCTTAGGTTCCCTTGAACACCAGGCTGGCGCCGACTAGGATCAGCGCAAAGCCCGCCACCTGCGGCAGGCCCGGCTTTTGCCCGAACAGCACCCACGCCACCAGCACGAAGGTGCCGAGCGAGAATAGCTCCTGCATGGTCTTGAGTTCGAACAGCGAATAGCGGCTCGCGCCGATCCGGTTGGCCGGCACGGCGAGGCAATATTCGAACAGGGCGATGCCCCAGGATAGCAGCACGGCTGCCCACATCGCCTCGCGCGGGAGCTTGAGGTGCCAGTACCAGGCGATGTTCATCACGATGCTGGAGCCGGCGAGGAGCACCGGTGGGGCGATCAGGGCAAAGTTCATGCGCGTGCGGTTAGCCGATGCGGCGGGAAAGGTCGCCTGCCATTTTCGGCGGGAATCACCGAGGCCGGATCGGTCAGCGCAGCCGGGTCAGCTACCAGTTCGGCTGGCGCGGATCACCGCGCCTGCGGCTTGCGCAGCTCCGGTGCGGGCGATCATGTCGGCGCTGGAGACGTTGAGGGTGTAGCGCGAGGCCGCGCAGAAGGCGGGATGGTCGGCAGGCGGCAGGTGTTCGATCCGCTTCGCATTGGCGGTCCCGCGGATCGTGTCCAAGTACTGCAGCCTGGCGACCGCGAAGCGGCGTTCCAGGGAGGCCAGGACGTCGCCAAGACTGCCCGGGCGGAGGTGATCGAGGCAATTGCCGCCGAAGGCCTCGCTGAAGCCACCCCGCTGCGAGTCGCGCCCGGGCCCAGGCTGGAGGAAGCCCCAGCCACCATTTCCCGCGCGCCGAAAACTACCTGAAAACCCGCAGAATTGCGCCGTTTTCGCCCCCCCTTTCCGCCCGCCGGCGGAGGGGGTCCATTTTTCGTTTGCGATTGCGCCGACTCACCCTATATCGCGCGCTCTCGCTGCCCCATGGGGACTTCCAAACCGCAAGGCAGCCTTGTTCTGTAATCTGGCCGAAAGGCCTATTGGGGGTCCCTTGAATTGCACAGCTATCCTGACGCATCGGCTGTAGTTCGCGCGCTCGCGCCCGACGAACCCGTAATTCTGAACCGACCGCAAGCCGCGAGCCGGGCAGCCCGCTTCTTTGTCGAGAAGTTTCCGGGCAAGTCGCTCTATGCGGTAAAGGCCAATCCCTCGCCCGACCTGCTGAAGGTCCTGTGGGACGCGGGCGTCACACATTACGACGTCGCTTCGATCGCGGAAGTGCGGCTCGTGCGGGCCACGCTGCCCGAAGCCGTGCTGTGCTTCATGCACCCGGTGAAGACGGCCAGCGCCATTGCCGAGGCCTACAGCGTCCACGGCGTGCGCACCTTCAGTCTCGATTGCCAGGAAGAACTGGACAAGATCGTCGCCGCGACGGCGGCCGACGACGGCACTCCGGCGGCGGACCTGCGCCTGTGCGTGCGCCTGCGTGTCTCGTCGGAATATTCCGAACTCAGCCTCGCCTCGAAGTTCGGGGTGGACCTCGCCGATGCTGCGCCGCTGCTGCAGGCGACCCGGCAGGTTTCGGACTGGCTCGGCATCTGCTTCCACGTCGGTTCGCAGGCGATGACCCCCTTCGCCTATGTCCAGGCGCTCGAACGCGTGCGCGCGGCGATCGTCGACGCTGCGGTCACGGTCGACATCATCGATGTCGGCGGCGGCTTCCCGTCAATCTACCCGGGCATGGAGCCCCCGCCGCTTGAAGACTACTTCGGCGCGATCCACCGCGCGGCGGAATCGCTGCCGGTGTCCTATTCGTCCGAATTGTGGTGCGAGCCGGGTCGGGCCCTGTGCGCCGAATACAACTCGATCGTGGTAAAGGTGGAGAAGCGCCGGGGCGACGAACTCTACATCAACGACGGCGCCTATGGCGCGCTGTTCGACGCCGCCCACCTCGGCTGGCGCTTCCCGGTGAAGTGCCTGAGCGAGCGCACCGGGGCCGAAGACGACTTCGCCTTCTACGGCCCGACCTGCGACGATGGGGACTACATGAAGGGCCCCTTCGCCCTTCCGGCCGATGTCGCTGCCGGCGATTTCATCGAGATCGGCATGCTCGGCGCCTACGGCGCGGCGATGAAAACCGCGTTCAACGGGTTCGACGCCGTTCGCGTGATCGCCGTCGAAGATGAGCCGATGGCCAGCCAGTACATGGGTGACCGCCGCGATCCGCGCGTTTCGGACAACGTTGTCTCCCTGCGCTGATCCTGCCCGGCGAATCGAACCGCCAGCCCCTCCCCCGAAAAGCAACCGGCCCGCCGCTCCTGCATGGAGCGACGGGCCGGAGTTCCTCCCCAGGAACCTCTGGCTTTACTTCCCCCGCGTGGCCGAGCCGAGGCGGTGGTACAGGTTGGAAAACTTCACCGAATCCGGGCTGTCCTCATGCGCCTTGAGGTAGAACAGCACGGCTTCCTTGATCAGCTTGAAATCCTCGGTGGAGAGGACCGCGCGGGCGCGGGCTGGTTCGCTCATCTCGCTTCTCCTTGGATGGCCCCCCTCTCCGTGGAGAGGGGCCGTGACCGGGCCGTCAGGCCGCGAACTGGTTCATGGTGTTGTGCGCGCCGCCCGCCTTGAGGGCCGCTTCGCCGGCGAAGTATTCCTTGTGGTCGTCGCCGATGTCCGATCCGGCCATGTTCTGGTGCTTCACGCAGGCGATGCCCTGGCGGATTTCCTCGCGCTGCACCTGCTTGACGTAGCCCAGCATGCCTTCTTCGCCGAAGTAGCGCTTGGCGAGGTTGTCGGTGCTGAGCGCGGCCGTGTGGTAGGTCGGCAGGGTGATCAGGTGGTGGAAGATGCCGGCCTGCGCCGCCGAATCTCGCTGGAAGGTGCGGATGCGCTCGTCGGCTTCGATGCCGAGCTCGGTGCCATCGTAATCGACGCTCATCAGCTTGGCGCGGTCATAGGCGGCGACGTCCTTGCCGGCTTCGGCCCAGGCATCGAACACCTGCTGCCGGAAGTTCAGCGTCCAGTTGAAGCTGGGCGAGTTGTTGTACACCAGCTTGGCATTGGGGATGACCTCGCGGATGCGCGAAACCATGCCGCCGATCTGGCCGATGTGCGGCTTTTCGGTCTCGATCCAGAGCAGGTCGGCGCCGTTCTGCAGCGCGTGTATGCAGTCCAGCACACAGCGGTCCTCGCCGGTTCCGGAGCGGAACTGGAAGAGGTTGCTGGGCAGGCGCTTGGGACGCAGAAGCTTGCCCTCGCGGCTGATCAGGACGTCGCCATGCCCGAGATTGCCGGCGTCGACTTCCTCGCAATCGAGGAAGCTGTTGTACTGGTCGCCGATGTCGCCGGCCTCGCGGACGAAGGCGATCTGCTTGGTCAGGCCGGCGCCGAGCGAGTCGGTGCGGGCGACGATCACGCCGTCGTCAACGCCCAGTTCCATGAACGCATAGCGGACGGCCCGGATCTTCGCGATGAAGTCCTCGTGCGGGACGGTGACCTTGCCGTCCTGATGGCCGCACTGCTTCTCGTCCGAGACCTGGTTCTCGATCTGGATGCAGCAGGCGCCCGCCTCGATGAACTTCTTGGCGAGGAGGTAGGTCGCCTCGGCATTGCCGAAGCCGGCGTCGATGTCGGCGACGATCGGCACGACGTGGGTCTGGAAGGCATCGATCTTGCCGAGCAGGCGGTGGGTGTTGACCGCGTCACCGGCCGCCTTGGCCGCATCGAGCTCGCGGAACAGGCCGCCCAGCTCACGCGCGTCAGCCTGGCGCAGGAAGGTGTAGAGTTCCTCGATCAGCGCGGGAACGCTGGTCTTCTCGTGCATCGACTGGTCGGGCAGCGGGCCGAACTCGCTGCGCAGCGCGGCGACCATCCAGCCGGAGAGGTAGAGATAGCGGCCCTTGGTCGTGCCGAAGTGCTTCTTGATGGAGATCATCTTCTGCTGGCCGATGAAACCGTGCCAGCAGCCGAGCGACTGGGTGTAGTGAGCCGGGTCGGCATCGTAGGCAGCCATGTCCGCCCGCATGATCCCTGCGGTGTAACGGGCAATATCGAGCCCGGTGCGGAAGCGGTTCTGGAGCCGCATGCGCGCGACGCTGGCCGCATCGATCCCGCTCCAGGTGGTGGCATTGGGCGCGATGGTCTCGTTCGCGGTAGCGATGATCTGGGAGTAGCTCACGACTCGAATCCTTGTATGCGAAGGCGGTTGATGGCGCCCGCTAGCTCAGGAATCCGGCGACCGAACAGCTCCTGCGGAGTACGCTTGTAAAGCTTTACACCTTTTCTTTGTACAGTTGTGCTGATATGACAATTGCACCGCCCCGGTGCTGCAAGGACCGTCCTGCGTGAGCCAAAATCGCCCGCTTTACCTCGGCCCCCGCCTGCGCCGCCTGCGCCGCGAACTCGGCCTGACCCAGCAGGGCATGGCTGCCGATCTGGAAATCTCGGCCTCCTATGTCGCCCTGCTGGAGCGCAATCAGCGCCCGGTCACCGCCGACCTCCTCCTGCGCCTCGCCCGCACCTACCGGCTCGACGTCAGCGAACTTGCCGGGGAGGATTCTGCCGAAGACGCCCGCCGCGTGGGCGAAGTGCTGCGCGATCCGCTGCTTGCCGACATCGACCTTCCGGCGCTGGAAGTGGCGGACCTGGCCACCTCCTTCCCCGGCGTGACCGAGGCCCTCCTGCGACTCCACGGCGCATACCTGCGCGAGCAGCAGGCCCTAGCCGCCCGCCAGCTGGGCCGTGACGAAGACCACACCGCCTCCGCCGATCCCGTGCGCGAGGCCCAGGCCTTCTTCGCGGCGGAGCGCAATCATTTCCCCACGCTCGATGCCCGCGCCGAGGAACTGGCCGCCGAGATCGCCGAAGCCGGCACGGCGTCGGAATGGCTGCGCACGCGCAAGGGCGTGCGCGTGCGATTCCTGCCGCCCGAGGTGCTTGTCGAATCGGTCCGCCGCTTCGATCGTCACAGCCAGCAACTGCTGATCGACGACACGCTCGACATGACCAGCCGCAAGTTCCAGATCGCTGTGCATCTCGCCTGGAGCGCCCTGCGCGAAGAGATCACCGCGATTGCCCGCAGCGCCGGCTTTGCCGATCGCTCGACCACGGCCGTCGTGCGTCGCAACCTCGCCGCCTACGCCGCGGGCGCCCTGGTCATGCCTTACGACCGCTTCGCCAGGGCCGCGGAGGCGCGCGGCTACGACATCGCGGCACTCTGCGGCATGTTCGGTGCGAGCTTCGAGCAGGTCGCCCACCGCCTGACCACACTAGGCCGGCCGGGACAGGAAGGTGTGCCGTTCTTCTTCATCCGGGTGGATGCCGCCGGAAACGTCTCCAAGCGGCTCGACGGCGCGGGCTTCCCCTTCGCGGCGCAGGGCGGCGGCTGTCCGCTATGGAGCGTGCACGAATGCTTCCGCCGCCCCGGGGAAGTCATCACCCAGTGGCTCGAGTTGCCCGACGGCCAGCGCTTCTTTTCCATCGCCCGCTCGGTCGGCGGCGAGGCTCGCCATTTCGGTGCGCCTGGTGTCATGCGGGCGGTAGCGCTGGCCTGCGCGGCGGAACACGCGCCCCGCCTGGCCTATGCCCGGGGGATCGATCCGGCGGTGGTTGCGGCAACGCCGATCGGTATCGGCTGCCGCCTCTGCCAGCGCGCCTCCTGCACGGCACGCGCCCTGCCGCCGATCGGGCGGGCGCTGATCGCCGACGACCAGCGCCGCAGCCCGGCCCCCTACCAGTTCGCCGACCGGTAGGCCGGCTGATCAGGCCGCCTTGCGGAGCTTCTCGAGCTTCTTCAGCGCCATGTTGCGCTTAAGGCGCGAGAGGTGGTCGATGAACAGCACGCCTTCCAGATGGTCCAGCTCGTGCTGGAGGCAGGTGGCGAGCAGACCCTCGATGTCCTCTTCGTGGACCTTGCCGTCAAGGTCTTGCCAACGGGCGCGGATCGTGGCCGGGCGCTCCACCTCGGCGTAGATCTCGGGAACCGACAGACAGCCCTCCTGGTAGATCGACAGGTCCTCGCTGGCCGAGACGATTTCGGGATTGATGAATACCAGAGGCTCCAGCTTGCGCGGCTGGTGGGTGTGCTCGTGATCGCCGTGCGCGGTGCAGACCTCCGGCTCGGCATCCTCGTCCTCGGGCTGGAGGTCGATCGTCACCACCCGCAGCGGCACACCGACCTGAATCGCGGCAAGGCCGATGCCCGGTGCATCATACATCGTCTCGAACATGTCGGCGACGAGCGTACGCAGCTCGTCGTCGAACGTTTCGACGCGGGTGGAGACCTGCTTCAGGAGCGGATCGGGAGTCTCGATGATTTCGCGGATAGCCATGCAGCGCGAGATAGGGCCAGCCGGAGCGACTCGCAAGACGGCGCGGGCGCGAGATTTCCGATCAGACTGACCGCCGCCCCTCAGCGGAAATTGTCGGCGTAAGCCTGCAGCTTGAGCCGCTTGGGCGGCGTCGCCAGCGCACGGGCAACGATGCCGTAGCGCGCGGCATATGTTTCGGCCTCGCCCTGGCTGGCGAATTGGAGCACCACCTGCTGGCGCGTATCGCCCGAGCCCGACCAGCCCATCAGCGGATCGGGCCGCTTGGCTTCGGCGGGCACGAACTCCAGCACCCAGGTATCGGTCTGGGCCTTGCCGGACTGCATGGCGTTTTTCGGGCGCTGGTAGATGCGGGCGTTCATGCGCAGCCTTTCGGGCGAATCGGGGATGGAATCAAGCCCCGCATTCAGCGCTTCCCCCGCTCGAAAGCGTTCCTGGTCTTGAGGCTTGGATCTTCGGTCCAGGGCTCGGCCGGCCAGCGGTGCTTGGGATAGCGGCCCTTCATGTCCTTCACCACATCGGCCCAGGAACCGCGCCAGAAGCCCGGCAGGTCGCGCGTGGTCTGGAGCGGCTTGCCCCCCGGGTCGGTGAGCTTGAGCAGCAGCGGCTGCGCGGGGCGGCCATAGCCGGGATGCTGGTCCAGCCCGAACAGCGCCTGCACCCGCACCTCGACCGAGGGGCCGCCCGCGTCGGCATAGTCGATGGCATGGGTCGTGCCCGCCGGACTGCGGAAGCTCGCGGGCGCCAGTGCCTCGAGCTGTTGGCGACGGGCACAATCGAGCCGCGCGAGCAGGGCCTCGTGGAGTTTGCCGGGACCAAGATCGTCAAGGCGGCGACCGAGCAGCGGGAGGAGCCAGTCCTCCACCTCTGCCCGTAGCGTTTCGTCCGATAGTTCTGCCAGGCCCGCATGGGCGGCGCGAACCAGCAGCGCGCGGCTGGCTTCCGACAGCGGCAGGAGGGCCAGGCCCTCAGCCTGAACCTTGTCGGCGAGGAAACGAGCGATGGACTTGGGATCAGGCGAAGGATCGGGCCCGCGAGCCAGCACGATCGCGCCGATACGCTGCTCCAGCAGCGCCTCCACACGCCGCTCGTCCGCCACCCAGCGCAGGGTGCTGGCCCGGCGCACGCGATGGGCTAGCCAACGCTGGACTTCCTCGGAGGTCAGCGCAATCGCCCCGGTGATCCGTGCTCCTTTCGCGTCCCCTTGGGCCTCGCCCACCGCGAGCCATTCGGCGCGGATCAGCGGGCTGGCGGAGTCGACCCGGAGCCCCCTGCCCCCCGCGGTCAGCCACTGCTCGCCCGACGGATCACGACGGCGGGCGATGAGGTCGGGAAACCCCTCGGCCAGTATCGCGGCGAGCGAGAGGCCATCACCCTTGCCCTGCCGTATCCGGCGCGCCCAGCCGTCAGCCAGCTGGCGCGCGGACTGGGCGCGGGGCGAGCGGTCGCGCTCCCAGTTTTCGAAGCGCAGGTGGAGATCGTCGCTGCTCCCGCCGAAGCCGCGTTCCTGCAGCAGCAGCGCCAGCCGCGCGGCGTCCTGCGCCGCGCCGTGCTGCGCGGCATGGAGCAGCATGTGGGCGAGGCGCGGTTCGAGCGGGAGCGCAGCCATGGCCTCACCATGTGGGGTGATGCGGCCTGCTTCGTCGAGCGCGCCGAGATCGCGCAGCAGGGCGTGAGCCGTGGCGATCGCGGGGGCCGGCGGGGGATCGAGCCAGGCCAGCGCCCCCGGATCAGCCGCACCCCACCGGGCCAGCGTCAGGGCCAGCGGAGCGAGGTCGGAGACGAGGATTTCCGGGGGTTCGAACGTCGGGCGACCGGCGTGGGCGGCTTCTTCCCACAGGCGATAGGCCACGCCCGGCCCCTGCCTTGCCGCTCGTCCTGCGCGCTGGGCGGCGGCGGCCTGGCTGGCGCGGTGGGTGACGAGACGGGTGACGCCGGCGGCCTTGTCAAACTCCGCCCGGCGGGAGAGGCCCGCGTCCACGACAATGCTTACGCCGTCGAGTGTCAGCGAGGTTTCCGCAATGGCCGTGGCAAGGACCACGCGGCGCCGGCCGGCGGAATCGCGGCGGATCGCGGCGCGCTGTGCAACGGGATCGCATTGACCGTGCAACGGCAATACAAGCGCCTGGGGCAGGCGTTCGGCCAGCCTTTCGCGGGTCCGCTCGATTTCGCCGACACCGGGAAGGAAGGCCAGCAGGTCGCCCTCCTCTTCGCGCCAGGCGGTGGTGAGGGCCGAAGCCATGGCATCCTCGATCCGGAGTTCCGGTCTGGCCCCGAGCCAGCGGATCGTCAGCGGCCAGGCCTTGCCTTCGCTCTCGACCACCGGGGTGGCCCGATCGTCACCGCCTAGCAGCGCGGCGAAGCGTTCGCCGTCGAGCGTGGCCGACATGACCAGCAGGCGCAGGTCCTCGCGCAGGACCGACTGGCTCTCGATCGCGAGGGCGAGGCCGAGGTCGCTGTCGAGGTGGCGTTCGTGGGCCTCGTCGAACAGGATCGCGCTGACGCCGGCGAGCTCCGGGTCCTTGAGGATCGTCGAGACGAAGATCGCCTCGGTCATCACCAGCACGCGAGTGCGGGCCGAACGCTTGCTGTCGAGCCGGGTGAGATAGCCGGCTGTCTCGCCCACCTGCTCGCCCATGAGTTCGGCCATGCGCTCGGCCGCGGCGCGGGCGGCGACGCGGCGGGGGCTGAGGACGATGACGCTGCCGGTGCACCACGGCTCGGCCAGCAGCGCCGGGGCGACGGCCGTGGTCTTGCCCGCGCCCGGGGGAGCGATCAGCACGGCCGAGGTCCGCTCGCGCAGCGCGGTGAGCAGGCCGGGCAGGACGGCATGGATCGGCAGGTCAGGAGCAGGCAGGCGGGACATTTCCGCCGCGTTATGCGTTTCGGCCCGGGAGGGCCAGCGCCCTGATGCGCTGACAACAGGAGGATGCCATGAAAACCTCTGCTCTTGCGCTGCTTTCGCTGTCCGTCGCACTTGCCTCCGCCCCGCTTGCAGCCGCGCCAAAATCACCGGCCAAGGCCGATCCGATCCGCAGCGCCATGAGCGCCGCTCCGCCTTCCGTGTCCGCTCAAGCGACCATTGCCCAGGCCAATGCCGACGGCACCATGACCACCCTGCGCAAGGGCACCAACGGCTTTACCTGCATGCCCGACAACCCGGCCACGCCCGGGCCGGACCCGATGTGCATGGATGCCAATGCCATGGAATGGGCCATGGCCTGGATCGGCCACAAGCCGCCGCCGACCGACAAGCCGGGGCTGATGTACATGCTCGAGGGCGGGACCGACTTCAGCAACACCGATCCCTATGCGACGAAACCCGACGGCGACTGGATCAAGACCGGCCCGCACGTGATGATCGTCGGATCGGCAGCGATACTGAACGGCTATCCGTCAGGCCCGCGGCCGGACACAAAGGCGCCCTACGTCATGTGGGCGCGGACGCCCTATGCCCATCTGATGGTCCCCGTGCGCTGAAGCCTTGTCGTCCCGGACTTGATCCGGGACCGCTGCAGGACCTTCAGGCAAGACCGGGCCTGCAGGCTGACCCGCGCGTAGGCTGGCCTAACAGCTTCGCATGGGGCAGCGGTCCCGGGTCGAGCCCGGGACGACGGGGGTCAGTACCGCCGGCTCACCGCGAATTCCGCCGCTTCGGCCATGGCGGAGCGCGCCGGGCCCGCCGGGAAGCCGGCGATCGCGTCAATCGCGCGCTGGGCATAGTGGCGGGCGCGGTCGCGGGTTGCGGCGACGGTGTCGTACTTGGCGATCAGACTGACCGCATGGGCCAGGTCCTCGTCCTCGGCGCGGAAACCGGCGATCGCTTCCTGCCAGAACTGGCGTTCCTCCGCCGTGCCCCGGGCGTAGGCGAGGATGACCGGCAGGGTCATCTTGCCATCGCGGAAATCGTCGCCCTTGCCCTTGCCCATTTCGGACACTTCGGAATCGTAGTCGATCGCATCGTCGACCAGCTGGAAGGCGATGCCGAGGTTGCGGCCATAGGCATCGAGCGCCCGCTCGTCCGCTTCGCTGCGTTCGGCGACGACGGCCGATATGCGGGTGGCGGCGGCAAACAGGGCGGCGGTCTTCGCGCCGATGATCTGGAGATAGTGCTCCTCGCTCGTCTCCACCTTGCGCTGGGCGGTGAGCTGGTCAACCTCACCCTCGGCGATGATCGAGCTGGCGCCGGAGAGGATCTTCAGCACCTTGAGACTGCCGTCCTCCACCATCAGCTCGAACGCGCGGGTGAAGAGGAAATCGCCGACGAGAACCGTGGCCGGATTGCCATAGACGATATTGGCGGTTTCCTTGCCCCGGCGCATGTCGGAACCATCGACCACGTCGTCATGCAGCAGGGTGGCCGTGTGGATGAATTCCACCGCGGCGGCGAGCTTGTGGTGGCGGTTGCCCTGATAGTCGCACAGCGCTGCCCCGGCGATGGTCAGCATTGGGCGCATGCGTTTGCCGCCGCCGGAGATCAGGTGGCCGGCGAGCGCCGGGATCAGCGGGATTTCGCTCTGCATCCGGTCAAGAATGATGGCGTTGACCGCGTTCATTCCCGAGGCGGTCAGCGCCAGCAGCGGGGCCAGGGACGGCGCATTGGGGCGGGCCCTAAGGGGTATCACGTCTGCACTCATGATGTGCGCTCCCTTGGGCCTGCCCTACGGCGAAGGCAAGCTTGGAATCGCTGCCGTTCCCGTGCTAGCGCGCTGGACGATGGCACAGGAAACAGCGGCAAGCGCCCCCTCCCCCGATCCGAACCTCGCCGCCTTCCGCGCGAGCATCGACAATATCGATGCCGCGCTGATCCACATGCTGGCCGAGCGCTTCCGCATCACCAAGGCGGTGGGCACCTACAAGGCGCAGCACGACCTGCCGCCGTCCGACCCCGCGCGCGAGGAGCGCCAGATCGCGCGCCTGCGACGGCTGGCCGAGGAAGCCCAGCTCGACCCCGACTTCGGCGAGAAGTTCATTCGCTTCATCATCGACGAAGTTATCCGGCATCATCACAAGGCCAAGACCGGATCCTAACTTAAGTTATGACTTTATTGTCAATTTCTCAGGAACCGACGCGTCCGCCGATCATTGTTGACGCGTTTGGGGGCGCATCTCGGCTTGAGGAGGCAAGGAAGATGCGCGGGATGGGATTCGCGCGCTACAATGCAAGCCAGGAGCTTGACTTCACTCGGCAAGGATGACCGGACCAATCGGCAGATCGCCCTTCTCCTGGCGATCGGGTTCATTGGTCTTGCCGGGGCCACGGGGACAGCCTTCTGGGTCCAGCGGACCAACCAGGAGAATGTCCGCATGGTCTCGCACACGCTCGAGGTCGGATCCCGAATTCACGCCTTCAACTCAGCGAACGAAAGCGCGGAGACGGCCCGTCGCGGCTATTTGCTCGCCCCCGGCGACGCTTTCCGCACGCGCATGGAAAGCTCGCAGGACATGCGTGACCAGTTGCTCGGCCAGATTGAGGAGAGAACCCGCGACAATTCCGCCCAGCAGGAGCGCCTTCACGACCTGCGCCAGATGGTCATTGAGCTGAACGTCCTGCAAGACCAGTCCGTCACCGGGGTGGTCGGGGTGCGTGACAGCATTGCCGCCAACTTCGACACCGACCCCGCGGTCGTGCTGACCAGGGCAATCCGCGACAAGACACGCGAGATGCTCGAGGCCGAGCAAAGCCTCCTCAACAAGCGGCAAACGGTTCAGGAAACCACCATCTATCGCTTCAACGTGCTGCTGGTTCTGACCGCCCTCCTGGTCGTGGGGCTCTCGGCGATGACGCTCACCCTGATCCGCCGGAACCTCTCCGACCTGCGCGCCTCGCGCAACGATCTCAACCGACTCAACAACGAGCTGGAGGACCTTGTCGACCTGCGCACCGAGGCGCTGCGCCGCGCCAATGCCGAAATCCAGCGGTTCGCCTACATCGTCAGCCACGACCTGCGCGCGCCTCTCGTCAATGTCATGGGTTTCACCGCCGAGCTGGAAACCGCGCGCGAGACGATCCACCGCTTCACCGCCCGGCTCCAGCTCAATCATCCCGGTGCGATCGACAAGGACACGCGCGTGGCGATCGAGGAGGACCTGCCCGAGGCAATCGGGTTCATCCGCAGCTCGACCCGCAAGATGGACCGGCTGATCAACTCGATACTGCGACTCTCCCGAGAGGGCCGGCGTACCCTTACGCCCGAGCCGATCGACCTGCGCGCACTGGTCCGCAATATTCTCGACACTCTCCAGCATCGGGCCGCGGAAACCGGCACTACCTTCTGCGTGGGCGATCTGCCGCCGGTGGAGACCGACCGGCTGGCAATCGAGCAGATTCTCTCCAATCTGCTGGAAAATGCGCTCAAGTACCTGCGCCCCGGCGTGCCCGGCGAGATCCAGGTAAGTGGCAGGGAAGAGGCCGGCCGCACGGTGATATCCGTCAGCGACAATGGCCGGGGGATCGACCCCAAGGACCACCAGCGCGTGTTCGAGCTGTTCCGCCGCGCCGGCTCGCAGGACCAGCCGGGCGAAGGGATCGGCCTCGCGCACGTCCGCGCACTCGCCCACCGCCTCGGCGGCACGATCGACATCGAATCCCGGCTCGGCGCCGGCTCCACCTTCACCCTCAGCCTGCCGCACGCGTGGCAGCCCGGAGACAGTCATGCCTGACCCCCATTCCGCCACCCCCGTGAACATCGTGATGATCGAGGACGACCAGGGCCACGCCCGACTGATCGAGAAGAACATCCGCCGGGCCGGGATCTCCAACCCGGTGCACCATTTTCTCGACGGCACCACCGGCCTCGAATTCCTCGAGAACGACCTGCGCGGCCCCTCGCGCAATGGCCCGGCGCTGGTCCTGCTCGACCTCAACCTGCCGGACATGAGCGGGATCGACATCCTTGCCCGGATCAAGAGCACCGAGCAACTCAAGCGGACTCCGGTCGTCGTCCTCACCACGACCGACGACAAGGTGGAAATCCAGCGCTGCTATGACCTGGGCTGCAACGTTTACATCACCAAGCCGGTCAACTACGAGAATTTCGCCGAGGCGGTGCGCCAGCTCGGCCTGTTCCTCTCGGTCATCCAGGTACCCGACATCGGAGAAGCGGGATGAGCGAACCGCAACCGCGCGTTCTCTATATCGACGATGACGAGGCGCTGCGGCGGCTGGTCGCGCGTGCGCTCGGGCGCGAGGGCTTCGCGGTCGAGACCGCGGGCAGCGGCGCCGAGGGCGTCGAGCGAGTGCGGGCCGAGGCCTTCGACCTCGTGGCCGTGGACCACTACATGCCGGGGCAGGACGGCCTCGCGACCCTGGCCGAACTCACGGCCCTGCCTTCCTGCCCCCCGGTGGTCTACGTGACGGGCTCCGACGAGGGCAAGATCGCCGTCGCCGCACTGAAGAGCGGGGCGATGGACTATATCGTGAAGTCCGCCGACGAGGACTTCGTCGACCTCTTGGCCAGCACCTTCGCCCAGGTGCTCGAACAGGCTGCCCTGCGCCGCGCGCGCGATTCCGCCGAAGCCATCCTCAGGTCCACCAACCAGCGGCTCGAGGCCCTGCTGCGCGAGGTCAATCACCGCGTGGCCAACAATCTGCAGATGGTCATGTCGTTCGTCGGGATGCAGGCGGGCGTGCTCGACGACCAGGGCGCCAAGGAGGCCCTGCGCAAGACGCAGCAGCGCATCGCCACGATCGCCCAGATCAACCGCCGGCTCTATTCCACCGGCGAAGTCCAGCACGTCGCCATGGCCGACTACCTGCCTGCCCTCGTCGAGGACATCGCCCTCGGCTGGTCGACCAAGGGGGCCGAGTGCCACGTCGTCGCCCACGTTGCGCCGGTGACGCTCGACACGGACAGCGCGGTGACTATCGGCATGGTCGCCAACGAACTGGTCAGCAACGCCTGCAAGTATGCCTATCCGGGCAGCGACAAGGGCGAGATCCGGGTGACGCTCCAGCCGGTCGACGCGGGAGCCGTGGAACTGGTGGTGGCCGATGACGGCGTGGGCATCGCCGCGGGCGATCCGGCCAAGGGCACGGGCCTCGGTACGCGCCTGATCAAGGTGCTTGCGCAAAGCCACGGCGCCTCGATCGAATTTCGCGACTGTGCGCCCGGACTGACGGTGCGGTTCGTCCTGCCGGTCAAGGCTGCGGGCGCGGCGGCCTAGGGCCGGGCCTTTCTAGACCCTATTTCACCCAGGTGGACGCGTCGGCACGGAGCCCAACTTTCCCAGCGCGAAGAGAGAGGAGGGAGCTATGCTCTCGCATAGTGACCGACGATTGACGCTGCGATAGGCCAAACTTGGCCGGCCCGTGCGGGGTCAACTGGGTGAAATAGGGTCTAGCCGCCCGCGCGCGGCAGGCGCAGGCGCACCATCAGTCCGCCGAGGTCTTCGCTCTCGCCCAATTCCACCGAGCCGCCGTAGATTTCCGCCACGTCGCGGACGATGGCGAGGCCGAGGCCCGTCCCCGGCTTGCCCGTATCCAGCCTCGCCCCGCGGTCGAAAATGCGCGGGCGCTCCTCGGCGGGGATCCCCGCACCGTCGTCCTCTACCCAGATCTCGCACCACGTGGCCTCGTCCGGCTGCGCATCGACGGTGACGAAGACCGAGCCGCCGCCATACTTGGCCGCATTCTCGATCAGGTTGCCGAGGATCTCGTCAAGATCCTGGCGCTCGATGGCGACTTCCGCCGCGCGGTTGCCGCCAAGGTCGAAGCGGGTCTGGTCATAGAGCCGGGTCACGGCCCTGAGCACCGCCTCGACGCTCTCCCACACCCCCGAGCGCGACATGCCCACGGCGCGGCGGCCGACCGCCCGCGCCCGCGCCAGGTGATGGTCCACCTGCCGGCGCATCACCGCCGCCTCGCGGATCACCGTGTCGGCGAGATCGGGCGCATGGGCGGTAGCCGCGTTCATCACCACCGTGAGCGGCGTCTTCAGCGCATGGGCGAGGTTGCCGGCGTGAGTCCGGGCCTCCTCGGCCTGGCGCTCGGTATGGGCAAGCAACCCGTTGAGCTCATCGACCAGCGGCTGCACTTCCAGCGGGAGCGGATCGACGACGCGATTGGTGCCGGTGGTGCGCATCTTCTGGATCGCGAGGCGCACCCGGCGCAGCGGGCCCAGGCCATACCAGGTCTGCAGCCCGCCCATCAGGAACAGGCCGAGACCGAGTACGATGAACGACCAGACCAGGATCAGCCGGATCCGCTTGATCTGGTCGTCCAGCGCGGTGCGGCTCTGCGCGACGACAAACCACCACTTGGTGTCGCTGCCGGGCAGGATGATCGAACGCTCCATGATGCGCAGCGCCTCGCCCTGAAACTGGGCGCTGTCATAGACGTGCGGCGCGGCGTCGAAGTGGTTGGTATCGACCTTGAGCGTGCGGTCCCACAGCGAGCGCGAGGGGAAATCGTCATGCCCCTTGCCGGAGATCTGCCAGTAAAGCCCGGAGTTCGGCTCGAGGAACCGCTGGTCACCGAGCGGGCGGTTGAAGAACACCTCGCCGTCCGGCCCGATCTCCGCCGAGCCGACCATGGCGGTGAGCATGTAGCCCAGCTGGTCGTCGAAATTGCGAGTGACCAGGCCGGCGAGCGTGCGATCGAGCCCCAGCCCGCCGAGCAGCAGGAGGATCGAGATCCAGCCCGCCGCGATCAGCATCATGCGCCGGGCGAGCGAGCCCGTGTGCGGCCGCGCGGGGACGGCGGACGGACTTCCTTCCGTCAAGATCCCGCTCGCGGGTCTCAGCCTCGCCGGGCCTCGGCCGGATCGTCGAGGCTGTAGCCCAGCCCGCGGATCGTGGTGATCACGTCAGCGCCCAGCTTCTTGCGGATGCGGGTGACGAAGACTTCGATCGTGTTGGAATCCCGGTCGAAGTCCTGGTCGTAGATATGCTCGATCAGCTCGGTGCGCGAGACGACCTTGCCCTTGTGGTGGAGCAAATAGGAGAGCAGCTTGTATTCCTGCGCGGTGAGCTTCACCGGCTCGCCCTTCAGCGTGACCCGGCCTGAACGCGTGTCCAGCCGCACGTCGCCGGCGATCAGTTCGCTCGACGAATTGCCCGAGGCGCGGCGGATGAGCGCGCGCAGGCGGGCGATCAGTTCCTCGGTCTGGAAAGGCTTCGCGAGGTAATCGTCCGCGCCGGCATCGAGCCCGGCGACCTTGTCGGACCAGGAATCGCGGGCGGTGAGCACCAGCACCGGGAAAGTGCGGCCTTCCTTGCGCCACATGCCGAGCACGGTCAGCCCGTCGATCTCCGGCAGGCCGAGGTCGAGCACGACCGCGTCGTAGTCCTCGGTCGAACCCATGTAGTGCCCGTCCTCGCCATCGGTGGAGAGGTCGACCGCATAGCCGGTCTGCTCAAGCGTGGTCTTGAGCTGGCGGCCCAGGGTGGGCTCGTCCTCGACGATCAGGATGCGCATCGCAATGTCCCCTGTAGTGGCGCGGTACTTGACCTGGCCGATTGTGGCCGGGTCTTGCTGTCAAAGCTGGGGAGCGTCAAGCGATCCGCCAAGTGGGCCTGCCCTTCAGTGCCTGGTCAGTGTCGCGAGATTATATGGCCCGAACGGGCATCGACATCGACGAAGACCACGCGCCCGTCATGGATGAACTTGAGCCGATAGGCCATGGCGATCGGATCATACTCCGGCCCGAGGTACTGCATGCCGGGCATGGCGGGCAGCACCATCTGTTCGATCTGGCGCAAGGGCAGAACGTTGCCCGCCCGGATGTCGCGGCGCACCTGGCCCTGGGCATCGCCGGGAGCGGCATCGGCAGCGACGGCGAGGGAGGCCAGGACTGCCGCGGCCATGGCGGAAAGGAAGAGCGGGCGCTTCATGACTGGTCCGTGCTATACCCAGGGCGTTGAACGGATGGTGAATGCGACCGGTGGATAGGGCGACGGGCCACGACGGCGCAATACGCAAGCGTGTCCCCCCGCTTGTAAAGACCTGAACCCTCCCCTAGGTGCCGCCGATGGCCGCCGCACCGATCCTTTCGTGGGAAGGCCTGAGCCTGCAACAGGGCTCGGGCTGGCTCTTCCGCGACCTCGACATCAATATCGCTCCGCGCGACCGGCTGGCGCTGATCGGCCGCAACGGCGCGGGCAAGACCACGCTGCTGCGCCTGATCGCCGGAACAGTGGATGCCGACAAGGGCAAGCGCTCGATCCAGCCCGGGACGAAGATCGTCACCCTGGAGCAGGACCCGTTCTTCACCGGCTTCGCCACCCTGATGGACTTCGCCCTGCACGGGCCCGACGCGCCGCCGCGCCACGAAGTGGAATCCATCGCCGGACAGCTCGGCATCGACATGACCCACGAGGCCGACAGCGCCAGCGGGGGCGAGCGTCGCCGCGCGGCGCTGGCCCGCGCCCTCGCCTCCGAACCCGACCTGCTGCTACTCGACGAGCCGACCAACCACCTTGACCTTGCCGCGATCGACTGGCTGGAAGGCTGGCTCCAGCGCTACTCCGGCGCCTTCGTGGTCATCAGCCATGACCGCACTTTTCTCGAACGGCTGACCCGGGCTACGCTGTGGCTGGACCGCGGCTCGCTGCGCCGCAAGGAGATCGGCTTCGGCGGCTACGAGGCGTGGATGGAGCAGGTCTACGCCGAGGAAGCGCGGGCGGCGGACAAGCTCGACGCCAAGCTCAAGATCGAGGCGCACTGGCTCGAACGCGGCGTGACCGCGCGGCGCAAGCGGAACCAGGGACGGCTGGAAAAGCTCTGGGAAATGCGCGCGCAGCGCGCAGCGATGCTCTCGCCCCAGGGCGCGGCCAAGCTGGCGCTTGGCACCGACGACGCCAAAAGCAAGGCCGTGATCGTTGCCGACCACATTTCCAAGAAGTTTGGCGACCGGCCGATCATCAAGGACTTCAGCCTGCGGATCACCCGCAAGGACCGCATCGGCCTCGTCGGTGCGAACGGCGCGGGTAAGACCACGCTGCTCAAGCTGCTGACTGGCGAACTGGCGCCGGATACGGGGACGGTGACGCTGGCCAAGACGCTGACCGGCGTGATGATCGACCAGCAACGCTCGCTGATGGCCCCCGACAAGCGCGTGCGCGACGTGCTCGCCGAAGGGGGCGACTGGGTCGACGTGCGCGGCGTGCGCAAGCATGTGCAGGGATACCTGAAGGACTTCCTGTTCGATCCGGCGCTGGTCGATGCCAAGGTCGGCACGCTTTCCGGCGGGGAGCGTTCGCGGCTGCTGCTGGCGCGGGAGTTCGCGCGGCTGTCCAACCTGCTGGTGCTGGATGAGCCGACCAACGACCTCGATCTCGAAACGCTTGATCTGCTTCAGGAAGTCATCGCCGACTACGATGGCACGGTCCTCATCGTCAGCCACGACCGCGACTTTCTCGACAAGACAGTGACCGTAACCTTGGGGCTCGACGGCTCAGGCAAGGTCGACGTGGTGGCGGGCGGCTATGCCGACTGGGAGAAGCAGCGCAAGAGCCGCGCAACGGCGGTGCAAGCGGCGCGCAAGCCTGTTGCCAGCGAAGCCGCCGCGCCCCCTCCCCCGCCACCGGCGAAAAAGGGCAAGCTCTCCTACAAGGATCAGCGTGACTACGACACCTTGCCCGAGCGCATCGCCGAATACGATGCCGCGATCGCACGGGGCGAGGCGCAGCTGGCCGACCCCGATCTCTACGCCCGCGACCCGGCCAGGTTCGCCGCGATCATGACTGCGCTCGACAAGGTCCGGGCCGACAAGGAGGCTGCGGAAGAGCGCTGGCTGGAGCTTGCGGAGCAGGTGGAGGGGTAAGGCCTGGCTGCTCCCCTCTCGCAAGCGGGAGAGAGCATCACGGCACCCGGTAGAACCCCGCCACCCGGTCCAGCGCAAACCGGAGTACCAGCTTGCCGCTGCGGGCCGGCCAGGCCAGCGCGCGTTCGGCGACGGCGAGGCTTTCGCCCGAGCAGACCACCCGCCACAGAATGTCGGCCAGGCCCGAACCGGCGGCGGCGATGGCGCCGTCGAAGCGATCCTTGGCGGCGAGCTGGCGCTCGGTGGCGTTCATCCGCATGCCCCCGCCGGACAAGCGCACCGGCTCCCAGCGCATGGTAACCGAGGGCCCGAGCTGGGCCGCCTCGAAATCGCGGCGCAGGCATTCGCCGGCGGCGAGCTGGCGGTCGGAGATGTGGCCGTGGGCGTGAAGCCAGGTCACCGGGCTTTCGGCAAGGTTCACGGTAACGCTTCGCCGCCCCTTGCGCGGCACGCCGGGGCCGGGCCCGGTGACGGTGAGTTCGCGTTCGACCAGTTCCTGCCGCATGATTCGTCCCCTTCTGCGATATGCGCGAGGAGTGCCAAGTTCTCCTGCTTGTAGGAAAGTGGAAAAACCAATATGGTTAGCGGCCAGGAGGAGCCCCGCATGATCAACCGCATCCGCGACATCCGCAAGGAGAAGGGGCTGACCTTGGCCGACGTGGCCGAACGCTGCTCGCCGCCGACCACCGCGCAGACCATCGGCCGCCTGGAAACCGGCATGCGCCAACTCTCGCTGACCTGGATGAACCGGATCGCGGCGGCGCTGGGCGTGGAACCTCAGGTCCTGGTCCGCTCGGGCGGGTCCGACCAGCCCAAAGTAGTGGCCCGGCTGACGGAGAGTGGCCCCGACGCCCTCACCGCCCCGCGTGACGCAATCCTGCCGACCCAGCTGGCCGAGGAAGGATCGATGGTCGCCCTGCAGATAGAGGTCGGCGGCGGCGAATACCAGGCCGGCGATCAGCTGTGGCTGCGCCAGGTGAGCGATGAGAAGACCTGGCACCGCCTGATCAACCGCGATGTGCTCGCCCCCCGCCCCGGCGGCCGCTTCGCCTTTGGCCGGCTGATCGACCGCGACGGGCGGCGCGTTGCGATCCTGCCGACCGGGCGCGGGCAGCGGCAAGTGATCATCGACAACCCGGCCTGGCTGGGCGTGGCGGAAATGCTGGTTCGCCGCCTGTGACCGCATCAGCCCGGCTGCGCGTCCTGTCGCTGGCCACGCTCTACCCCAATGATGCTGCGCCGAATTTTGGCGTCTTCGTGGCGCGGCAGATGGAAGCCGTCGCCCGCCGTGGCGATGTCGACCTGACGGTGGTCAGCCCGGCAGGATTGCCACCCTTCCCGCTCTCGCTGCACGTCCGCTACCGGGCGCTCGCTCGCCTGCCGCACCAGGAGCAGCGCGGCGGGGTGCGCGTGCTCCGGCCGCGGTTCCGGTTGATCCCCGGCATCGGGGGGCGATTCAATGCAGGGGCGGTTGCCCGCGCGGTGCTGCCGCTGGCTCGACGGCTCCACGCCGAGCAGGCGTTCGACGTGATCGACGCGCAGTTCTTCTATCCGGACGGCCCCGCGGCGGTGCGGATCGGGCAGGCGCTGAGCCTCCCGGTCTCGATCAAGGCGCGCGGGGCGGACATTCACCTTTGGGGTTCGCGTCCGGACACCGGGCCGCAGGTAGTCGCTGCGGGTCAGACGGCGCAGGGTTTGCTGGCGGTTTCGCAGGGCATCGCCGACGACATGGTTGCGATGGGCATGCCGCGCGAGCGGATCTCCCTCCATCGCACCGGGCTGGACCGCTCGGTGTTTCGTCCGCTGGACCGGAGCGATTGCCGGGCGCGGCTGGGGCTGCCTTCGGGCGTGCCGGTGCTGGCCAGCGTTGGCGCGCTGATTGCGCGCAAGGGTCAGGGGTTTGCGATGGATGCCCTGGCACAGTTGCCCGAGGCGGTGCTGGTGCTGGCCGGCGCAGGGGCCGACGAGGCGGCGCTGCGCGCGCGCGCCGAACGCCTGGGCGTGGCCGGGCGGGTCCGCTTTCTCGGCGCCGTGCCGCATGGCGAACTGCCCGTGGTGCTATCGGCGTCAGACGTGTTCGTCCTGCCCAGCGCGAGCGAGGGGCTGGCCAATGCCTGGGTGGAAGCCTTGGCCTGCGGGACGCCGGTCGTGACGACGCCGATCCCGGGCGCGCGGGAATTGCTGATCGATCCCGCCTATGGCCGGTTTGCCGGGCGCGATGGCGCGGAGATTGCGGCGGCGGTGCGGGAATTGCTGGCCGATCCCCCGGCGCGCGAGGCCGTGCTGCGCGGGGCGGAAGGGTTCAGCTGGGAAGCCAATGCCGCGGCACTGGTTGCGCATTGGGGGGACTTGGCTCTGCCCGCTTGATGGCACGCATCGCCGCGGGCTCGATCCGGGACCGGCGACCGGCGCGAAGCTGTGGCCTGGCCTGTTCGCCAAGCCCCTCCTGCTGGTCCGCCAGCGGTCCTGGGTCAAGCCCGGGATGTGCCTCGGTACTGGCCCGGGGCTACGCCCTCACCCCCGCTCGCGCGCGAGGCGTTCCTGGCGGTCCACATCGCTTTCCGTGGGCACGAAGCTCTTCGGGTTGACCTTGAGCCAGATCAGGATCGGCGCGGCCATGTATACCGACGAGTAGGTGCCGACGAAGATGCCGAAGGTGATCGCCGCGGTGAAGCCAAAGATCACGTCCGGCCCGAGCAGCAGGAGGGCGACCAGGGTGATCAGCATCGACAGCGAGGTGACGATTGTGCGCGCGAGGGTCTCGTTGACCGAGAGATCGAGCAACTCGGGCATCGGCATCTTGCGGAACTTCTTGAGATTCTCGCGGATGCGGTCGTAGACCACGATGGTATCGTTGAGCGAGTAGCCGATCAGAGTCAGCAGCGCGGCGACGATGTTCAGGTCGAACTCCATCCCTGTCATCGCGAACAGACCGAGGGTCAGCGTCACATCGTGGACGAGGGAGAACAGGGCCCCGACGCCGAACTGCCATTCGAACCGCACCCAGATGTAGATCGAGATCGCGATCATCGCCAGGCCAAGCGCGAGAGCCCCGGTTCGGAACAGTTCGCCCGAAACCTTGCCCGATACCGAGTCTACCCCGTCGATCCGGGCATCGGCGTGGCTGGCCTTGAGCCTGGCCGTGATCTTGCGCGCCATCGCATCGGACAGGCCCGGGTCGTTCTCCGCGCCCGCGGGCAGCTTCATCCGGATCGAGACCTCGTTGGGCTTGCCGAACTGCTGGACGATCGGTTCGCCGTAGCCGAGCTTGCCTACCTGCTCGCGGAGTTCGGCCACTGGCGCCGCCGGGGAATCGACGTAAGTGACCCGGATCATCTGACCGCCGACGAAGTCGACGCCCATGTTCAGGCCCTTGGTGGCGACCAGGGCGATCGAAGCGACCATCAGCAGGACGCTGACCACGTAAAACGGCACCCGCCAGCGCAGGAAATGGATGTTGGTGTGATCGGGGACGAGCTTGAGGAGTTTCATCGGCTGCTCTCCCTTATAACACGATATCGGCAGGGCGCGTGCGGCGCAGCCAGTTCGCCACCCACATTCGCGTCAGGGTGACGGCGGTGAAGACCGAGGTGCAGATGCCGATCACCAGCACGACCGCGAAACCCTTGACGGGGCCGGAGCCGAAAATGAACATCAGCGCGGCGGCGATGACATTGGTGATGTTGGCATCGAAGATCGCCCTGCTGGCTTCCTTGTAGCCCATCTCGACCGCCTGGAACACGCGGCGCCCGCGGTGACGCTCCTCGCGGATTCGCTCGTTGATCAGCACGTTGGCGTCAACTGCCGCGCCGATCGTCAGCACGAAGCCGGCGATGCCCGGAAGGGTCAGCGTGGTGTTGGCGATGGCCATGATGCCGAGGATCATCAGCACGTTCACCACCAGGGCGAGATTGGCGTAGATACCGAACCGGCCATAGGTGACCAGGATAAAGGTCATCAGCGCGACCGTGCCGACCAGCATGGCAATGCCGCCTTTGCGGATCGAGTCCGCGCCAAGGTCCGGCCCTACCGTGCGCTCCTCGACGACCTTGAGATCCACCGGCAGCGCGCCCGAGCGCAGCGAGATCGCCAGCTGGTTGGCGCTTTCGGTGGTGAAGGAGCCGGAGATCTGGGCGCTGCCGCCGAGGATCGGCTCGTTGATCCGCGGCGCGGAGATCACCTTGTTGTCGAGGATGATCGCGAAGGGCTTGCCGGTGTTCTCGGTCGTCAGCCGCGCGAACTTGGCGCCACCTTCGGAGTTGAAGGTGATGTTGACGATCGGCTCGTTGTTCTGGCTGTTGTTCGACTGGCGCGCATCGGTCAGCTGGTCGCCCTTGATGCCGCCGAGGCGGCGCACGGCGATTGCCGGTACGCCGCCGCAAGCGCCCGCATCCATGCAAGGCACGATCTCGCTGCCGGGGGGTGCAATCCCCTGGGCGACGTCGGTAGGGCTGGCCGAACTGTCGACCAGCTTGAATTCCAGCTTGGCGGTCTGCCCGAGCAGGCTCTTGAGCGCGGCCGGGTCCTTGAGGCCGGGAACCTGGACGACGATCCGCTGGGCGCCCTGGCGGATAATGGTCGGCTCGCGGGTGCCCAAAGCGTCGATGCGCTTGCGGACGACCTCGGTGGCCGTGTCCATGGCGCGGCTGATGTCGGCATCGATCCCGGCCCGGGTGGGGGTGAGCACCACCCGATTGCCGTCGAGTACGCCGATGTCCCAGTCACGCTGGCCGCTCAGACCGACGCCCCGGGTCAGCGGGAGGACGGCTTCGCGGGCCTTGTCGATCTGGGCCGGGTTCTCGACCATGAAGCTGACCACGCCATTGCGCGTGGAGATATCGCCAATGGCGACATCGGGCGCCTCGCTCTTCAGCTTCTGACGGACATTTTCGTCCATCGCCTCCAGCCTCTGGCGCTTGACCTGTTCGGGATTGGCTTCAAGCAGGATGTGGCTGCCGCCGGCAAGGTCGAGCCCGAGGTTGACCTCGGGACGTGGCAGGGCCGACGGCCAGCGCAGGTTGGAGAAGGTGAAGAGCGAGGGCAACGCTGCCAGCATGGCGATGGCCGCGATGGCCCAGTAGAACGCCTGCTTCCAGCGGGGGAAATCCAGCATGTTGGGTCGATCCTCGGCTTAATTCGTCAGTTGCCGGCTCAGTCGTTCGCTGGCTTGCCGCCCGGCTGGAGCACGTCGGCAATGGTCGAGCGGACAGCGCGGACCTTCACGTTCGGCCCCAGTTCCAGTTCGACATGAGCATCGTCGACCTTGAGCACGCGGCCGATGAGACCACCCCCGGTTACCACCTGGTCGCCCTTCTTGATCCCGTCGATCTTCGCGCGGTGGGCCTTTTGCTGCTTCATCTGCGGACGCAGCAGGAAGAACCAGAAGACCAGGCCCATGCCGATGAAGGGTATGAAAGAGGTCCAGGCCGGCGGGGCCCCGGCGGCGGCGGCGGAAAGGATGACAAGGGAGGCGTTGCTCATGGGCGAAATCGGCCTTTCGTCGGCGGTTTGCGCCCGGACGGGCGGCTGCTGCGGGGCGGTTAGCAGCAATGCCCGCCAGTGGCAACGCGCCCAGCCCCGTCCCCGGCGGCGCCTGCTGCACACGGCACAGCAGAGCCCTTGCATCGCCGCCCCGCCCTGCCTATAGGCCGCGCTCCGGTCGGGACGTAGCGCAGCCTGGTAGCGCATCACACTGGGGGTGTGGGGGTCGGAGGTTCGAATCCTCTCGTCCCGACCAAATT
>JGI24751J29686_10000084_pt1 | contig 52362 bp, 44 predicted proteins | sample KBSSwiS6_FD_29686 | JGI IMG/M metagenome (IMG submission 29686)
TCCCGCCGGATCACCGCCTGACCGGCAAGCAGCAAGGGCGCCGCGGCAATTGCCTGCGGCGCCCTTTCGTGTTTGCCAGCACCCGGCCCGATGGCGAGCGCCGGGATTTCGTTGTCCCACAGGCCTTGCCCCTGTCATCCTGCGCCCGCCCATTCACCCGCACGCTCTTTGACTGCTGCCCCGGGAAAATGGGTGGAAGAGTGTCACCCGTGCACTCCTCCGGCCGAGTACCGGGAAAGGCATGAAACGGCCCCGGAACAGGCAGGATGACACAGTGTCCGCCGTGCCCCCGTCCACTAGACCCTATTTCAGCCAGGTGGAAGCACGTCATCGCGTCAGAAAGCCCGCTGGCAAGGCGGCGGCGTGCAGCAGGGGCTGGTTGCCCCTGCCAGCGACGCAACGCAGTCCAGCGGACTTTCTGACGCGACCCCGCAGGGGCGGGCTACTCTTCGGTCCGGATCAGCACGGCCTCGCCGATGCAGAAGAACAGCACGAACGGCGCCCAAGCCGCCACCAGCGGCGGGTAGCCTCCGAAATTGCCGATCGCGAGGGCGGCATTGTCGATCACGAAATAGGCGAAGCCCAGGGACATGGCGATCGCAGCGCGGATCAGCAACTGACCCGAGCGGGCGAGGCCGAAGGCGGCGATGGCGCCGAGCAGCGGCATAAGGATCGCCGCGAGCGGACCGGAGAACCGGTGCCACCACTTGCCTTCGAGCTCCTCGGTGTTGCGGCCCGATGCCTCGAGCGAATTGATCGTCTTGGCCAGCTGGCTGAAGTTCTGCCCTTCCGGGTCAATCCGGCTGAGTTCGACCTCGCGCGGCGTGACCGAGGGCGCGACGGTCAACGTCGGCAGGGCCGCCGTCGTGGTCTGCACCACGTCGAAGCGCACCGGGGCTTCCAGCCGCCAGCCGCCCGCGACCGGCGCGGCCGAGGCGGCGTGAACCACTCCGGTGATCGCCATCCGCGGATCGCGCTCATACCAGGTCACGTCGCTCATCCGCATGGCCTGGCCGGAGCCGGTGACCTTCTTCGCCATGAGGATGTTAGGCCCGTCCTTGAAGTAGGCGTTAAAGCGGACGCCGGTGTCCTCGGGGATTGGACCCCAGTCATTGGCCTGCCAGGCCTTGAGCGTGGCATTAGCGCGGGTGACGACGCGTTCGTTGAAGGCGAAGCTCAGCAGCGAAATGCCGATCGCTGCGATGAACAGCGGCGCCAGCACCTGGTGGGCGGACATGCCCGAGGCCTTCATCGCGATGACCTCGCTGTTCTGGTTGAGCGTGGCGAGGGTGAGGATCGTCGCTAGCAGGACCGAATAGGGCAGGAACCGGGCGATCAACTGCGGCGTGCGCAGGGATACGTAGGTCCATAGCTGGGCCTCGCCGTTGCCGGGATGAGCGAGGATGTCCCCGCTCTCCGACAGGAGGTCGAGCATCTGCAGGACCAGCACCAGCATGATCAGGATGCCGAAGATGCGCGTGGCGAACTGCTTGACGAGATAGAGCGTCAGGGTGCGCGACGGGAAGAACTCAAGCTGCATCGCTCACCCCCGCCAGCTTGCGCGCCCCCGGATGGCGGCGCCAGAATCGCTTGAGCCACTTGCCGACTGCCGCCGCCGAACGCTCGAGCCCGCCGATCGGCTGCCCACCCGGCACGTAGGCGAGGCGCCAGTACATCCACCCGATCAGGACAGCGAAGATCAGGAACGGCCCCCACAGCGCCAGCATCGGACTGACCCGGCCAAGCGTGGCGACTGACTGCCCGTACTCGTTGACCTTGTGGTAGGCGACGACCATGACGATGGCGACGAAGACTCCGAGCGGCGAGGTCGACCGCTTGGGCGGCACGGCGAGCGCCACGGCCAGCAAGGGCATCATCAACATCATCACCACCTCGACCATGCGATAGTTGAAGCTGGCCTGTGTGGAATTGCGAATCTCTTGGGAAACCTGCGAATTCCAGCCGATCCGCAGCAGTTCGGGCAGGATGTACTCGCGCTCCTTGCCGCCCCGCTTGCGGAAAGCCTCGACTGCCGGCAGGTCGATCGGCAGATCGTGGCGGACGAAGCTGAGCACACGCGGGGTGGTACCGGGCTGCTGCTGGATGATCTGCCCGTCGGTCAGGCGCAGGATCACCGTGTCGGAGTTTTCCTTGAGCGCGAGAAACTGCCCTTCCCGCGCGGACACGGAGAGGACCTGCCCCTGCTTGTCCGAGAGCCGAGCGAAGATCCCGACGAGCTGGCGGCCGTCATCCCGGCTCTGCTCGATCCTGAGGGCCATGCGATCGGCAAGGGTGGTGAATTCGCCCACCTTGATCGAGGCGCCCAGCGCACCGCTGGACAGTTCGAACACCAGCTGCTCGTAATAGTAGCGAGAAAGCGGCTGAAAATAGCCGACAATCCCGAAGTTGAGCACGGCCAGGGTGATGGCGATCCCGTACGGCACGCGCAGCAGGCGGGTGTAGGACAGGCCCACCCCGCGCATGGTGTCGAGCTCGCTGGTGGTGGCGAGCTTGCGGAAGGCGAGGAGGGTGCCGAGCAGCAGGCCCAGCGGGATGGCGAGGCTGGCATATTCGGGCAGCATGTTCGCCAGCATGCGGAAGACGACGCTGACCGGGCCGCCCATGCTGGCAACAAAATCGAACAGCTTCAGCATCTTGTCCAGCATGAGCAGCATGGCGGCGATAAGGAACACGCCGAGCATGGGCATCAGCACCAGCCGGAAGATGTAGCGGTCGATGGCGGGGATGAATTTCAAGCCGGCGCTCGGAGCAAACGTAAAACTGAGGGGTCCTGCCTAGGGCAGCGGGGGGGCCGAGGCAAGGCGCAGGCGCGCGCGCGCGCCCGCATTTGCAACGGCACTGCAACGGCACTGCAACGGCCTGGCAAAGCCGTTGCACGCCACCACTGGAAGCGTATCATCGCTGTCGGGACGCCGGGACAACAGAAAGACCCGGGAAGGATGCTTGTGAATACGACCATGATGGAGCGCCATGCCGTCCATCGGACGGGCTGGCTGCGCGCCGCCGTACTGGGCGCCAACGACGGGATCGTCTCGACCGCCAGCCTGATCATCGGCGTGGCGGCGGCGGCGGGGACCGAGGGGCAGGTGCTGCTGGCCGGCATCGCCGCACTGGTCGCGGGCGCGATGTCGATGGCGGCGGGCGAATATGTCTCCGTCTCCAGCCAGGCTGACAGCGAAGCCGCCGACCTTGCGCGCGAGCGCGACGAACTGGTCCGCCACCCCGAAGCCGAGCTGGAGGAACTGGCGGCAATCTATCGCAGCCGGGGTTTGACCAGCGACCTGGCGCAGGAGGTTGCCCATGCGCTCACCTTGCACGATGCCCTCGGCACTCATGCGCGCGACGAGCTGGGCATGGCCGACTTCAGCCGGGCCCGTCCGGTGCAGGCGGCGTTCTGCTCGGCGATCTGCTTCGCCGCGGGCGCCACGCTCCCGCTCGCCACCGCTTCGGCCCTGCCGCTGGAACGGATGGCCGGCGGCGTGGCCGGGGCTTCGCTGCTGTTCCTGATGCTGCTCGGCGCCCTCGGCGCGCGGGCCGGGCGTGCCAGCATCGGCCGGGCCGTGGCCCGCGTCGCGTTCTGGGGTGCGGCGGCGATGGCCGCCACTTATGCGATCGGTAGCCTTTTCGGAGCCGCAGTCGCATAAGGCAGCGTGCATGGACGAGCGCCTCGCCGCGGTCAGTCCTTGGCGCTGCGAACAGGAAAGGTACCATCGATGCCTCAAACGTCACCTCACCCTGCCATCGCGCCAGGCAATGTCGCGGTCGTAACGGGCGGGGCCGACGGCATCGGGCTTGCCGCAGCGCGTCGCCTGGCGGCGGCTGGAATGAAGGTGTGCATCGCCGACTGCCGTCGGTCCGAAGCGGCCGCGTCCGAGACCGACGGATTGCTAATGATCGAGACCGACGTGTCAGACCGCGGCGAGGTCGATGCCCTCGCGCGCCGCGTGGCTGAGGAGCTCGGCCCCGTTTCCGTGCTGATGAACAACGCCGGGGTTGGCGGCGGCGGCGATCCCCTGAGCAACCCGACCGGGTGGGATCGGGTGCTGGGTGTAAATCTGCACGGCGTCCTGCATGGCGTTCAGGCCTTCGTTCCGGCGATGGTCGCCCGCAAGGCCGCCGGGCTGGTCATCAACACCGGCTCCAAGCAGGGCATCACCACGCCGCCCGGCGACGTGGCGTACAATGTCTCCAAGGCTGGCGTTAAGGCCCTGACCGAAGGGCTGGCCTACACCTTGCGCCAGCAGGGCGACCACGTGACCGCGCACCTCCTCATACCCGGTTTCACCTATACCGGAATGATCCGCCGTCACCTGCCGCAGCAACCGCCGGGGGCCTGGACCGCGGACCAGGTCGTGGATCGGTTGTGGGCCGGGCTTGCCGCCAACGAATTCTACGTTCTCTGCCAGGACAACGAGACCACCCGCGAACAGGATGAAAAGCGTATCCTCTGGTCCGCCGGCGACATCGTCGAGAACCGACCTGCGCTTTCCCGCTGGCATCCGGACTACGCCGAGGCATTCCAGCGCCACATGTCCAGCTGATTCCATGCTGCACAGCCTCGGGATCCCCGGCGGCACAGCCCGGGGCGATTCCGCGAGCACCCGTAATCCGCAAAAAGCCTCGGCTCAGGCCTTTTCCAGCGTGCACTGGAGGGGGTGCTGGTTCTTCCGGGCAAAATCCATCACCTGAGTGACCTTGGTCTCCGCGATTTCGTAGGGGAAGACCCCGCAGACGCCGACGCCCTTCTGGTGGACGTGGAGCATGACCCGCGTCGCCTGTTCGAGATCCATGTGGAAGAACCGCTTGAGCACGATCACCACGAATTCCATCGGGGTGTAATCGTCGTTCAGCATCAGCACGCGGAACTGGCTGGGTTTCTTGGGCTTGGCCTTGGTCCGCGTGGCGAGACCGACATCGGCACCGGTGCCGTCGTGATTGGCACCTCCCTTTCCACCGCCGCCATCACCATCGCCGTCGGGCCCGGCGCGCAAGGGAACGGCCGCACCGCGCGGGGAGACTGCGCCAGAGGCGCCGGGAAGATGCAAGCGACCGGGAATCATCGGAGGAGAATATCGTATCAGGCGCGCCGCACACAAGATGCCAGGCCGTCTTTCCTTGAAATGCGACGGGCCGGACAGCGCAATTGCTGCCCGGCCCATCAGAATGGGTGTGCTTTCGGCGGAGCCGGCGGCCCGCGCCGACGCCGCAATCAGGCGGTCTTGCTGACCTTCTCCACCGCCATGGTCACGCGGCTGGAGAGCGGCGCGAAGGCCGCATTGGCAAGCTTCAGCCAGGCTTCGGTGCTCTTCGAGGCCTGGGCCACGGCGCCGTCAAACTGCTTGCGCGCGATCACGCTCTGCAGCTGGAAGAACTCGGTCGGCGACTTGGCGGCGGCGAGTTCCTTCGCGTCAGCGGTCATGCCTTCGAAGGCAGCGCGGGTTTCGGCGACCAGGGTGGCGCCGAGGTCCTGCAGGCCGGCGGAGAAAGTCTTGCCGGATTCAACGACTGCCTCGACATTGCCCTTGGCGAAGTCGTTGGCTTCGCCAAGTGCCGCGGTGCTCTTCTCGAGCGCGGCCTTGGCCTTGCCCTGGATGTCGGCGAAAGCGGTCTGGATCTGAGTAAGGTCAAACGGAGTGGCCATGAAAGTTTCCTTGAATGACAGGATTTTCGGCTTGCCCTGGCCGATCTGGGGAGAAACGCGGATCTTGATGCTCTTGCGCCGTGTCACCCGGCGGGCGACGGTCGGCGCGTCGGCGGCCTGCGGGGCGGGCGAGGCAGCCGGAACGGGGGTGCGCGCAGCCTTGGCCTTGCGCCTGGCGCGGATCGGTTCGGGAGCGGCGGCGGACTTAGAGGAGGCAGCCTTGGAGGGGGCGACCTTAGAGGGGACGACCTTAGAGGGGACGACCTTGAGGGCCGCCTTGGCGCGGGGCTTGCGGAACGGCTTGGCCTTGGCGACCTTCGCCACGGGCTCTGCCGCCACCACCGCCGGCTCTGCCGCCGCCACCACCTCGGGAGCAGCTTCGGCCGGCGCATCGACGGGAGTGAAGGTCTCGACCTGAGCCTCTTCGGCCATGTGCGAATATCCTCGAACGGCGGAACCGAATCGGCCCTGCCCCATTTTGTTGCAGTGCACAAATGAGGCTGGCCGCGGCGGATGTCAACTCATTTTTGTGCAGTGCAGCATAATTGTCATGGCTGCGTCATGGCCCCGAACGACGCGACGGCTAGCGCGTCCTGACGTAGCGACCTGGCGCGTCCTCGATCACCTTGTCGCCCTTGCCACCCGGAACCCTCCGGCCCTTGGCCGGGACCTTCGCCGCCCCGCGATCTTCTAGCCATTCCACCCAGTAGGGCCACCACGACCCGGGGTGCTCGCTGGCCCCGGCCACGAACTCGTCGAGTGAGCGGTGCTCGTCCGGATTGGTCCAGTACTGGTATTTGCCCGCGGACGGCGGATTGACCACCCCGGCGATGTGGCCGGATCCGGCGAGCAGGAAGGTCCACGGACCAGCCAGGTGCCGCGTCAGTCGCCACACGCTTTGCGGCGGCGCAATATGGTCCTCCCGACCAGCCTGGATGAAGCACGGCGTGGTGATCCGGGTGAGGTCGATCCCCGTGCCGTCGGCGGACAGCGCGTCGGACCGGACCAGCAGGTTGTCGCGGTAAAGGTCCTTGAGATAGGACTGGTGCCACTTCGCGGGCAAGTTGGTGGTGTCGCTGTTCCAGTAGAGCAGGTCGAAGGCCGGGTACTTCTCGCCGAGCAGGTAATTGCGGATCACCGTCGACCAGATCAGGTCGGTGCTGCGCAGGAGGTTGAAGGTGGCGGCGAGGTAGCGCCCATCCACATAGCCGTCCGTCGCCAGGCCGCTGATCATCGCGAGCTGGCCATCGTCGATGAACGACTTGAGATCGCCGGCCAGCTCGAAGTCGACCTGGGCGGTGAAGAAGGTGGCGCTGCGCACCTTCGCGCCCTGCCCCCGGCGGCAGAGGATCGCGAGAGTTGCGGCCAGCGTGGTTCCGGCCACGCAATAGCCGATCGCGTCCACCGCAGGCACTTTCAGCCGGGCGCGGACCGTGTCGATCGCATCGATCTGGGCGCGGATGTAATCGTCCCAGGTGGCATCGGCCATCGCGGCATCGGCCGACTTCCACGAGACCATGAACACGCTGATCCCCTGGTCCACCGCCCAGCGCACGAAGCTTTTCTCACGCGTGAGGTCAAGAATGTAGAAGCGGTTGATCCATGGCGGGAAGATCACCAGCGGCGTTTCGTAAACCGTATCGGTCGTGGGCGTGTACTGAATCAGCTGGTAGAAGGGCGTCTCATGGATCACCTTGCCCGGGGTGGCGGCGAGATTGCGGCCGAGCTCGAAGGCACTCTCGTCGGTATGGGTGAGCTGGCCCTTGCCGAGATCGGCGAGCAGGTGCTCCATGCCGGCGACGAGGTTCTCGCCGCGCGTCTCGATGATCTTGTCGAGCACGACCGGGTTGGTCAGCGGGAAGTTGGCCGGGCTCAACGCCTCGACCAGGGTCCGGGTGGCGAAGGCCAGCTGGTCGCGCTGCACCGGCTCCAGCCCCTCGACCCGCTCGGCAAGGCCCGTCAGCTGCTCGGACAGGAGCAGGTAGCACTGGTGGAGGAGGGCAAAGACCGGCTGTTCGCGCCAGCGGGGATCGGCAAAGCGGCGGTCGGCCCGGGGCAGCTGGGGCAGGCTTTGCGGATCGCCCGCGGTCAGCCGGCCGAGCAGGTTTTCCCAGAGCGCCAGCCCGTCGGCCAGCATCTGTTCGCGGGTCTTGCCGTCGGCCAGGGGCAGGGCCTGGTACCAGCCCTCCACCACCGCACGCCACTGCCCGGGATCGTTGAGCCAGCCGGCAATTCCGCTCGCAGTCGCCGCCTCGTCGGCCTGGGGGGCCTGCCACAGATCGTGCAGCTGGGTGGCCATCTTCTGCCACGGCTCGATTAGCGACGACTGCGGCGAGCTCCCCCAGGCGGGGACCGCAAGATCGCCGAAGGCCGACAGCACCGTGCGGGTCATGTCGGACTGGATGCGCAGCATTCCGGAGAACAGGTCCGCCGGACCGGACAGCCCCCCGTCGGTTTCGCCGGTCTTGCTCATCCATTCAACTCCATTGGCCCGCTACAGGCATAGCCGAGCCGGGGCCGCCCGCAAGCCCGGGCATGAGGCCAGACCCCGGCTCGCGCATGACAGGGCGAATTGCCTATGCGCAGTTATACCCCTAGAGACTCGGGGCACGGCGCTCCTGCCGCGTTCAACTGATGGATATGCTTTCACGTCATGGAAGACGAATTCTACCGCATGAAGCGCCTGCCGCCCTACGTCATCGCCGAAGTGAACGCGATGCGGGCCGCCGCGCGTGCCGCGGGGAAGGACATCATCGACCTTGGCATGGGCAATCCCGACCTGCCCCCGCCGAGCCATGTGATCGACAAGCTGTGCGAGGTGGCGCAGAAGCCGTCCGCCCACGGCTATTCCGCCAGCTCCGGGATCCCGGGTATCCGCCGGGCCCAGGCGAACTACTACGGCCGCCGCTTCAACGTGGACGTGGATCCCGAGACCGAGGTCGTCATGACCATGGGATCGAAAGAAGGCCTCGCCAGCCTCGCCACGGCGATGACCGCGCCGGGCGATGTCGTGCTTGCGCCCAATCCGAGCTATCCGATCCACACCTTCGGGTTCATTATCGCCGGGGCGACGATCCGCTCGGTCCCGACCACGCCGGACGATCGCTACTGGGCCTCGCTCGACCGGGCCATGAGCTTCACGGTGCCGCGCCCGTCGATCCTGATCGTGAACTATCCCTCCAATCCCACCGCCGAGACGGTGGACCTCGCCTTCTACGAGCGGTTGGTTGCCTGGGCGAAGGAGAACAAGGTCTGGATCATCTCCGACCTGGCCTATTCCGAGCTCTACTACGATGGCAGGCCGACCCGCTCGATCCTCGAGGTGCCCGGCGCCAAGGACATCGCCATTGAATTCACCTCGATGTCGAAGACCTATTCCATGGCCGGCTGGCGCGTCGGCTTCGCGGTGGGCAATGCCAAGCTGATCGCCGCGCTCAAGCGGGTGAAGTCCTATCTCGACTATGGCGCCTTCACTCCGATCCAGGCCGCGGCCTGCGCCGCGCTCAACGGCCCGCAGGATATCGTCGAGGCCAATCGCGCGCTCTACCAGAAGCGGCGCGATGTCATGGTGGAAGCCTTCGGGCGCGCCGGGTGGGAGATTCCCAGCCCGCCGGCCTCGATGTTCGCCTGGGCCCCGCTGCCGCCGGCCTTGCGCGAAATGGGCAGCCTCGAGTTCTCCAAGCAGTTGCTGACCGAGGCCGAAGTCGCCGTCGCGCCGGGCGTCGGTTACGGTGAGGATGGCGAAGGCTATGTCCGCATCGCCATGGTCGAAAACGAGCAGCGCCTGCGCCAGGCCGCCCGCAATATCCGCCGGTTCCTCTCGAGCAAGGGCGTCAATAGCTCCGCGGCCTGAAGCTGTGGGCCAATCGGGGGACAAGTTTCCCCTGCCTGGCGTTGCTCCGGCGCAGCCTGTTCCGATAATCGATTGCAATGGTCGGGAATCGCGGCCGGCGCTGCCTTGCCGCCGGTTCGTTCCGGCACCGGCGATCGGAAGTGGGGGCGATGGCGGGGCAATTCGGCTGGCTGGGCAGTGAAAGGATACCCCCCGGCCTCGACCTGCGCCGGGTGGGTTGGGAGCTGGCAGCCCTGCCGGCCGATGTGAGCGAGGCAGCATTTCCCGTGCTTATAGCCGATCTCCAGCGGGCCATTGCCATCAGGTCGCCTGGCATCCGCGCGCGGATCATGGTGGCCGACGTTCCGCATTCCACGACCCGCGCCCACCTGCTCGCCCTGCGGTTCGGCGAGGCCGTCCCCCCCGGGCTGTCGCTCGACGAACTCGGCGAACGGGCGCGGCGACTGGCCCGGGCGCTCTGTGCCCTCCCGCGCAGCCGCGCGCACGGGCCCGTGGTGCTCGACCTGCTCCACCGCGAAGGCTGGGTCGGGCGCCATCGCCTTGCCCTCCACCCGCGCGAATTCGCGCTGCTCTGGCGGCTGGCGGAAACGCCGGATGTCCCGGTCTCGCCCGGCACTCTGCTCAGCGAGGTCTGGCACCTGTCGCACCGCCCTGAGACCAACAGCCTCGCGGTCCACGTCTGCCGCCTGCGGGCCAAGCTGGCGGGGGCCGGCCTGCCCGACCTGCTCCGCACCAACCCGGGCGGCTACGTGCTCGAGTCGGTGGCCAATGGTGGTCCCAGCCGATCGACGGCACACCAAATTGCGGAACAATCGGATTGCATTGCGGAAGATCGGCCGCTAGGTGGCGCAAACCACGCAAAACTGCGATCTGGCCCGATGGCGGAGTGGTGACGCAGCGGACTGCAAATCCGTATACGCCGGTTCGATTCCGGCTCGGGCCTCCAACCTTTCCGTGAGATCCCTGGTGGTGCTCATTACGGCGAGAATGGCGGGCTCCTGTACGCGCCAACACGACCCGCGCTGACCGATCCGGCCCCGATCGCGCTTACAGTTGCGAGGCAGGGCAGAGCGGCTGGCGCAATCTCACCCGTTCTCGTTGAACACAACATCGCAGCCGAGCTCGCCCCACCGGTCCAGTTCCTGCAGACCGCGCGTGTGCACTTTTCGCCTTACCGCAACCGCATCGGGGCCGGCCACGAAGCTGATCGGCAGCTCGTCTCCGTCGAGCATCTTGACGAGGGTTGCGGCAAGCCGGTCAGGGTCGCCGGTTTCGGTCCCGCCATAGCTCGCCATGTGTTTCCGGCTGAAGCCAGCCGGCGTATTCGCGTAATCTTCGATGATCCGCTCGGACTGGACGAGCGAGCCCTGCGCGAACCGGGTGCGAAAAGCGCCGGGTTCCACGACCATGACGCGAATTCCAAACGGCGCCAGCTCCTTGGCCAGCGACTCGCTGAAGCCGGACAGGCCGAACTTGGCCGCAGTGTAGGCGGTGATTCCGGGGTAACCAATGAAGCCGGATATTGAAGACACGTTGATGATGTCACCGCGCCGGCGCTCGCGCATGTGGGGCAGGACCGCGCGGATCATGGTCATCGGGGCGACCAGGTTGGTGGCGATGCAGCGGTCGATATCCTCGTCCGACAATTCCTCGAGCGCGCCATTCATGCCGTAGCCGGCATTGTTGACGAGCACGTCGAGACTGCCGATCCGCTCCAGAACGGCGGGAATGGCGGCGGCGACTTTGGCGCGATCGGTCACGTCCAGTTGCAGGGCGATGGCCCGGCCCGGAGCAAGGCTCTCGAACTCCGCCGCCTGCTCCGGCTTGCGCAGCGTTCCCACCACGTAGCCGCCTTCGGCCAGGGCAGCTTTCGCGATGGACCGTCCGATCCCGGACGATACCCCTGTGATCAGCCAGTTCCTGCTCATTCGGCTCTCCCTTTTGTCCATTGCGCATCCGGCAGGAGCCGGTTCCGCGATGCTGCTTCTATCGATCAGAGGTCGATCGGCCTGACGAGCGATCTGGGGGTGTCGCGCTCACGCTCGAGGCAGCGTTGATAGGCGCGGCGCTGCTTAAGGCGCGACCAGTACGCCTGAACATTGCCGGGCAGGTCATCCATGTATCCCATGTACTCGGCGAGGACGAAATTGTAGGCTACGCAGATATCGGCAATCGTGAATCGCGAACAGACCAGGAATTCCTTGTCGGCGATCCCGTCGCTCAGGAACTCGACCTTTTCCACGAACCGGCTCTTGTAATAGGCCACCACATCCGGCTTGCGGTTGTCCGGCTGCTCGATCCAGCCGTACCGCAAGCATACGGACAACGTGTAGTTCAGCGTCGCTTCGCCGAATATGCTCCACATCAACCATTGGCCGAACTCGTCCGAGGTCGCGGGTACGCCGAGCGCATCATCGTACTTGCCGTTGATGTACTGGCAGATGGCCACCGACTCCGTCAGACGGGTCTCGCCGTCGACCAGCAAGGGCATCGTCCCGAGCGGATTTTCCTCAAGGAACCACGGGGCGCGAATGCGCGGCGGGAATGGGAGATTGATGAGCCGGTAGGGCAGACCGAGCTCTTCGAGCATCCACATGACCCGCAGCGCCCGGCTATCCTTGCCATGAAACAGCGTCAGCACAGCACCCATCCCTTCACCGGAACCAGGCCGCAACATCGCCCATCGTTGCGGCGCCTTGATCCGGCGCCGCACGGCACGCAATGAGACAACCGCTCAGACGGCTGATCTGTTCATCGACTCCAGCCGCTTGGTCTCGTCGCGGTAGATGATGGCCGTCGCCTTGGCCACGAAGGCCGGCTGCCACGAAATGACCGGGAGCGCCGCCAGCCCCTTGACCGCGGCATGGGAAGCCGGGGTTTCCTCAAAGCTTGCCGGATGGAACTGCGCCTCGCCTTCGCCGAGCCATGCTTGCTGGTAGTTCCACGTCATGCGCGTCAGGGTGATGTAATCGGCGTCGACGGTGTCCTCGGGGCCCTGGATATACTTCCAGGCGAAATTGTATTCCGAAACCGAGGCGTTGATTTTCGGCAAGGCCGACGCCGGCAGTTCGCGCAGGTTGCGGACCTCGCCACTGAGGATCTTCGTGCCGTACTCGGATGCCTGGAATCGCGTGCGGCCTTCATATTCGATCAGCTGCGGAATGTCGGCATACAGCTTCGGATAACCTAGCGCCTCGCGGCCGGACAGGATGGACGGAACCTCGTCGACCCACACGCAAACGACGTAAGGGGCGTTGATGACCGTCCCCCCGTGCTCATAGCGGGCGTTCACTGCCACCACGAACTCTTCATAGCCCCTGCCCGCGAGGTAATCGATGCCGCGATAGCGCAGGCGGTTGACATAGACCACGTTGCGCTCGCCGGGGGCGAGGTGCCGCGGCATCAGGCTTTCGATCGCCTCGGGCGTGGTCTCGAACGAGGTAGAGATGAGCTGCAGGTCCGGAACGTGGGTAACAGTGGTGTAGATCGATTTCCCGAATGCCACCGGCATGTCGTATTTTGTTTTCGGCTCGATCTTCAGCATGTGTTCGATCCTCGGCGTTCACGACGGAGTGGTGCTTGCACAGTTGGGTTCGCGGCGGCGCAGCTCCTTGCGCCGCCGCGAAATTTCAGGAGACTGCGACTGCCGCAGCACCCCCCCGGACAGAGGCCGGGACATCAACGTTGAACAGCTTGGCGGCATTGCCCCAGAGTACCTTGTCCTGCACCCGCTCCGGCTGCTGTTCGAGGCCATTGGTGAGAGCCTTGTGAATGGCCTCCTTGCCCCCCAGGCAGGTCGTGTGCGGGAAGTCGGTCTCGAACATGATGTTGTCTTCACCTAGGCTATCGACATGATACTGGTCGAGCCGTTCGAACCAATAGTTCACGAAAATCTGCTTCTTGAAGGTCTCGCTCGGCAATTCCTTGAATTCCGGGCGATATTTCCAGACTTCCGCGACCTTGTAGTGGTAGTCCAGCGACTCGAGGGCAAACTTCAGATGGCCGATGCCGCTCTCGACCACGGTGAAGCGCAGTTCCGGAAAGCGCTGCGGAACGCCCGACATGAGGAGGTCGGACATCTGCCCGCTCATGAGGAGGAACGTCGTGGTCGATGAGCGCACGTAGTTCGTGTAGATGCCATCGGCCTTGAACCGGCCCGCGCTGAGGAAATCGTCGGCAAAGTCGCCCCCTCCGGCATGGAAGCTCACCGGCAGGTTGACATCGCGGATGGCCGCCCACAGCGGATCCCAAGCCTTGTCGCTCATGTAGGGCCAGCCGTGTTCGTGCGGAGCGCCGCTCAACAGCACGCCCTTGTGACCGATCTTGGCCGCGCGCTGGATTTCCTTGACCGACTCCTCGATATCCCACTGCGGCAGGACCGCCATCGGAAGGAAGCGCTCCGGCGCGGGGGACCCGAACTCGGCCAGGAAGTCGTTGTAGGCGCGGATCGAACCGAGGCGCAACTCGTCTTCCATCCGCTTGTACATCTGCATGGTGACGGCGCCGAGGTTCGGATAGAGAACCTGGGCATAGACCCCCACATCATCCATGTACTTCAAGCGCTCGTTCGCGTCCCAGGCGCCGGGATGCGACTCGTTGCACTTCGCCGGAATGGCCAGCGACCCGCCCGGGAACCCGTAGTTCGCGCTGCCCCAGGCCGAGAACACGGCCTTGTCGCCGATGAACCAGTATTCCAGGTTGTGCTTCGGATGCATCTTAACGTGCAGCACGTTGTCGCCAAACTTCTTCGGAAGGCGCGAAGTCCAAAGATCCGGCGGCTCCGTCACGTGCGTATCCGTATCGATGATCGGCTTTTCGAATATAGAGGGCATATTTGGCCATCCTCGATTTTGATTTATTTTGTTCGATTGCTTCTAGAGCGCGAGATGCAAATCTTCCATTTTTCTTGCCGCACGCGAGGCCGCCCATGCCTCTCACCACCCACATGGAGTACGGCATGACGGCTCGCCCAGCTGACGCTGAAGCGTACCTTGATTTCCGGTTGATACCGCAATACCACCCCTGTCTCAAGCTGTTTCACGAACGATCGATAGGTGGATTTTGGTCAGGCCGGACTGCTGCGCGCCGCCTTGATTTCGACCCTTGGCGAGGCCCCGGATCGTCGGTGCCCGAGGGCGACAGGCGCTCACGCCTGACTCACGGCCACCGCGTTGATATGAGAGAATACCGAACCCGTGCGCAGCCGATGCACCTCGTTTTCTGGAGAGAATGCCATGTCAGGTGACCACGCAGACGCCATCGAGTTCATGGATCGGCTGAAGAGCTTCCTGACCTCGCCACCCTCCGGAAACTTCATCGAATTCGAGCGGCACTGGTGGACTGGCGCGGAAATCGCCGAAGCGGGCAGGCAGGTCGACCAGTTGTTGCGAGAGGCCGGGGTTCCGGACGATCTCGCGATCGGCGTCCTGGTGCGCAATCGCGTCGGTCACGCTGCTGCGCTGTTCGGACTGGTCGGCTCCAGCCGTTCGGTCGTTTCCATCTCGACCATGCTGTCAGAGACAATGATCGCCGACGATGTCAGGAACCTGCGGCTTGGCGCCATTGTCGCCGAGGAGCAGGACTGGACCGACGCCTTGCGGGAAACCTTGCGTGACGGCCGCGTCGGCATTTCCTTCCCGACAGCGGGCATAAAGCCGAGCCTGGTTCCGGGGTCCGAATTCCGGCTGGCGGAGCCCGCCAGGACCGACCGGCAATCCGTGGCCGTTCTCACCAGCGGAACCACCGGCGCTCCGAAGCGGATCGAACTCCATGCCGGAGCCCTCTCCCGAGGCCGGGAGATTGTGGTCCGGCCCTGCCCGGCGACGGCCGGGCACCAGATCGAAGTCCACATCCACCATTTCAGCTCCATCGGCGGCATTCTCCAGCTGCTCTGTTATGGCGCCGATCGCTTTCCTTTCTGCCTCCTGGAGAAATTCGAGGTGGCGGAATGGGTTGATGCCGTAGATCGCCATCAGGCAAAGGTCATCAGCGCCGGGCCACCGGTCATCCGGTCGCTGCTGGCCGCCGATCTGCCGCCGGGAGCGCTCAAGTCGGCGGAAGTGTTGCATGCCGGGGGCGGTGCGATCGAACCCGAAGAACTCGAAGAGTGCGAGCGGAAGTTCAACGTGCTGGTCTGCTGGGCCTTCGGAGCGACCGAGTTCGCCGGCACCCTGGCCTGCTGGACGCGCGTGCTCAAGACGCAATTCGGCAATTCCAAGCCAGGCAGCTGCGGCAGGGTTCTGCCGGACTGCGATGTGCGCATCACCGACCCGGACACGGGAGACCTGCTGCCTGTGGGCACAGAAGGACGCCTTGAGGCGCTGGTCCCGGTCATGTCTGCCGAATGGATCAGGACGAACGACCGTGCGCGGCTCGACGAAGACGGCTTCCTCTTCATCCTCGGCAGGATGGACGGTGCCATCAACCGGGGCGGGTTCAAGGTGCTGCCCAATGTCGTGGCTGCCGCGCTCCGCCGACATCCAGCGGTTGTCGATGCGGTCGTATTCGCCCTGCCGGACCCGCGCCTTGGCGAAGTGCCGGTTGCCGCTGTCGAGGTCAAGCCGGGCACATCGGTAACCGGAGAGGAACTGCGCACCTTCTGTCGCCAGCATGTCGCCGTCACCTCGGTGCCTGCCGAGATCCGCGTCTACAGCCGGCTCCCGCGGCAGACGTTGAAAGTGGACATGCCCCAGGTGCGCAAGGACTGGGCCGAAAACAGGGCCGGCTGACCGGCCTTGCCGATCTTTGCGGTGGCACTGCCGGCCCATGTCCGGCAGTGCCACCGCAGAGACGCTAAGCCCGAAGGCCGGCCGCCGCGATTCCGGCCAGCGCCGCCTTCTCATCATTGTCGCTGAGGTCACCCGTCACCCCGACCGCGCCGATCACCGCGCCATCGGCATTCCTGATCAGGACCCCACCCGCCGCAGGTACTATTCCGTCCGGGTTGAGCCCTGCCGCGGCATTGATGAAGGTCGGCCGGTCTATCGCCATCTCCCCGATGACCCGCGACGAAACGCCCAGCGCCAGGGAGCCGGACGCCTTGGCTATCGCGATCTGCGGGCGCAGGTTTGACGAGGCATCCTCGCGCGCCAGGGCGACGAGGTGCCCGCCCGCATCCAGCACCGCCACGGTCAGCGGCTTCAGGCCAAGCGAGCGCCCTTCGTCGATCGCCGCGGCGATCAGCGCCTGGGCCTGTGCAAGCGTGATTCTGGTCATGTCGGGTCTACTCCTGCGAAAGTGAAGCGAGCGCCGCGGGCAGCGGTCCGCCGGTGGCCCAATCGAGCAACTCGACCGTGTGGACGACCGGCAAACCCGCAAACCGGGCGATCTGGGTGGCACAGCCGACGTTGCCCGTGGCGACCACGTCGGCGCCAAGCGCTTCCAGTGCCGCCGCCTTGCGCTCGCCGAGGCGGCCGGCAATGTCTGGCTGGAGAATGTTGTAGGTGCCCGCCGAACCGCAGCACAAGTGCGCCTCATGCGGCACGCGCACCGCGTAGCCGGCCTGCCCCAGCAGGCGCTTGGGCTCCTCGGTCACCTTCTGCCCGTGCTGGAGCGAACAGGCCGGGTGGTAGGCCACGGTCAGCCCCCGCGGCGTGGCCGCCGGCAGCTCGATGCGCGACAGGTATTCGCTGACGTCCAGCGCCAGGGCAGAGACCCGCGCCGCCTTCTCGGCGTAGGCGGGGTCGTTGCGCAGCATGAAGCCATAGTCCTTGATGGTGGTGCCGCAGCCGGAAGCGGTGACGAGGATCGCATCGAGCCCCTCGCCCTCGATCTCGACCATCCACGCATCGACGTTGCGCCGGGCGGCGGCCAGGGCATCGGCCTCGCGGCCCATGTGATGGACCAGCGCCCCGCAACAGCCTTCGCCCCGGGCGAACACGACCGCATGGCCGCAGCGGGCCAGCAGGCGCATCGTCGCCTCGCGGAACTCCGGCCGCAGGACCGGCTCGGCGCAACCCTGAAGCAGCGCGACCCGGCCGCGGCGCGACGGCACGGCCGGAGCCGCAGCCGGAGCAGGCGCGGGCACCCGCCGGGGCGCGAGCTCAAGCATTGCCGCGAGGGGACGCAGCGCGACACTGCGCCGCAGCAACGGCTGCAGCGGCCGCGCCAGTGGCGCCAGGGCGAGAGCCAGGCGAAAGCGTTCCGGGTGCGGCAGCACCCAGGCGAGCACGGCGCGAAGCAACCGCTCCATCGCCGGTCGGCGGTACCGTTCCTCGATATGCGCACGCGCATGGTCAACGAGGTGCATGTAGTTCACGCCCGAGGGACAGGTGGTCATGCACGAGAGGCAGGAGAGGCAGCGATCCACGTGCTTGACCTCCTCCGGGCCCGGCGTGCGGTCGTTCTCCAGCATATCCTTGATCAGGTAGATTCGCCCGCGCGGCGAATCCAGTTCGTCACCCAGCAGGACGTAGGTCGGACAGGTCGCCGTGCAGAACCCGCAGTGGACGCACTTGCGGATCACGCTCTCGGAGTTCCGCATCGCCGGATCAGCGAGCAGCTCAGGCGGGAAGCTGGTCTGCATGGGCATCCTCCGCAAACCGGCCGCTGGCGAACACACCCGCGGGATCGAACGCACGGCGCACCCGCTGCTCAAGCGCGACGACGCCCGTCGCGCGCGGGTGCATGGCAGGCACTGCCGCCCGCATCGCCTCGGGCGCGCCGACCAGCGCGGCCTCGCCGCCGAGCCGCTGCGCTTCAGCTCGTACCTGGTCATCGTGGCCATCAAGCGCCACCCAGACCCGGCCACCGCCCCAGTCCATCGCCCAGTCGGCGCCGAGCGGTGCCAGCCGCTCCACCAGCGCCGGCGCCTGCCGGGGCGGCAGGTGGACCTGCCAGCGCACACCACCGGCGAGTGCCTCGCCGCTCATGGCTTCGCGCCACAAGGGGTCAGCCTCGGCCTTGTCCATGCGGCGCAGGGTGCAATGGCTGCCGAGCAGGCCGGGAAGGGCCAGGCAGCGGGCCTCGACCGACGGCGCGAAGCCGGCCACGCGCAGCAGGGTGATCCCGCGGCGCAGGTGAGCGGCGGCGGATACTTCCGCATTACTGCCGAGCGCGCAGGCCATGGCCGCGTGGGCTGCCGCAGGCGAGAGCCCGGTGGCGGCGAGGGTCACCGTCAGTCGCGGCGCGGGCAGCACTTTCAGCGTCAACTCAGTCATTGCGCCAAGCCGCCCCCAGGAGCCCGCCATGAGCTTGGGCAGGTCGTAGCCGGTCACGTTCTTGACCACCTTGGCCCCGGCGACGAAGGCTTCGCCCCGCCCCGAAATGGCTGAAAAACCCAGCAGGTGGTCGCGCGCGCTGCCCGCCGTCACCCGGCGCGATCCGGCAACGCCCGCCGCTACTGCTCCGCCGATGGTGGCGCCCGATTTGCCCCAGGGTTCGAACGCGAGCATCTGCCCTTCGCCCGCGACCAGCTCCTCGACATCGGCCAGCGGAGTCCCCGGACGGACGGTGAGCACCAGCTCGGCCGGATCGTAGTCCACCACCCCCGCGATCGCCGCCAGCGAAACCGGGCTCGCCTCGCGCGGCGCGCCGAACCCGCGCCTGGTCCCGCCGCCCACCAGCTCCAGCTTGCCGCCGCCGCCCGCGGCATCGGCAACGAGCTGGCGCAGGTCCTGCGCATCCCTCGGCTCGAGCATCAGAAGCGCTCCAGCTCGGGATGGGGCAGGGCGCCGTGGTGGACATGCATCCGGCCCAGTTCCGCGCAGCGATGCAAGGTGGGAAAGACCTTGCCGGGATTGAGCAGCAGGTCCGGGTCGAAGGCGCACTTGATCCGCTGCTGCTGCTTCAGGTCCGCTTCGGTGAACATCTCGGGCATCAGGTCGCGCTTCTCGATGCCGACGCCGTGCTCGCCGGTGAGCACGCCGCCCACTTCCACGCACAGCCGCAGGATGTCGTTGCCGAAGGCCTCGGCGCGATCGAGTTCCCCGGGATTGTTGGCATCATACAATATCAGCGGATGCAGGTTGCCGTCACCGGCATGGAACACGTTGGCGACGCCAAGGCCGTAGTGCCCGGACAGCTCGTCCATCCGCCGCAACACGTCCGGCAGGCGTCGGCGCGGAATGGTTCCGTCCATGCAATAGTAGTCCGGCGAGATGCGCCCGACCGCCGGGAAGGCCGCCTTGCGGCCAGCCCAGAAGGCAATCCGCTCGGCCTCGCTACCCGAAATGCGCGTGGTCACGGCGCCATTGGCATCGGCAATCCGGGCAATCTCGCCGATCAGGTGATCGCACTCCGCCCCCGGGCCATCCACTTCGACGATCAGCAGGGCGCCGACGTCGAGCGGGTAGCCGACCTGCACGAAGGCTTCGGCCGCATGGATCGCGGGGCGGTCCATCATTTCCATCCCGGCCGGGATGATCCCCTCGGCGATCACCTGCGCCACGCAGGCCCCGGCCTGTTCCGCATCGGGAAACCCGACCAGCGCCGCGCGCGCCGTTTCCGGGCGGGGCAGGATGCGCACCGTGACCTCGGTGACCACGCCGAGCAGCCCCTCCGAGCCAACGATGACGCCGAGCAGGTCAAGCCCGGCCGGATCGAGGTGCCGCCCGCCCAGCCGGACGATCTCCCCGTCCATCAGCACCAGCTCGACGCCAAGGACATTGTTCGTGGTCAGCCCGTACTTCAGGCAATGCACCCCGCCCGAATTCTCCGCCACGTTGCCGCCGATCGAGCAGGCAATCTGGCTCGAAGGATCGGGCGCATAGTAAAAACCGCGTGCCTCCACCGCCTGGGTGATGGCGAGGTTGGTGACGCCCGGCTGGACCACGGCCACGCGGTCATCATAATCGATGTCGACTACGCGCTTGAACTTGCCCAAGCCAAGCAGCACGGCATCGGCCAGCGGCAGCGCCCCGCCCGAAAGCGAGGTGCCCGAACCGCGCGGGACCACTTTCACGCCCTCGTCATGGCACCACCGCAGCACGGCCGACACCTGTTCCACCGTTTCCGGCAGGACCACCAGCATGGGAGGCTGGCGATAGGCGGTAAGTCCGTCGGATTCCCACGGCCGTAGCTCGTGTGGCTCGGTGATCACCCCTTCGCCGGGCACGATCGCCCGCATAGCCGCGATGATGCGCTCGCGCTTGGCGAGGGTTTCCGGGTCCGGGGCCGGCATGACTATCGACATGTCTTCCCCTTACCAGCGCCGGCGTTCCTGCAGGGCGCCTTTATCGCCGGCGCCTCGCCCCTTCAATCGTCATGCTGCGATGAAGTCAGCCATCCTCGGCGCTTTCATGGCCTCTCGGAATTCGCTCAGGCCCTTGGGCCAGGTGTTAGGCACGCCGCTGTCGTCAAGGTACCAGCTCGAGCACCCGGTCGCGAACACCGTCTTGCGCACTTCGGTCGCGCGCCATTCCTCGTAGGCGGCCATGGCCTCGGGACAGACGTCGATCTGGCGCGCCTCGCCGCCGACGAGCAGGCTGATCAGCTGGTCGATATAGCCCCACTGCGCTTCCGCGACATCGATCAGCGAGAAGTTGCCCACCGGCCCCGACGGGCCGTTCAACATGAAGAAATTGGGGAAGTGCGGCACCGAAATCGCGTAGTAGGCCGAAGGGTGCCGGGCCCAGGCCTGGTCCAGCGTAAGCCCGCCGATCCCGGTCACCCGCGTGGGCCGGATGAATTTGTCGGCGGCAAAGCCGGTGGCAAGCACCAGGGTGTCCAGCGGATGGAACTGTCCGTCCCTCATCCGGACGCCGTTCGGTTCGATGGCCTCGATCGGCGTCACGTCCACCGTAACGTTGGGGCGCTGGACAGCCTCGTAGTAGTCCCCAGAGAAGATCAGCCGCTTGCATGCCGCGCGGTAGGTGGGCCGCAGCTTCTCCCGCAGCACCGGATCCCGAACGCTCACCTCGAGATTTTCACGCACGATCCGCTCGATCTCCGCCATCTCGGGCGAAGACGGGTTGGTGACCGCCAGTTCGAACCGCTTCAGCACCCCCTGGTATTTTTCACCATAGCGGATTGAGTCGACATTGTTCGTATCCGCGCGGAAGCTGGCCTTTTCTTCTTCGGAATATTCCCGCTGGCGGATGGGCATAATCCATTGCGGCGTGCGGCAGAAATGGACCACGCTGCTCGAACGGGTCGCTAGCGCGCTGACGATCTGCACGCCGGTGGAACCGCACCCGATCACGCCGACCTCGGCGCCGTCGACTTTGGCCGCATCATTCCATTCCGCACTATGGAAGATGTCTCCGGCGAAGCTCTCCATCCCCGGCAGCCTGGGTTTGCTGGGGTAATGGAGAACGCCGCTCGCAGCGATCAGGATCTCGGCGTGGTCGATGCGCCCGTCGGCGAGTTCGATCGTCCAGCGCCCGTCAGACCAATCGCAGCGCTTCACCTCGACGCCGAGTTCGATGAATGGACGGACCTCGTAGCGGTCCGCGACGCCCTGGAAGTAGCGGCGGATTTCCTCGCCCGGGGCATAGACCGAACTCCACTCCGGATTGGGCGCGAAGCTGTAGGTGTAGGCGTGAGCAGGGACGTCGCAAGTAAGGCCCGGATAGCGGTTGTAGACCCAGGTACCCCCCAGTTCGCCGGCTTTCTCGTAGACCACGAAGTCTACGTCGCCACGCTGCTTCAGCTTGAGGGCGGCCAGGATCCCGGCCATTCCTGCGCCGACGACGACGGCCCTGATCTTCTTGTCCATGTGGTCAAATGCCTCTTGAAATCAGGCCCGGGTTGCCCCGGGTCCGTCCTGCATCAAGGCCCGCAGGCGGGCGCGATGCTCGTCGGTGGTGAACATGTAATTCTGGACGTAGGCTTCGTAGGTAATGCAGGCCTCGAAGCTGGTGTCGTCAGCGCGATTGAGCGCCAGTTTGGTCGCCGCGGCGGCGCGGCGCGGCGCGGCCTTGGCGACTTCCTCGCCGATCTCGATGGCGCGGGCGAGCAGTCGATCCGCCGGGACGACTTCGGCGAACAGGCCGGCGGCCAGCCCTTCGGCAGCGCCGACGTTCCGTCCGGTCAGGATCCAGTGGCGGGCGCGGGCCGATCCCACCGCCTTGGCCAGCAGGTAGGTGCAGCCCATGTCGGCGGCAGCGGCGCCCACCCGCCCGAATGCGAAGAAGTAGCTGGCCTTCTCGGTGGCGATCGCGATGTCGCAGGCAAGCGCCAGCGCAGCGCCCCCGCCCACTGCCGCGCCGTTGATCGCCCCGATCACCGGGAGATCATGCGCGCGCAACCGCTGGATGACCTGGTTGTAGGTCCGCACGGACCGGAACTGCTCTTCACCGTCTTTCCCGTCGGGGTGAACCACCTCGCCGAGTTCGGCTCCGGCGCAGAAGGTCTTGCCTGCGCCGGTCAGGACGATGGCCGAAAGGCTGGAATCGTCCTCCACCTCGTCAAGCAGGGGCATGATCTGGTGCTTGAAATCGAGAGACAGCGGATTGCGCATCGCGGGACGGTTGAGCGTGATCACGGCAACGCGGCCGATCCGCTCGAGCGTGATCTGCGGCTGCGCCCCTGCGGGCCCCTGATTATCAGTGCTGGGAACCATTTGACTTATCTCATCTCCGAACTTTCCCGGCCGGGAAGATCACCTGCCACCGGGGCCTACTGCCAATAGGGCACGTCGTCCCAGCGCTTGGCGACCTCCTCCAGCATGACCTCGGTGGCGCCGCCGCCGATGGCATGAAGCCGGGCGTCGCGGACCATGCGCTCGATCGTCGATTCGCGCAGATAGCCCATGCCGCCATGGAACTGCTGACAGCTGTACATCAGCTCGTTGCAGGTCTCGGCGCAGTAGGCCTTGACCATCGAGACCTCGCGGACGCAGGGCAGCCCCTGCTCCTCCATCCAGGCGGCATAGTAAAGCAGCTGCCGCCCTGCCTCCAGCTTGGCGTGGTGCATGGCGAGCCGCTGCCGCAAAACCTGCTTTTCGATCAGCGGCGCGCCAAAGGCCTTGCGGTTGCGAAGATGGTCGATCGTCAGCTTGAGCGCCGTCGCGCCCTCACCCGTCGCCATGGCGCCGAGGACCAGACGCTCACCCTGGAAGTTCTTCATCGCGGCATAGAAGCCGCGCCCCTCTTCCCCCAGCAGGCGGTCGGCCGGGAGGCGCACTTCGTCGAAGATGATCTCGGCGGTGTCGGCGCACCAGTCGCCGAACTTCTCGAGCCGGCGTCCGACGGTGAACCCGGGATCTCCCTTCTCGACGACGAACATGCTGATCCCCTTGGCCCCCTTGGCCTCCGGGTCGGTGCGCGCGGCAACGAAGAACACGTCGCCGAACACGGCATTGCTGATGTAGAACTTGGCGCCGTTGAGCACCCACTCGTCACCTTCGCGCCGGGCCGACGTCCGGATCGCGCCGACGTCCGATCCGGCATCGGCTTCCGACACCGCGATGCAGCAGGTCTTGCGGCCAGAGATCAGGTCCGGCAGCCAGCGCGCCATCTGCTCTTCGGTGCCGGCATGGTAGAGGTGCGGCATGGCCATGGCGGAATGGACCATCGACACGACCGTGACCCCGCCGAAGGTGGAGCGACCAAGCTCCTCGGCCAGGACCACCCAGCCCAGCACGCCCAGGCCGCTGCCGCCGAATCGCTCGGGCGCGCGCAGGCCGAGCAGCCCGAGCTCGCCCATCTTGAGCAGGAGCTCGCGCGGGACCCTGCCCGCCTCTTCCCACGCATGACCATAGGGGGTGATCTCGGCGCGCACGAACCGGCGGACCTGCTCGCGCAGCTGCCGATACTCATCCATCACGAACGGCTGCTCGATCATCCTGTCTTTCGCTCCAATGGGACATCCGGACCCGCCCGTTGGGTCAGGGCCCTTGCTCTTCCACGCCAATCTACCTATCAGTCACTAGGCAACGCTGCAACGGGCTTGTGATGGCAAGCGAAGGCGGCCGCAACGCCAATCGTTGATGTCCGATAAAACACCAGGAGAGTTGCTTCCATGCCTGCGCCGAGCCTTTCCACCACCCCCGAGGAAACCGAGATCCTCGACGGCCTGCTCAAGTTCGTCGAGAGCGAAGTGGTCCCCATCCAGCGTTCGGTCGACAAGCTGTTCGAGAACCAGCGCCTCTACTGGGACGAGAATGGCCGCGAGGTCCGGCAGATCACCGACGCCCGGCGCAAGGTCCGCGAACTCTCGGCCGCCGCCGGCTACTATACGATGTTCTGCCCTGAATCGCTGGGCGGCGCTGGCCTTGGCGTGCGGCTGTGGTTCCTCGCCTTCGAGATGCTGCACCACAAGTATGGCCCGCCCTACACCATGCTGCCCTACTTCGTGCTGTCCCACTTCACCGGCGGCCCGCACGAGGTGTGGGAACATGCCTCGCCCGAACTCCAGGCCGAAGTTTTGCCGGACCTGTCGAGCGGCAAGCTGCAAGGCGCCTTCGGCCTGAGCGAGCCCGACGCCGGATCCGACAGCTGGATGATGCGCACCACCGCCGTTCGCGACGGCGACGACTGGATCATCAACGGCATGAAGCAGTGGACGTCGTGGTCGCCCACGGCCGACTTCGTCATGGTCTATGCCGTCACCAACAAGGAACTGTTCGCCCAGCGCAAGGGCGGCGTTTCCTGCTTCTACGTCCCCACCAGCACCCCGGGCTACAGCCTTGCCGGCATCGTCAAGATATTCGGCCAGATCGGCGGCGACGAAGGAATTCTCGCATTCGACAACGTCCGCGTGCCCAACGCCTACCTCGTCGGCGAGCTGGACAAGGGCTTTTCGCTGGCCATGCTCGGCGTTCGCCACGGCCGCTTGTCGAATGCCGCCCGAAACCTTGGTTTCGCGCGCTGGGCGATGGAAAAGACCATCGACTACGCCAAGATCCGCAAGACCTTCGGCAAGCCGATCGGCGAACACCAGGCAGTCCAGATGTATCTCGCCGAAAACGCGATCAAGATGTACGCTGCCCGCTCGATGGCGCTCGACGCCGCAGCGAAGGTGGACCTCGGCTTCGACGTTCGCGACGAGGTCTCGATGGTCAAGGCCTTCACCACCAAGAGCTGCTACGAGATCTTCGACAAGTGCATCCAGATCCACGGTGGCATGGGCATCGCGAACGAGACGCGGCTGGTCGACGCCTGGTTCATGTCGCGCATCAACCAGATTGCCGAAGGGGCCACGGAGATCCAGTATCGCGCCATCGCTCAAGGCTTGCTGGCCGGGCGGACCAACCTGGAGTTCCAGTAGGGGCGACCGGCCGGCATGCGGCGCCTCGCCCGCACCGCACGCCGGCAGCCCTGGATTGACCGTCACTCGCAAAGGCAATGCTCCCATGACTGACCGCCTGATCATCGAATCGTTCGACGGCTGGGAGCGCCTCAGGCTCAACAACCCGGCGACGCTCAATGCGCTCGACGACGAGATGACCGACGGCCTCGGCGACTACTTCGCCGGTCTCGCCACGCGGCCGGAGGTGCGCGTGGTGGTGATGAAGGGGGAAGGCCGGGCGTTCTGCTCCGGGCTCGATCTCGGCAGCGACCAGGCCCGCCGCTACGTCGAAGAGGGCTCGGTCGAGAAGTTCGCCTTCCAGAAGCGCCTGGGGGCCATCATCGTCGGCATGCGTAATTGCCCGCAGCCGATCGTCGCCTCGCTGCACGGGGTGGCCGCGGGGGGCGGCTTTTCCATTGCCATGGCGGCCGACATTCGCGTTGCCGCGGAAGGGACGCGGATGAACGCCGCCTTCATCCGCATCGGCGCCGGCGGGGGCGATGCGGGGTCCAGCTACCTGCTGCCGCGGCTCATCGGCGCCGGCCCGGCCGCGGAACTGTTGCTGACCGGGCGCATGCTCCACGCCGACCGCGCCCTGCGCATGGGTCTGCTGTCCGACGTCGTGCCGCTCGAGAGCCTCGAAGCCACCGTCCAGGGCTATGTCGACGATATGCTCGGCACCGCGCCGATGGCGCTGCGATTGACCAAGGACCTGCTCAATTACACCATCGACGCCCCCGGCCTCGGTGCGGCGCTCGCCATGGAAGACCGCAACCAGGTGATCCTCGGCCAGACCCATAATTTTGCGCATGGGGTCGAAAGCTTCGGGCGGAAGGAAACCCCCAGGTACGACCCCGACGGCGATGCCGTGCGGAGTTCGCCCGCCCGGGGCCGTTGGCGGTCCGACTGACGCCGCAGGCCGCCTGCGCAACCAACGGACGCCCCGTCACGAGGGCGGATCGAAAATAACGAGGAGAGTGGAATGCCTTCGAACCTCATCGTCGAGAACGATGTCGAGATGGTCACTTCGGATGGCGTCATTCTCCGTGCGGATGTCTATCGGCCGGAGGGGGGCGGCCGCTTCCCGGTACTGCTTTCGCGCACGTGCTACGGCAAGGGTGGCATCCCCGGCCTGATGATGACCATCAATCCGCTCCGGTTCGCCCGCGAAGGCTTCGCCGTCGTCGTCCAGGACGTGCGCGGCCGCTACGCCTCCGAAGGAACGCACAAGCCCTTTTTCGAGGCCCAGGACGGGTATGAAGCGGTGCAGTGGTGCGCGCAGCAGCCGTGGAGCAACGGGGATGTCGGCATGTTCGGCAGCTCCTACCAGGCCGCCGCGCAGGTCCAGGCCGGCGGCAGCGCGCCTCCGGCGCTGCGGGTGCTCGCCCCGTTCCAGGCCAGCTCCAACTACGGCGAAGGCCGCGTGTTCCGCGGCGGCGCGTTCGAGCTTGGCGGTCTCGCCTCGGTCGCCATGTGGAACCAGGGCCCGGGCCAGCTGCGGCGCTCCGGCTATGCCGGCAAGGAACTGCACGAAAAGTTCAACGAGCTGCGCCGCGCCCTGTCCGACATGCCCAATTTCCTCGCCGCCACGCCCTATGAGAGCCTTCGGGACACCGTGATGAGCGCCGCGGCGCCCCAGATCTTCGAGTGGTGGGATCACGACGACAAGGACGATCCCTACTGGCAGGAGCTGTCGATCGAGAGCCGCTACGGCAATTTCACCTGCCCGGCGCTGCACGCCACCAGCTGGTATGATGCGATGCACGTCGGCACCCTGCGCAACTTCGAGGGCATCCGCCGTGAGGGTGCAACCGAACAGGCGCGCGAGGGGCAGTCGCTGATCGTTGGCCCGTGGGGGCATTATCCGCCCTTGGCGTCCCTGATGAATGCGGCGCGGCTGGGGCCGGTCGACTTCGGCCTTGACGCCGTGCAGGACCTGGAAACGACCCAGCTCAACTGGTACCGCCGCTGGCTGCAGGGCAATGAGGCGGCGTGGAAAGGCCGCAGCCGGGTCCGCATCTTCATCATGGGCCGCAACCAGTGGCGCAACGAGGACGACTGGCCGCTCAAGCGCGCCAAGGACGAGCCGTTCTATATCGGCCAAAAGCATGGCGCGGGCAGCCTGTCGAGTGGTTCGGCAGGCAAGGAGGCGATCGATCGCTTCACCTTCGACCCGGCCAATCCCGTGCCCACGCGCGGCGGCGCGCACATGCTGCTCGAGTCGGTATTCCCGCAAGGTCCGCTCGACCAGAGCGACCTCGCAAGCCGGGACGACATCCTGGTTTACAAGAGCGAACCCCTGGCCGAGGAGGTTGAGGTTACCGGCTGGGTCAGGGCGCGGCTGTGGGTCCGCAGTTCGGCGCCGTCGACCGATTTCACCGCCAAGCTGGTCGACATCTGGCCCGATGGGACCACAATCAACATCTGCGACGGCATCAGGCGGGTGACCTTCGCGGACCTCCCTTCGCAGGACGGCTGGTTCGAGGTCGTGGTCGAAATGGGCGCCACGTCGAACGCCTTCCTGCCCGGCCACCAGATCGGCGCCTATATCTCCAGCAGCAATTTCCCGCGCTTCGACCTCAATCCCAATACGGGCGAGAAGCCCCGCTTCGCCACGAAGCGGGTGCCGGCGCATCAGGAGATCTGCCTCGGCGGGGCCACGGCTTCACACCTGGTCCTGCCCATCGTGCGGCCGGAGTAATACCAAGCCGCACAGCTCAGCGGCCGGTGAAGTTCGGCGTCCGCTTCTCGAGGATCGCGGCCACACCCTCGCGGTGATCCTCGCTCAGGTGGAGCAGCGACTGGGTGGAAGCGGCAAGCTCCAGTGCCGCACTGTAGTCGCTAGTCCGGGCCTGCCGCATGAGGCGCTTGGTCGACCGAAGCGCGTGCGGCGCCTTGTCGACGATGCGCGCGGCCAGCACGCGGGCGTGGTCCATCAGTTCCGCGGGCGGCACCACCCGGCTGACCAGGCCCCATTCCAGCGCCGTGAAGGCATCGATCGGATCCCCGGTGAACAGCAATTCCGCAGCCCGGCTGAAGCCGACCACCCGGGGCAGCAGCCAGGTGCCGCCGTCACCCGGGATGAGGCCCAGCTTGAGGAACGGCAGGCCGAATTTCGCCGTGTCCGAGGCGATGCGGATGTCGGCCATGCAGGCGATGTCGCAACCCAGGCCCATCGCCGGTCCGTTCACAGCGGCGATCAGCGGCACGTCCAGCTCATAGACGGCGTGGGCGATGCGATGGACGTTGTACTGGTACTGGTCGCGCAGACGGGTGCCGCCCCCTTCGAATGCGCCGGTCGCCTCGTGCATCGCCTTGAGGTTGCCGCCCGAGGAAAAGGCCCGGCCCATCCCGGTCAGGATCACGCAGCGGATCTCCGGATCCTCGCTGATCGCCCTGAAGGTCCCGGAAAACTGGTTGCCGTCGCCCAGTTCGCCGATCGAGTTGAGGATCGCCGGCCGATCGATGGTGACGATCGCCAGGTGCCCTTCCCGCTCGACCCGGAACAAGGGGGCGTCGACCGGGGTGCCCTCGGGAGTTCGCGCCGTCATTCGCCCGTCATTCTCCGCTCATCGCGCGTTTCCAGTCGCGCTTGATCTTCTTGGCGAGGCTCCACTTGTGGACCTCGGTCGGACCGTCATAGATCCGGAAGGCGCGAACTTCGCGGAACACCTGCTCGACTATGGTGTCGCCGGTGACGCCCAGACCGCCCATCACCTGCACGCAGCGATCGGCCACCCGCATCAGCGCTTCGGACACCGCGACCTTCGCCATCGAACTTTCCACCACGCCGGCGGAGCCCGTGTCCAGCACCGCGCCGGCCCAGTCGGTCATCAGTTCAGCCTGCTGGAGGTCGATCAGGTTCTCGGCCAGCATGAAGCCGACCCCTTCATGGTCGATCAGCAGCTTGCCGAAGGCCTCGCGCCGGTTCGCATAGTCGGCCGCGATCTCGTGCGCGCGCGTACAGGCCCCGTGCCAGCGCATGCAGTGCGAAAGCCGCGCCGGGCTCAGCCGGACCTGGGCGTACTTGAATCCCTCGCCCGCTTCTCCCAGCATCTGGTCGGCCGGGACCCGCAGGTTCTCGATCCTGATCGTGGCATGGCCGCCAGGCATCGAGTTGTCGATGGTATTGGGCACGCGTTCGATGACGATCGCCGGATCGGGCAGGTCCACCACGAACATGCAGGCGCCGCCCGCCGAGGCAGGATCTTCGGACTTCGCCATGACGATGCCGACACTGGCGCCCTGCGCGCCGGTGATGAAGGCCTTGCGCCCGTTCACCACCCAGTGGTTGCCATCCTTGCGGCAGACGGTCTTCATCATCGACGGATCGGACCCGGCGCCGCCGTCCGGCTCGGTCATGAAGAACGCGGAACGGACTTGGCCGGCGATCATGCGGTCAAGGAAGCGCTCCTTGATCAGCGGTCCTCCGACCTTGCCCAGCAGGAACATGTTCCCCTCGTCCGGCGCGTTGACGTTCATCGACAGAGGACCCAGCGGAGACAGGCCGGACTTGCGCAGGACGCAAGCAGTCTCGACCTGGGTCAGGTGCGTGCCGTCGTCGAGGATGTGCGGGGTCATCACTCCTGCGGCCGTCGCCTTGGCGCGCAGCTCGTTCACCAGCTCCTCGGTCGGCGCTCCGTGGTGGTCGCGGCGCGGATCCTGTTCATAGGGGATAATGACATCGCGAACGAAGCGTTCGACACGCTCCGCGATGGCGTGCGTCCGCGGCCAGTCGGGGAGGTGCGCCTCGCTCACGTGATCTGCCTGCAAAATCCCCTCCTGAATTCACTCGGATGCGCAATGCGCCAGTATGAGCACGCCCCCCCGAATGGGGTGGGCCCGCGGCTCACTCGTCGAAAGCGGCTTCCGTGCTTTGCCGGAGCTCCTCGATCGTCACCCCGGGCGCCAGTTCGACCAGCCGGAAATGGCCGTTCCGGTTGGTCCGCTTGAACACGGCCTTATCGGTTATCAGTGTGTCGACCACGTTCAGGCCGGTCAGCGGCAGCTGGCACTTCTTGCGGAACTTGGGAGCGCCGTCGCGCGAGGTATGGTCCATCAGCACGATCACCCGCCGCGTCCCGCTGACGAGGTCCATGGCCCCGCCCATGCCCTTCACCATCTTCCCGGGAATGATCCAGTTCGCCATGTCGCCGTCTTCGCTGACCTCGAGCGAGCCAAGAACGGTGGCGTCCATGTGCCCGCCGCGGACCATGGCGAAGCTCTCCGCCGACGAGACATAGCTGGTGCCGGGCAGCTCGGTGATGGTTTCCTTGCCGGCGTTGATAAGGTCGGGATCGACCTCCTCCGCGGTCGGATAGGGGCCAAGGCCGAGCATGCCGTTCTCGGACTGGAGAGTGATCCCCAGGTCATCCGGCAACTGGGCGCCGATCAGCGTCGGAATGCCGATGCCGAGATTGACGTACCAGCCCTCGCCAAGCTCCTTGATGGCGCGGGCGGCAATTTGTTCGCGTGTCCAGCCCACCTCAGTTCTCCGCTCGCGTCACCAGTTTTTCCATTCGCTTCTCGTTCACGTCCGCGGGAACCAGGCGCTGGATGTAGATCCCCGGGGTATGCACGTCGTCGGCGCCGATCGCGCCGGCCGGCAGGAACTCCTCCACCTCGGCAATGGTCATGCTTGAACAGGTGGCGACCACCGGATTGAAGTTCCGCGCGGTCTTGTTGTAGCGCAGGTTTCCGAGCGCGTCCGACTTCGCCGCCTTGACCAGCGATACATCTGCGGTCAGCGCCGTCTCCATGATGTAGCGCTCGCCGTTGAACACGCGCTCCTCCTTGCCTTCGGCAACCTGGGTGCCCACGGCGGTCCGCGTGTAGAAGGCGGGAATGCCCGCCCCGCCCGCGCGGATCCGCTCGGCGAGGGTGCCCTGCGGACAGAACTCCAGCTCGATCTCTCCGGTCAGGTGCTGCCGCTCGAACTCCTTGTTCTCGCCGACATAGGAGGAGATCATCTTCCGGATCTGGCGCGTCTGCAACAGCAGGCCCAGGCCCCAGTCATCCACGCCGGCATTGTTCGAAATCACGGTAAGGTCCCGCACTCCACTGTCGCGCACGGCGAGAATCAGCGTCTCGGGGAGGCCGCACAGGCCGAACCCTCCCACCGCCAGAGTCATGCCGTCGAACAGCAGCCCGTCCAATGCGGATGCAGCACTGTTGTAGCGCTTGTTTGTCACTCTGAACGACTCCCGTGCGTCACGTATTGATCACCCAACTCCCGGCCGAGCGCCCGCTACGGCAGAGCCGGCCGGGATGCTGACGATTCCACACCATCAGTACCACCCTCCCGGGCGATCGCCAGCCAATCGTGCCGCGATCCTCCGCACATCGAACGAAGCTAGCTCTTGCGCAATCGGCTGTTCACTTTTATCCGTCAGCGCATCTATCTATCCCTCGTTAGGTCGCGACACAATGGGGTTTCTGACGACGCAGCCCTTCGCCGGCCCCGGGAATACAGGTTATCTGAAAGGACAACTGCAATGACATCCAGCGTTGCGAAGCTGAGCAACCTGACCATCCCGGTAATCGCGGCCCCGCTTTTCCTGGTTTCCGGGCCGGAACTCGTGATCAACTGCTGCAAGGAAGGCGTGGTCGGCACCTTTCCATCGCTCAACCTGCGGACGGCCGCCGCCTTCGAGGAGTGGCTGATCCAGATCACGAGCGCGCTCGCGGCTCACGACGCTGCGAATCCGGGCCGCCCGGCCGCGCCGTTCGGCGTCAACATCATCGCCCACAAGACCAACCTCCGGCTGGAGGAAGACATGGCGCTGGTCGAAAAGTACGAGGTCCCCCTCGTCATCACCAGCGTGGGCAATCCGTCCCAGATCGTGGAGCGGGTCCACCGCTACGGCGGGCTGGTGTACCATGACGTGACCACGCCGGAATGGGCGAAGAAGGCCATCGCCGCCGGCGTTGACGGCATCATCCTGGTATGCGGCGGTGCCGGAGGCCACGCGGGCGTGCTCAACCCGTTCGCTTTCCTGCCGCAGGTGCGCGAATTCTATGACGGCAGGATCGCGCTGGCCGGCTGCATCTCGGACGGCCGCTCGGTCTATGCCGCCCAGGCCCTCGGCGCCGATTACGCCTACCTTGGCACCCGGTTCATCGCGACGGAAGAAAGCATGGCAAGCGATGCCTACAAGGAAATGCTGATCGATGAGGGCCCCACGGACCTCGTCTATACGCCCGCGTTTTCAGGCATTCCCGCCAACATGATGCGGCGCAGCATCATCGAGAACGGAATGGATCCCGACAATCTGCCGTCGAAGGAACACATCGACCTGGGCGAGGAATTCAACCACGAGGCGAAAGCATGGCGGGATATCTGGACCGCCGGTCAGGGCGTTGGCGCAATTCACGATGTTCGTCCGGTCAGGGAAGTCATCCAGCAGATGACACGGGAGTATCGCGCTGCCAAAGACGAAACGTCACGCAGAGTGGCGGAAACTGCGGGCTGAAGCGCCGGCACAGCAGACTTGCAGAGGAAACACCGTGTCCATTCCATCCCTGTTCAACGGCCGGCTGTCGGTCCCTGCGATCGCGGCCCCCCTGTTCATCGTCTCGCAGGTCGATCTGGTCACGCAGGTCTGCCGGGCCGGCATGGTCGGATCCTTCCCGTCGCTCAACGCCCGGCCATCCGGAGTGCTGGAGCAGTGGCTGCGCCAATTGACCGACAATCTCACCGAGCGTGACGCACCCTACGCGGTCAATCTCATCGTCCACAAAAGCAATGCGCGGCTGGAGGAAGATCTCGCCCTCTGCGTGAAATACCGCGTGCCGATGATCATCACCTCGCTGGGCGCCCGCGAAGACGTCAACGCCGCGATCCATTCCTACGGCGGCATCGTCTTCCACGATGTCATCAACGACGACTTCGCGCGCAAGGCCATCGCCAAGGGCGCTGACGGGATCATCGCGGTCGCTACCGGCGCGGGTGGTCACGCGGGTACCACCTCGCCGTTCGCCCTGGTCCAGGAGATCCGGACCTGGTTCGACGGGCCGCTGGCCCTGTCTGGATCAATCGCGACCGGTGACGCGATCGCCGCGGCCCAGGCCATGGGGGCCGACTTCGGCTACATCGGCTCGCCGTTCATCGCGACCGACGAGGCCGTCGCGGACATGCGCTACAAGACGATGATCACCGAATGCTCGTCGGGCGACATCGTCTACTCCGACCTGTTCACAGGGGTTCACGGGAACTACCTGAAGCCCAGCATCCTCGCCAATGGCATGGACCCGGACAATCTGCCCTCGTCCGACCCTTCGGCCATGAACTTCGATCCCGACAAGCCCACGGTCAAGCCGTGGCGCGATGTGTGGGGTTGTGGCCAGGGGATCGGCGCCGTGACGGAGATCGTCCCGGCGGCCCAGCGGGTGCAAACCCTCGCTCGTGAATATCAGGCGGCAGTTGCCCGCCTCGCGGCCGGGGCCTCGCGCTTCACCCCGCGATGACCGCAAGCGGCACAGAGGAGCTGGCGCGGTTCCTGGAGGCCTGGCCGCAGCGCAAGCTGGCCCAGGCCAGGAGCCTGAGGGAGCTGCGGCTCTGCGCTGAAGAGCAGAGCCGCACCATTCCCCTCCCTGCCGGCTGCCGCGTCGAACCGATCGAGACCGCCGGCGTGAATGGCGAATTGCTGGTGCCGGCCGGCGCAGACCGCAGCGCCGCCATACTGTTTCACCATGGCGGCGGCCACGTCTTCGGCAGCCCGGCCGAACACCGCCACCTGGCTGCCCGGATCGCCGCGGCCATGGGCCTGCCAGCCTATAACATGGCCTACCCGCTGGCACCGGAGAATCCCTATCCGGCGGGCCTGGATCAGGCGCTGCGCAACTATCGCTTCGTGCTGGACGAGGGCATCGCGCCAGAGCGGCTGATCGTCGTCGGCGACTCCGCGGGCGGGAATCTCTCAGCCGCGATGCTGCTCCGGGCGGAGCGAGAGGGACTGCCGATGGCGGCGGGCACCTACCTCATCAGCCCTTGGCTCGATTTGTCCGACATTCCGGCAGATCACGATTTAAGCCGCGACCCACTGCTGTTGCCGGAGGCCGTCAAAGCCTGGGCGGAGCGCTATCGTGCGGGCCACAATGCAACGGCCCCCGAGGTTTCTCCGCTGTTCGCCGACCTTGCGAACTTCCCGCCCTGCCTGATTCAGGCGGGCGGTGCCGAACTGCTGCTCCGCGAAGCCGTTGCCTTCACCCGAAAGCTGGCCGAGGCCGGCAGGGACGTGCAACTCTCGGTCTGGAAAGACATGGTCCACGCCTGGCCCCTGCTCCATCCCGATCTGCCGACGACCAGCGCCGGTGCCTTCGCGCAAGCCGCGCACTGGGCCGCTCGCCTGCTGGCTGCATAGCCCGGCAAGCGCCCCCCCCGTTCAGTTCTGCGTGATCTGGACCGGCACCTATTCGGGCCCGCCGACGAAACTGGTGAGGCGGCGGCGGGGTTCACCGGTCAGCAGGGTTCACGCCCTCACCGTCAGCATGACCGACCTCGTGCCCCGTGGGCGTGCGACCGCTACCGGGGGCACCGGACCAGCCCTGACGAACCGCTGCTCCGATGCAGCGATCAGCGCGCGCCGATGCGCTCGGCCTGCTCCCAGGCGATGCGGATCAGCTTGGGAAGGGTCTGCACGCGCTGCTCGGCCTGGGCGTTGGCGGCAGTGCCCCTGATCACCCGGCCTTTAATGCCGTGGAAAATGGCTGCAAGTCGGAAGAAGTTGAAAGCGATCGCGAAGTCATAACCGGGAAGGCTGTCCCGGCCCCGGCGCCGGGCGTAGGCTGCGGCATATTCTGCTTCACTCGGGATGTTGAGCGCGGCAAGGTCCTCTCCCTCGAGCCCCGCGACGATGTCGGCCGGCATGCGATACATCATTGCATGATAGGCGAAATCCGCCAGCGGGTGGCCGAGCGTGGAAAGCTCCCAGTCGAGCACGGCGAGGACGCGCGGCTCGGTCGGATGGAAGATCATGTTGTCGCAGCGGTAGTCGCCATGGGTGATGCCGACCTCCTCACCCGGGGGGATGTGGTCCGGCAGCCATTCGATCAGCCGGTCCATCAGCGGGTCGCGCCCGGCGTCGGTGTCCTCGAGGTACTGGCGCGACCAGCGCGAGATCTGGCGGGAGAAATAGCTGCCCGGCTTGCCATAGTCACCGAGGCTGATCGCCGCGGGATCGAACGAATGGAGCTGGGCGATGGTCGCGTTCATCGCGTCGAAATAGGCCGGCCGCTCGTCCCGCCCGACGTCCCGGAAGGCGGCGTCCCAGAAGATCCGCCCTTCCACCAGTTCCATGACGTAGAACCAGGTGCCGATGACCGCGTCGTCGGTGCACAGCCCCAGCACCTGCGGCACGGGAAAGCCGGCGCCGTGCAGGGCCGACATGACCCGCGCCTCGCGCTCGACCGCGTGCGCGCCTTTCAGGAGCTGGCCTGGCGGCTTGCGCCGCATCACGTAGGTGCGCCCAGGCGTGATCAGCTTGTAGGTGGGGTTGGACTGCCCACCCTTGAACTGTTCGACGACCAGGGGGCCGCGGTAACCTTCGACCTCGGCGCTCAACCACCGGTCGAGCGCACCTTCGTCGAACCGGTACACGCCCCGAACGGGCGCAGTCCCGGAATTCTGTTCGACGATCGACTCCATCACCCCCGGCTCTTCACCATGCCGAGCGCCTGCTCGGCCGTGAGGCTGCGATGAATCTCGCTCGTGCCACCATAGATCGTCGCGCCGTAGGCCCGGCGATGGGCGAGTTCGAGGGTCCCGAGGTCATCCCTGCCGATCCGCAGCGCGTCCGGCCCGATCAATTCGCGCAATTCCCAGGCGCTTGCCAGGTGGGCCTCGGTGACGGCCAGCTTGGACAGCGGGCCAGCCCACCGGCTGTGAACGCCCATTTCCGTCTGGTACAGGACCCACAGGCCGAAGGCCTCGCTGGAATGGTAGCGGGCGAAAACCTTCGCGATACCGGCGCGTACATCTGCCCGTTCCGCCGGGATCTTGCCGTTCACCGGCGTCCTCGCCCAGCTCAGGGCCGATTTCATCGTCGGCACCTGATGAAGGAATATCGGCGCAGCCGTGGCGTGTTCCAGGAGCAGCGCCGCGGCCATGATCTTCAGGCCGCCATCGATCTCGCCCAGCCGGTAGGTGTCGGGCACCCGCATGTCGGCGTAGAAGGTGATGCTGGTCCGCTCGTCCTGGTAGGTGTCGACCGTCTGGAAGCTGAAGCCGGGAAGCCGCGTCGGCAAGGCGAACATGGTCAGGCCCTTGGGCCCCGTGACCTCCGGACCGGTGCGCGTCAGCAGGAACACGTAGTCGGCATAGGGGCCGCCGGTGGTCCACATCTTGGAACCGTTGATGATCCAGTCGTCCCCGTCTCGCACCGCCCGCGTGCGTGCGGCGAAAATGTCCGATCCGCTGCCCGGCTCCGAGAAGCCCAGGCTGCAGGTCGCCTCGCCGCTGCGAATGCGCGGGATGATCTCCGCCTTCGCCTCCTCGCTGCCGAACATGAAGACCATGCGCCCGATCCAGTCGGTCGTGGTCAGCAGGTTGGTGGTATAGCCTTGCGCTTCGAGCGCATCGAACACCGCGTAGTTCTTGACCGCGGAACGGCTGATCTCAGGATCATCCGGCCAGCCGAAGTACAGGAACCCGGCCTCGCCCAGCCTGCGCTGGAATTCGACGTTGTGGCTCGCGGTGGAATGGTGCGCCTTGCGGCGCATCTCTTCCGTCATTTCGGCATTGCACAAGTCAGTGACCTGCCGGTGCAGTTCCAGGGCATAGTCCGGCAGTGTGAAGTCGAGCGTACAATTGCCCGCCGGCGGCAGGGTGACCCGCTTGCCCGCGAACAGACGGGCGCCGGCTTCTTCCGCGGCCGCTCGCGCCGAACCGCCGCACAGGACGAGGCCCACGGCGCGCTGATGGAAGAGGTGGGCATCGTATTCGATGCTCAGCCCGTAGCCTCCGAAGGTCCGCATGGCCTGCCCGACGCTTTGCACCACCCGATCGGCAATCGACCACCAGACGAGCGCGGACAGCGGCTGCGCGGCCTCGTGGCCGGTGGCATTGGCCCAGACGGCCTTCCACAGCAGGAGGCGCGCCGATTCCGTCTCGACGGCCGAATTGGCCAGCGGGTGCGAAACGCCCTGGAAGCTGCCGATCGGGCGCCCGAAGGCATGACGTTCGTTGGCATAGTCGGCCGCCATCTGGGTCGCGCGTGATTGCAGGCCGATAAGGAAAGCAGCGGTCAGCAGGCGCCATTCCTCCTGCCCGGATTCGTACAGCGCCCTGGCTTGGTCGCCCGAGGCAAGGACGGTCCGGCCCGTCTCGGCGGCCGTGGTCATGCTGGCTGCCGGAATTCCGCCACCCGGGGCATCGGCCACCATCGGTGGCGTCCGCTCGATCGCGACCAGCTCGCCGCCGGCGAGACCAATCACGATATCGGCGATCGCGCCCTGCGAGACGATCTGCCCCGGATGGTCGTCGAAGGGGGTGAGCGCGAGCGCCGCCTTGGCGGAACCGTCGAGCAACCGGGCCAGCATGCCTGCCCCGCGCTCACCGGCCTCGCTCAGCAGCCTGGCGCAGACGACCACATCGACCAGCGGAACCGAGGCGAGATAGCGCCCGGCCTCCTCGACCACCACCGCACAGTCGAGCAGGGAAAAGCCAAGGCCGCCGCTTGCATCGGGCACCCGCATCGCGGGCGCGCCGAGTTCGACCAGTTGCGCCCACAATTGCGGATCGAACCCCAGCGGCTTGCCCTCGCGGAGCCGCTGCGACGTGCTTTCCGCCCGGAACAACTTGCCGAAAGTGTCCTTCAGCAGGTTCTGGTCGTCCGTCAGCTGCAGATACATTTCGCCTCCTCTAACCCCTGCTCACCTGCACCGCGCTCAGCGCCCCTTCCAGACCGGCGGCCGCTTCTCGGCGAAGGCGCGCGGCCCTTCCTGCGCATCTTCGCTAGCATAGGCCTCGCGGTAGATCTGCCAGGCCATTTCCAGGCCGGTGTCGCAGCCCACGCTCATCGTGGTGAGCAGTGCCCGCTTGCCGGCGATCACCGAGAGCGGGGCATTGTCGCGGATCGTCCTGGCCAGCTCCAGCGCCCGCTCGCGGACCGCGTCGGGCGTATCCTCGAGATAGTTGACGAAGGCCAGGTCGTGGAAGCGCTCGATCGGATAGAGCTGCGCGGTCAGCACCATCTCCATCAGCAGGGGTTGCGGCAGCATCCACATCAGCGGCATGCCCCAGGGCGAACCGCGGCCGATCTTGCTCTCGGTGATCCCGACCTTGGTGCCCTTGAGGCCCACGCGAATGTCGCAGTTGAGGCTCATCAGCATGCCGCCCGCCATCAGGTGGCCGGTCATCGCGGCGATGATCGGAACCTTGACCCGCCGCATGCGGTAATGGAACGGATCCTTGAAGAAGGTCAGGATGTCCTCGCCGGTCTCCTGCTTCATGCGCGCGGCCTCCTTGAGGTCCTGTCCCGCGCAGAAGGTGCCGCAATCGGCCGAGGTGAGGATGACGACGCGGACTTCCGGGGTCTCGTCGATCTTTTCCCACAGCTTGTAGAGCCCATTGCCCACCTCGATCGACAGCGAGTTGCGCTGTTCGGGTCGATTGATCGTCACGGTGCAGATGCCATCCTGCACATCGCACAGCAGTACGCCTTCGGTTCGCCGCAACGCTTCTACCGACATTCCTGGTCCTCCCGCAATTAGCGCGCCCGTTTGGGCAGTCCGGCGTGCATGAGCTTGCCTGAAAGCGGCCGGCCGATGATCCGCTCGGCCATGAGCGAGGCCTCGATCAGCGCCGGCAGGTCGATACCCGTTTCTATGCCCATCTCGTGGCACATGAACACCATGTCTTCGGTGCAGATGTTGCCGGCCCCATGGCTGTTGGCATGGTTCGCGAAGGGGCAGCCGCCGAGGCCCGCGACCGAGCTGTCGAACATGTCGACGCCCATCTCCAGCGCGGCGTAGAAATTCGCCGCGCCGAGGCCGCGCGTGTCATGGAGGTGCAGGCCGATCGGCGCGTCGGGCTCGCGGTCGCGGACCGCCCCGATCCGGCGCTTCATGTCCTCGGGGTTGGCCCATCCCACCGTGTCAGCGAGGATGATGCGCGGCAGCGGGAGCCCCCGCTCGCGCGCCAGATCGACCGCGTAGACCGAGGTTTCGACCACCGTCTGGAGCGGGATGTCGCCTTCGTAATTGCAGCCGAAGGCCGTGAGGATATAGGCCTGCTCGTAGGGAACCCCGTCGGTCACGTACATGTCGACCAATTCGGCCTGCCGCTGGCTCATCTCGGCAACCGAGCAGTTGTTGTTCCGCTGGCTGAACGTCTCGGTGTTGTAGAGCAGGATCTTGCCGTCGAGGAAGATGTTCGGCGTGGTGGTGGCGCGGCGATAGCCGTTCGCGTTGAGCCACAGCCCGGTATAGCGGACCCCGGGAAGCGGCGTGATCGCCGCGAACAGCTCGTTGATGTCGGCCATGCTGGGCACGGCGCGGGGGCTGACGAACGATCCGACCTGCACCTGCGGCAAGCCGCTCGCCGCCAGCGCATTGATCAGCGCCACGCGGTCTTCCAGCGGGAACAGGCGCTTCTCGATCTGGAAGCCCTCGCGCGGACCTTCCTCGTGGAAGATGACTTTCTTGGGAAGGTCGCTCACTTCGCCTCCTCCTTGTGCTTGGGTTCGATTTCGACCACCAGGACGTTGCGCTCGATCATGTCGCCTTCCAGGCAGTGCACGGCGATCACCGTGCCGTCGCAGGGTGCGGCGATGGTGAGCTCCATCTTCATCGATTCCTGCAGCACGATGGCATCGCCGGCGGTAACCGCATCGCCGGGGCGAACGTTCACCCGGATGACCAGCCCCATCATGTCCGACATGACCCGGCCATCGCTGGCCGTTCCCGAGAGGCTCCCGGCCAGGAGGTCCCTGGCCACGAACTTGTGGGCGCCGGATGCCGTTGCCAGATAGACGACCTCATCGCCCAGCCACGCCCGGCAGGTGATGGTCCGGCCGTCGATGGCCGCGGTGAAATGCCCCGGCTCGATCTCGGTCAGATCGATCAGGAAGGGCTCCCCGTCGACACCGATGGCAAACCTGCCCGGTGCGACCATGTGGCGGTGCAGGCGGTACTTCTCGCCCCGCACCTCCAGCAGCGTCGCGTTCAGCCAGTCGGTCCCGGTCCGGCCGGTGCCATCCGAGGCCCGCCACGAGGTAAACAGCGGCGAACGCCATGCTCCGCCATCCGGATCGGCCAGCGCGCTGCGCAAGGCAATCGCCCCGGCAATCGCGACCAGCGCTGCTTCTGGCGCCTGACCCAGCCGCATCGCCGGAAGCTCGCGGTCGATGTACCGGTTGTCCACCTCGTCGGCGATGACCCGCTCGTCGCTGCTCAGCGCCGTCAGCAGGCCGAGGTTGGTTTCGACCCCCAGAACCGTCGTCTCCCTGAGCGCGCGGCGCAGCTGGGCGAAGGCCGACCGGCGGTCAGCGGCGCGAACGATGATCTTGGCCAGCAGCGAATCGTAATGCGGCGTGATCTCGCTGCCGGATGCGACACCGGTCTCAAGCCGCAAGTTTTCGGCCGGCGCGACGAAGGTCCGGATCGTGCCGGTGGAGGGCAGGAACTCCTGTGCCGTGTCCTCGGCATAGAGCCGGGCCTGGACGGCATGGCCGGTCATGGTGACGGCCGACTGGTCAATCGGCAAGGCCCCCGCCTCGGCGACCCGGAGCTGGAGCTCGACAATGTCGATCCCGGTGATCTCCTCGGTGACCGTATGCTCGACCTGCAGTCGCGGGTTGCACTCGAGGAAGTAGTACCGGTCGCCCGAGACGAGAAACTCGAAGGTGCCGGCGCTGCGGTATTTCACGCTGGCGGCAAGCCGCACGGCGTCGGCGGTGATCTGTTCGCGCAGGGCGGCAGTCAGGTGCTGCGCCGGGGCTTCCTCGATGATCTTCTGGAACCGGCGCTGCAGCGAACATTCGCGTTCGAACAGGTGCAGCACCTTGCCGTTGCCGTCGCCGACCACCTGGACCTCGACGTGCCGCGCCGCGGCGACGAAGGTTTCGATGATCAGGTCGGCCCGGCCGAAGGCCGACTTCGCCTCGCGCATCGCGCTTTCGATGGCATCGGCGATGCCGTCGTGGCTGTGCACGATCCGCGAGCCGCGCCCGCCGCCGCCGGCAACGGCCTTCAGCATCAGCGGCAGCTCCATGCCCCTGGCGCGCTCCACCAGGTAGGCCGTGTCGGCCGAAGGTGCGTCGGTACCCTCGATGATCGGCACGCCGGCGGTCGTGGCGAACACCTTGGAAGTCGCCTTGTCACCGAAATCGGCCAGCGACTGCGGCCGCGGCCCGACGAAAATCAGGCCCGCGGCTTCGACCTCCGCGGCAAATTCGGGGGATTCGGCAAGGAACCCGATCCCCGGATGAATGGAGTCAGCCCCAGCCTTCCGGGCTGCCTCGAGGATCGCCGCAATATTGAGGTAGCTGGCCGAAGGGGCGGATTCGCCGATCTCATAGGATTCGCCGATCTCGCGCACGTGCATCGCGTCACGGTCGGCCACGGAGTGGACCGAGGCGACATCGATGCCCAGGCGCCGGCAGGTCCGGGCGATCCGGATCGCGATCTCGCCGCGGTTGGCGATAAGGAGTTTACGAATCATCGCGGTCACATTCTCAGAACGCCGAAGCGCGTTTCGGGCGGCGTTGTCCGGGCGGCAAGATCAAGCGCCAGGCCGAGCACTGCCCGGGTTTCCACCGGGTCGATGATATCGTCGAGCCAGATGTGCGACGAGAAGTTGTAGATGTTCTGGAACGCGTCGAACTCGCCAGCGATCTGGGCCCGGAACGCGGCTTCCTCGTCCTCCGGCCATTCGATCCCGTCGCGCGTGCGCTTGGCCCGCTGGACCATGGCCAGAGTCGTCGCCGCCTGCTCCGGCCCCATCAGCGCAGCCCGGCCGTTCGGCCAGCCGAACGCCAGCGTCGGCTCGAACGGGCGGCTGCACATGCCCATGTAGCCGGCGCCGAAGGAGTTGCCGATGATGATGTTGTACTTGGGCACGTTAGCGGAGGACATCGCCGTGATCATCTTCGCCCCGGCCTTGGAGATGCCGCCGGTCTCCGCGTCGCGGCCCACCATGTAGCCGGTGATGTCGGCCATGAACAGGAGCGGGATGTTGCGCTTGCAGCACAGGTCGATGAAGTGGACCGCCTTGAGCGCGCATTCGGTGAACAGCACCCCCTGGTTGGCGAGAATGCCCACCTCGAACCCGTTGATCCGCGCAAAGCCGCAAAGCAGCGTGCTGCCATAAAGCGGCTTGAAATCGTCAAAGTCGCTGTCGTCGACAATCCGCGCCAGGATCTCGCGCGTGTTCGTCGGGATACGGGGATCCTTGCTGATGATGCCATAGAGTTCGGCCGGATCGTACCGTGGCGGAACCGGAGTCGACGGCGGGCGCACGAACCTGGGCTGGCCCGGCAGGTCGCGCACCAGTTCGCGCATGATCCGCAGCGCGTGGCGATCGTCTTCCGCCAGATGGTCGGTGACCCCGCTGACGCGCGAATGCATTTCGGCGCCGCCGAGGGTTTCTCGATCGATCTGCTCGCCGGTCGCCGCGAAGACGATCTCCGGCCCGCCAAGGTGCATGTAGCCCTGCTGCTGGACGATGATCGTCTGGTCCGAAAGGGCCGGGATATAGGCCCCCCCCGCCGTGCAGGCCCCGTGCACGCTGGCGATCTGCGGGATCCCGTCGGCCGACTGGCGCACGATCTGGTGAAACACCGTGCCGAACTGCCCGACGTCGGGGAAGATGCCCGCCTGCTCCGGGAGGAAGGCCCCGCCCGAATCCACCAGCGTCAGGTTGGGCAGGCCGTGGCGCCACGCGATCTGCTGGGCGCGGACATGCTTGCGGCAGGTCTGGCTGAAGTAGGTCCCGCCCTTCACCGTCGCGTCGTTGGCGATGATCATGCAGGCCCGCCCGCTGACCATGCCGATCCCGGTGACCAGCCCCGCGCCCAGCGGGGCGCTCGAATCCGGCGTATCGCCAGCGAGGGTGCAGACCTCGAGGAAGGGCGAGCCCGCATCGAGCAGCGCATCGACCCGCTGCCGCGCCAGCATCTTGCCGGCACCGACATGCCGTGCCTTCGCAGCCTCGTCGCCGCCGGCGCGGGCGGTGCTGCGCTTGTGCTGCAGTTCGCCGATGAGCGCGCGATAGTGGTGTTCGTTCTCCCGGAATCCGGGCGAGCGAACATCAACCTTGCTGGAAATCACCGGCACGAAATTTCCTCCACGTCATCTCCGCCGATCAAGCATCCGATTGGCGCATCGTCCGCGCGGACGGCCCCGGGCCCGGCCAGCCCCGCCCTGCCCACGCCTGCGTCCATGCGCACGCGCGAACAGGCGGCAACCCGAACGATCGATAGATAGAGATCGCGGCGATAACAAGGGAAAACGCAACGTGCCGGATGCCGGCCCCCGGGTGTCCTGAAGGCATTTGCCTTGCCCTTTGCCATGTGCAGGTTTAAGCGGGAAAGCGACGTCCGCTGCAGGTGCTGCGGCGCTTGGTGCGAACAAGGCTTAGAAACACCCTGCGATGAGCGACGAAAGAAGCACCAAGCAGCGCATCCTGGATATGGCTGCGGCCTCATTTCGGTCGGATGGTCTCGCGTTCACGAGCATGGCTGATCTGGCCAGGATCACCGGCGTGAAAACCAGCAGCATCTATTACTACTTCCCCTCGAAGGACGCTCTCATCGAGGAGACTTTCCGCATCGGCATCGAACTCGTGCACGCCAAGGTGCGCGAAGCGGTGGAAGCGCTCGGCCCCGCGGCCACGCACCGCGAACGGTTCTCTGCTGCATTTTCCGCTCACCTGTCGGCGCTGCTGGGTGAGAATGATTATTCGTCGGCCAACATCAAGAACTACTCCCATGCGTCCGTCGCGGTGCGGAAGAAGAACCGCGAGGTCCGAGCGAAGTACGGGCGGTTCTGGATGACCCTGCTTGAGGAAGCCCAGGCCGACGGCGCCATTGCCAGGGACGTCAATCTCTCGATGGTCCGCATGCTGCTGATCGGGGCCATGAACTGGGCGACCGAGTGGTATTCGCCAAAGGGCGGCAGCATTCCGGAGATTGCCGAGTGCCTGTGCCGCATGCTGGACGGCCTTGGCCTGCAGCATGCCAGCGCCGCGTCCGTGCGCCACCAGCCGGCCTGATCGCACCCCGGCAACCCTGCGCCTCGTCTGGAACCAGCCGTCCGCCGCTTGGGGGTGGTCAAGCCAGCAGCGCGCGGATCGCCGTCACGAAGCCGATCGGCTGGTCGAACATCAGGTGATGATAGGCTTCGGCCAGCGGCACGAAGCGCGTCCCCGCAGGCGTCACCGCCAGGTTCGCGGCGATGGTATCGGGATGCATCAGCGGGGAATATTGGCCCCACAGGAATGAGATCGGGCAGCGCACCCTGGCAAACACGGGGGCCATCTTGCCGCGATGCGAGGTGCCGCGCTTCTCGTCCGCGCTCGGGTCGAACCGCCAGTGCCAGCGGCCGTCGTCGCGCTGGACCAGCGAGTTGCGGGCAATGAATTCGACGAGCCACCGCGCGACATCCGGCTGGGACGGAACAAGGCGAAACCGGGCAATCGCCTCCTCCTCGGACGCATAGCTCGGGTTCTTCCAGGCCGGGCGCTTACCCACCATCGCCGGAAGATGGAGCGGGATGATGCCGAAATCGACCATGACCAGGCCAGCGAACCTGTCGCCGGCGTCGGTGGCGGCAAGCCTCGCGGCCGGGATCGCACCCATCGAATGCGCCACTATCCACGGCTTTGCCGCACCGTCGAACAGCCCGAGTTGCTCCGCACAGGCGAGGATCTCGCGGGCGTGCTGGTCCATCGAATAGGTCTCGCGCCAGTCCGATCGGCCTGAGCCGGACAGGCTGAATGCGCCGACCCGGCGGGATGCGGAAAAGAACGGCGCGAACGGCGTCCACCAATCAGCGTTGGCGCCGCTGCCGTGCACGAACATCAGCCCCGGCGCGCCGCGCTTGCCCCACGCAAGTGTCTCGATTCCGGCCCCTTCCACCGGCAGCATGTCGCGCCGCGGCTGCTCGGCGAGGTTGCGTGTGAACCAGTCCGCGGGTTGGGTCATGCATTGTGCGCCGAATTCTTGTTAAAGCCGTTCAATTCGTCCAAACTTAGCTATCGATCGTTCGATCAGTGTCAAGGCCGGCCACGGCCTGGTCTGGTCCGGAAATCGACCGACCGGCCGCCCCGCGGTGCAAGCGTGTTGAAGTGAAAGGGACGAAATGGATCAATGGCAGTTGAACGGCAAGGTCGCGCTCGTGACCGGAGCCTCTTCGGGGCTCGGCGCGCACTTCGCAGCCACGCTGGCCGCGGCCGGCGCGAACGTCATCCTGGCTGCCCGGCGGATGGAGGCGATGACCGCGGTGGCCGATGCGATCACCGCCGCCGGCGGCACGTACGAAATGCTATGCCTCGATGTCACCGATCCGGCCAGCATCGCCGCAGCCGGGCCTGCGCTGGCGCGGACCGACATTCTCGTGAACAACGCCGGGGTGGTACGCGAGGCGCCTGTGCTCGACCAGAGCGAGGCCGACTGGGATCTGGTGATCGACACCAACCTCAAGGGCATGTTCCTGATGTCGCAGGCCGCCGCGCGCGCAATGCGGGAGCGCGGGACGGGTGGCTCGATCATCAACATCGCCTCGATCCTCGGGCTGCGCCAGGCCGGCAGCGTGCTGCCCTACACGGTGTCGAAATCCGGCGCGCTCCAGATGACCAAGACCCTCGCCCTTGAACTCGCGCGCTTCGGTATCCGGGTGAACGCGCTCGCGCCGGGCTACGTGGAAACCGAGCTCAATTCAGGCTTCTGGCAGAGCGAGGCCGGCAAGGCGATGATCAGGCGCATTCCCCAGCGCCGCCTCGGCCGGCTGCAGGACCTGGAGGGGCCGCTGCTCCTGCTCGCCTCGGACCTCTCCGCCTACATGACCGGCGCGGTGATCGAGATCGACGGCGGCCACCTGGTCAGCACCCTCTAGGGGCCCCGGACCCTAGCTCCCGGTGAAGCGCGCCGGCCGGCGATCGCGATAGGCGGCGACCCCTTCCACGAAGTCGGCGGTCATCCCCGAGGCGCGCTGCAGCTTGCGTTCGTGTTGCAGCTGCTCGGCGAGAGGCAAGTCACAGGCCGCCCAGGCCGCGTCCTTGATGCTCGCCAGCGACTGCGGCCCGGCGGCGAGCGCGGTCGCGAGCTTCAGCGCTTCCTCCTCCACAGCTTCGTCGGGAACCACCCGGTTGATCAGCCCCCATTCGAGTGCCTGCGCCGCCGGCAGCTTGGTGCCGAGCAGCATCAGTTCGGTGGCGCGCACCCGGCCGATCGCCTTGGTCAGGAGATAACTGATCCCCCCGTCGGGCGACAGGCCGACATGGCGGAAGGCGGGAAAGAAGAAGGCACTTTCACCCGCCACGATCATGTCGCCCGAGCAGGCCAGGCCGCAGCCCACCCCCGCCGCCGCGCCCTTCACCGCGGTGACGATCGGCAACCGGGACGAACGCATATCGAGCAGCAGCGGATTGAAGATGCCGTGTACCCCAACCCCGACGTCGCGCTGCGGATCGTCGAGGTCGAAGGTGGCATCGGCGAGGTTCGCGCCCGAACAGAAGGCCCGCCCCACCGAGGACAGCATCACGGCCCTCGCCTCGGTCTCCGCCCGGTGCAGGGCGTTGAGCAGTTCGCTGCCCATGAAATCGGTCATCGCGTTGAGCGTGTCCGGGTCGTTGAGCCGGATCACCGCCACGTCCCCGACGCGCTCATAGATCAGGCGTTCATAGGTCACGCGTTCCACTCCACCTGCCCGGACCGGGATCCCCATGCCCCTCAGCGCGTGAAGCTGCCGCCGCGCGCCGCCGTTTCCTTCAGCAGGGCACAGGGCTTGAACACCTCGCCATGCCTGGCCTCGAGCTCCTCCAGCTTGGCGACGATCTTGCCCAGCCCGACCGTATCGCCCCAGAACATCGGGCCGCCGGTATAGAGCGGCCAGCTGTACCCGAGGATGCAGGCAACGTCGATGTCGGAGGCCCGCAGCGCGACGCCTTCCTCGAGGACCTTCGCCCCTTCGTTGACCATGGGATAGAGCAAGCGGGCAACGACCTCCTCGGCACTCTGCGGCCCGCTGGGTGCGATCCCCTTGAACGCGGCGAAGTCCGCGATCACCTGCGCCGCCACCGGTGAGGGCAGGCGATTGCGCTTCTCGTCATAGTCGTAGAACCCGCCGCCGGTCTTCTGGCCGCGCCGCCCCAGCTTCACCAGGTCGCCGTGCAGCGAGCGTTCGTTGTCGTCGCGCCCGATCACGTCGAGACCGACCAGGTCGATCATCTCGAACGGCCCCATCGGAAAGCCGAAATCGTACATCGCCTTGTCCACTTCGGCCGGGGTGAGGCCTTCAAGCACCATCGCGTCGGCCAGCAACACCCGCAGCCCCATGATCCGGTTGGCGATGAAGCCGGGAGACACGCGCGACAGCACGGCCAGCTTGCCGATGCCCAGGTTCATCGCCGTGGCGATGACTTCCTTGCTGGTCTTTGCGCCGCGCACCACTTCGAGCAGACGCATCACGTTGGCGGGGGCGAAGAAGTGCAGCCCGACCACCTGTTCCGGCCGGCTCGTCACCGCGGCAATCTCGTCGATATTGAGGAACGAGGTATTGCTGGCAAGGATCGCCTGGGGCTTGGCAATACCGTCAAGCTTGGCGAACACGTCCTGCTTGACCGACATCTGCTCGAACACCGCCTCGACCACGAGATCGGCCCCGGACAGCGCGTCGAGGCCGACAGCGGGCGTGATCAGCCCCATGCGCTTTTCGACGTCGGCCTCGGTGATGCGCCCCTTGCGCGCGGAGTTCTCGTAGTTCTTGCGGATGGTCGCGAGGCCACGGTCGAGCGCCTCCTGGCTCATGTCGGCGATGGTGACCGGAATGCCCGCATTCAGGAAGTTCATCGCAATGCCGCCGCCCATCGTGCCGGCGCCGACGACGCCCACCGCCTTGACCGGCAGGCGCTCGGTCGTCGCGGGGACATCCGGGATTTTCCCGGCCTGGCGCTCGGCGAAGAAGTAATAGCGCTGCGCCTCGGACTCCACGGAATCGTGCAGCTCGTGGAAGATCTCGCGCTCCCGCCGGATACCCTCCTCGAACGGCAACTCCACGGCGGCCTCGATCGCCTTGATGATGCCCTCGGGGGCCTTGAATCCGCGGGCGGTCCGCGCGACGGTCTTGCGGGCCTGTTCGAACAGGGCACTGTTTCCCTTGTCCGCGTCGACCTTGTCCTGCCGGTCGCGCACCCGCTTCAGGGGGCGGCCCTCGGCCACGATGCGCCGGGCCAGGGCGATCGCGTCCTCGCGCAGCTTCCCTTCCTCGGCCAGCTCGTCGACCATCCCGAGGTCAAGCGCCTTGGCCGCAGGCACCGGATCACCGCTGAGGATGATCTCGAGGGCAGCCGCGGCGCCGACGATGCGCGGCAGCCGCTGCGTGCCGCCGGCCCCAGGCAGGATGCCAAGCTTCACTTCGGGCAGGCCGACCTTGGCCGAGGGAACGGCAATGCGGTAATGGCAGGTCAGCGCCACTTCATAGCCGCCGCCAAGCGCAGTGCCGTGAATTGCGGCGACGACCGGCTTGGTGCCGTTCTCGATCGTCTTGAGCGTGTCGAGGAGGTCAGGCTGCTCCATCGGCTTGCCGAACTCGGAGATGTCGGCCCCGGCGAAGAAGGTCCGCCCGGCGCAAATCAGGACGATCGCCTTGACGCTGTCGTCCGCGCCGAATCGGGTGATCCCCTCGGCCAGGGCCCGACGCACCTTGACGCCCAATGCATTCACGGGCGGCGAATCGATCGTGATGATGCCGATCCCGTCCTCGACTGCGTAAGATCCCACTTCGCTCACAATTCTCTCCTCACCACTCGATCCTGATCGGCACCGCGCCCGCGGGGGCCATGACCTAGGCCCGGGCCGCAGATGTCCCGGTGTCCCAGGTGCCATTGGCGAAATCGCGCAGCATGTTCTTGGCGATCACCAGTTGCTGGATCTGCGTCGTGCCTTCGTAGATCCGGTAAAGCCGCACGTCGCGATAGAACCGCTCCACGTCATACTCGGCCATGTAGCCGGCGCCGCCATGGATCTGCACCGCACGATCGGCGATCCGCCCGCAGGCTTCGGTGGCGAACATCTTGACGCAGCTCGCCTCGGTCGAGAACGGCAGCCCCTGCTCGGCCCGCCTGATCGTATCGGCGATCATGCATTCCGATGCGTAGAGTTCGGCCCTGGAATCGGCGAGCATGGCCTGGATCAGCTGGAAATTGCTGATCGCCTGGCCAAACGCCTTGCGCTCCATCGCATAGCGCAGGCCGGATTCCAGGATGCGCCTCGAATAGCCGATCGCCGCGCCGCCCACCGAAAGCCGGCCGGTGTCGAGCGCCTGCATGGCCGTCCTGAAGCCGTTGCCCTCCACGCCGCCCAGCAGGGCGGATGCCGGCACGCGAACGTCCTCGAGGATGATGTCGCCGGTCAGCGCGCCCGCCTGGCCCATCTTCTTGTCGGGCTTGGCGCGGACCAGCCCGGGGGTGTCCGCCGGCACGATGAAGGCCGAGACGTGGGCGTTCTTCGGCAGGTTTTCCGCCGTGGTCCGGGCCATGACCAGAACCATGTCGGCGATCGGCCCATTGGTGATGTAGCGCTTCGTCCCGTTGAGCACGTAGTCCGCCCCGTCGCGCACGGCGCGGGTCCGCAGCCCGGCCGAATCCGAGCCGCTGTCGGGCTCGGTCAGGGCGAAGCAGCCGATCGCGCCGCTCGCCAGGCGCGGCAGCCACTCCTGCCGCTGCTCCTCCGTGGCGCTGACCTTGAAGGCGGTAGTGACCATGCCGGTGTTGATCGAAAGGGCCGACCGGAATGCCGGCGCCGCCCACGACAGCTCGATCATGGTCTCGATGTACTCGCCCAGGCTCAGCCCCAGCCCGCCATATTGCTGCGGGGTGGTCAGCCCGAACAGCCCCATGTCGCGCATCTCGGCGAGCAGGTCCTCCGGGACCTGTCCGGCCTCGAACACGCGCTCCTCCGCCGGGACAAGGCGCTCGCGGACGAAGCGGCGGACATGGCTGAGGAAGGAGGCGAAGGTTTCCGCGTCCATCGCCCGCGCGGCGCCGGCCGCCACCTCAGACATTGGCAAGCCCCACGATGGCAATCGCCGAAACGTTTTCGCAAGGCTGGCCGCCCAGGTTCTGGCTGAGCGCAAGGCTCGGCGCGGTCCTGACCTGGCGTTCGCCGGCCCGGCCCAGCAACTGGAGATAATTTTCGTAGATCATGCGCAGCCCCGATGCGCCGATCGGATGGCCGAAGCACTTCAGGCCACCGTCAATCTGGCAAGGTATCGCTCCGTCCGCGTCGAACCGGCCGTCCCGCACGTCGCGCCAGGCCTGCCCCTCTTCGGAGAGGAACAGGTCCTCCATTGTCACCAGTTCGGTGATGGAAAAGCAATCGTGAACCTCGGTCAGGCTGATCTGCTCGCGCGGGTTCGTCACGCCGGCTTCCTTGTAGGCCTTGCTGGCGGCGATCCGGGTGGTGTGGAAGTAGCTGCCGTTCCAGCCGCCGGACTGCTGCATTTCCCAGCCGTTGGACATGGCCAGCTGCAGCGCCTTGACCGTGACGAGATCCCGCTTGCCCAGCGCGCGGGCGATTTCCGGGGTGGTCACGATGGCGCAGGCCGCGCCGTCGGACACGCCGCAGCAATCGAACAGGCCGAGCGGCTCGGCGATCATCGGCGCCCCGAGCACCGTATCGATGTCGATCACCTTGCGCAGGTGGGCCTTGGGATTCAGGGCGCCATTGGCATGCGACTTGACCGAGACATGGGCGATCGCGCGCTTGAGGTCGTCGCGGCTCACGCCGTGGACGTCGCAATAGGCCGAAGCGATCTGGGCGAAGTTGCCGGGCCCGGACCCTTCGACCCCAAACATGTCGAGGTTGGTGCCGATCGTGCGCACCGGCAGGCCGCCGTAGCCGGTGTCCTTGAGCTTCTCGACGCCCATCGCCAGCGCAATGTCCGCCGCACCGGAAGCGACCGCATAGACCGCGCCGCGGAACGATTCCGTGCCCGAGGCGCAGTAGTTCTCCACCTTGGTGACGCCGATGTTGGGCAGCCGCAGCGCGAACGACATCGGGATGCCGGACGAACCGATGTTGACGACGTCATAGGCCACGCCCAGCCAGGCCGCATCGATCTGCGAGCTGTCGATCCCGGCGTCCAGAATCGCCTCGTCGAAGGCCTCGACCATCAGGTCGCCGGCGTCCTTGTCCCAGCGCTCCCCGAACCGGGCGCAGCCCATTCCGAGGATCGCCACCTTGTCCTTGATGCCGCTGGCCATCCTATGCCTCCCCCGTCACCGGCCTGGCCTTCCAGAAATATTTCCGGAAACCCCGCAGCTTGTCGAACGCCTTGATCCTGAACACCATTTCCATCTCGCCACCCACATCGAGCGCGCCTTCATCGACGTCGGCAAATTCCACCTTGAGCCGTCCGCCGCCATCGAAATCGACCAGGCCGTAATAGAAGGGCGGCGCCGGGGTATAGGTGAGCGAATCCGGGGTGAAACTGACGAGCCGCGCCCGCCGGTCGGCCAGGG